>Ga0111539_10002783_pt1 | contig 23220 bp, 18 predicted proteins | sample RhiMethybrSRZTD1_FD_79667 | JGI IMG/M metagenome (GOLD analysis project Ga0111539, IMG submission 79667) | Populus rhizosphere microbial communities from Tennessee, USA - Rhizosphere MetaG P. TD hybrid SRZTD1 (version 2) (version 2) | ecosystem: Host-associated > Plants > Roots > Rhizosphere >...
GATCCCCAGGCGCTGGTCGTCGCCATTGCCGCCAAGGACGCCACCCACTTCATCGGCATGCCCGAAGGAAACACAGCGCTGGCGCAGGCCGCCATCTACCTGGCGACGGCGCCGAAGAGCAACGCCGTCTACACCGCCTACAACGCCGCTGCCGCCGACGCGCACACGCAGGCGGCCGACCCGGTGCCGCTGCACCTCCGCAACGCGCCCACGAAATTGATGAAACAGCTCGACTACGGCAAGGACTATCAGTACGCGCACAACGATCGTGACGCCGTCACCGATATGGACTGTCTGCCTGAATCGCTCGCCGACCGGACCTATTACAAGCCGACCGAGCGCGGCTTCGAGAAGGAGATCAAGCGGCGCCTCGAGGGCTGGAAGCGGCTCAAGGGAGAGCGAAAAAGCAAAAGGCCGACGTAAACGTCGGCCTCTATCGGCACGAGGGTGGCGTCGGCTCTATCCTGCCGCAGCGACCGTCTCTTCGGGCTGCACCTGCGGCTGACCCAGGCCAGGAACCTTGCGGAACATCTCGGGCCGAATCGGCAGGATGAACGAGAACCGGTAATCGCCCTGCATCCGGCCGATCGGAATGCCTACCAGGCTGCCCTCCTGATTCAGCACGCCGCCGCCGGAGACACCGGGATGCCCGTCGGTCAGACAGGTGACGAGTCCGTTCGTCGTCCGTTGTCCCACGTAACCGGTGCTCAGAATGATCCCCTTCGAGTAATCGTTGCCGAGGCGGAAGATCGGCTCGGCGAAGTCGTAGGCATACGACGTGTCGACATGCAGCGCCGGCAGGTCGATCTCCTGATTCACCTTGATAATCGCCCAGTCGCCCGGGTGCACTTCGACGTTGGCGTTGCCTGAATCGACGATGCGCGCCGGAATGTCCCTGCCCTTGTAGCGGATCTTGATGGCGGTGATGCGGCGAGCGTCGTGACCTTCGGCGGTCTCGTCGAGCGCGATGACGCCGTGCTTCACCGTGACGAAGAATCCGTTGCCCAGGTAGCCGGCCGTCCCGTAATTGGTCTTGCCGAAGTTATCGAAGGCGTTCAGCTCGACGAAGCTCTCCTTGCGATCGCGCAGCAGGCGCACCGGAAAGAGTCCCATTTCCGCCTGCAGCTGCCGCTTGATCTCGTCGACCACCGCACTCTGGGGCATGCCCGACGCGGCGACCACTTCAGGCTGCCGCTGCCCCTTGGTGCCGGACGCGACAGCCGCGCCGCCGCGCATCTCGAGGATGCTGCGAGCCATTTCGTCGCGCAGGGCTGTAAGGCGCTCGTCGTTGACCGCGATCTGTTGTGCCATCTGCCGCTGGGTGACCCAGCTGCCAAAGCTGAAGGCGAGTGAGGCCAGAGAAAACGTCAGGCCGACGTAGAGAAATGAGCGGCGGACGGACAATGCGATGCTCCGATAACCGCTACCAGGACCAGACGAGGCGGCGGGCACGTGCACCGCAGGACTCCCAGGTTCGGCAGCTAAATCATCCCGCTGCGGCGGGACTTACAGCTTTGCAGCGCCCACGCGAAGGCACGCCTCCCGGCGTTCCGCACGTCGACGAGCCCTTTCGTTTGGGACGGACGAGCTAAACTATTCGATTGTCGAAACTTACGAGCGCTATAAAGCTAACCTGATGTTCCTGCGCTGTCAAACAACTTCCGCTTATGCCAGACAGGTGCGCCGGTAATACCGTGCAACAGTCGATCAGATCCGCTGAAAGTTCTTTTCGACCTCTCGGCGCGAAAGCCTTAGCATCACCGGCCGGCCGTGCGGGCAGATGGTCGAATAGGCGGTCCGGCGCAGTTCGTCGAGGATGTGCCCCATCTTCTCCGCCGTCAGCGGGTAGTTCGCCTTCACCGCCGCGTGACAGGCCATCGTTGCGGCGATGCGTTTGATCGCCTCCTCGACCCCGGAGCCGCGGTCGAGACCTTCCAGGTCGTCGGCCAGTGTTCGGATCGCCGTCTCGCACTCCTCCTGCCGCAGGAGCGCGGGATAGGCGGTGACCCGGACCGTGTCCCCGCCGAAGTCCTCGAGTTCGAAGCCGAGGCGCTCGAGATTCGCTCCGTGGGCGCCGAGGGCCTGACGACCGCTCGCTGACAGACTCACAAGCAGCGGTTCGAGAAGCCGCTGGCTTTCGAGCCGGCCGTTGCTGAGGCGCTCCGTGATGCGCTCGAACAGCACGCGCTCGTGCGCAACGTGCTGATCGATGATGGCGATGCCCTCTTCGTCCACCGCGATGATGAAGGTGTCGCGAAACTGCCCCAGCGGAATCATCGGCTTGATCGAGAGGGCCATCGTGGCTGCGCTGGTTGGCGCAATCGTGCTGTCGCCCGTCGGAGCGAAGGTTCCTTCGCCGGTCGGTGCAATGATTCCTTCGGTGGTCGGTGCAAAGCGTGCGGTGGATGAAGGCGTCCACCGGCTCGGAAACGTCGTTCCGTAACCCGCCGGCAGCGGCAGCGTCGACGGCTGGAGCGGCGCAACAGCGGGCGGCACCAGCCTCAGTTCAGGCGCGGGCCCGCGGCCCAAGGCGTCACCGAGCGTCCGCCGGACCACTTCATGAACAAAGGACTGATCGCGGAAGCGCACCTCCGCCTTGGTCGGGTGCACGTTCACATCGAGCGCATCGTGCGGCATCTCTATGAACAGGTGCACCTCGGGGCTGCGTTCCTTGATCGACGCGACGCTGTAGGAGTCGATGATGGCGTGAGCGATCGTCCGGTCCTTGACGATGCGACGATTGACGAACACATGCTGCGGACCGCGGGTCGGTCCCTGCTCGGCCAGCGCGGCGATGTAGCCGACGACCCTGATGTCCCCCCTATCCCGCCGCACCTCGATCAGATCAGTGCGCTCGCCATACAGCTGATAGAGCCGATCGCGCAGCGTCGCCACGGGCGGGCACTGCAGCACCTTGCGACCCGAGCTGGTCAGCATGAACCCGATTTCCGGATAACAGAGCGCGAGCTGTGTGACGACGCGCGAGACCTGTGCGGACTCGGCCGCGTCTGACTTCAGAAACTTGCGCCGCGCCGGCAGGTTGTAGAACAGGTCTGCCACTTCGATGGACGTGCCTTCGGGCATTCCCGCTTCGGTGACCGCAGCAACAGCGCCGCCGTTGACGCGAATCTCCGTACCCGAATCGGCGCCGCGCGCGCGCGTCCGCAGGACGAAGTGCGAGACGGAGGCGATGCTCGGCAGCGCTTCGCCGCGAAACCCGAGCGTCGCGATGCGCTCGAGATCGTCGGCGCGCCGGATCTTGCTCGTCGCATGCCGCTCGATCGCCAGCCGCGCGTCGTCCGGATCCATTCCCTCGCCGTCGTCTTCGACGCGGATCAGTTTCTTGCCGCCGAATTCAGCAGTGATGGTCAATCGCCGCGCTCCGGCGTCGATGGAATTTTCGATCAGCTCCTTGATGACGGAGGCGGGACGCTCGACCACTTCGCCGGCGGCGATCTGGTTGGCGAGGTCCGGCGGGAGTCGGTGAATCCTGGCCACGCCTAAATCCAGTTCAGCCGCCGGAACAACGCGAGCATTGCAATGGAGATCGCCACCATGATGCCGGCGACCCACCAGAATTGTGCGGCTTCCCCTCCCGGCAGATGCGGCAACGGAACGTTCATTCCCCACATGCTGGTCAGCACGGTCAGTGGGAGGAAGATCGTGGACATCACCGTCAGGACCTTCATGACCTGGTTGAGCCGGTTCGACACCGTCGCCAGGTTCACTTCGTGGATGCCGGTGACGCGATCCTGAAACAGGATCGCTTCCTCCGCGTACCGGGCCATGTGGTCATAGACGTCGCGGAAGCGGAATGCCATCTCGTCGGAGATCGCAGGGAATTCGCGGCGCGCCAACCGGCCGATCGCATCCCGCTGCGGCATGATGACGCGCCTCAGCGTACTCAGCTCGCGTTTCAGCCTGATGATCTGCCGGACGATGTGCTGGTGACCGGTGAAGGCGCGGTTTTCCAGCTGGTCGAGGCGGCCTTCGAGTTCTTCGATGGCCGGACGATAGTTGTCGACCATCGTGTCCACAATCCGGTGCAGCAACGCGACCGGTCCCTCCCCCAGAATCCGTTCGTGCCGATCGCACAATTCACGCAGGCGGCCGATGCTTCGCGAATCGCCGTCGTGGACAGTCACCAGATAGTTGCGGCCGAGAAAGAAGTCGACATCGCGCGTCGCGAATTCCGTGCGCCCCTTCTTCAGATCGATGCCGTGCAGGACGAGATAGAGGTATCCCGGATACGGCTCGACCTTCGGGTATTGCAGCGCACTGCGCGCGTCGTCAACCGACAGTGCGTGGAATTTGAAAATGTCGCTGAGGATGCGGAACTCTTCGTCGGTCGGCGCCGTCAGGTCCACCCAGAACGTGACCGTTGAGGAGGGATCGAGCCATTGGGGCTCGATCCGCTCGGCAACCTTGGTGACGCCGTCCGCGTGGGCGTAGATGGTGATCAATGCTGTTCACGCTTCCGGGTTCTCACTTCTCTGTTGGTGTTCACGTTCTGGCAGTGTGAACCTGAGGCCTGTCACTTCGCTGCCGCGATAGCCGCCTGCGCGGCCGCCAGACGGGCGACCGGCACGCGGAACGGCGAGCAGCTCACGTAGTCGAGCTTCACCTTCTCAAAGAATTGAATCGACCCCGGGTCGCCACCGTGCTCACCGCAGATGCCCAGCTTGATATTCGGTCGTGCCGAGCGGCCTTTGACGACCGCCACGTCCACCAACTGCCCCACACCTGACTGATCGATCGTGGCGAACGGGTTCTTCGTCATGATTTCGTGTTCCTGGTAGGTCGGCAGGAACGATCCAGAGTCGTCGCGCGACATGCCGAGCGCCGTCTGTGTCAGGTCGTTGGTGCCGAAGCTGAAAAACTCGGCGGACTGCGCGATCTCGTCTGCCGTCAGCGCTCCACGCGGAATCTCGATCATCGTTCCGACGAGGTAATTCAGCTTCACCTTCTTCTCGGCCTGGACCTCTCGCGCCACCCGATGCACCACCTCGAGCTGGAGGTCCAGTTCCTTCTTGAAGCCGACGAGCGGAATCATGATCTCCGGGCGTACTTTGATGCCTTCCTTCTGGACGATGGCCGCCGCCTCGAAGACGGCGCGCGCCTGCATGGCGGAAATCTCCGGGTAGCCGATACCGAGCCGGCAACCGCGGAATCCGAGCATCGGGTTGAACTCGTGCAGCTGCTCGACGCGGGAATGGATGCGTTCCACCGGCACCTTGAGCTTCTTTGCGAGGTCGGCCTGCTGCATCTCGGTGTGCGGCAGGAACTCGTGCAGCGGCGGATCAAGGAACCGGATGGTCGCCGGGTAGCCGTTCAAGGCGCGGAAGATGCCGACGAAATCGTCGCGCTGATACGGGAGGAGCTTGTCGAGCGCCGCCTGCCTCTCCTCGAGCGACTCCGCGAGAATCATCTCGCGCATGGCGTCGATGCGGTCGCCCTCGAAGAACATGTGCTCCGTGCGGCACAGCCCGATGCCGACCGCGCCAAACGCGATGGCGTTCTGCGTCTGTTCGGGTGTGTCGGCGTTCGTGCGGACCGACATGCGGCTCGCCTGCGCGCACCACTTCATCAACTGCTGGAAGTTCTTGAACTTCTCGGTCCGCTTCGCGCCCTCGTCGCCGTCGATGAGTCCAGCCACGATCTCCGAGGGCGCCGTCTTGACCTTGCCGGCGAACACCTTCCCTGCGGTGCCATCGATCGACAGCCAGTCGCCCTCCTTGTAGGTCTGCCCGTCGACCGAAACCGTCCGCGCCTGGTAATCGACTTCGACCGCCGCCGCGCCGCAGACGCAGACCTTTCCCATCTGCCGCGCAACGAGCGCCGCGTGCGACGACACGCCGCCGCGTGCGGTGAGAATCCCTTCAGCCGCAATCATTCCGCGCAGGTCTTCCGGCGACGTTTCTACGCGGACGAGCAGGACTCTCTCGCCTTTTTCGGCCGCAGCGACGGCACGTTCCGCGTTCAGATAAATCTGTCCGGACGCGGCGCCAGGTCCCGCCGGCAGCCCGGTGGCGATTGTCTTGACCTTGTTGGCGTCGGCAGCATCGAAGACCGGGGCCAGCAGCTGCTCGAGCTGATCGGCGGGGTTGCGCATCACCGCCGTCTTCCAGTCGATCAGCTTCTCCTTCTGCATGTCGATCGAGAACTTCAGCGCCGCCATGGCCGTGCGCTTGCCGTTGCGCGTCTGCAGCATGTACACGACGCCGTCTTCGATCGTGAATTCGAAGTCCTGGACGTCCTTGAAGTGGCGCTCGAGCGTCTGCCGGATCCGTTCGAGCTCACGATACGCCGCCGACATCTGCTTCTTCAGCTCGGCGACCGGCTCCGGCGTGCGCACCCCGGCGACGACGTCCTCGCCCTGCGCATTGATGAGGAACTCGCCGTAGAACTCCTTCTCGCCGTTGGCGGGATTGCGCGTGAAGGCCACGCCCGAGCCGGACTGATCGCCGGTGTTCCCGTAGACCATCGCCTGCACGTTGACGGCGGTGCCCCACTCCGTCGGAATGTTGTATTTGCGTCGATAAACGATCGCCCGGTCGTTCATCCACGAGCCGAACACGGCGCCGACGGCGCCCAGCAGCTGGTCCCATGGCGAGGCTGGAAAGTCCTTGCCCGATCGTTCCTTCACCAGCGCCTTGAACCGTCGGACGAGCTCCTGCAGGTCGTCCACCGTCAGTCGGGTGTCCTCGATATGTTCGTTGTAGCGTTCGTGCTTGAGCGCTTCGATGACCGTCTCGAACGGCTCGTGGTCCTCACCCGGCCGCTTCTGGACGCCGAGGACGACGTCCCCGTACATTTGTACGAAGCGGCGATAGCAGTCCCAGGCAAACCGAGGGTTTTGTGTCTTCCGCGCCAGCGCGTCGACTGTCTGGTCGTTGAGCCCGAGGTTGAGGATCGTGTCCATCATGCCGGGCATCGAGTCGCGGGCGCCGGAGCGAACGGACACGAGCAGCGGATTTGTGAGATCGCCGAACTTCTTCTTCGTCTGCTGCTCGATCGACGCGACGCCAGTCTGCATCTGCGCCTTGAGGGCGGACGGGTACTTGCGTCCGTTGGCGTAGTAATACGTGCAGACCTCAGTGGTGATGGTGAAGCCGGGTGGGACCGGCAGGCCGATCCGGCACATCTCGGCAAGGTTCGCGCCCTTGCCACCGAGCAGCGGTTTCATCGTGCCGCCGCCATCGGTCTTGCGGCCGAACAGATATACGTACTTCCCTCGTTCCGCTGTTTTCGTCGAACGTCCGCCCGCGGCGGGCTTCTTTGCTTTCCTGGTCGCCGTTTTCGCCATTTCGAATTGCTCTCTCCTACTTCAACTACCAACCACCACCTGCCAACGTTGGCAGGTGGAGCTGGATATTTGGCAGTTCCCTATGACTCCGTCACAATCTCTGAGATATCTGCGATGTCGAGAATACGGTCGCGCAGCGTCGCCACAAGGCCGAGACGGGCCGTGCGGACGCCTTCGTCTTCCGCCATCACCAGCACGTCATCGAAAAACTTTGCAACGACCGGCTGCATCTCGGCAATGTTGGCGAACGCCTCGCGGTAATCCCCCCGGCCGGCGGAAGCCTGGATCAGCGGTGCACGCCGTTCGAGCTCGGCGAGCAGCGCCAGCTCCGCTGGCTCGCTCAGGGCGCCGCGGACCGCGTCGAGCGACGCCGGCGCGTCAATCCCTTTCGTAATGTTCTTGACGCGTTTCAACAGCGTGGCAACGCCAAGGAGTGCCTGCGAGCCGCTCGATTGCGCCAGCGCTTCGAGCTTCTTGCGCGCCTCGAACGGGCTGATGCGCTCGATGCCTCCGTGCATGACCGCGCGGACAGCGCGAATATCAAACCCGCGCTGCTCGAGAAGGTATTGGAGGCGATCGGACATGAACGCCAGCAGAGGGCCGGCGCCATCCTGGTAGCCGCCGAACGGCTCCGCCGCTTTCTCGAGCAACGGTCCAAGCGTCGGGGTCGTCGTGATGCCGGTCAGCTCGGGCAGGTCCGCGAGAATCTTGACAGCGCCCTGTGCCTGACGCCGCAGGCCGAGCGGATCGCGCGAGCCGGTGGGCCGCTCCCCCGCCGTGAACATCCCGACGACTGAATCGAGCTTGTCGGCCAGCGCCACTGCTGCCCACGTCGCCGCTGCCTGGCCAAGCTGCTGGCGAGTCGGTGGCGCATCTGCCTCCACGCCGATGGGCAGGTAGTGGTAGTAGATGGCCTTCCAGACCTGCTCCGGCAGCCCTTCTTCGCGGGCGTAGATTCCACCCATCGTCCCCTGCAACTCGGTCAGTTCCCGCACCATGTCGGTGGCCAGATCGGCCTTGGCCAGCCGGCCGGCGAGCTCGGCGTACGCCACTGCGTCCGGCTGCCGCAACGCGCCGGCAAGCCACCCGGCAAGCGTCGACATGCGCGACGCCTTTTCCTTGTAGCTGCCGAGCTTCTTATGAAACAGGATCGTCGACAGACGATCGATACGCGTCTCGAGCGGGTCCCGGCGGTCTTCGTCCCAGAAGAACCGTGCGTCGCGCAGCCGAGCGGTGAGGACGCGCTCCGAGTTGCGCGCGATGATCTCCGGCTTTTCCGCCTGCATGTTGGTCACGGCGAGGAAGGCGGGTTTCAGCTTTCCTTCCTCATCGACGACCGGGAAGTAATGCTGGTGATGAATCATCGTCGTTGTCAGCACTTCTTCCGGCAGCTGAAGGAACTCCACCGGAAAGTGTCCGGCGACAACCGACGGGTACTCCACCAGATCCGGCACTTCCTGCAGCAACGACGAGTGCGCCGAGACGTGATGGCTGACGCGCCCGCCCAGCTTGCGCGCGTGCATCTCGAGCTCGCGCTTGATCTTCGATTCGCGCTCGCTGCGCTGCAGGATGACGAAATTTTCGAGGAGACGCGCTTCGTAGTCCTCGAACATCTTCACCTTGATGGCCCGTCCGGCGCGGCCGCTGGTCGTCAGGAAACGATGTCCGTAGGTGTTTGCGCCCGTGCGGATATCCTGGACGGTCGGCCCCTGCGCCAGCTCGGTACGCCGAATGACGAACGGCACGACGCGACCGCCATACAGCAGGACGAGCCAGCGAATCGGCCGCGCGAACATCAGCTCGCCTTTGTCGTCCTCGAGATAGGCGTCCCACCGCATCTGCTTCGGGAAGGTCATGCTGCGCAGCAGCCGCGCCATCACGTCGGGCAGCACGTCGACCGTCGCCTTGCCGCGCTGGCGGATGCGATACGCGAGGTAGACCCCCTTCGCTGTCTCCTGGCGCTCCAGCGCGGGGACCTCGACACCGTATTTCCGGGCGAAGCCTTCCGCCGCGGGCGTCACTGTTCCATCAGGACGGAAGGCAGCGGAGAGCGGCGGCCCCGTGACCAGCTCCTCGAAATCGGTCTGTCGCTCGGCCAGCCGTGCGATCCGCGCCGTCAAACGACGGGGCGAGCTGTAGGTCTCCGCCGGCGCGCCAGTCGTCAATCGCAGATCCTTGAGACTGGCGTCGAGGTGATCGCCTACCTGCTTTGTCAGGCCCGGCAGCCAGCTGGCCGGGATCTCTTCGCACCCGATCTCGATGAGCAGCTCGCGATCCACTACGCCGCTCCTGAGGGCTCGGCCGCCGCTGCGGGCGACTCGGTTCCCTCACCGACGTAGGCGCGGGCAATCTTTACCGCGAGCTGACGCACCCGGAGGATATACGCCGTGCGTTCGGTGACGCCGATGCTGCCGCTCGAATCGAGGATGTTGAACAGGTGAGAACACTTGAGCGTGTGTTCGAGGGCCGGCCAGATCAACCCCGATTCGAGCAGCTTCTCGGCAAAGGCGAAGTTGCGATCGAACAGCTCCCGATGCAATGCCGCGAACTCGCCAGCAGGCATGTTGACGTGTCCGAACGCGTACTTCGATTGCTCGATCTCTTCCTGCAGCCTGACCTCGCGGTATTTGACGCCACCGCCCCATTCGAGGTCGAACACGTTGTCCACGCGCTGCAGGAACATCGCGATTCGCTCGAGCCCGTAGGTGATTTCGCACGAGATCGGGGCGAGATCAATCCCGCCGACCTGCTGGAAATACGTGAATTGCGTGATCTCCAGCCCGTCGAGCAGCACCTGCCAGCCGATGCCCCACGCACCGAGCGTCGGCGATTCCCAGTTGTCCTCTTCGAAACGGATGTCGTGCTGCCGTGGATTGATGCCGCACGCTTCGAGGCTGTCCAGATACAACTGCTGCACTTCGTCGGGCGACGGCTTGAGGATCACTTGATATTGGTGGTGCTTGAACAGACGGTTTGGATTCATCCCGAACCGGCCGTCATCAGGCCGCCGCGACGGCTGCACGTAGGCGACGCTCCACGGCTTCGGCCCGAGCACGCGAAACAGCGTTTCCGGATGCGACGTGCCAGCACCGACTTCCAGGTCGAGCGGCTGCTGCAGCAGACAGCCGTGCGACGACCAGAAGGCCGACAGCTTGAGAATGAGATCTTGGAACGTCAAACGACTAGCTCTGTCTACGCAACTCGCGAAGCACGCGGTCGGATTTCAATGACTTCTCCAGGTGCGTCGCAATCAGTGCGCGATGCACGCCTTCCAGCTCCCGCAACGCGCGCACGTCAGCGGCCACCGCGCCGACTTCGTGTGGCGGCACGGATCGGGCTGCGGTCAGAAACCCCAGCGCGGCAGGTGACAGCGTGCCGCGCGCTTCCGGGTATACACCCTGCAGGCGCAGGAGCCAGTATTCGAAATAGCGCGCCAACGGCTCGACCGGCACACCGCTGGTCAACGCGTCCAGCATCGACGCGCCGAGCCGGTACAACCGATCGTCCGCATCGCTGTCCTGCGCCCACTCATCCAGCAGCTCGGCGAAGTACTCGACGAGCATGTAGTGCCCGGTCGAGCCCGCAGTCGCGGAATCGATCGCGGCACTCAGCGCGAGCGGGGAACGGATCGTTTCCGCGTAGTTCAACCCCACCAGCTCGCGGCGCTCGCTCTCGAAATAGGCGACCCGGACTTCGGTCAGCGGCTCCAGCGCCCCGGAAAATCGCGACCGCTGCCGTCGTGCACCCTTCGCGACCCCGCGCTTCTTGCCGCGGTCCCGCGTCAGAAACACCACGATCCGGTCGGCTTCACCCAGCTTATAGGTCCGAAGAACCAGCGCGTCGGCTGTGTGCAGCGGCACGAACGCTCCATTTTACTGTCATCCCGGGACCAGATACTTCGCGAACACCGCCGCCAGGCCGAGGAACGAGAAGAACCCGAACACGTCGGTCATCGTCGTGATGAATACCGACGAGGCGAGGGCGGGATCGACGTTCGCCGCGCGCAGACCCAGCGGCACGAGCGTGCCGGCGGCCGCCGCAACGAACATATTGATGATCATCGCCATCCCGAGCACTGCCCCGAGGACCGGACTGCCGCGCGTCGCCCAGACGACGAGGGCGGCCATCAGCCCCAGCGCGATGCCGTTGCCGATGCCCACGGTGGCTTCCTTGAGAAGGGCCTTGCGGGAGTTGCTCCAGGTCAGCTCACCAAGCGCGATGCCGCGAACGATCACCGTCAATGTCTGCGTACCTGCATTGCCGCCCATCCCGGCGACGATCGGCATGAACACGGCCAGAACCGGAAAGAGATCGATCTCCTTTTCGAACAGCGCGACGACTGACGCGGCGAGGAATGCGGTGGCCAGGTTGATTGCCAGCCACGGAAGCCGCTTGCGCAGAGACTCGACGGCCGGGGTAAAGGCGCGCTCGTCGCCGGCGACGCCCGCCAGGCGGTAAATGTCTTCGGTCGCCTCGTCCTTGATGACGTCGATCACGTCGTCAACAGTGATGATGCCGACCAGCTTGTTCTCCTCGTCGACGACAGGAATGGCCAGCAGGTTGTAGGCCGCAACCTGGCGGGCCACTTCTTCCTGGTCGGTATCGACACGTGCGCTGACCAGGTCGGCGGTCATGATCCGCTTCAGCGGCGTTTCCGGCGACACGAGCAGCAGACGCCGCAGCGACACGACACCAACGAGGTGCTTCCGGTCATCGACGACGTAGAGATAGAAGACCATCTCGACGTCGCGGTTGTTCTGCAGCTCGGTGATCGCCTCCCCCACCGACAGGTCTTCGTTCAGCGCGAAGACATGGGGGTTCATGATGCGGCCGGCCGTCCGCTCGTCATACTCGAGCAGGTTCTCGACGACGCCGGACTCCTTCGGCCGCATCAGGTCGAGGACTGCCAGCGACAGTTCCTCGGGCAGGTAGTCGATCAGGGCGGCCGCATCGTCTGACGGGATTTCCTGTGCCAGCTTGGCGATTTCCTCCGCCGACCGCGTGGAGAGCAGCGCCGCGCCTGCTTCCGGGCCGAGCTCGGAGATCGCCTCCATGGCGAGGCGGCCGTTCCGCTCTGCCAGCAGGCTGAAGGCGGCCTCCCGATCCTTGTCGGGCAGTTCGCTGAAGATCTGGGCGAGGTCGGCGGGATGCTGCTTCTGCAGCAGGTTCAGCAGGTTAGCAATCGCACCAATGCGCAGCAGTCGCTTGACTGAGTCGAGGACGAGGTCGATTCTGCGCTGCGCCGCCATCGTGGATTCTTTCGCACCCTATAAACGGCTAAATGTAGCACGCACTTATGCTTCGGGCCTATCGTTCACTGCCGATGGAAGAAGCGGCGGCACGTCTGCGTCTAATGAGCCAGGTGGGTGTAGGGGGCGGCGAGATCAGCCCCGGGATCCTCGACGCGTGCCGCCGGGGTGATCGGGAGGCCTTCCGTGCGTTGTACGAGGCGTACAAGGACCGCGTCTACTCGATTGCCTTCCACTTCTTCCATGGAGACGTTGACGCGGCGGGCGAGGTCACACAGCAGGTGTTTCTGAAGTTGATGCGGGAGATTCGGCGATTTCGCGGCGACGCGGCGCTTTCGACATGGCTGCACCGCCTGGTCATTAACGCCTGCGTCGATCGAACGAGACGCCGCCGCACCGACGTCGTGGCCAACGACCCGGTCGTACTGGACGCGATGCCGGGCGGTGCGCTCTCACACGAAGAGAGCTTCGCGCGACGCGAAGTCGCGGCCTCGGTTCAACACGCCGTGGCGACGTTACCGGCGAAGCTGCGCGCCGCGATTCTTCTGAGGTACTTCGAAGATCTGTCGTATTCGGACATGGCGAGGGTGCTGAATTGCTCAATCGGCACGGTGGCGTCGCGATTGAGCCGCGGACATCGGCTGTTGGCCAAAAGGCTGGCACCGATGCGATCCAGGGAGATGTAGGGCGGGCCCGCCGAGACTGAATCCACGGAGGCGGACCCGCCGGAACGAACATGTTCACGAGACACGTCGAAAAGTCGTTGACCCGTTATTGCGATGGCGAACTGTCCGCCGCCGACAGGCAGCGTGTGGACGCGCACCTCGCGACGTGCCCTCGCTGCCGCACCGCGCTGGAGACGACTCGTTTTTCCGCATCAGCCGTACGTCAACTGGGTGCGGTGAGTGCCCCGCCCGCGCTGTGGCATGGGATCGAGGCGGCGTTAGACGAGCCGCGGAGCGACGGCATCCGCATGGGTGCACTGCGGTGGGCGGCGGCCTGCGCTGTGCTTGCGCTGGTGGCTGGAAGCGCCTACTGGTGGAGCCGGGATCTGGCGCCGCGGCCGTGGGAAGTCGCCCACGCAACGGACGGGAGCACGCGCCGCATGGCCGCCGGCGAATGGGTCGAGACGGGCGGCGACTCCAAGGCGCGCATCATCGTGGGTCAACTGGGCACGGTTGACGTCGCCCCGGATACACGCGTTCGACTCGGCCGCGTGAGTGAGTCCGAATATCGTCTGTCGCTGGCACGAGGGACCATCAGTGCCGAAATCAACGCTCCGCCTCGTCTCTTCATTGTCGACACGCCGGCGAGCACGGTCGTCGACCTCGGCTGCGCCTACACGGTAACGGTCGGCGACGATGGTGCAGCGGAGCTGCGCATGACTACCGGGTGGTCAGCACTCGAGTGGAACGGTCGCGAATCGCTCGTCCCCGCCGGGGCGATCTGCCGGACGAAGCCCGGGGCAGGGCCTGGAACGCCGTACTTCGACGACGCGCCGGAGGCGGTGAAAGCGGCGGTTGGAGACTTCGACGGTGGCCGCGATCGCGCGCACGCCCTCGACGTCATCATCGGTGCGGCCCGCCTGCGCGACACGCTGACGCTGTGGCACCTGCTGTCGCGCGTCGACGCGCCCGATCGCGGGCGCGTCTATGACGCGATCGCGGCGCTCGCGCCGCCGCCGGCGCGGGTGTCGCGCGCTCAGATCCTCGCGCTGGATGCGGATGCGCTGCGCAAGTGGCGGGAGGAACTCGCCTGGCAGTGGTAACAACGAACACTCGCAGCTTCCGGCTGCAGCCGGAAGGTCCGGAGGAATGTGAACATGTCCCTGATCAAATCATTCGCAATGGTCGGCGCGCTCGTCGCCGCGTCAGCAGTCCAGACCGTCGCCGGCACAGTGTTCCGCCTGGAAATCGGCCCCCCCATTGCCGCCGGCACCGGCAACAAGGTTCTCAAGGACGCCAAGAAGGCGGTCTTCGCCGTCCGGGCCGTTGTGTGTGACGACCTCGCGGCTGTCCGCATCAGCGGTACGGCCGAAAGGATCCACGACGGGGTCCGGCAGTCAGTTCCGATCACGCTTACCGAAGTCGACAAAGCGCAAGCCATCTATCTGGTCGGTCAGCAGTGGCCCGAGGATGGTCCCTGGCTTCTGCACCTGAAAGGCTCCTGCTCGAAGCCGCAGGCTTCGGCCAGCACGCTCGTGCCCGTCAACAGGACCACTTTCAACCGCGCGAAGACCGAAGTGCTGCGTGAACCGGCCACCCAGGCCCAGGTCGACGCTGCCCTTGCGGCGCTCCCCCGCTCTCAATCGTGAGGTCGTCATGAATGTTCAGCGATTCGGAATCGTGCTGACGGTCACCAACCTGATCCTGCTGACCGTCCTGGTCACCCAGGTCAGCGGTCCCGCGCTTGCCTCGGAAACACCGGCGGTGCTGCGGGGACGTGCGCTTGAAATCGTCGACACGCAGGGACGTGTTCGCGCCAGCATCACCGTATTTCCCGCCGCGACCTCGAAGGACGGCGCGAAGGTCCCGGAAACGGTGCTGCTGCGATTGATCACCGAGCGCGGGCGGCCGGCCATCAAGATCAGCACGTCGGAAGACGGCGGTTCCGGCATGGCGCTGGTCGGGCCGAGCGGCACGCAGCAGACGTACGTCAGCATCGGCGCGAAAGGCAACGAGACGACTTTGAAATTGAAGAACGAGGACGGCAAGGAACGCATCCTTGTTCCGTGATCAAGGCTCCCGATTCTGTGCCTTGATCTCGTCGAGCAGACGCTCGTCGTCACGCCACTCGGATTTCACCTTTACGTGCAAATCCAGGTAGACGTGCTTCTCGAGATACTGCTCCAGCTCCGCCCGCGCGGCGGTGCCGATCTGCTTGATCATCGCGCCGCCGCGGCCGATTACGATCGGCTTCTGCGACTCCCGGTCGACCAGGATGGTGCAATACAAATCGACCCTCCCGTCGTCCGTGGACTCCTGGAACCGATCAACGACGACGGCCGTTGAAAAAGGGAGCTCGTCGTGAGTGAGCTGCAGGACCTGCTCGCGAACAATCTCCGCAACGAAGAACCGCTCGGTCTGGTCGGTCAGGTAGTCGGGCGGGTAGAGCGGCTCCCCTTCCGGCAGGTATTGCAGAAACAGAAGTTCCAGAGTCTCTATATTCGTGCCATCGACGGACGATGCGGGAACGATCTCGACGAATGGGTGTTCGCGACGGTAGTGGTCGATCACCGGCAGCAGCTTCTGCTTGGCGACGAGGTCGACTTTGTTGAGTACGAGAATCGCCGGCTGCGTCGCCTCCTTCAACAGGTCGAGCATGTAGCGGTCGCCCTTGCCCGGTTTCACCGCGGCGTCGACGACGAGGGCGAGCAGATCGACCTCGCGCATCGACTCCAGCGCGATGTCGACCATCCGCACGTTCAGCCGATGCGTCGGCTTGTGAACGCCGGGCGTGTCGACGAACACCACCTGCCCGTCCGCATAGTTTTTCACGCCGACGACCCGAGTCCGCGTTGTCTGCGGCTTGTCGGAGACGATGGCGAGCTTCTGGCCGACGATGCGATTGAGCAGCGTCGACTTGCCGGCGTTCGGCCGGCCCAGCAACGAGACGAATCCTGACTTCATCACGGAAGGCCGACCTAAAGGTCGGCCTCTACCCCTCGTTCGCGTCGGCGCGCTACTCGTCGTGAGCGCTCCGGTTCACGCTGTTGATGCAGTTCGCGCTTCAGGAATTCGACCACGCGAGCGAACGGGTCGAACCCGAAGAAGGCAGCGATCGAGGGTCGCAGATTGGAGTTCGCGTTGATGTCGTAGAACACCCGGCGGCCATCCGGAGTTTCGAGATACTCGATGCCGCCGACGTCGAGTCCGGCAGCCCTGACGATCCTTGCCGCCGCGTCCACCGCTTCGCGCGGCACGTCCGCGTAGGGCTGAAACTCAACCGGAAGCATCGAGGAATCGTTGCCCGCGGGCACCTCACAGATGCCCTCACCATCCTCGGGGTTGCACACGGGCGAGGGGCACAGGTTGAACCGACCGTGTGTTTTCACCCGCATCGCGTACAACAGCTCGCCGCCAAGGAACTCCAGCCGCACGATTCCCTGTTCGGGATCGTGAGAGAGAAACTCCTGCAGCAGAAAAAGGTTGTCAGGCAGCCAGACTGCGGGATCGGCCGCGAAGATCGACTCGACCTGTGACAGCGACTCGACGACCTGGATGCGCGCACCGCTGCCGCCCTGATCGGGTTTCAGCAGAGCGGGCCAGTGAATGTGGTCCGCGTACGGTCGCAGTGCGGCAACGTCGTTGAACGTGATCGACCACGGCGTGTCGATGCCGAGCGTGCGCAGAAGCGTCGCCTGCGCGCTCTTGCTCAACTCGAGTGCGAATACGTCGGCACCGTTGAGGACGCGCGCCCCACGCCGTTCGAGGGTTCGCATGTACGCGAGCGCCAGCGGCACCGCGCGTGCGTTTCCGCGCACGTAGGCGCTCGGGCTCGCCTGGTTGAAGTAGAGCTTGGCCGACGGCGCGTCGTCGTTGCTGAAGGCGGCCTGCTTCAGGTCGAATGGGGCGTAGGCAATGCCCCGCTGTTCGAGCGCCGCAAACAACGGCTTCTGCCACTCGGGATGCTCGTAGAGGACGACGAGATCCGGCCTGGTCGCCATGCCCGTCATGGTGCCACACGTCGTCCGCAAACGATGCGCCGTGCCTCGTCCTACTCGAGCGTCAACGCGACCAGCGCGTGATCGGTTCCCATGCCCGTCGCCACGACGATGAATTGCCGGCCGGCGCGGGTCCGGAACGTCATCGGATTGCCAGTATTCGCATACGGAATTCCAATGCGCCAGACTTCCTTTCCGGTCCGAGTATCGAATACGTAAAGGAAACTGTCACCGCCGCCAATGAACACCAGTCCGCTTCTGGTGACCAGCGCGCCGCCGCGGTTGTTGGGCGAACCGAGGCGATCGGGCAAGGCGACGCCTTTCAGCAGCGGGTGATTCCGGATTGCCGCGCTTCCTTCACCGAGCGGCACTTTCCAGGCGATTTCGCCGCGATTGAGATCGAGGGCGGTCAGTACCGCGTACGGGGGCGACGTGAGCGGCAGTCCGTCGACGTTCGCCTCTTCGCCGCCCCTGGTAAACCGGTTGGAGTACGGCACGGCGACGAGGGGATCGGAACCGTCGTTCTGTGCGATCCGGTTGAGGCCGGCACCACGTGCCGCCCGCACGATCAGGAGACCGGCTTCGGGATCGAATGCCGCGCCGCCCCAGTTTGCGCCGCCGCCCTGCCCGGGACGCTGCAGCGTGCCGCGAAGCGACGGCGGCGTGAACAGCGGCCCGAGGCGAAGCTTCTTCATCTGTTCCTGGGCCATCGCCTTGATCTGCGGCGTGAGGTCATTGGCATCGTCAATCGACACGCCCTGGTCAACGAAGGCTGGTGGCTTTGACGGAAACGGTTGCGTCGGATAGGGCTTCTCGCCGGGCACGTCGGTCTCGGTGTCGACCGGGCCCTCGACGATCGGCCAAATCGGCTCACCGGTGACACGATCGAAAACGTAGGTGAACCCCTGCTTCGTGACCTGAGCGACTGCGTCAATGCGCCTGCCACCCACCGTCATCGTGACGAGGTTCGGAGCTGTCGGGTTGTCGTAGTCCCAGAGCCCGTGATGGACCATCTGGAAATGCCACCTGATTTTTCCGGTCGCGGCATCCAGACACACGAGCGATTCTGCAAACAGATTCGCACCGGGACGATCGCCGCCGTAGTAATCGCTGGTCGGGGTCGAAGTGGGCACATAGAGCAGGCCGCGCGCTTCGTCCAGCGTCATCGGCGCCCACACGTTGCCGTGGCCGTTTCGACGCCACGACTCGTTCTCCCACGTCCCGGCTCCGGGATCGGAAGCCGACTGCGGAATGACCGAAAACGTCCACACGCGGCGGCCGGTCCGCGCGTTGAACGCCTGGACGTAGCCCACGGGATCCGGCAGTTGCACGCGGTCGGGAACCTGGCTTCCGACGATGACCAGGTCGCGATACACCACCGGTGGTGAGCTCTGCGTGGCGTGAGTGATGTCTGAAATCCTTCGCAACCCTTCGGTCAGCGACGCCGCACCGCCGTTCCCAAATGCGGCCACCGGCTTTCCGGTGCGTGCATCCAGCGAAAACAACCGGTGTCTGTTGTTCAGAAAAAGCCGCAGCCGGGCGCCGTCTCGCCAGAGCGCGGTGCCTCTCAGCTTCCACCCGCTCCCTGACAGCAGCGGACCAAGCTCCTCTGCGTGACCGTCGAAGCGCCACAGCTGCTTGCCGGTCTCGGCATCAAGCGCCGCCAGGTTGTTGTAGGGCGTCGTCACGTAGAGCGTGCCGTCGACCATGAGCGGCGTGCTCTCGAAGTATCCAGGCGCCGGCGGCGTCTCCCAGTGTTTCCACTGCCACGTCACACGCAGCCGACGCACGTTCTCCGCGTTGATGTCGGTCAGTGGCGAGTACTTCGTGCCGCCCTGGTCGCCACCGTAATACGGCCACTCGACAGCGGTGGGTTGTTGCTGGGCAGCAAACAGGGAGCCCATCCCCAGGGTGGCGAGAAGACCCACAATTCGGACGCGGTGCATAACGCCTCCGGTCGCTACTGTCTGTCCACGTCCGGCTCTGGCGTTCGGTGGACGCGGACCTTGCTGATGCGGCGGCGCTCGACCTCGAGCACCTCGAAGACCAGGTCACCGATTTCCACCGTTTCGCCGACGTACGGCATGCGACCCAGGCGCGACAGCAGAAACCCGCCGACGGTCTCGAAACCCTCGCGCTCGATCTCGACTCCCAGCCGCTCGCGCACCTCATCCACGCTGACCTTACCGCTGAAGGTGAACACCCCGGCGCCTTCGTCGACGACCGTCTCGCTCTCGACGTCGTACTCATCCCGAATCTCGCCGACGATCTCTTCGAGCAGATCTTCGACGGTCAGCAGGCCGGCAGTTCCACCGTACTCGTCTACGACAATCGCCATCTGCAGTTGCCGGCGCTGCATCTCCTTCAGCAGCTCGGATGCGCGCTTGCTCTCAGGCACGAAATAGGCGGCGCGCATCAGCGTGGTCAACGGGGGCGCTGCTTCCGGCGGCAGCGCCACCATGTCTTTCACGTAGACGATGCCGAGGATGTTGTCCAGGCTGTCGCGATAGACGGGCATCCGCGAGTACTGCTCTTCCCTGAAGATCGCCCGCAGATCGGCGATCGCCGTGTCCGCCTGCACGGCGACGATGTCCGGCCGCGGTGTCATCACCTCGCGGGCCACGGTTTCCGTGAAGTCCACGATCGACTGCAGCAGCTCGCGCCCTTCCTCTTCCGAAATCTCGTCGTCCGCCGCCGACTCTCCTTCCGCGGCCGGAGCCTCGGCCACCGACTCTTCGCCGTTGGCGCCGTTGCCACCCTCGCGATCGCGCCGCGGTCCAACGAATCGGATCATGGTGGCTGTCACCGGCTGCAGCACCCGCGCGATGGGATAAAAGACCGGCAGCAGGAAGTCGAGCACACGCTCCGGATCGAAGCGGACGATCAGCATCGGCAGCAGGTGTTCGCAGACGACGACGAAGGCGACCAACGATACGACGAACACCGCCACCGAGGTGGCATCACGAACGTCGCTGACGCGCGCGATCAGGACGCCGGCGGCGACGATGCAGAGGCCAAGCAACAGACGCAGCGGAAAGAAGAGTGTCAGCGGATCGTCCAGGTACTGCCCGAGTCGATCGTTGCGGCCGCCGCGCTCGGCCATGAGCCGCAGCGACAGTCGCATCAGCGCGCTGAAGGCTGCCTGGACGACGCCAAAGAACACGGTGGCGCAGCCGAGCAGGAAGATGGCGAGCGGCGTCATCGGGCGGAATAAGTCTGCGGCGCCTCGCGCTCGATGAGCCCCTCACGTAGTCCGCCCGAACGGCGGAGGCGTCGTTCGAGCCGGCTCATCTCCCCGGCGTCGCGCTCGTGATCATAGCCAAGGAGGTGCAACAGACCGTGCAGGGCGAGGATGCGAAACTCCGTCGACAGGCTGTGCCCGGCGCCGGCAGCCTGGCGCCGCGCAACGCCTAGCGCAATCACGACATCGCCGAGTTGGCCGGGCTCCTCTGCCGGGAAGGACAGGACGTCGGTCGGCGAATTCTTGCGTCGGTATCGTCGATTCAGCTCGCGCACGCGAGCGTCAGGAACCACGGCGACCGTGACTGTACCCCGTGCGCGGGCCGGGGCGATCGATTCGAGCCAGCGGCCCAGCCCAGCCGGTCGCACGCCCGTCGGCACGACGACGTCAACCGCGAGTCTGGGTAACGGCTTACGACGCCTGGTCTTTGGCGCGTGGGGCCGAGTACGCGTCATAGGCCTTGACGATCTGCTGCACCAGTTTGTGTCTGACGACGTCCTTGTCGTCGAAGTAGATGATGCCGATGCCCTCGATCTCACGGACGATTTTCAGCGCCTCGACCAGTCCTGACAGCTTCGGGTTCGGGAGATCGATTTGCGTGATGTCTCCGGTCACGACCGCCTTCGAGCCGAAGCCGAGCCGCGTCAGGAACATCTTCATCTGTTCCGACGTCGTGTTCTGCGCTTCATCGAGGATCACGAACGCATCGTTCAGTGTCCGCCCGCGCATGAACGCCAGCGGCGCCACTTCAATGGTGCCGCGCTCGACCAGCCGCGACGCCTTGTCGGTGTCCATCATGTCGTAGAGCGCGTCGTAGAGGGGGCGCAGATATGGGTTGACCTTCTCCTGCAGATCGCCGGGCAGGAATCCGAGCTTCTCGCCCGCTTCGACGGCCGGACGTGCCAGGATGATGCGGCTGACCTTCTTCGCCATCAGGTAGCTGACCGCCTGCGCCATCGCCAGGTACGTCTTGCCCGTCCCGGCTGGACCCACGCCGAAGACAATGTCGTGCTGTTCGATCGTGTCGAGATACTTCTTCTGATTCGGACTCTTCGGGTTGACGCGCCGCTTCGTCCCCTGCGGCTGCTTGGCCGAGGGACCGTCTTTGGCGAAGTAGTCACGCAGATCGACAGCCGGGTCGTCGACAACGAGCTCCGCCGCGGTCTTGACGTCCCCGCTCGTCAACTCGTAGCCCGAATCCCGCAGCTGCGCGAGCTGGTCGAACAGCCGCTCGACACGCTGTTCGGAGTTCCGTGTACCCTCCACGATCAGCTCGTCGCCCTGCGTCCGGATCTCGACGTCCATCAGCGACTCGATGTGCTTGAGGTTGGCGTCGTGCGGACCGTAGAGCGTCTCGATGCCTTCCTGCCGAATGGCGATTTTCTTCATGTGCGCGTGATCTGAATGTGCAGTTCGCGAAGCTGCCGCGGGTCAACTCCCGACGGCGCGTCCGACATCATGTCCACGGCGGCCGCCGTTTTCGGGAACGCGATGACTTCGCGGATGGAAGATTCGCCCGACAACAGGGCGATGACCCGATCGAGGCCCAGCGCGATGCCGCCGTGCGGCGGGGTGCCGTACTCGAGCGCTTCCAGGAAGAAGCCGAAGCGGGCACGCGCCTCCTCGTCGCTGATGTTGAGCAGCGAAAAGATCCGCCGCTGCAGCGACGAGTCGTGAATACGGACGCTGCCGCCGCCGATTTCGCTGCCGTTCAGCACGAGGTCATACGCTCTGGCGCGCACGGCGCCAGGATCGCTGTCGAGCCGGGCGAGGTCGTCTTCATGCGGCGAGGTGAACGGATGGTGCACGTAGGTCCATCGGCGCTCTTCGGCATCCCAGTCCAGCAAAGGAAAGTCCACTACCCAGGTAAAGACGTATTGATCCGTGCGCAGGAGCCCGTCCTTCCTTGCCAGGGTCAGCCTGATCTGGCCAAGCAGTCTGGAGGTCGAATCCGGTTCGCCGGCGGCGATCAGCAACAGCTCGCCGTTGCCGACGCTCGCCACCTCCAGCAGCCGGCGCACTGCGTCCTCACCCATCGCCTTCATGATGGAGCTGGTCACCGAGCCGTCCTCGAGACGACGGGCCCAGACCAATCCGGTCGCACCGAGGGCCTTGGCCTGATCGACGATTCCGTCCACCTCGCTCCGTGAATAGCCGCCGGCGTTCTGCACGACGAAGCCGCGCACGGTTCCACCGTTCGCGACAATTTCGCGGAAGACGCGGAACGTCGACTCGCGGAAGAACTCGCGCAGATCCTGGATCGGCATGCCGCAGCGCAGGTCCGGCTTGTCCGAGCCGTACTTCGCAATCGCCTCCGCATATGGCATCCGCTGGAACGGTGTCGTGATCTCACGGCCGATGACCGCGAAGATCTCCTTCATCAACGGTTCGATGACGCCGAAGATCGTGTCCGGCCGCGCAAACGACATCTCGACGTCGACCTGCGTAAACTCCGGCTGCCGATCCGCGCGCAGGTCCTCGTCGCGGAAGCATTTGCAGATCTGTACATAACGGTCCATTCCGGCGACCATCAGGATCTGCTTGAACAGCTGCGGCGACTGAGGCAGGGCAAAAAACTCGCCAGGGTGCACGCGGCTCGGAACCAGGTAATCACGTGCACCTTCGGGAGTGGACTTCGTCAGAATCGGCGTTTCGATTTCAAGAAACCCCTGCTCGTCGAAAAACCGCCGAATCACCGTGTTCACCCGGTGACGCAGGATGATGTTCGACTGCAGCCGGGGCCGCCGCAGATCGAGGTAGC
>Ga0111539_10002784_pt1 | contig 23212 bp, 17 predicted proteins | sample RhiMethybrSRZTD1_FD_79667 | JGI IMG/M metagenome (GOLD analysis project Ga0111539, IMG submission 79667) | Populus rhizosphere microbial communities from Tennessee, USA - Rhizosphere MetaG P. TD hybrid SRZTD1 (version 2) (version 2) | ecosystem: Host-associated > Plants > Roots > Rhizosphere >...
ACACACGTCGAGGACAACACAGGTCACAATCTGTGATTTTTCTAGCAGGTTTGCTTATTGTTGAGCGCGTGACCAAATCGATATCGATGACTCCAGTGCGTCTGACCTTTCCTAGCCGGCGCTCGGCGGTGAGTCGCAGAACTTTTACCGGAAGTAGTGTGTTGCGTTTGGCCCGAAATTTGTAAGCGTCCTACGCGGTACTGCTTGCGCCATTTGAATACCTGGCTCTTTCACATCGTGTGCACGCGCAACCAGAGAAACTGACGCGCCCGGCTTCAGCGACTCCTCAACGATAGCTCGGTGTTCTTGCTTAGACCGGAACCGTCTCCTTCCTCCGTCTCTCAACTCTACGACTTTCGCGCCTTGGTGAATCCCACTCATCACGCCTCCCAATCGACCAGCGTGAAGGATGAGCGTTGTAGCGGCGTCAGCCTAGACGGTATTCACAAGGTCAACGACACGCTTACGATTCAAAGACATGACGGAGAGCTTCCAGATTGCTTTATGGGCGAATGGAGGGAAAGCGCCCGCGACGCTTGCGCTTCCCCCGATCTTAACTATGGATACTTGTCGTGTATTCATCTCCGTCCGTTGTCCAAACTCCTTGGAGTAACGGAAGAAGGGAGAGGGGGACCGTAGAGCGGGACGCTCTCGGCCCACATTCTCCACAGGACTATTTTAGAACTCGAATCCGTGCACCATTCGCACCGACTCTGCCGTGACCGAACCAAGTCCGAAAGCTGCAGCCCCGACTGCTGTGCCGCTACCAATTACCGAAGCACCGGAGGCAACCGCTGCCTTGATTCTCAAAGTGTAAACACCTTGGCCAACCTTCGGGAAAATGAAGTTGAATGTGTTTGCACTTGTCGTTTTCGTGATCAAGTCGATAGTGGACGTGAAGGAACATGTTCCATCATTCGTTCCCACGATGCTTGTCACATCAACAATGCACTGGCTCAGGCTCTGAGTAAGAGTTTGAATACGGCTATCTAACATCACACCCCATTCCCCGTTCGACGCCTGAGTGCACCCAAGGATTCCGCCGTTACATGCCGACAGAGGAGCTGCGACAATCTCTTTGCCGGTCGAATCCGTGAGCACGGCGCGAAGATAGACGCCGCCCATAGCTTGTGCGGTAGAAGTGGTGCCGGTACTGGTCTTAGTGCGTGTTTGCGTGTAGAGGCCAGTGACGAGCGAGGGAGAAACAAACAAGGACTGGCTATTCGACAATTTTACGGGCGCGTTCATTATTTCCACGAAACCGTTAGCGTCGATGGCGACACCACTTCCGGTAAACAAGTCAACGCAACTGGTGGGGAGAGTGACCGTGTCGTCAATCTGAGCCGTAGACATGTGGCAGCGCACCAATGTGTTGATGTCGGCTGTCGCCTTAGAGGACGGCGTACCTTGCGCGTTCGCCAGTTGTGCAGTCGCAAGGAACGAACAGAACAGAATCACCGCGATCTTAGCTTTCATAAGTCTCCTTAATCCTTTTCGATTTGCGTGTCGAGTTTTCAAAATTTCATCAGGCTTGCGAACTCGACTTGACGAGACCGAATTTAGAATCAGCGGAGAACTCTCACAATGGGGCCAACGTCGATGGTGCGTTCATCTGAGTACAATGGTGCCCTATTGTTTCGTCATAGTGCTGTGGTGTATCGCCAGTTCGTACTAGTCGTGAGGTGCGTAGCACAACGTCTGCCAAGTCTGCTACCGGCCGGGGCATTGTCGGAGTCTTCGAGAGGCTATTTACTTGTGTTCGAAAATTACGGCCCACGATTCCTGCTGCGTGACCTGCGCTTCGCGCAAAACCGAGGACGATTCTGCGTGGGCTTTCACTGTCGGCGGGCCAGGGACTGCCGCAGTCTGAGTTCGCGGCACATGACTGCCAACAAAAAGGCTAGCGAGTCGTCGTATCGCTCTGGACGAGTGGGACCTTCCTAGATACGACCACTCTGTTCCTCGAAAGTGACACCATATTTTGACTCCGGTATGGGCGATCAGATTCGGCTGAACTATGTGTTGTGCACTTTGTGTCTTCCAGCGGGACTTTCGTGGTTGTGATTCGGCGGCAATGCATTGGAGAATGCGGACCAATGCATGTCTTGGGACGGTTGTTTGGAACCGCTTGCTTAATGGTGCTCGGAGCCGGATTTCTTGGCGCACAAACGAACACGGCTGAGGTGCGTGGCGTCATCAAAGATTCGACAGGCGCCGTTATTCCGTCCACATCAGTCTTAGCCCGCAACCCTTCGACGGGAGTTTTGATTTCTAGAGTGACGGACTCGGAAGGGCGTTTTTTATTTGCGGGGTTACAGCCAGGGCAATGGGAGATCACCGCGACGATACCAGGTTTCGAGAAACAAACGCAGCGTGTTCCGCTCGAAATCGGACGGACGGTGGATATCGAATTCAGCCTAGTCATTGAAGGCATCGCTCAGGAAATCGCCATCGTGAACACGGATCCCCTGCTGCAGACGGCCACAGCGGAAATCAGTGACGTCATCGAGAACAGGGAAGTGGTCCAGATCCCGATCAATGGACGCAACTTTCTCAGCCTGGCGCAGCTGAGTGATGCCGTTGTGCTCCCGCCGACTGGCACGCGGGGTGACGCGCTGCAGCAGGCCGGTGCGCTTCCGAATGTCGGTGGTCAACGATCGGGCCACAACATCTATTTGCTCGATGGTGCCAAAGTAACAGACGAACTGTTCAATAACCTGGTCATCAATCCATCCGTCGATTCCATCCAGGAGTTCAAGATCCAGAAGTCGATGTACCCGGCCGAGTTCGGCGGTAAGGCATCGGCCCTGATCAACGTCGCCACGAAAGCCGGCACGAACTTTTTTCATGGGAGTCTCTTCGAGTTTTATCGAAATGATGCGTTTGACGCCCCGAATTATTTTGCTCGTGATCAATCCGTTCCTCCGCTCAAACAGCACCAGTTCGGTGGGGCAATCGGTGGACCCCTGGTTAAAGATAGAGCCTTTTTCTTCCTGAGTTATGAAGGCCTGCGGATGGACCGCACGCTAACACGCACATTTACGGTGCCGGATGATGAGGCACGCAACGGGCAGTTCGGTTCGTCGATTTGTGACCCCGTAACTCGTGACCTCACTTCTGGCGTTTGCACGACCTTCTTTTTAGGGAACAAGATTCCGTCGGAACGACTTGATCCGATAGCGACAGAATTTTTGAAAAGCGTTCCCCGGGCTAATGCCATCGGTCCACGGAACCTGACATCATTCGAGCGCCAGAAGAGGGACATCGATCAATTCAGCGTGCGGCTCGATCATCGTCTTTCGAACGCCGATCAGCTGTTCGGCCGATTTAGTACGTTCGATGCTGACGAAAGCCAGCCATTCGGAACGAGCATACTGCAAGAAGCGTTGGTCCCGGGCTTTGGGCGAGCGTTATCGACGAAGACCCGGAACGTCTCCGCCAGTCACACGCATGTATTTGGTTCTGCACTGCTAAACGAACTACGTTTTGGCTGGATGACCGTAAAGGGAGGTCAAACCAGCGTCAATCGTGGCGCGGATTTCGCAAATCGAGTCGGTCTTTTGGGCGTAACCAATGATTTTAGAGACATGGGCTTTCCCCAAGTCTCAACGAGTGGCCAGTTTGCCACCATGGGGGATCCTGCGTCGTTTGTATTTCGGAATAATCAACACTTTGAACTGTTCGAGAACATCCTCATAGACCGTGGGAAGCACAAGATAAAATTCGGAGCGTACTACTTCCATCTTCAGCTGCGGCCGGAGCAGCCTGATAATGCTCGCGGTGCTTTCACCTACACTGGGCAGTTCAGCGGAAATGCATTCGCCGATTTCCTGTTAGGCTATCCCGCTTCCGCCGTCGTGGGATTGGGGCGTGGCGAAGAAGATGGTAGAACGCGTTGGCTGCATGCGTACGCCCAAGACGATTGGCGCATTCGTGACAATCTAACCGTCAATGTTGGAATACGGTATGAGTTCAATCAGCATATGTACGATGTTGAAGATCGGCTTTCCTCGGTCGATCTTTCCGTACCAGGAGGCCGCTTCGTTATCGCCAGCGATGATAGAGGAACCATCTCTCCTGCGGCCACATCGCTACTCCCGCTGATTCCGATACCGTTTGTCACATCGAGGGAAGCGGGGTGGAATCGAGGCCTGCTTAAACCGAGTGCCGTTCGGCTGGCTCCGAGGTTTGGCTTTTCTCTAAAGTTCAACAACTCGAAATCGGTCATTCGCGGGGGGTACGGCATTTTTCTCAACCAGTGGGCGTACAGTGTCCAAACCGCTTTCTCACGAAATCTTCCCTTCTTTTTTACGAAACAAGTGGACGCGGGTAACGCCACCATTCCTCCCTTCCGTATGCGGGACATCCTGATCACCACGGCAACCGGAACAGTCAGCCCCAGCATCATGGATCATGACTATCACGTCGAGTACAGCCAGACGTGGAGTGTGGGTCTACAACAGGAGTTGTTGGCATCCACCGTTCTGGAACTCGCGTATATGGGGACATGGACAATCGGTGCTGACAACGCAACCGTCAGGAACGTGCCCGATCCTGGACCTGGCGCGATACAAGCGCGGCGGCCAATTCCGGCGCTGGGTCGCATCAATGCGATCCGTTTTGATGGGAAATCGATCTACCATGGCTTAACACTTAAAGCAGAACGCCGCATGCGAAATCATTTCGCTTTCAATACGAGCTACACGCTCTCCTCATCGAAAGATGACGCATCCAGTCCCGGTGCGACAGAATCGGAAACCAACGTGCCCCAGGATGTGCGTAATCTGTTCGGCGTCGGCGGGGAGTGGGCACATTCGAGCTTCGATCACAGACACCAGTTCGTCGCCAGTGGCGCATACGAGTTTCCATTTTTCGATACGGCCCATGGACTCAAAGCGGCGACACTGGCGAATTGGCGTGTGAATACCATTTTTACGGCGCAATCTGGCGCACCATTTACAGTAAATCTTGGTGTGGATCAGGCAAACATTGGCACTGGTCTGGCGCAACGTCCCGATCAGGCGAGAGACCCTAACCTGAGACCGAAGCAGCGAACTCCCGACCGCTGGTTTGACACTGCCGCGTTTTCCTTGCCGGCTCAGTACACTTTCGGTACCGCGCCGCGCAACAGCGTCATAGGACCTGGCTCCGCTACACTAGACATCGCGATCTCAAAGCAATGGTCTGTCGGCGAACCCTCGCGACTCGAGTTTCGATGGGAAATCTTCAATCTATTAAATCGGACCAATTTTGATCTCCCGAATCGGATTTTCGGAACGACGAGTTTCGCGCGAATCTTCAGCGCGAAGAGTCCGAGGGAGATGCAGTTCGGGCTACGTTTAAGCTACTGAGGTTGGCGCTGCCGAACTGAAGATTGTCGGCTGCGAACCTCTGGTCGCGACGTCAGATCATCTGTTCGATTCAATCTTGGCGGATGTAGCTGGGCAAGCACGCTCCGTTCGAGTTCGTGATGAGTTAGTCAATCCTCCATCTGTTGCTTGTGCAATCCGACACGAAAAATGTGCGGCCATTGTGCCACGCTATCGCATGCCAAACTCCAGCGAGCGCAGAAGCCTTCATTAAAATAGCGGCCGCACGCTCTCGCCTTACCGAAGTCACCAAGCTCCTCAATGAATTCCATGCCGGTTTGCTGTTAGACGGACTGTCCGGACGGCAACGCCACCCTGAATTGCGAACGAATGGGAGGAAGCATTTCGAGCATTTGAAAAGGCCACGGATGAATTCACCGCTACCATTAACAAGTTGCATCAGGACGTCGGAGAGCATCGCCTAAGTGAATTGGCAATCCTCCAGGATCCTGTCGGGATTTCCGGCTGCAAGATATCGGCGCTTTCTCGGGAGACCGTGAGTCCGAAATCGGCCGTCAGAGCGAGGTCTTCGGCTTCAGTCGTGCGGCTGCAATCGTCGCGGGCGAAAAGTGGCAAAATTGTGCAAAATCGAAAACAGGAATGGCTCAGCGTCGAATTGTTGTCTGCAAGTTCCTGACGCTAAATGCCGAGGGACGGAGTTGAACCGCCGACGCCGGCCTTTTCAGGGCCGCGCTCTACCAGCTGAGCTACCTCGGCTCAGGTAAAACCTTTCAAAGATACCGAATGCGGGTTCCCTCGTAAAGGTCGTTTTGGCGGTCCTTCGCTGTCCCGTGCGTCCATAAGATTGAAGGATGGAAACGCGCGCTCTTCTTCGGGAGCGATTCGGCTTTGAGGACTTTCGACCTGCCCAGAAGCAAGTCGTCGATCTTGTTCTGCAGGGCAACAACGTCCTGGCGGTGATGCCCACCGGCAGCGGCAAGTCGCTCTGCTTCCAGCTACCCGCTCTCGCGCTTCCTGGATTGACTCTCGTTGTCTCGCCCCTCATTGCGTTGATGAAGGATCAAACCGATCACCTTCTGAAGCTGGGCATCCCTGCAGGAGTCATCAACAGCAGCGTCCCGCGACACATCCAGCGAGACGTGTTCGATCAGGCCGCGGCCGGAGACATTAAGCTGCTTTATGTCGCTCCGGAACGTTTTCAGAATGATGAGTTTAGGCTGGCTATCCGAAAGCTTCACGTGAGTCTCTTCGCTGTCGATGAGGCGCACTGCGTTTCCACCTGGGGACACGACTTCCGACCGGATTACCTCCGTCTCCGCCGCGTCATCGAGGAGCTGGGTCAACCGCCCGTCATCGCGCTTACTGCGACGGCGACGCCTGCCGTTCGGGCCGACGTCGTCAAGCAGCTCGGAATCGAAAACGCTCAACAAATCATCAGTGGGTTTGATCGATCGAATCTCTATCTTGAAGTGCGCGAAGTGGCGACCGTTGCCGAGAAGGTCCGAGCCTGCGTCGATCTTTGCCGGTGGGGAAAGACCGGCATCATTTACGCGGGAACGCGGAAGAACGTCGAGGACATTCACAGGACCCTCCGCCGGCAGGGAATCGATGCCGTTGCCTACCATGCAGGACTGTCCATCAACGATCGCAAAGCCGTGCAGGACCAGTTCATGTCGGGGACGACAGGAATCATCGTCGCGACGAACGCTTTCGGCATGGGTATCGATCGCTCGGACGTCCGCTTCGTGGTCCATGCGGATATTCCCGATTCTCTCGAAGCCTACTACCAGGAAGTCGGTCGCGCAGGCCGGGACGGTCAACCCGCGCATGGGCTTCTTCTCTTCAACTATGCGGACAAATGGATTCCGGAGCTGTTCATCGACGCAAGCCATCCCTCACCCGAGTTCCTCAAAGACGTCTTCGCTCGGCTGCTCGCTCCGGGACAGGCTGTACTCATCGGTGACGCCTGGAGACAGGTTTCCTCGCGCATGGATCAGAAGTTTCACTCTGCCGTGACGCTTCTGCACCGCGCCGGCTACGTGAGTCGGCTGCACACAACCGACGGGTCCGGCGTGCGGATTCTTCGCTCCAACGACAGAAGCCTTCACGATTTCAATTTCGAGGAGCTTGAACGTCGGCGCGAGTTTGAACATCGAAAACTTGCATTGATGCTGCAGTACGCCAGCCGCTTTAAGAAACACTGTTATCGGTCGTTTGTTTTGCGGTATTTCGGAGAATGGACCAAGGTCCACGATTGCGGCAATTGCAGTCGCTGCGCTCCGGAAAGAGCACGACGCGCCACCGTCACAGAGGCCGAACCTGTCGCTGTCTCATCATCGGCGCCCCCTGAGTCAAACGCGTCAAACGCGTCAAATGCGTCAAAGCCTCTCCACGAATCGGCGGACTCCACAATCCTCGCGTTAAAGGTCCTCTCCTGCGTTCTTCGCGCGAGCGAGCAACTGGGCCGCGAAAGAATAGCGAGAATTCTCGCGGGTTCGAAAGACGCCTCTGTTCAGAGCTTTCGGACTCTGAGCACGTATGGAATCCTGCGTGACCATTCAATAGCCGCCATTGTCGCAATCATCGACTTCCTGATCCACGAAGGCTATATCGATCCCGGAGAAGGTTTCCGTCCCGTCATTCGTGTTTCAGAGAAAGGCCGGCAGTTCATGAAGGAGCGGCCGCCGCTTGAGATTCCTCAGGGCGCGATCGGACTCGTAAAGTAGACCTCCTGGTTGCCATTCATCATGTACTCGGTTGCGGTGTTGTTGTCCTGGCAGATGTATTCGAAGACTTCCGTGTCCGAGCTCCAGCGCAAATCAAATCCGCCGGTCCAGGCTTTCGTATAGACACCAGGATCGTCGATCAGGATTTCATACTTGATCGTGTTGAAGTCGGTCCGCGTGAATCGTTCGACGGTGCGAAGGCTTTCGGTGTGAGGAAGGCCGGTTCTGTCGAGCCAGAACCTTTCGCTGAATCCAATCGTTTCGATGACCAGCGTGTCTCTATCCCAGTGACCGACCGAATGGCCATAGCTGCTGGGTTGGAGATTGTCGGGATGGGGACGTTTGTCCATGTAGACCGTTCGAAACGTGTGTGGTCCGCCGATATCGATGATGAAGAGCCGCTGCAGGTCGGGTACGTGGACGAAATCCACTCCATACGGTGTTTGAAATTGACGCGCGGCGCCGGAAGGATGACAGCGTGTGTGCGGTTCCAGTTCGTGAACCTGCCTTTCCTCGTATAGCGCCCTGGCCCAGGGCTGGAAGGGAATCGTCTCGACGGGTGCGAGTGTAGATCGACGGCCGAGATCTGTGCGATCGCGTGGAAGCCACACACCCTTTTCATTTCGAGTGTTGCCGAGGTTCACGGTGCCGTCCGGGAGACGCGGAACCTGGAGGGTCTGGCCAGGGACCGCCACGGCGATGAATAAAATCGCGGACAAAGCGCTTAGTCGAGGTTGCATGGCAGTTCACTCCCGATGACGGAGCGTATGTTTTCACGTGGAGTTTTGCCAAGGAATTTGCTGGATGGTGATTGCTGTAGGCGCGGTCAAAGTCGTCGACTCCGCGACAAGATTTCCGGTGATTCACCGGACGATTCACTGAAAATCAACAGGTTGCCGCGGCTGCCCGCTTGCTATCAAGGCAAGGCGCCGAGGTATGATGACGAGGTTAGAACGGAAATGCGCGAAGAACTCCCAAAGAGACTATTCACGGTGGACGAGTATTACCGCATGGCTGAAGCCGGAATACTGGATCCAGACGCTCGTCTTGAACTCCTTGAAGGCGAGATTGTCGTAATGAGTCCGGTTGGGGTTCGTCACGTCGCTTGTGTCAATCGAGCAACCGCACTCTTCGTGAAACACTTCGGCGAACGAGCGGTTGTCAGCGTGCAGAATCCCGTTCAATTGAGCCGTTATACCGAGCCGCAACCCGACATCGTGGTGCTCAAGCCGCGCGACGACTACTACGCCGCGAAAAAGATCTCATGGGAAGACGCGCTTCTGGTGATCGAAGTCTCCGATACGACACTCCGCCGTGACCGTTACAAGCTGGGGCTATATGCCAAGGCTGGCGTCTCGGAGCTTTGGATCGAAGATCTTCAGCATGACGCGATCCTGGTCTACCGCGATCCAGGCTCGGGAACCTATCGCACCTCTCTAGAACTCCACCGTGGTGATTCCATTTCGCTCGCTGCGTTCCCGAATATCAGCTTCAGAGTCGACGACCTCATTGGCTGAAATCACATTGTCCCACCGCGTGTTACATTATCCTGATGTTCAGTAAGGTTGAGCCGAAACCGGTATTCCCGGAACTCGAAAAGAGCGTCCTGAAGCGGTGGCAGGACGAGCACACTTTCGAGGAGTCGCTGGAGCGGACGAAAGAGCTGCCCGAGTTTGTTTTCTACGACGGGCCTCCATTTCCGACGGGAAGTCCGCACCTCGGAACCATTTTTGTCACGATCCTGAAAGACGTCATTCCTCGATATAAAACGATGCGCGGCTTTTATGTGCCGCGGGCCTGGGGCTGGGACTGCCACGGTCTGCCGGTCGAAACACAGGCAGAGAAGAATCTGGGAATCACGGATAAGCGCGAGATTGAGCAGAAGATCGGCGTCAAGGCGTTCAATGACGAGTGCCGAAAGATCGTGTCCACGTTCAACGCCGCGTGGAAGACCTATATCGATCGTATCGGACGATGGGTGGACTTCGACCATCCGTATCAAACGCTCGACCTGCCATTCATGGAGTCTGTGCTTTGGGCGTTTTCCGAGATCTATAAGAAGGGACTGATCTACAAAGACTTTCGCGTCAGCCCCTACTGCTATCGCTGCCAGACAGCGCTCTCGGTTTCGGATACGCGGCTCGACGACGCCACGCGCATGAAGCAGGACCGCGCGATCACGGTTCGCTTTCCCGTGCGCGGGAAAGCCAACACTTTCTTCCTTGCATGGACAACCACGCCCTGGACGCTGCCTTCAAACCTGGCTCTTGCGGTCGGGCCAAATATTCCCTACGTCTACGTGACCAAAGACGGAGAGACCTACATCTGCGCCAAAAGTGCGCTGTCCCGTTACAAGAAGGAATTGGAAGGAGCTGAAGTCGTTCGTGAGTTGTCGGGCAGGGAATTGGTCGAGGAAAAGCTTCGGTATGAGCCGCTCTTTCCTTACTTCCGTGATGTCTCACCCAACCTGTTTCAAGTCCTGTCTGCAGATTTTGTGGGGACGGAAGAAGGAACGGGAATCGTTCATATTGCCCCTGCATTTGGTGAGGATGACTACTGGGCGGGTCGCGCGGCGGGGATCAGTCCGATTTGTCCCGTCAACGAGCAAGGCTGTTTCACAGCCGAGGTTTCTGATTTTGCCGGCCGCAATGTCCATGACGCGAACGGCGATGTTGTGCGGTACCTGAAGAGCGCGGGCGCTGTCGTCAGAGACGAAACGCTCGAACACAACTACCCTCACTGCTGGCGTTGCCGGACAGCCTTGATCTACAAGGCGCTCGATGCGTGGTACCTCAACGTCGAGAAGATCAAAGATCAACTCATCCAGTGCAACAAAGAGATCTCCTGGTATCCCGAGACGATCAAAGAAGGCCGCTTTGGAAAATGGCTTGAAAACGCTCGCGATTGGAACATCTCACGCAATCGTTACTGGGCCACTCCGATTCCCGTGTGGGAATGCAGCGCATGCAAGAAGCGCGACGTGCCCGGATCGATCCTGGAAATCGAGGAACGCGCAAAGCATTCCATCACGGATCTTCATAAGGAATACCTGGACGCTGTGATTTATCCGTGTGCCTGCGGCGGGACGATGAAGCGGACGCCGGAGGTGCTCGACGGATGGTTTGAGTCCGGGTCCATGCCTTACGGTCAGTTCCACTATCCGTTTGAACGAGCCGAACACTTTCGCTCGCATTTCCCTGCGGACTTCATCGTGGAATACCCCGGACAAATCCGCGGCTGGTTCTATGTCCTGCACGTCCTGTCCACGGCGCTCTTTGAACGCGCGGCATTCCGTCATTGCATGGTTCACGGGACGCTGCTTGCTGCTGATGGGAAGAAGATATCGAAGTCTCTCAAGAACTATACGGACCCGCTGGAGCTGATGGATCGCAACGGTGCGGATTCGGTTCGAATGTATCTGCTGTCGTCGGCCGCCGTGCAGGCCGACGACCTGAACTTCAGGGATGAAGGGGTTGAGAGCATGGTGCGAACGATCCTGCTTCCCCTGTGGAATGCATTGTCGTTTTTCACATCGTACGCAGCGATTGACAAAATCGCTCCTTCGGATCTCGTGTGGAGCGACGCGTACGCGTTTGATGAATTGGATCGCTTCATCCTTTCGGAAACCGAGATCCTGATTCAGGGCGTGACCGAGCCGATGGATCGATACGCGGTGAATGAGGCCGCCGGATTGTTCGCTCCCTTTCTCGATACATTGAACAATTGGTACATCCGTCGGAGCCGCGCGCGCGTCTGGAGCGCGGATCCGCGCGAGCCGGGGAAGATGGCGTTTTACGCGACGTTGTATCGCGTGCTGTCGCGCGTGACGGCAGTGCTTGCTCCATTCTGCCCGTTCGTTGCCGAGAGTGTGTGGTCGCGCCTGGGCTCTGCGGAAAGCATCCATCTGCAGCGTTGGCCGGAAGTGACGGCGCGCTACATCGATGAAGTCGTTTCGCAGCAAGTCGCTGTCGCACGCAGGATCGTCACCGCGGGTTTGGCGATTCGCGCGAAAGAAAAGATCCGTGTGCGCCAGCCCCTTTCCCGTGCACGCGTCGCGCTGTCCACTCCTGTGGACCTCGCAAGGCAACTGAATGCGGTGATCCAGGAACTCAACGTGAAATCTCTCGAAATCGTCGAAAACGCGTCACAGATCGCTGAAGTTGTCGCGAAAGCTCAAGCGAAGAAGCTCGGTCCGAAGTACGGAGGCGCTGTACAGGGAATCATTAAAGACCTCAAGGAAGGACGCTTCACTCAGAACCCCGATGGCACCGTAACGGTCGGACAATACACACTGCTGTCTGACGAAGTGGAGATCTCCTTCGTTGGAAAACAGGGTTTGTCCGTGCAATCGGAGAATGGCGTAGTGGTCGCACTCTCGACGGAACTGACACCGGAACTCGAGCTGGAAGGGGACGCCCGCGATCTCGTTCGCGCGATTCAGGATCTTCGGAAAGAAGCCGAGTTCGAATTCTCCGACCGGATCATTCTCGGCGTTCAAGGCGCCGACGACATCATGGCCGCGCACTCGGAGTATGTCAGCGGCGAGACGCTCGCAACCTCTGTCGTCGCCGACGCGAAGGATGCCCGTGCTGTGAAGACGGTCGAAGTCGGAAAGCGTTCTGTCCGCATCTCCGTCGCGAAAGACGGCAAGCCTTAGACCATGTACGTCATGAGTGTGAACGTCGGCAGGACGCACTTGCTCCAGACGGGCTCCGGCACGAGGCAGACCGGCATCTATAAAGAACTCGTGCAGGGAGCAGTAGAGATCACGGCAGAAGGCATTGTCGGCGATGCCGTTTGCGATACCCGCCACCATGGCGGCGTCGATCAGGCGGTCTATGTATACGGTGCTGTCGACTATGAGTGGTGGGGACGAACGTTAGGCCAGGAGCTGCACCCGGGAACCTTCGGTGAGAATCTCACGATAGCGGACTTCGAGAGTTCAAAAACTTCCATTGGCGATCGGTTTCACATCGGCAACGCCGTGTTGGAAGTCACCGCGCCACGCATCCCCTGCGGCACTCTCGCCCGCCGCATGAACGACAGGGAATTCGTCACGCGTTTTAGAGAAGCGGAACGTCCCGGTGTGTATTGCCGCGTGATCGAACCGGGGAATGTCCGTGCAGGCGATGACGTAGTCCTCAAGCCGTATCCCGGCGAGACCGTCAGCGTAATCGAAGTGTTCCGAGTCTTTTATGCCTCAGATGTCGATAGAGAGACCCTTCAATGCCATCTCGCAGCGCCGATCGCCATCAGAGACCGGATCGCGAAACAACGACAATTGGAACGCTGCACATCACTGTAAGCGCGGTCTATAGCATCGCAACGCGACGCGCTGCTTTGGAGCGCACACAGTTCCTAATTCCTCACCATCCCCAATTCCGGTTCTCACCAAAGGCGCCGGTAGACTTTTCCCAGCAAACGCCCTATGGCGTACCACTGAAAAAACGAGAGACCCATCACCAAAAGCAGCAGCCACGCGTCTTCAGAAAGACCCGCATAAAGGCCTTCTGAAAACGCGTAAGGCAAAACCGCATGACCGGTCAGCAATACGCATGCAAACGCCGGAAGATTTATCCAGAACATGAGAACGAAAAATTGATGCGCAAAAGGGGACTCTGCAATGCCGATAGAGTATCCCCAGAAGGTGTAACCCGTGCCGGACGCGTGGCCATACGGGTTCCGCTGAAACGGGTAGGCAGCATGAGAAAAGCCCCACCAGAAATAAATCCACACGCAGAGATTCAGTATCAGCAGCAGGCGTGAAATTGTCATATGTACTGCGGTCACCACCTAAACACTAAGACAACGCGAACCCGAATCGGTTCCTTGAAAGTCGGTGTGCCTCAGCAATAGGTACCTTGCCGAATGCGCACCGGAGTCGAAAGTGGTGCTTAGGGGGCGGCTCGTGGAACTACCGCGCCAGGCGGTTCAGGATCTCGTCCAGACGAGAGAGAGCCTCCCGTTGCCACAGTTGCATAGATCGGAAACTGTCATCGTGTCGATCGAGGCGCGAGGATTGAACTTGAGCAAGTTCGGTCATCTGCACGAGTAGCAGTTGCATTTCGCCCTGCCGTTCCACCAGCCTGTCCAATCGCGCTGCGGTGCGGGCTTCATGTTGAAGAATGAAATCGAGAGTTCTTTCGAGTTCCTGCGGAGTCATTCGTTGCCTTTCTTTGGAGGCAAAGGGCGACGCGAGTATACCAAAAATCCGTGGGCTCAATTCCTCACCGTCCCCAATTGTTGCAAGGCTTGCTCGAAGACTTCACGACCTCGAGCGAGCACGTTCTGCCGCCACTGTTCGTTTCGGGGGCAGAAGATCTCCTTCATTGTTTGCTTGGTTGCGTGTGTGAGTGAGCCATCTCCGTAGTGATGCCAGCGGTTCTCCTCGCGGAGTGCATGAAAGACGGTCACGGGGTTGTACGTGCCGAACTCCTGGGTGACGAATCTCACATCCGCATTTGGCAACGCGTGAGAAACGAGTAGATTGTGTCCGCCGCGAATTTGATATGACGGCAAGCCACGAGGTTCGGAAAGAATGACTCGGGGCCCGAATATCTCTCGCATGCGCGTGTAAACGTCGCGCTCCACGATGAGAAGATCTTTTCCAAATCGTCCGATTCCTGTGTGAACGTCGATGGCGACAGCGTTCTGAACTGAACGGAGTTGTGTCGCAAGGAAGGCGTGGTATTGCTGCAATTCCGGTTCAAGCGTCTTTCCGCCAAAGAATACGGCTTTAGGAAACTCGTATTGACCTCCCGCGACGATCTGGAGGGTTGTGCGGATCCCATATTTAAGGAACAGGAGACCAGACCTGGGCAGAAAGAAGTCGCGGCTCGGCGGACTCTTCGGATTCAGGAAATTGTCGACGGCAGCATACTGGGGCGGAGCTCCGGAGTAGTTGCCGTTCGCAATGAAGTTGCGATTCAGGTCCACATTGTTTTCATTCGCGCGCCGCAGCCAGGACATTCCGAAAGGGTTGAGAATGTGAGTGAAGATCAGTGCGGTGCCGCTGGGAAGGTGAAGTGGCTTGTCCAGGACAGAAAGCTGGATGGCGGATCCGGCAAAGCCTTCCACGCCGTGAATGCCGGAGGAATGGATCAGCGCGCGTTCCGGGGAAGGGGTTCCGAACCAACCGACATCGATCGTGAGAACTTCGTCCGAAGGACCGCGAGCGGCAAGTTCCAGAACCTGGAGCTCACCGCCCGCGCGTTCAAGCCGGCTACGAAATTTCGATCGTGCTTCGTCGTAGCTTGCCGAAAAGTATGTCGTCGACTACTTCCTCTTGGCGTGACCGTTTTCTGCGCTCGCACTTGCCGTGCTCGCAACTGGGGGCGGCAATGTGGGAATACCCATGCCCATGATTTCGCGCAGCGCAAGTTCAATCCGGCCGCGATAGTCGTGGTGTTCTTTCAGGAACACGCGCGCATTTTCGCGACCCTGTCCCAGGCGTTCACCCTGGAAAGAGAACCACGCGCCACTCTTCTCGACGACATTCTTCTCGACGGAGAGATCCAGAAGATCGCCTTCCCTCGAGATGCCTTCGCCGTACAGGATGTCGAATTCCGCTTCGCGGAACGGAGGCGCCACCTTGTTCTTTACGACCTTTGCTTTGGTGCGGCTGCCGATGACGGCATCTCCGTCTTTGATGGAGGCAATGCGACGCACGTCCACGCGGACCGAGGAGTAGAACTTCAATGCGCGGCCGCCCGTCGTTGTTTCAGGATTTCCAAACATCACGCCGATCTTTTCACGGATCTGGTTGATGAAGATCAGTGTCGTTTTGGATTTCGAAACAATGCCGGTGAGTTTACGCAGCGCCTGCGACATCAGTCGGGCCTGAAGACCCATCTGCGCGTCGCCCATTTCGCCTTCGAGTTCTGCGCGCGGCACAAGTGCGGCGACGGAGTCCACGACGACAATATCCACTGCCCCGCTGCGAATCAGGACTTCGGTAATTTCCAAAGCCTGTTCGCCGCTGTCAGGCTGCGAAACCAGAAGGTTGTCGACATCCACGCCGAGCTTGCGCGAGTAGACGGCGTCCAGGGCGTGTTCCGCATCGACAAACGCAGCCGTTCCGCCGTTTCTCTGCGCTTCAGCAATCGCGTGCAGCGATAGCGTCGTCTTGCCGCTGGATTCCGGTCCGAAGATTTCAATGACGCGTCCGCGGGGATATCCGCCGATACCCAAGGCTCCGTCCAGCGAAAGCGATCCCGATGAAATCGCTTCCATACCCGTGGTGAGATCCCACGCGCCCAGGCGCATGATCGATCCTTTGCCAAACTGTTTCTCGATCTGTGAAAGGGCAAGATCGATGGCCCGTGATTTTTCTGTTCTTTCGTCAGGCATTGTTTGTTTCCTCTTCTATTTGCGCTTAAGTCCGCTGGAGCTTCCGTACTGCACGAGCCGGAGTTCTTCACGGATTAGTCTGTTGAGTTGATCCGGGCCGGTTGCTTCTCCCGAAAAGCTGGGCACTCGCTTACGGTACCGCTTTTCGTGAGGGTTCAGAGACTGGGCCGTCTTGAAGCACTCCCTGGCTTTGCGGAGCCACTTCATCTGCAGGCAGAGCAGGCCGAGCTGATAAAACGCTTCGCCATAGTTGGGATCCATTTCTGTTGCCTGCGTCAGATGCTGGATCGCTCGTTTGTGCTGTCCCGAGTTGTAGTAAAGCGCGCCCAGCAGATAATGCACGGACGCGCTGGGTTTCAGCTTCAAGGCGGTGGACAGATGCTTCAGCGCCTGCTTCTTGTTTCCCGCGTTCGCCAGGAGCGAACCCAGAGTGGCATGAGCTGCTGAGGAATCTTTTTTCAAGCCGACCGCGCGCTCGAACTGCGCCTGAGCACTGCGTAGTTTGCCTTTGCGCTGCTCGATCAGGCCCGCCAGAAACGTGGCTTCAAAGTTATCGGGTTTTGCCGTCAGAACCCGGCTGAGACAGACCAGGGCACTCTGATATGCCGCGGTCTGGAAATACACCTCGGCAATCAGGAGTCCGAGTTCGAGGTTGTAGGGATCGTGGTCGATCGCGCGCTTCAGGAATCGAACGCTCTTGCGTAGTTCCCCAGTCAGGAGCAGATCGTGAGCCTTCTCGATCCACTGACCAAACTGAGAGCGATCTTTGCCGCGGTAAGCCTTCATGATTCGACTGACGCGGTTGACCAGGCGATCGACTTCCTGCGTCTCCAGCACCCGGGTGTCGATTCGTTTGCGCCATTCCTCTTCCAGGCGTGAAAGATCGATGCCGGCTTCCTCGAGCGTATCTGTCAGCGTTTCGATCATCGTGTGATCGATGAAGTTGCTGGCCGCAACCCGCTCGATCGTATCCATGAGGCCATCGACGCGCTTGGTCAGCATGCCGAGGCCGTACTCGATGGCGCTGATCCTCTCCAGGACGTGTTCCTCCATCACTGGAATTCCGACGTCCCCGGCTGCGGGGCCGGAGGCAACGAGAAGTTTTGCACCGCACTTCCAGCAGAATTCGCGGTTCAAAGGATTTCTTGTCGTGCAGTTTTGACAGAGGATCATAAAGCTACAGCTTCTCACTTTGACGGTCAGGGAAGGTCCATCTTTTTAGCGTGGGGCCCACCCTCGGGATCGCTTTGGTACGCCGCCTTCGGCGGCCTCCTGACTACCCTCGGGTTCCCCCACGTTTACTAGCGTGGGGCCCACCCTCGGGATTGCGTCGGTACGCCGCCTTGGGCGGCCTCCTGGCTACCCTCGGGTTCCCCCACGTTTACTAGCGTGGGGCCCACCCTCGGGATTGCGTCGGTACGCCGCCTTCGGCGGCCTCCTGACTACCCTCGGGTCCCCCCACGCCATCAGTATCGATAGAATCCCTGCCCGGATTTTCGACCTAATTTTCGGGCATCAACCATCTTTCGCAGCAGGGGACAGGGCCGATATTTGGAGTCGCCAAGCCCCTCCTGAAGCACTTCCATAACGTTCAGACAAATGTCCAGGCCGATCAGATCCGCGAGCGCCAGCGGACCAATCGGGTGGTTCATGCCCAGTTTCATAATCGAATCCACGGCCTCCGGTGTGCCGACACCTTCCATCACACAAAAGATGGCCTCATTGATCATGGGCATCAGGACCCTGTTGGAAACAAAACCAGGAAAGTCATTCACTTCTACCGGCGTCTTTCCCAGAGATTGAGCGAACTGGCTCGTTGCCTGAACGGTTTCATCCGAGGTGGAAAGGCCACGAACGATTTCCACGAGGTTCATCATGGGTACCGGATTCATGAAATGCATACCGATCACCCTGTCCGGCCGATGCGTTTTCGATGCCATTCGCGTAATGGAAATTGACGACGTATTCGAAGCCAGGATGACGGACGGACGAACCGCGGAATCCAACGCCTGCAGCAGTTGCGCCTTCACGCCGAAATCCTCGATCACGGCTTCGATGACGAAGTCCGACCCGGACAGTGATCCGATATCGCTCGTCAGCTTGATCCGCGATACACACTCGGACTTCTCGGAACTTGAGAGCTTGTTTTTCGCGACTTCACGGTCGAGATTTTTCGATATCGTCGCCATCCCTCGTGTCAGAGCGTCTTCCTGGACATCATAGAGAAGAACCCGGTATCCGGCACGCGCTGCCACGTGCGCAATACCATTCCCCATGGTTCCACTGCCCGCGACTCCAACGACGCTGACTGTATTCATGAATTACCGTTCCACCGCGAGAGCTACGGCATTGCCGCCACCCAGGCACAGCGTGGCGATGCCTCGCTTAGCATTGCGCCGGGACATCTCGTACAGCAAGGTCACAAGAATACGTGCTCCGCTTGCGCCTATCGGATGTCCGAGCGCAACGGCGCCGCCGTTCACGTTGACCTTCGCCGGATCCACACGAAGCTGCTCCATTACCGCCAGGGCCTGCACCGAGAAGGCTTCGTTGAGCTCGATAAGATCAACATCCTCGAGCTTCCATCCGACTTTCGTCAGCAGCTTCTGTACAGCCTGCACTGGCGCCATGAGCAAGAGCATCGGCTCAATACCGCTTACAGCCTGACCCACGATGCGAGCCATCGGTGTGGCGTCAAGCCTCGCTGCACGTTCGCTGGACGTAATCACGAGCGCGGCCGCTCCATCACTCACTCCCGGGGCGTTCCCAGCGGTTACGGTGCCGTCTTTTTGAAAGGCCGGCTTGAGGGCGGCAAGCTTCTCCAAAGTGGAGTCCGCCCGTGGTGATTCATCGGTGTCGAACAGGATCGGATCGCCCTTCCGTTGGGGAACAGGCACGCCCACGATCTCTTGTCGGAATCGGCCGGATTGAATGGCATCGATCGCTTTGCGATGACTGCCGAGCGCAAACTCGTCCTGCCGCTGACGCGAGACGCGATATTTCTGCGCGACGATCTCCCCGGTATTGCCCATATGGACACGTTCGTACGCATCCTGCAGCCCGTCATGGATCATGGAGTCGATCAGTGTTCCATCACCCAGTCGATAACCTTCGCGCGCGTTCGTCAGCAGATACGGTGCATTGGTCATGCTTTCCATGCCGCCGGCAATGACAATCTCGGAATCTTCGGTACGAATGCCCTGGGCGGCCAGCCCCACGGCCTTCAAGCCCGAACCACAGACCTTGTTGATCGTCAGCGCGGCAACTTCGGGAAGGAGTCCTGCGCCGAGGGCGGCCTGACGAGCGGGGTTCTGGCCTAGTCCAGCAGAGAGGACATTGCCCATGATCACTTCGTCGACTTGCTCGGGAGACAGTCGGGCGCGTTCCATTGCCGCGCGCACCGCAATGCTGCCAAGTTGCGGCGCAGTAATCGGCTTCAGGGCTCCCTGAAACTTTCCGATCGGCGTCCGCACTGCGCTGAGGATGACGGGATCTTTCATAACGTCGCTCCCGAATGAAAAAGGCCGCCGAACATGCCGGCGGCCTTGATAGTGCTGAGAAAAAAGGTTATCGAAGACTGAAGTTGACGAGCACTTCCACCCGTACCGGCACGGGTTTTCCATCCTTCTTTCCGGCGATGAACTTCCACCTTCTCACCGCTTCGATGGCCTTTTGATCAAGGCCGTAGCCGAGACTGCGTGTGACGTTGTCGAACCTTACGGATCCGTCGGGATTCACGACGATGCTCAGGACCACGGTGCCCTGCACCCGCGCCTTGCGGCCGTCATCGGAATACTCGGGCTGGATCATGGAAACCGGGACCGGCTCGCTCACGCCGCCACCGACGCTGAAGGCTCCGCCTCCAATGCCTCCACCTTCGCCTGGCCCGACGCCAGCGCCTTTTCCGGATCCGATACCTGTGCCGACACCGGTGCCAATTCCACCACCTCGTCCGGGCCCAGCAGAAGGCGGACCCACGACGCCGTTCGGATCGCCGAAAGATATATCCGGAAGCGGAATAACATTGGCGAGTTGTGGCGCAATGACCGTGGTTTCAACAACGAGATCGGGAGCCAGATTCTTCGCTTCCACCATCGGTGGAACGATTTGTTTATCGGCGCCGCGAGGGATTTGTCCTTTTGACGGGGGTGTCGGCGTTTTCATGCCTCCACCACCACCTCCACCGGATTTCGCTGTCACCTTTGGGAGTTCGGGCAGGATTAGCTGCTCATGTCCCAGAAGAACCGAGGTGGACGTCAACGGTGGCGTCCGCAGGATTAGGTACGATGGAACAATTAATGCGCCGATAAACAGCGCATGCACACCCAGAGAGAGCAGGCCAGACATACCATGGCTTTCCTTGCTCCAGAGGTCCTGAACTTCAACGGGTGCGGCACTTGTTTGGATAACGCGATGACGATCCGAGAACATTCCCCGGGCAGTCGAAACGATTGACGTTAGTAACGACTGTCCTTTGACGAACTTATCCAGAACCGTAAGGTCCGGCTTGGAGGTCACCTCGACATGGGGGGTCAGGCGATCTTCGCGCTTTTGGCGAAACTGACGGGCAAGGGAGGCGAACCAGGGCACTGGCTCGGATATCGAAATGCCCGTCTTGAAAATGTCCTGATCTGTACGTTCGTTAGAATTCATGGATCTTTTTTTCAGCTTTTAAGGGCGATCGTCGACTGAGAATACCACAACTTTACCAGCTATAATTCTCCGCCAATGACATCGAAATTCAAATCGAGATTACCCTATGCTGTTGTCGTTATTTTTGTTCTCTCTCTTGACCGCTGGACTAAATGGCTGATTGACACCCGTTTGCTGCTAAACCAGACGATCCTTGTAATAGACGGCTTTTTCAACATTACGTATGTCAGGAATACTGGAGTGGCCTTCGGAATTCTGGATTCCCTCCAATCTTCCTTCAAAGGGACCCTCCTGGGCATCCTCACCGTGGCGGCAATAATTGCTGTCATCGTTTACAGTTTGCGCACCCCCGTAAATCAACGGTTATTGCAGGTCGGTTTGAGCCTCATTCTGGCCGGCGCCCTCGGAAATCTCTACGATCGGGTGAACTACGGGTACGTGATCGACTTTATCGAAGTCTATGTTCGTGACTACCGGTGGCCTTCTTTTAACGTGGCAGACTCCGCGATCACGATGGGAGTGGCGCTACTGGCGCTCGAACTCTTCCGGAAGGACCCCCATGACTCTCCAGGCTGGGCCTGAGGACCGGGGACTCCGGCTAGACGTCTTTCTTGCCCGTCACTTACAGCAAATGACCCGGTCTCATATTCAAACACTGAACCGGTCAGGAGCGGTCCGTATCGAGGGCCGCCAGGAAAAAGCGGGTTATAAGCTCAAGGGCGGGGAAGTCATTGATATTGACCTTGACAGTCGAACGGGGTCCATTCTCGAGCCCAGGGACATCCCGCTGGCGGTTGTCTATGAAGATCAAGACCTTGCGGTTGTCGATAAGCCAGCCGGTCTTGTAGTCCACCCCGGAGCATCCACCACCGACACCCTCGTTCACGCGTTGCTGTTCAAGTTTCGCAATCTGTCGCATTCCGGAGGAGAAGGCCGCCCCGGGATCGTGCATCGACTGGACAAGTGGACCTCGGGGCTCCTGGTCGTAGCGAAAAACGACTGGACTCATGCGGCTCTCAGCAAAGCGTTTCAGAACCGAGCGGTCGAAAAAACCTACCTCGCCCTCGTCCACGGCAAACTGCGTCAGAGTTCGGGCGAGGTCAATCTGAACATCGGACGGCACGCCACGATCCGCACGCGCATGAGCGCTCAACCGCGCGGCCGGACGGCGTTGAGCACGTACCGGAGGCTGGAGGAAATCGGCAACTTCTCACTGGTGGAAGTTCAGATAAAGACGGGCCGCACGCACCAGATTCGCGTGCACCTCACCGCGATCGGGCATCCCGTGGTAGGGGACGAGGTGTACGGAGAACACGCGTACGCGCAGTTTTCGAAGAAATACGGCAAGCCCGCACGTCACTTCCTCCACGCCGCCAGGCTGGAGTTCAGTCACCCGCGAAGCGGGGAGCGGTTGCAGTTTCAGTCGCCTTTGCCGGAAGACCTGCAAACGTTGCTGGACCGGCTTCGGAAGTAGAGGGTTGATCTCAATGGGTTCAACAATCAGTGCAACAAGTCCAGCAGTCAACGTAGAACAGTCAACATTCAATTGCCAATGGAAGCCAACAGCAACCCTGTCTTCGAGGCTGACCATTGATTGCTGACTGTTCTACGTTGACTGCTGGACTTGTTGCGTTGATTGTTCGACTCCGCAGTCGCCTCAGCTCTGCTTCCCGCTTTTCGGTTCCCCCACGATCAATCGCGCGCCACGTCCGAAAGTCACGTAAGACCACGCCCACTGCAGCACGACCAGCAGACGATTCTTGAATCCGGTTAAGTAGAAAATGTGAACCGTCAGCCATGCAACCCAGGCGATCCAGCCCGACAGACGCAACGAGCCCATCTCGAGGATTGCGCGGCTTCGACCGATTGTGGCCATCTGTCCCTTATCGACGAAATGAAACGGGTGTCGCTGTTGTCGCTGGAGATCGTTCAGAATCGTGCGTGCGACGTATCGTCCTTGTTGCATCGCTACCGGCGCAGTACCGGGCAGCGGTTTGCCGGTCTGGTGTGTATAGACGGCCTGATCTCCGGTGACAAACACATTCGGGTGATTTCTGATGCTGAGGTCCGTCTCGACCACCACGCGTCCCACTCGATCCGTATCCAAACCGAGAAGCTTGCCGAGACTCGACGCCTGCACTCCCGCTGCCCAGA
>Ga0111539_10002785_pt1 | contig 23212 bp, 20 predicted proteins | sample RhiMethybrSRZTD1_FD_79667 | JGI IMG/M metagenome (GOLD analysis project Ga0111539, IMG submission 79667) | Populus rhizosphere microbial communities from Tennessee, USA - Rhizosphere MetaG P. TD hybrid SRZTD1 (version 2) (version 2) | ecosystem: Host-associated > Plants > Roots > Rhizosphere >...
ACCGCTTATAAGGATTACCCTCGACGTAAACTTATCAGACACCGGCATTACTGTTCCGTCTTCGGCAATGTAGCCGTCTGGCCCATCGCTCCTCACGATCCTGGCAATAGGTCGTCGAATCTCTGCACTTACAACAAGATTGCCCTTAAGGTCGCTATACAACTGTGCGTCCTTAATAAATGGATCACGTCTGATCTTCTTTTCAACCTCTTTCATATTCACCCGATCTAGACTCGCACCCTTCAGGTTATCCATCTTTAACTCCATAAGTTTCACGATGTCATCCTCGTCAAGGAAGTGATTCTCATTAGCATTCCTCATCTTAATGGTGATATCCTTGATGGAAGCACTTCCCTGACGCCGCTCAGTAAACGCAATGATGCCTCCAACGATGATGATCGCTGTTACTATTTTTATCTCCCTCCTTATGTTAAACTTAAACTTCATATTTCTTCTTCAACATGTCTTTTATCGGCGTCACAAATGTATCGATGTCGCCCGCGCCCACAGTAGCCACTAAATCCGTGGCCATCTTTTCAAGCTTTTCCATCAGATTTGATTTGTTGCATCTGATCTTAACAGGACTGGTAATATCTTTTAGCAACATATCCGAATCAACTCCTGGGATAGGCACCTCTCGTGCTGGATAGATATCCATGAGCAATAGTTCATCCGCAAGACTGAGGCTCTTCGAAAATCCTTCCGCAAAATCGCGCGTTCGTGTAAACAGGTGAGGCTGAAAAATAACAGTCAGCTTTCTGCCTGGATACAATGACTTCATAGATTTAAGGAAGGCTTCAATCTCTGTCGGATGGTGTGCATAATCATCCACATAAACAACACGATCGGATTTGATGATGTATTCAAATCGTCTTTTTACACCACGGAAAGATGCAAGCGCCTGCGTTATAGTTGACAAGCCGACACCACATATGTTGGCCGCAACCGAAGCTGCAATTGCATTTTCAATGTTATGAAAACCAGGGACACCAAGCTGAACTCGTTCGACTTTTCCAAATCCTTGGAGATCGAACTCAAAAAATCCGCCCTTCGCGGTAATGTTGCCGGCAAAAAATTGTCCCCGGCTCATGCTGTAAATATTTTTTGTAACGTGTCCGACATTTGATGCCAGTAACTCCGCTATTGATTCATGAATTATCAAAGATCCACCGCTATTAATCTGCGACACAAAATCCCTGAATGATGTGATTACACTCTCATGATCGCCATATATATCCAGGTGATCGGCATCTGCAGAAGTGACCACTGCGATCTGCGGAAATAATCGGAGGAATGAACGATCGAACTCATCCGCCTCGACAACGACCAGTGTATCTCTTTTTACCTCGCCGTGCATCACCAGATTGGAGTGATAGTTGGTGGTGATCCCTCCAAGAAATGCTACCATATCCTTTCCGGCAACTTTCAGGATATGCGCAATCATCGATGAAGTGGTAGTCTTGCCATGAGTCCCAGCAACAGCGACGGTTTGGTAGTCCTTTGTTAACAATCCTAACACTTCGGATCTCTTTAAGATCGTATAACCATTTTCGTTTAAGTAGTTGTACTCCAAATGTCCTTTTGGGATAGCGGGAGTAAAAACAACCATGGTTTTATCCTTCTGGCTTAATACTTCTTGCGGGATAAGGTCAATACGATCGTCGAAATGGATTGACATACCTTCCTTTTGCAGCTCTTCCGTCAAAGTCGTGGGCGTACGATCGTAACCCGACACGTGTAATCCTTTTTTCAAGAACCACCGTGCAAGCGCACTCATACCGATCCCTCCGATCCCCAGAAAATAGACATTATCGTATTGGTCCAATCTCACTTCTTAGCGTTTTACCCATACTGGTTGAAGACATGCCACATCGAGATGCCGGTCATACGTCTTTTTATCCATGGTATACATTGTTTTATTCTTCGCCGGCAAGTCATGGTCCACCGATTTTTCGGCCAGTAATTTTTCTATTTCATTCACAATCGCGGACGTTGCTTCAGGTCTTCCAAGCTTTGCGATATTCTCAGCAAGCTTTAATGCTCGATGCTGATCGAACAGAAGCTTGAAGGCTTCTTCTATTAACTTTGCATTCGCGTCTTTATCCTGAACCAAAACTGCGGCGCCTTTATCAACCAATGCTTTTGCATTCTTGGTCTGGTGGTCTTCCGCCACATTCGGTGAAGGAACGAGGATGACCGGTTTGCCTGCAATGCAAATCTCAGAGACAGCAAGTGCACCGGAGCGTGATATCACTACATCAGCTGCAGCATACGCCAAATCCATTTCACGAACGAAATCCTGTACCCGAATTCGTCTGAGGTCAAATTTTCCAAGTTTCGCTTTATAATTTTCATAATAACCTTTGCCGGTTTGCCAGATCACCTGCACTTCTGCGTCAACCAGCTTTTCCATGCCGGCAATTACACTTTCGTTGATAGATCTCGCTCCCAGACTTCCTCCTATTATGAGGAGAGTTTTCTTCTTTTCTTCAAATCCAAAATGAATCAGTGCCTTCTCACGTTTCATTCCAACGCTAAGGATATCCTTGCGAACAGGATTGCCTGTCACAACAATCTTTTCCTTCGGAAAATATTTCTCCATACCGTCGTACGCTACACAAACCTTGCTCACTTTCCCTGCCACTTGTTTGTTTGCCAATCCTGCAAAGGAGTTTTGTTCCTGAATTACTGATGGAATTCCAAAACGTGTTGCGGCCATCATTATCGGTCCGCTGGCAAATCCGCCGGTTCCAATCACTGCATGTGGCTTGAACTTCTTCACAATGGTCATAGCCTTGATATAACTTACGACCAGCTTCAACGGAAACAACAGGTTCGACAAAGTAAGCTTCCGCTGTAATCCGCTTATCCAAAGGCCTATGATCTCATACCCTGCCTCTGGTACGCGAGTCATCTCCATTTTATCTTTTGCACCGACAAACAATATCTGGGCGTCCGGGTGTCGTTCACGAAACTCGTTAGCAATAGCAACGGCAGGAAAGATGTGTCCACCCGTACCACCTCCGCTAATGATCAATCGATATGGTTGCTGTCCGCTCATGCTGCTTTCGCTGTTTGAATATTCCTGTTTTCCTTCACGTCGTCAGGAGTCTTTTGCTCCCACTGCTGATCCTGCTCACCACGGCTTACACTAAGTATGATACCTACAGCAAGGCCCGTGAAAACCATTGAAGTACCTCCCATCGAAACCAATGGCAGAGGCTGACCTGTAATGGGACCCAACCCTACCACTACTCCCATGTTGACCATTGCCTGACAGACAAGATCGAAACTCAAGCCCGCAGACAACAGCCCACCAAACGCACGGTCACTATTATAACTTGCCTTCATTCCACGATGAAGGAGTATCAGATATAAGCCCAGTACTACAACACCACCGACGAGTCCGTACTCTTCAATCACTATCGCGTAGATAAAATCCGAATATGGATGAGGCAGGATGTTGCGTTGATCGCTATTACCAGGCCCCTTCCCGAAAAGACCACCTGTCGCGACTGCTATCCTACCATGTTTCGCCTGGAATGGCAGTTCTTTCTTCTGAACAAATGCCATTATTCGAGATTCAACGGTACCGCCACGCGTACCAAATTTCAATGCAATTGCACCTGCAAGAACCCCCACAATTGTCAGCATGGCCAGGTAGCGCACAGGTACTCTGCCGATGAACATAACAAGCATACAGGTACAAAAGAGAAGTACTGCAGTAGATACGTTTGTCAGACCAATTAGAGCGCAGATCGTTCCACACCAAAAGAGTATCGGAATAAGAGACTCTTTAATGTCATCAATATTTTGCTGTCTTTTTGACATCATGCTTGCCAGGTTGACTATCAATGCAAGGCTAGCAAAATCCGATGGCTGGAATGACCCGAACAACGGCACCTCTATCCATCGTGCCGCGTCATTGAGTGTGACACCGTTGGCGCGTGTGTAGATTAACAATGGGATGCTTATCCACAAGGCAATCTTTGAAAGCTTGGAATAATATCTGTAATCAACCTTGTGTGCAAACCACATTGCCGCAAGACCCACGAGCACAGTAAAAGTATGTTTGATCAAAACACTTTCCGGGCTCTGCATTCTTTTGTATGCCAGCGTGCCAATCGAACTGTACACCACGAGTATACTGATAACTGAAAGCGCAAATACCACAGCCCAGATCACACGATCGCCCTGCAAGTTTTCGTCAGCCCATGTCTTTATCTTTTTCATACTGCGATTTCTTTTCGATTAAGCATTTACATCCTCTACCTCGTCTCTTAACTCCAGTACTGCACGCCTGAATTGGTTTCCCCGATCTTCATAATTCTTAAAAAGATCAAAACTTGCGCATGCAGGCGACAACAACACTACATCTCCCGGAGCCGACACGTCAAGCGCGCGATGCACCAGTTCCTTTACATCCTGTGTTTCGTATATCTTATCAAGTACATCACCGAAGGAATCTTTGAGCTTCCCGTTATCCTTACCAAGGCATATCAGGACCTTCACCTTCTTCTTTACCTCATCCTTTATTATTGAATAGTCATTTCCTTTATCTACTCCTCCGGCAATCCAAATCAACGGACCGGTATAGCTGCCCAGACCGTAGACTACTGAATCTACATTTGTCGCCTTGGAGTCATTGACAAACTCGACTCCCTTAATGACAGCGACTGATTCCAGGCGATGGGGCGCATTCTTGAATGTTTTCAACCCCGCGCGGATCGCATCCAACGGTACCCCTGCCATATAAACTGCTGATACTGCAGCCATAGTATTAATCAGATTGTGAGGTCCCTTCAGCGTTGTCTTCGACTGTGAGATCTTAAATGACTCTTTTAACTCAAAGCTCATTTGTTCTCCATCAAAATGAACCGGCCCTTCAAAAGTTGGCTTCAGCGACAACGGGACTTTTTTGGGATAGATGGTTCTTAACCGGACTTCGTTTCCGATTATCGGATCATCGCTGTAATAAATAAAATGCTGAGCAGAGTCCATGTTCTGAAGCATGCGGAACTTGGAGTCAACATAATTCTGCATACTGTACTCGTATCGGTCAAGATGATCAGGCGTAATATTGAGAAGTACCGCTATTTCCGGTTTGAAATTATGTGTTCCATCAAGTTGAAAACTGCTTATCTCAAGTACGTACCAGTCGTGTTGTTGTTCGGCTACTTGCCTTGCCATGCTGAAGCCCACGTTACCCGCCAGCGCTACGTTTAACCCGGCGTTCTTCATCAAATGATGTGTCAGCAAAGTCGTTGTAGTCTTTCCATTTGTGCCAGTGATGGCAATGATCCTTCCGTTTGTGTAACGTGACGCAAACTCTATCTCATCGATGATTGGTATTCCGGCTGATTTTACTTTTTTGATTATGTCTGCCTTGTCAGGGATTCCGGGACTCTTAATGACAAGCTGCGCATTTAGGATCAGGTCAGGGGTATGGATACCTTCTTCGAATACAATATTTTCCTTTGCCAACTCTATGCGGTACTTTTCTCTGATCTGCGCCTGTTCGGAAACAAACACTTCATATCCTTTGACCTTCGCGAGCAATGCTGCTCCGGTACCACTTTCACCTGCACCCAATATGGCTATTCTTTCGCTCATCTTAACTTCAATGTTGCCAGTGTTATAATCGCCAACAACGCGCCTACGATCCAGAACCTTGTTACAATTTTTGCTTCAGGAATATTTTTCTTCTGATAATGGTGATGCAGTGGTGACATCAGGAAGATCCTTCGTCCTTCACCATACTTCTTTCGCGTATACTTGAAGTAGGATACCTGGAGGATAACCGAAAGATTTTCCACCAGGAATACACCGCATAAAATCGGGATCAGCAATTCCTTCCGGACCGCAAATGCTACGACTGCGATCACACCACCCAGCGTGAGGCTTCCTGTGTCTCCCATAAATACCTGCGCAGGGTAGGCGTTGTACCACAAGAAGCCAAGGCACGCGCCAACAAATGCTGTACAAAAGACCACCAGCTCAGCAAGGTTTGGAATGTACATAATGTTGAGATACGAGCTGAAGTCAATCCGGCCAGATAAGTAAGCCAATATGGCCAGGGATAGTCCAATGATCCCCGAGATACCGGCGGCAAGTCCGTCTATGCCATCCGTGATGTTTGCACCATTAGAGACCGCGGTAACAATAAGTATAACCACTATTACATAGACAATCCATGTGTACTCTGACGGTATGAATGGTGGCAATAGGCTATTATAGTCCCATTCGTTGTTTTTCCTGAACGGAACAGTTGTCTTTGTTGACTTAACATCGCGGAATTTAAGCTGCTCCTCCAATGGTTCCTGAACCAAAATGCTGGCGACAGAGTTAGGGCTAACTTCCCTAACAACCACATTGTCGTTGAAGTAAAGCGTTAATCCAACGATAAGTCCTAGGCCGATTTGTCCGGCAATTTTGAATCTGCCCGCAAGCCCTTCCTTATTTTTTCTAAATACTTTGATGTAGTCGTCGATAAAGCCAATCATCCCCAGCCAGCACGTTGCAGTGATAAGGAGGATTACGTAGACGTTGTCGAGCTTGGCAAAGAGTAAGGTGGGAACGAGGATCGCTGCAATAATGATAATTCCACCCATAGTAGGTGTTCCTCGCTTTTGCAGTTGACCTGTTAGCCCTAGGTCGCGGATATCTTCGCCAACTTGTTTTCTGCGCAAAATGTTGATGAGGTTTTCGCCGAACGTTATCGTAATCAGCAACGAAAGAAATGCTGCCATTCCCGCACGGAATGAAATATACTGGAACACACCAGCCCCAATCAGGTTAAATTCACGGTCTAGATAATCGAATAAGTAATACAGCATCTAATTGGCAAACAGTTTCAACATTCTTTCAACTACTTCACGATCGTCGAAAGGGTATTTATGTCCTTTGATTTCCTGATATGTCTCGTGACCTTTTCCGGCTACAAGAATGATATCTTTATTTTTAGCCATCATACATGCCGTCTTTATGGCTTCTTCACGATCCGGCATCACGAGCGTCTTACGCGCGTCCGATGGAGTTATTCCTGCCTGCATTTCTTTGATGATTTCCATTGGGTCTTCATCTCTTGGGTTATCGGAGGTAAGCACGACCTTGTCGCTGAGGCGGCAGGCAATTGACGCCATCAATGGACGTTTTGTGCGGTCGCGATTACCCCCGCATCCCACGACTGTTATCACTTGCTCTTTCCCGGTTCTGAACTGCGCGATGGTATCCAATACATTTTGCAGAGCGTCAGGTGTATGCGCGTAGTCTACTATGGCAGTGAGCCTGGATCCCGGAAGGACCAACTGAAACCTTCCAGCCGCCCCTTCCAATGCTGAAAGCTTTGTTAATACTTCATCAGAATCCTGGCCCAATAAAACAGCGGATGCAAACACCGCGAGAAGATTATAAGCATTAAAGTCACCAATGAGCTTGAACCACACATTCTTGCCACCAATTTCAAGTTCAAGTCCTTCTATCGAGTTAGTGATGATCTTTCCTTTGAAATCAACCATCTTTTTCAATCCGTACGAATACTTCGTGGCCTTCGTATTCTGAAGCATTACCATGCCACGTTTGTCGTCCGCGTTAACCAGCGCAAACGAATCGCTGTGGAGATCATCAAAGAATTTTTTCTTGGCGCGTATGTAGTTTTCGAACGTTAAATGGTAGTCAAGGTGATCATGTGTGATGTTAGTGAAAATCGCTCCGGCAAAATTTAGACCGGCGATGCGATGCTGATCGACAGCATGTGAGCTAACTTCCATGAACACGTGCGTACATCCGGCATCAACCATACGCTTCAACAATTCATTTAGCTGGATCGGGTCCGGAGTTGTATGAGTCGCCGTGATCACCTCCCCCTTGATCCTGTTCTCAACCGTGGAAAGAAGGCCCGAACCCTGTCCCAACGACTCAAAGAGTCTGTACAATAAAGTAGCTACAGTAGTCTTTCCGTTAGTCCCCGTTACACCAACAAGCATTATTTTTTCGGATGGGTTTCCGAAAAAGTTACCTGCAATGATGCCAAGAGCCTCAGCGCTGTTCTTTACAGTAACATAAGTGATTTTATCATCGATACGATCCGGTAACCTTTCACAAACAACAGCCTGAACACCCAGGTCAACAGTTTTTGATATATAATCATGTCCATCGGATTGCGTCCCTTTAACTGCAATGAATAAATAACCCGGCTTTGCTTTTCTTGAATCGAAACAAATACCTTTTACATCCACGTTCATGTTTCCACGACTGGAGGTGAGTGATACTTTATATAATATGTCCTTTAATTCAGGCATTTGCCGAATAAATGTTATCCTAGTTTTATATATATCCTGCCACCCTTCCCTACACGCGCACCAGCCGTTAGTGACTGTTTTACAACCCTTCCCTTACCCTCATATGTGACATGCAATCCGGAATTCTCGAGCAAAAAAACAGCATCTCGAAACGTCATGCCCATTACATCAGGTACGAAGTCCTTTGAAGCGTTCGCTTTCTTCCAGTTCACTCCTGACCCGTTGCGTGACGAGCGCACCCATTCTTCTTCTGTTTGTGAATGATTGGATATGCCAAGCTCATTGCACAGAAGTGTTAACTCCTCCTGATTGCCCGCTCGTATCACCGGAAGCATGTCCTGCACCGCGAACTTTTTAATATCCATAGGTTGATGCAGGTTGACATCCCGTGAATAAATATTGTCTGCGATCTCCTTGAATACCGGAGCTGCTACACTACTTCCGTATTGATACCAGCCACGTGGATTTTTGATCAGCACTATCGCACTGTATTTCGGTTCATTAGCGGGAAAATACCCCACGAATGAAGTGATGTATTTTTTTGTATAGCGTCCTTTCTCCAGGATCGTTGCTGTACCCGTCTTGCCTGCAATCCGATAATGTGTACCCCTGATGTTTTTCGCTGTACCTTTTTCAACGACGCCTTCCAACAACAACTTTAATTTTTGCAAGGTCTTGTCAGAACAGATTCTCTTATTTAGAACTTCCGTCGCAAACACGTCTTCATCTTCATCCGCCTTTTTGATAGATTTTACAAATACCGGCTTGATCATCACGCCATCATTAGCAACCGCGTTATATAGAGCCAGTGTGTGAAGAGGAGTGGTCTCAAATCCATAGCCATATGCCATCCAGGGCAAACTGATTCCGCTCCAGCCTTTTTCACCTGGGCGTTTAACCTTTGGAGGATGTTCACCAAGTATTTGAATACCCAGCGGTTCCGATTGTTTGAGCTTATCGAGATAGTCAACAAATTTTTGTGGTCTCAATCCAAAATGTTTGTCAACAAGTTTGGCCATTGCAACGTTTGATGAATGCTCGAATGCCTCCTGAACGGTCACCATTCCAAGACCATCTTCCTCGTGGTCGCGAACCGTTTTGTTATAAAAGGTAAACGTCCCGTTACCGGTATCAATACTATCCGTTAACTCTACCGGACTATCCTCCAGTAGCGCTATCATTGTAACCAATTTGAATGTAGATCCAGGTTCGAATACCTGTCCCGTTGCGAAATTGAATTTTTCAGAAAATCCACCGCGGCCATTGCTACTCAGGTTGGAAATCGCTTTTACTTCGCCAGTCTTCACATCCATGACCACGACAAGCCCGTCGTCGGCGTTATGCTGCATCATGGCTTTGTGCAATGCCGTCTCCGACACATCTTGAAGATTGATGTCCAACGTGGTTTGCAGGTCCAGGCCATTGATTGCCTTCACATTCGTCGCGTCAAAAATTGGCTTCCAGTGGCCGCCGGCAATTTTTTGATAGTACGCATAACCATCCTGCCCGCCAAGTTGGTCATTGAAGCTGTACTCAAGTCCCGCACCCTTGTCGTTTTCGTTAATGAACCCAATGGTTCTCCTGCTTAGGTTTGCGAAAGGATGATAGCGGACATCGATCTTCTCAAATATAGCCCCGCCACGAAGCCGGCCTTCACGGAATATCGGCCACTCCATCATCATCTTTTTCTCCTGGTAATTGATTCGTTTCCTGCTAAGCACAATGTATTGCTTGTCAGTTGCACGCGCATCTTGAAGCATGTGTCTGTAATCTTTCCTTGATTTATCTCCAAAAAAACGCGACAGGTGGTATGCAAGAGAATCAACACCGTTTTTGAATACCTCTTCTTTTGGTTGAGTAGCATCGAAAGCAACTTTGTAAAAGGGAAGTGATGTAGCCAGCAAGCTGCCATTGTCGGAATAAATATTGCCGCGCGTTGCTTTTACTCTTTTATAATCGAACGAGATGCGTTCACCCATCGCCGCCCACTTTTCACCCTCCGCAAACTGAATATGGCCGGTCTTCACAACAACAGCGATCGCAAAGAGCACTATAAACAGGAATGCTACCCGAACTCTTAATAATATAGATCTCTTAATATTCACCTTCTTCTACTTCTACCTTGTAAGGGGGCTTTAAACTTTCTTTTAATCCCAGAGGTTTTACCTTTCTTGCAACTTCAGATTGTTTGCTGGCAAACATCAGGTCTGATTTAAGAGTGGTGTAGTCTGCACGCAAGTCCTCAACCTCTGCCTGTATGTTGCTTATTTTCCGCACCGTCTTTTCCGCATAGTGTGTATTGCTTATGTACAGTATTGCGAGCGCCATCACGAAAAAGATCTTTGGCAGGTACTGCACGGGGAATCCTTCTTCGAAATAATTTTCGAGCTTCAGCTTCTTTTCAAAACCAGAAAACCAACCCTTTCCAGAACCGGACCTTTTCTTTGCAGGCTTGATCTTAAACTTATTTTGCATCATCTATCAAATCGTTGTCTCTCTTATTTCTTGGCTCTTTATTATTATACCCTTTCAGCGATTCTCAACTTCGCGCTTCGTGCCCGACTGTTTCCCGCGATTTCGTCCGCGGTTGGTTCAATTGGCTTGCGCGTTATGGCTTTGAAAGGTTTGATCTCATTTCCATAAAAATCCTTGTCAACGTCACCATACACCTTTCCTTTGTTCATGTAGTTCTTAACCATTCGGTCCTCCAGCGAATGGTAAGACATGATCACAAGCCTGCCTCCATTTACTATTACTTCGCCACATTGGTGCAAAAAATCTTCAAGAGCTCTCATTTCTTCATTCACCTCAATCCGAAGCGCTTGAAACACCTGGGCGAAATACTTATTCTCCTTTCCTCGAGGAGCAATGCTTTGAAGCGCAGTTTTTATGTCTTCGGTCCGGCTGAAAGTTTTATTCACCCGGTACTGCGCAATTAACCGCGCCGCCGTCTTCGCGTTTTTCAACTCCCCGTACATACCGAAAATCTTATGGAGTTCGTCTTCACTACTCTTATTCAAAGCGTCTGCCGCTGAACGTGGTGCATTTTTATCCATCCGCATATCAAGTGGTCCGTCAAAACGAGTTGAAAAACCCCGGTGCGGAGAATCTATCTGATGAGAGGAAACCCCCAGATCAGCCAAAATGCCATTGACCTTCGTTACTCCATTCATTTTCAAGTATCGTTTCATGTACCTGAAGTTGGTCTGACAAAAAGTAAAAGAACGGTTGCTGATCTTGTCAGCTTCATGTTTTGCATCTTCGTCCTGATCGAAGGAAATCAACCTTCCTTCTTTCAGATTTTCGAGGATTTTTTTGCTATGACCTCCTCCCCCAAACGTAACATCGACGTAAGTACCTTTCGCTTCTATGTTTAGGCCTTCGATGCATTGCTGAAGCATTACTGGTTTGTGATATGTACTCATAAGCCATCTTCTTCAAACCGCTCCGGAGGATTCCTCAGGCCAAGCCACTTCGAATGTCCTCGCAGACAAGCCTCAAGCTGCTTTAAGCTGCAGGTCATTGTTTGTTAATGAACGTTGTGAGCATCTTCTGCTCTTTCCCGATACCTATCGGGATCAACGACAAGTGGGTTTCAATCTTATCTTTTCGAAACCACCTTTGTTGTTGAATAATCAGTAACTGAGCTTCTAACTCAAATGCAAGCCTCAAGCTTTTGCATTCCAACTTCAACTCGCTGTCCCATGCATGAAGTTTGTAGCTTGTCCGCAAGGACTCCTTTGAAGCGGCCTGTAGCTTTCTACGCACTCTATTCTGTTAAATATTTTTCCGCCAACTTGGACAACTCACTAGGATCTTTGATCAGGTGTTTCTCATAGATGGAAGGATTCCATACCTCAACTTTGTTCCCCATGCCGATTAAAATCAGATCTTTCTCCAGCTGGGCGTAACTGAGCATGTTCTTGGGTATCACGAATCTTCCATTGGCATCAAGCTCGACCGTGGCAGTGCCTGAAAAAAAATTCCGCTGGAGCTTCCTGTACTCCTCATTGAATTCGCTCAAACCCGAGATTTTCGAGAACACTTTCTTGAACTCCACCATGGGGTAAAGGATGAGGCAAAGCTCAAACCCGCGACGGATCACAAGCTCGTCACCCTCGCCGGAGGGCAACTGCGCTTTGATCCTCGCAGGCAGGACTAGCCTGCCTTTGGTATCGAGCTTACTCTCAAATTCACTGGTGAAGAAGGTCATAGACGTAGTGGTTGTCTTTTTCTCCTAAGCAAACATATGTAATTTTATTCCACTTTCAACCACTTTTTACCACATTTTTACATTTTTGAGAACAATTAGGCGGAAAATGCCATCAGAAAGCATTTTTTATCGGCCAGAAGAGAGTGATTTTAGGAAATGGAACCGTTTGAAATGAGCTTTTGAATGGCTTGAGAGTCCAGTTTGAGCCATTTTTGAAGGACTTCGGTGGTGTGTTCGCCGTAATGAGGAGGTGGTAGAAAGTGGGAGGCCTCTTGTTCGGAGCTGCCCACATAGGTCTTGACACCAAGGAGATTGCCACTTTTTAGTAACAATTGCCTCGCTTGCGGGCTTTCGAAGACCTCTTGGATGTTCTGGACAATGCCTGCAGGTATTTTGGAACCGTGGAGCACGGTCATTATAGCTTCCGTAGTTTGCATGGAGATCCTTTCCTGCAATACGTGGTGCAGGACCACTCTATTTATAACACGTAAAGCGTTCGTCTTGAATTTTTCGTCATCGGCGATCTCGGAAAGCCCGAAAAGGTCGCAAAGCTGCCTGAATTGACGGTCGTTTCCCACTGCAAGAAGTACCTCATGACCTTCTGCCGTCCTGAAGACATCTCCATAGGGCGCGATGTTTGGGTGGGCCGACCCCTGTTTTTGCGGTATTGTGCCGCCCACCAGCCAGTTTGTAGCCTGATTGGCAAGAGATGCAATCGCGGATTGGATGAGCGAGACTTCGACGAGAGCGCCTTCGCCACTCTGCTGCCGGCGGATGAGCGCGAGCAGAATTCCCTCTTTTAACTGGTGCCCGGCAAGAATATCAACTAATGCAACGGGCATCTTCAAGGACGCCTTTCCAGGCTCCCCGTTGAGAAACATAAAACCAGCTTCGGCCTGTATGACCGCATCATAGCCGACTCTTGGATCGAAGGGTCCGTATCCAGTTATTGAACCATATATTATAGAGGGATTTATCTTTCGAAGCGTGTCATAGTCTACCCCGTTCTTTTTAGCATCATTAGGCTTATAACTTTCGATAACGATATCACATTGTTCCGCCAATTTCTGTACAATGCGTTGACCATCAATGCTATCCAGGTTTACTGCAATGGACCGCTTCCCCCAGTTTACCGCACAGAAATACGCCGTGCGATCATCGGTGTCTTCACCCTTCGCCCTCCAGCTCCGCGTCACATCCCCCGAAGTTTTGGGATTTTCGACCTTTATCACTGTCGCACCAAGCTCTGCGAAAAACTGCCCAACACTTGGGCCTGCTAAAACTGACGCCAACTCTAAAACTTTTAGGTTTTCAAACATGCATTAAATCGATTGAATACGACGCCTTTGCCCAAAATTCACACATGTTCTCAAATTGTAAATCATTTCTCGCATTTTTGCGTTTTTCGAACACAAACATTGAAGATGATAAGAATCGGAATAGCCCTCGTGGTAGCTGGGTTAATGGCAAGCTGCCTCGCCAAAAAAGAGGCCACGGTCAGATTAAAAACTGGAAATTGGAGAGCTATTGTTCAGATTCAGGGTCAGGACTTGCCCTTCAACCTTGAAATAGTAAAGGATAGCGCGGATGGATTCGACGCATATTTAAGGAATGCTGGCGAGCAGCTCTTGTTGGATGAGGTTACTGTTAAGAATGACACCGTAAGCATCGAATTGCATGTATTCGATGCGACCATAAAGGCACAGATCATGGGCGATGAACTCCGTGGGCAGTTTATAAAAAATTTCGAAACCGACTATCGCCTTCCTTTTAGCGCGGAGTATGGCAAAACTTACCGTTTCCAAAGAGGAAAGGCTGGCGAGAATGCTCCTGATTTCACTGGAAAATATGCGGTGACATTCATTCATGAAGCAGACACAACTCCTGCGATAGGCGTCTTTGATCAGATTGGCGATAGCATAACAGGAACGTTTCTGACACCAACTGGAGATTATCGTTACCTCGAAGGCAATGTGGTGGATGGTGTTCTTCACCTCAGTACGTTTGATGGAAATCACGCTTATCTGTTTACAGCGAGTAAACAGTCAGACGGCACGTTAAAGGGTCGTTATTATTCTGGCAAAGCCTGGAACGAAGACTGGATCGCAGCCAAGAACGAAAATGCAACACTACCCGACGCCGAAAAATTGACGTATCTCAAAGAAGGTTATGACCGCATTTCATTTAGTTTTCCAGATGTGACAGGCAAGAAAGTAACTCTCACGGATGATAAGTACCGGAACAAAGTTGTTATTCTTCAAATTTTCGGAACGTGGTGTCCGAACTGTATGGATGAGACCAAGTTCCTTAAGCCATGGTACGACAAGAACAAAGATCGCGGAGTAGAGATAATTGGATTGGCCTATGAGCGAAAACCTGATTTCGATTATGCCAGCGGTCGACTTAAGAAGATGATTGCAAAATTCGACGTGCGTTATGATTTTGTGGTTGCTGGTACGCACGACAAGGAAAAAGCGTCTGAAACACTCCCGATGCTAAACAAAGTGGTCGCTTTTCCAACGACGATTTTTATTGGAAAGGATGGAAAAGTAAAAAAGATCCATACCGGATTTACAGGACCAGGAACTGGAAAATACTACGATGAGTTCATTCAACATTTTAATGAGACCGTGAATGAACTTTTGAGTGAAAATTATACTTCAGTCAATTAACTGATTGCGAATATTTCGTGAACAAGGTCATAGTATGGGAAAACGAGTAGTTGTCGGCCTTTCGGGTGGCGTGGACTCCAGCGTTGCTGCGTATCTCTTGAAAGAACAGGGATATGAAGTAATAGGTATGTTCATGAAGAACTGGCACGACGACAGCGTAACAATCAGTAACGAATGTCCGTGGCTGGATGACAGCAACGACGCAATGATCGTGGCCCAGCACCTGGCAATACCTTTTCAGGCTATTGATCTTAGCAAAGAATACAAGGAACGGATAGTGGATTACATGTTTGCGGAGTACAAAGCCGGTAGGACGCCAAATCCTGATGTGCTATGCAACCGCGAGATAAAGTTTGATATTTTTTTGAATGCGGCCATGAAGCTTGGAGCAGAATATGTTGCAACGGGGCACTATGCGCGCAAAGGAGTTATTGAAAAGGACACTCAACAAATTTACCGTTTGTTGAGTGGCAAGGATCCAAATAAGGATCAAAGTTATTTTCTCTGCCAGCTAACCCAGGCACAGCTTGCAAAATCACTATTCCCTGTCGGCGAACTTTTAAAGCCGGAAGTAAGGGCGATAGCCAGAAAAATTGGACTTGTCACGGCAGATAAGAAGGACTCGCAAGGTTTATGTTTTGTAGGAAAAGTGCATTTACCTGACTTTTTGCAACAACAACTTGAAAACAAAACGGGTAAGGTTGTGGAGATCCCTGCAACCTCGTCGATATTCAATAACGGATTTGCAGACGACAACCTTAAAGCGATCACCGCGCGTTATGAACTAACGCCGGAACTCGGCGAAGTTATCGGCGAACACAAAGGAGCTCATTACTATACAGTTGGACAGCGGAAAGGGCTCAGCCTTGGAGGTTTTGAAAAACCAATATTTGTCATTGGCACCGATACAGATAAGAATATAATCTACACGGGCATGGGTGAAGATCATCCTGGCCTATACCGTAAAGGGCTATTTGTTCCTGAAACTGAGGAACATTGGGTGCGGGAAGATCTGAGGTTGTCAGTGGGGCAATCGGAAAAATACTTCGCTCGAATACGCTATCGGCAAGCATTGACACAGTGCACGCTCTACAAGCAAAAGGAAGGATTATACATCGTATTCGATCGTCCGCAAAAGAGTATCACACCAGGTCAGTTTGTAGCCTGGTACAAAGATGAAGAGCTCATCGGCTCGGGTGTGATCGGATAAAAACCCCTTGAAAGTGGGAGTAAGATTTTATTGGTCAGTCGAATCGCAAATCAACACTTGATACACATTGACACATCTCGATAAATTTTAGCCAAGAAGGATTCACAACCGTGTGGATAATGGTTTTATTTTATTTAATTTTCGTCGAGGAAATTTGAAAAGAGTGCCCGGAAGGGGACTTCTGCCGATAAAACTTAAAAAATCAAATCCCACGAATATGAAAAAGAATTACATCCTGTCACTTGTTTGCGTTATTGGCTTCGCGCTATCCGGAACAAATGCTGTTGCTCAGCAATATGAAAAAGGAAGCGTTATCATCAATCCTGGAATGGGTCTTGGTTATTGGTATGCGGGCAGCGGTTTTGCTGTAGGCTTTGCAATCAATGCGGAATTTTCAATCACCGATGAAATTGCAGTCGGTCCATATTTCGGATTCACGCATTGGAATTATGATTATTACGTAGGCTCCAATTCGGACATCAGTTACAATTTCATCGATTTCGGAGCACGTGCGTCATATCATTTTGGTACGCTATTGAAAGTGAAAAATGAAAATTTTGATCCTTACGCAGGAGCATTCCTTGGTTTCGTGACGTCAAGCAACAATTATGATGACAATGGCTATGCAGATCCTTATGATGGCGCTGTGCGCGGCGGAATTTATGCGGGCGCGCGTTATTATTTCAGTGAAAAATTCGGTGTATTTGGTGAAGTTGGCATCGGTTATTACCCTGTGTTCCTTGGAGTTACTTTTAAAATAAAATAACAGAGCCTGGATTTCTCAGAAGGTGTGTGTTGCCCTATGCAGCACACACCTTTTTTATTTTCAATTTTCGCGGAAACCGCTTACCCCTCCCGAAATAATGAACTTCATTGCTGCTGCTCCAGGAACATTTAACGGTTGGATGTTTTCCTTCGCGACAAAATAATGAAAACCTGAAAAAGCATACGAGTGTGGAAAGTACACGGCAACCATATCTTGCAAACCAAAGTCTGTGAGATCGGGTTGCGTTATGAAACCAACCTGATACAAGTTATTGTCCTTGTTGATCCTCACTAAGACTGGCTTATTGAATTTCTTTTTGTCTCCAACAAATGCATTAAGCAGATCTTTCACGGCCGAGTAAATCAGCTTGACCAGTGGAATTCTGTTCATTCCACGATCGAACCAGTCGGCAGCTGTCTTAAATGCAAAGTTTGTGGTCAGATATCCGAATGCAGTGATTGCAAAAAGAATAATAGCGAATCCCAAACCCGGATACGGAAGGTTTAGTAAGTTATCGAGCCATCGAAACGACACAAAAATAAAATATGCAGTTGCGACCAATGGAACAATAAATAGAGTTCCGCTAAAGAAATACCGTAGTACTCGTCTAAGTGTGTTTTCCATATATGTAAATAAAAAAGGGCCTCCGTTTAATTCGGAAGCCCTGATTCTTTTGGTTTATTATCGTTATAACGAAAATCCCAAGAAGCTAAGGAATCCGAGCGACATCAAGCCGACTAGGATGAACGTGATCCCCAGCCCTCGAAGTGGTGCTGGTACGTTCGAGTATTTCATCTTCTCACGCACACCTGCTAACGCGACGATGGCGAGCATCCATCCTATGCCTGATCCGATACCGAATACAGTAGCCTCCGCAAGATTGTATGGTCTTCCCACCATAAACAGTGCTGCTCCAAGTACCGAGCAGTTTACAGCTATTAGCGGAAGAAAAATTCCAAGTGTTCCATAAAGAGCGGGAGAAAGTTTCTCAACCGCCATCTCAGTCAACTGTGTGATAGCCGCGATCACGGAAATGAAAACAATAAACTGCAGAAAATTGAGATCGATGTTTTCAAAGCTCGGGCCTAACCATGCCAGCGCTCCTGCAGTCAGTACGTAATTCTGGATTAGCCAGTTAATGGGGACAGTGATCCCAATTACGAAAACAACGGCAATACCCAGACCAAACGCTGTGCTCACCTTTTTAGAAATTGCCAGGAAGGAGCACATGCCTAAAAAATAGGCGAAAATCATGTTGTCTATAAAGACCGATCTTACTCCAATGTTAATTAGATTTTCCATTGTCAAATCAATTAATGAGATTCACGATAACCGTTTATGGACCGCTGAATCCAAATGATAATTCCTAATAAGATACACGCGCCAGCTGGAAGCAACATTAATCCATTTCCCGTGTAATGCACTCCCATGCTTTCAAATACTTTAAAGCCGAAAAGTGACCCGCCACCGAACAGTTCCCTGAAGAACGCCAATGTCATAAGGATCATTCCATATCCCAAACCATTTCCCATTCCATCGAGCAATGACGGCCATGGTTTATTCCCCATTGCATACGCTTCCAATCTTCCCATTACAATACAGTTCGTAATGATGAGTCCGACGAAAACTGAAAGTTGCTTTGAAACTTCATACACGTACGCCTTTAGCAATTGATCCACAAGAATCACCCACAGCGAAACTACGGCCAATTGAACGATGATACGGATACGCGACGGTATCGAATTCCGCATCATGGAAATCACCACGTTTGAGGACGCTGTAACGATTGTCAATCCCAAAGACATCACAAAGGCAGGTTTCATTTGTGTTGTCACCGCAAGCGCAGAGCAAACACCAAGTATCTGGACCGTGACTGGATTGTCAATGTCTAACGGATTGGATATTAGCTTTCGGTTAGCCTTTGAAAATAGAGGTTCTGATTTTTTTTCCTGAACTGCAACAGCTTCTGTACTCATAACCTTATTGTTTGTTTTTCTTCATATAGTTTTCATAGGACGCGAAGTAGTCCTTCAGCATGTTATTCACACCCTTGCCGGTTAACGTGGCACCCGACATTCCGTCTACCTGATGCGGTTTGTCTGCGTACTCGAATCCCTCCCCTTTCATCATAGACACGGATACCAGTTTACTTTCATCAAAAATCGTCTTGCCCTTATACCGGTCCTGAACGTCTTGATCTGATTCGATTCGCGCGCCCAGTCCAGGCGTTTCCCCAGCGTGTTGAAATTTAACTCCCTGGATTGTATTTAAGTCGGCCTTAAGCGCTACAAATCCCCAAATGTTATTCCAAAGACCGTAGCCGAAAACAGGAAGCACTACGTACTCTGTCTTGTTCGGATCGCTTTCGCTTTTGAATTCATAAACGGGAAGAAGACGATCGGCTGGTGCTTTTTTGTATTCAACAGCCAGATTGACGTCTTTTGGTTCTATTCCGTCTTTTACATTTCCTTCGAAGTCGACTACAAAAGCCTTAACTTTTTTAGAATAGACTGCGTTAATATCGGCGCCTTCATCCAAAGTGATTACGGTAGAAAGAATATTTTTCTTCTGCTCCATGTCGATATTGTACTGTTGCTTCTCTTTCAGCCCTTCAGCTGCCAGCGCAAGCAAACCTCCGCAGACGATGGTAAGAACCGCTGCGTATATAACGATGTATGAATTAGATTGTCGCACGTTTTAATCTCCGTTTTTTGTTCGCACTTACTACAAAATAATCGATCAGCGGCGCAAAAACATTCATTAATAGTATTGCCAGCATGATACCTTCCGGATAAGCCGGATTAAATACCCTAACCAGTACAGTAAAAATACCGATTAGAAAACCATAGAACCATTTTCCAGTTTCAGTTTGCGCCGCGGTTACAGGATCTGTCGCCATAAACACTGCCCCGAACGCTAAGCCGCCAACAACCAGGTGGTAGTGGGCAGGCATCAATGTGAATGGATTGGATCCGACCAAATTTAGGAAAAGGCCCATGCCATACGCACCTGCAAAGACGCTAACTATGATCTTCCAGCTTCCAACACCCGTTGCGATCAAAATAAACGCGCCGATCAAACACATCAATGTCGATGTTTCGCCGATGCTTCCTGGCATAAATCCCATAAACATGTTCCAGAAAGTATACATATTGTCCGCCCAGCCTGTACCAAACGCGCTAAATGCTTCCACAGCATTTTGTCCGCTGGTCAATGTTTCTGCAGCAATCGCCAAAGGCGTGGCTCCTGAATATCCTTCCACGGTCTTTGCCCCTTCAGGGATGAAGGTCCAAACTTCTCCAGCAATATTAACGGGGTAAGCAAAATATAAGAAAGCGCGTGCAGTTAAAGCGATATTGACCACGTTCATACCTGTGCCTCCGAAAGCTTCCTTGCCGATTACGACAGCAAAGATGGTAGCAATGGCCACCTGCCAAAGCGGAATATCCGGTGGCATAACCAATGGAATGAGCATCCCTGTTACAAGAAATCCTTCGTTAACAGGATGCCTACGGAAGGTGGCAAAAATAAATTCCACCGTCAGACCTGTGGCATATGACACAATAATAATAGGAATTACCTGGACGATCCCTACCCAGATTTTTTCACCAAAGCCAGCTGCTTGTCCGATGGCCAGGAAGTGCTGATGCCCTACGTTATAGATACCAAACAAAAGACACGGAATCATCGCAAGGATAACCGTCATCATCAGTCGTTTCATATCGACCGCATCCCGGATCTGCGCACCCTTCACGCCAGTCGTTGTCTTAGGAACAAAAGCAAAAGTATCGAGCGCTTCAAATACATAATAGTAGCGCTCCCACTTTCCTCCTTTTTCGAAGTCGTGTTTTACTTTGTCCAGTGTATTTCGCAAAAACTTCATATAAATCAGCTCTTCATCATTAAATCAATTCCCTCGCGCAGAATATCCTGCACTTCATGTTTTGAAACGTCGACAAACTCACACAACGCGAGGTCCTCTTCGATCACTTCGTAGATACCTAACGCTTCCATGTCGTCATAGTCTTCCGCGATGATTGCTTTCAACAGGTGTGTGGGTAAAATGTCGATTGGAGTTACTTTCTCAAATACTCCAGTCTGCACAAAGGCTCTTGGTTCCCCTTTTGTATTGCTGTCGAGGACGTATTCTTTTTTATAGTTCAGGAAGGAAAGAAGGCCCCACGCACGACTGAAACTCAGCTTGCTTGTGGAAGGCGTGATCCAACCGAGGAATTCATGATGATCACCCTCGGGAATCACCGAAACCAGTTGATCATAAAATCCTAAATGATCCTCTGGACTGATTCTGGTGCCGGTAAGGACATTTCCTGATATAATCCTGACGTGCTCCTGTTTGAGGTTATTCTGAAGAAACTTCTTTACTGAACCACCAGTAAATGTCTTATAATATTGCGGATCTTTCACTTCTGATCCTGCTACCGCGACGATCCTTGACGCATCGTATATACCGTTGATGAAGAGTTTTCCGATCTGAATTACACCGTAAGGGCTAATCGTCCATACCGCATCACTTTTTCCAATCGGGTCCAGATGATGTATCTGTACACCGACACAACCTGACGGGTGGGGGCCCGAAAACTTGTTTAATTCAATACCCTTTACCTGAGAAAACGCCGTGCTGATCTCTTTGGATGAATGAACGTTAAGATGTACTTGTCCCGTTGTAAATTTCTTTAATATATCGACTCCAACCTGAAAGAAATGATCCTGCCCTTTGTAAATGAAGTTGTAATCAGGCGCGAGGGGATGTGAGTCGAATCCCGAAATAAAAATGGACTTGGGTCTTTCGGCCGGGTCAGCCACTATTCCAAAAGGACGTTGAACCAGATTAAGCCACGCACCACTCGCAAGGAGTTGCTCCTGAGCCTTGTCGCGTCCCAGGTTTACAATTTCCGAAACCGAATACTTTGTAAAAGACTGATATTCGATCGTCTTATCCGCCAGTATCTTCACTTCAAGCAACTTGCGTTTTTCGCCTCGCTTTATCTCGATAACTTCACCGCTGACAGGAGAAGTAAATACTATATTGTCATTTTTCTTATCGTGAAAAAGCGGTGACCCAGCCTTTACTGCATCACCCTCAGCAACAAGCATTTTCGGCATGTAAATACCGTGAAAATCCGATGGTTTAATGGCGTAGGTCTCTGGTTGGTCGGTAGGTGCAATCTTTAAAGCGGCTTTGCCTGCAAGGTTGATATCAAAGCCCTTTTTCAATCGAATAAATTTGCCCATTGTACGTCGGCGGTCTATTAGGAAACGGGGCAAAATTAGTATTTTTTCCCACATCCAATAGAGATTCAATGATTATTGGAAGTGCTGGAAGACACTATTTTATCTCTGGTTTTTCGTCCAAAATAGTGGCGAAAAAACCCCCTAACGGGCCAAAATAATCTTCGAGAGCGCCATTCTCACTACTTCATCTACTTGCTCATCAAAGGTTATGTGAGTAGTGTCAACCAATACCGCATCATCTGCTTGTCTTAGAGGACTCTCCACGCGCGTGGTATCAATCTTATCGCGTTGAATTATGTTTTCAACAACGTCGTCAAGGTCTACCAGCTGGTCTCTTTCCAACAATTCTTTTTGCCGTCTGAAAGCCCTGATAAGCAGATCTGCCTTCATGAATAACTTCAGCTCTGCAGCCGGAAATACAACAGTTCCGATATCACGTCCATCCATAACAACAGCCTTTTCCTTGCCCATTCTTCGCTGTTGTTCAACCATAGCCAATCTTATATCTTTGATCGTGCTAACCTGACTGACCATTTCGGATACGTGCATCGATCGAATCTGTTTCTCTACATTGAGGCCGTTGAGATACGTATCGAACTTACCCTTAGAGTTGACTTTGAAAGAAATCTGTATCTGCTGAAGAGCGCGTGATACATCTTTCGGATTTGTAGGAGCGATATGATGCTCGAGAAAATAATATGTGACAGCCCGGTACATTGCGCCAGAGTCTATGTATCGGTAGCCGAGAATATTGGCTACTTCTTTTGCAGTCGAACTCTTGCCACATGCGGAATATCC
>Ga0111539_10002786_pt1 | contig 23211 bp, 19 predicted proteins | sample RhiMethybrSRZTD1_FD_79667 | JGI IMG/M metagenome (GOLD analysis project Ga0111539, IMG submission 79667) | Populus rhizosphere microbial communities from Tennessee, USA - Rhizosphere MetaG P. TD hybrid SRZTD1 (version 2) (version 2) | ecosystem: Host-associated > Plants > Roots > Rhizosphere >...
GATCACCTGCGCTACCTCGAGAAGTGGGGTCTCGTGCGGCCGGCCGCGGGCCGCTATTCGTTTTCGGATCTGCACGTCGTCCGTCAGGCCGCGACGGCGATCCGCGACGGCGCGCCCCTTCACGCCGTGCTGCGCGGGATGGTGTCCGAGCGCGACGGCCAGCTCGCCTTCGATTTCCAGCCTTCGCGCGCCGAGCGCGCGCCGGCGCGCGTCGTCTCGCTGCCGTCGGCGCCGCCCGCCGAGATGACGCTGTTCGCGCACGAGCGCACGCAGCAGATCGCGGCGGCCAACCACGCGCTGGCCGCGAAGTATTTCTTGGAAGGCGCGGCGCTGGACGACGGCGAGGAGCGTGATCTGGATGCGGCGGCGGCGTCGTATCGCCGCGCCGCGCTGTTCGATCCCCAGCTCGTGCCGGCGATCGTGAATCTGGCGAACATTCACTACGAGCGCGACGAGCTCGTCGAGGCCGAGGCGCTCTACGAGAAGGCGATCCGCGTGGATGCCGAGTGCTTCGAGGCCTACTTCAACCTCGGCAACATCCATCACGACCTGGCGCGCTACCTGGAGGCCGTGGCGGCCTATACGGAGGCGCTGGCCATCAATCCCGCGTATCCTGAGGCGCACTTTTATCTGGCCGTGACGCTCGAGAAGCTCGGCCGCTCCCCCGAAGCCAAGCCGCACTGGCGGCAGTATCGCGAGCTTGCGCCCGACGGCGAGTTCGTCGAGCTGGCGAAAGAGTTCTCGGACTGAATGGCCGCGAAACCAGGATTCTTCGACTACGTCGCCGCCGCGTTCAACGCCCGACCCTTCGGCATGTTCGTCGCGCCGAACTGGATCGGCGTCGCGGCCGCCGGGCTGCTCGGCGTGATCAATCCGGGCTTCTGGGTGGTCGGCGCGGGTCTCGAGCTGGGGTACTTGTTCCTGTTGTCCACCAACGCGCGATTCCAGCGGACGGTGGCCGCCGCGCACCTGTCGAGCGAGCCGTCGGACGAGGATCGCCGCCTGCTCGATGCGATCGCGAAGCTGAGCAGCAGCGACCGCGAGTGTTACGTGTCGTTCACGGCGCGCTGCCGATCGATTCTCGACCTGCAGCGGCAGACGGCCGGCATCGACACGACGGGCCTCGACGCGCAGAGCGAAGGGTTGAACCGCCTCTCGTGGATGTATCTGAAGCTGCTGCTGGCGCGGCACGCGATCGACGAGGTGCTGGCCGATCCGAAGGACGCCGGGCGCCAGGACCCCGCAGCGCGGCGCGCCGCGCTCGAGCGTCAGCTGAACGATCCGTCGATCGACGCGGACCTCAAGCGCAGCCTCAGCGCCCAGCTCGAGATCCTCGACCAGCGCCTCGCGCGGCGGCGTGAGGCCCAGCGAAAGCGCGACTTCATCACCGCCGAGCAGAACCGCATCGAGCAGCAGGTCGAGCTCATCCGGGAGCAGGCGGCGCTCTCGACCGATCCCGAGTCGCTCTCGCAGCGCATCGACGCGATCACCGCCACGCTCGGATCGACGTCGCAGTGGATCCGCGATCAGCAGCAGGTGCTCGGATCGATGGAGGACCTGCTGACCGACGCGCCGCCCCCGGTGCTGAACCCGCGCGCCAAGGAGAGTCAATGACGGCCGAGCTGCCCGCCTGGGCGGTCGAGATGCGCGATCTGTTCCGTTCAGGATCGGCCGCGCAGTTTCTCCTGCACGGCAACGTGTTCGACGTGCTCCCGGGCAACGGCAAGCTGCTGTCGCTGCCGGCGTTCCTGGACGAGGTCATGTTTGCGTCCTACGACATCGTGCTGCACTACGACCGCAGCCGCGGGGTGCGTGCCACGCGAGGCAGCCAGGACTGGTCCGACTGGCTCGAGCAGGCGCTGGGGACGAAGGCCGAGACGATGTCGCTCCTGCGCGATCCTGGATCCGCGCTGGAGCTGATCGATCGCTACCTGCTCAGGACGCTGAACCTGCAGGCGATTGGCGATCGGAAGCGCGCGCCCGGGCGCATCGCGGTGGTCATCGAGTTCGCGACGTTCGTCGTCCCGCGCGGCGACGCGCTGCAACTGGGCGGACCGTTTGCGGCGAATGTCGTGAAGGTGCTGGGCTGGGCGAACGATCCGGCCATTGCGCAGGCGAACATCGTCACGGTCCTCGTCAGCGAAGGGCTGACCGATCTCAATCAGCTCGTCGTCGAGAACCCGCATGCGGCGTCCCTGCATCTGCCGCTGCCTGGCGAAGCCGAGATGGTGAGCTACGTGCAGGCGCTCGCGGCTTCGGAGTTCCCGGCGCTCGCGGAGCAATCCGACGTGACGCTCGACGTGCTGGGCGCGCGGCTGGCCGGCTTGAGCCGCGTCGGTGCGCGCACGGCCATTGCGTTGGCGCTGCGCAACGGCAAGCGGATCACGGCGGCATGGCTCGCCGGCATGAAGAAGGACATCATCGAGCGCGAGTGCCGCGATCTGCTCGAGTTCATCGAGTCGCCATTCACGCTCGACGAGGTGGCCGGACTCGACGCCGTCAAGGCGTGGCTGCGCGAAGACAGCACGCTGCTCAAGCGCGGCGTGCTGCGCGCGCTGCCGATGGGCTACCTCATCGCGGGCCGCATCGGCACCGGCAAGACGTTTCTCGTGCAGTGCTGGGCCGGCGAGCTGGGCATTCCGTGCGTGGTGTTCAAGAACTTCCGCGATCGCTGGGTCGGCGCGACGGAAGGCAACCTCGAGAAGATCTTTGCGGTGCTTCGCGCGCTCGGGCAGGTGGTCGTCTTCGTGGACGAGGCCGATCAGGCGGCCGGACGCCGCGACGGCGGCGACGGCGACAGCGGTCTCTCGGGCCGCGTCTACTCGATGCTCGCGAAAGAGATGTCGGATACGCGCAACCGCGGACGCATCATCTGGGTATTCGCCACCTCGCGTCCCGATCTGCTCGAAGTGGATCTCAAGCGTCAGGGCCGGCTGGACGTGCACATTCCGCTGTTCCCGCCGGAGACCGCCGCAGAGCGGCGGGCGCTGCTGCTGGCCATCGCGCGCAAGCTCAAGTTTCCGATGACCGAAGCCGATTTGCCGCCGCTCGACGACGTGGCGGGACTGGGCGGCCACGAACTGGAAGGCGTGCTCGTGCGCGCGCTGCGCACCCATGAACTTGCCGGGGCGTCCGCACGTCCTTTACAGGAAGAACTCGCCAATGTGCTAAAGGACGTCCGCCCCAGCCCTCACACGCGCAAGCTCGAGTACATGGATCTCGTGGCCGTGAAGGAGTGCACCGACGTGCGTTTCCTGCCTCCGCGATTCCGCGAGCTGTCGCCGGAGGAGCTGGAAACGCGCCTCGATGCCTTACGGAGATTCGTGTAGCGTATAGGGCGCCGGCAACTTCGGACTCTGAACTGTGAACTCTGAACTCTGAACGAGAGCGGAGGATAACGATGTTCGCGCGCATTGGACGATTGCTGCGGGGATTCTTCGGGCTGTTCATCAGCGGGTTGGAAGAAGCGAATCCCGAGGCGCTGATGGAAGCGGCCCGCCAGGACTTCCGCACCAAGATGACGCAGTACAACCTCGCGCTGGCGAAGATGGCCGGCGTGGCGGAGCGGCTGCGCAGCCAGGTCTCGATGAAAGCGACGAAGGCGAAGGACCTCGAGCGCCGGATCCTCGCGAACCACGCCGCCGGCAACCTCGAGCTGGCCGGCACGCTCGCGCGCGAGCTCCAGGAACTCAAAGCCGATCTCGGGAACGACACCAGCGAGCTGAAGGAAACCGACGAGGCCTATCAGCTCAACCTGCGCCAGGCCAAAGTCGCGCAGCACGAATTCCAGGAGAAGATCCGCCGCCTCGAGAAGCAGCTCTCGCAGGTGAAGATCAAAGAGGCCGAAGCCGAAGCCGCGACGGCGCTCTCGAGCGTGGCCTTCAAGGTCGGCGACCTGGGCGACACGATGAAGACCGTCGAGGAAGTGCTGCAGAAGCGCTACGAGGTGTCGGCGGGCAAGGCGCGCGTCGCGCGCGACATGGTTGACGTCGAAGCCGTGCAGGAAAAGGAAGGCGAGCGGAAGGCGCTGGAACAGGCGGCGCTTGCCGAGTTCCTGGCGAGCCAGGGCATTCAGGCAGCGTCCCCGACGGCCACGCCGGCGCCGGAGACGCCTGCGAAAGAAATGGGGCCTGACCGATGACCGACAACGCGTCGTCGCCGAGGTTCACACCGCTCGGCAAGTTCGTCTCGCTGCTGTTGATCATCGGGCTCGTCGCGTTCGGCGTGTATCTGGTTCGCCGAAATCAGAGCGGCGGCGCCGATGCCGCCGACAAGGCCGATGCCGCGGGTACGCCCGAGGTCGTCGACGTCCAGGTGGAGGTGCCGAAGCTCTCGCCTCCGGGCGCCGTCACGATCAAGGACAACATCGTTCCGATCGAGATCAGCGAGTACGCGGGGTACGCCGGGTTGATTGCGGCCAACGGCGGGCTGGAGCCGAACGAAAACTCCGTGTTCTTCAAGAACGGCGGCTTCAAGGTGAAGCTCACCGTCAGCGAGGACGAGAACTGGTCCGAGCTGAACGAGGGCAAGATCGCCGGATCCGTGACCACGGTGGACGTGCTGGCGGCGTACGGGCGCCAGCTGCACGCCGTCGTGCCGGCGCAAATCGGGTTCTCGCGCGGCGCCGACGGGCTCGTCGTCCGCAGCGACATCAAGCGGATCAACGCGCTGAAGGGCCAGACGATCGCGACGGCGCAGTTCACCGAGGTCGATTTCTTCATCCGGTACCTCGCGCAGGAGGCCGGGCTCGCGATTCACCCGCTGGCGAGCCTCGACGCGACGCCGGATCCGGACAAGCTCAACCTCGTCTACACCGAGGACGGGTTTGGCGCAGGTGATCTCTTCCTCGCCGATTTGAAATCCGGCAAGCACCGGCTGGCGGGGTGCATGACGTGGGAGCCGAAGCTTTCCGAGGTCGTCTCGAAGAGCGGCGGCCAGGCGCAGTTGCTGACGACGAATCGCAACTTGTTGATCGTCGCCGACGTGCTGATCCTGCATCGCGGATTTGCCGAACAGAATCCCAAGATGGTCGATGCGATCGTGCAGGGCCTGCTCGAGGGCAACCGCATGGTGCGCGATCACCCGGATCAGTACTACGACCTGGTCGGACGCGCCTTCAAGTGGACGCGGGACGAGGCGAAGGAAGAGCTCTCGCGCGTGCACTTGTCGAACCTGCCCGAGAACCAGGCGTTCTTTTCCGGCGCGATCGACGAGGCCGGCAGCTTCGGCGGCATCTATCAGTCCGCAGTGCTCGCCTACGGCAGCGATCTCATCAAGGATCCACCAGACCCCTCGAAGTTCGCGTACGCGGCCGGTCTGGCGGCGGCGGAGAAGTCAGGGCTGTTCAAGGAGCAGAAGATCGCCATCGCGCCGATTCGTCTCGGCGCGACGGCGTCGCTCGAAACCAGTCCGCTGCTGAGCAAGGACATCCGGTTCCTGTTCGAGCCCAACCGCTCGGAGCTCGATCTCGGGAATCAGGACAACGTGAAGAACCTCGAGGCGATCAAGAAGCTGCTGCAGGTCAGCCCGGGGTCCACGCTGCTGCTGCGCGGTCACGTGGACAACGCCGCGGTGGAGCAGTTCCGCAAGCAGGGCGGTGAAGCGTACGTGCGGACCCAGGCGCTCCGCGCGATGGAGCTCAGCAAGAACCGCGCGGGCGAGATCCGCCGCCTGCTGATCGAAAAGTACGGGGTTGATCCGAAACGCCTCGACGTGGTCGGGCGCGGCTGGGAAGAACCCGCGGGCACCGATTCGGCGATGAACCGCCGCGTCGAAGTGCAGTGGTTCACGATCGAATAGCAGGAGTCTCGAATGCCGACGCTGTTTGGGAAGCTACATCGCCGCTATGGGCGTGACGACGGTCCGACGCGGCGCGAGATGATCCAGCAGTCGCTCGCGGCGGCCGCGGGTGTGCTGCTGAGCGAGCGGTTTCTGTCGCGGCCGGTCAGCGCGCAGTCGCGGCGCGTGATCGTTGTCGGCGCCGGGTTCAGCGGTCTGGCGGCTGCGTATGAGCTGGGCAAGGTCGGCTACGACGTCACCGTCGTCGAGGCACGCAATCGCGTCGGCGGACGAGTGATCAGCTTCAGCGACATCGTGCCGAACAAGAACGTCGAAGGCGGCGGCGAGCTGATCGGATCGAACCACCCGACGTGGCTCGCCTACGCGAAGCAGTTCAACCTCGATCTGCTCGACGTCACCGAGGAAGATCTCGAATCGCCGATTCGATTGAACGGACGGCGCCTCACGGAGAAGGAATCCGAGCAGCTCTGGGAAGAGATGGAAAAGGCCTTCGACCTGATCGTGCCGGACGCGGCGAAGGTCACCGACGCCTTCGAGCCGTGGCGGACGCCGAACGCCGAGGCGCTCGACAAGCGGACGCTGGGCGCCTGGATCAACGGGCTCGGCGCGTCACAGCTCTGCAAGGACGGCCTCCACGCGATGATGGCCGCCGACAACGGCGTCATCACGGAGTGGCAGAGTTATCTCGGCAACCTGGCGATGGTCAAGGGCGGCGGCCTCGAGAAGTACTGGACGGACAGCGAGACGAACCGCTGCAAGGGCGGCAATCAGCGGCTGGCCGAGAAGCTTCGTACCGCGGTCGGCGTCGCGAAAGTGCTGCTGCGGATGCCGGTGCGTCGCGTGACGGTGACCGACACGAGTGCGCGCGTGACGCTCGCCGACGGCAAAGTGCTCGAGGCCGATCACGTGCTGATGACGGCGCCGCCGTCCACCTGGAACCGCATCGCCTTCGATCCGATGCTGCCGCGCGATCTGCCGCCGCAGATGGGCTCGAACGTGAAGTTCCTGATCGGCCTGAAGGGCCGCTTCTGGAAAACGGCCGAGCTGGCGCCCGATTCGTTCACCGACGGACCAGTGCACCTCACCTGGGACGCCACCGATGGACAGCCCGGTCCCGGCGCCGCCATGGTCGCGTTCTCCGGCGCGAACGCGTCGGACGAGACCCGCGGGTGGGCGCCTGCCCAGCGGACGGAGAACTACCTGGCCGCGCTCGAGAAGGTCTATCGCGGCATCCGCGCGAACTACGTCAAGTCCCGGTTCATGGACTGGCCGTCGGATCCATGGAGCAAGGGGTCGTACAGCTTCCCCGCGCCCGGACAGGTGACGACGCAGGGACCGACGCTGCGCGGCGGCATCGGACGGCTGCAGTTCGCGGGCGAGCACACGAGCTACGGGTTCATGGGCTACATGGAAGGCGCGCTGGAATCCGGCGCCGCGGCCGCGCGCCGCATTGCCGCGAAGGACGGCGTCGTCCGCACCGAGGCCGCGTGAAACGCATCGGGACGCTCCTCGTGATCGTCGGCGTGCTCGTCGCGATCGGCCGGATCGTCGAGCGCCGCCGCGGATCGTCTTCACCTGCGGAGTCCACCAGCAGCACGAGTGCCTCGGGATCTCCCTCGGGGCTCTCCGCCGACCAGCGGTCGATTGACCAGGAGCTGGCGCCGCAGGCCGGCACGCAGGCGCCGCGTGACGGCCTCGCGGCCGCCGTGCTGATCGACACGTCGGGCAGCATGGAGAAGCCTGCGGCCGGACGCCGCGGCCCGTCGAAGATCTCGATTGCGCGCGAGGCCGCGCTGAACGTCGTGGACCAGTTCGTGCGCTACGCCGCGGATCACACCGGAGAGTCCGTCGTCCTCGGGGTCTTCGAGTTCAGCAGCCGCTCCAACCATCCCGACTGCCGGGAGGTGATCGCGATGGGCACGCCCGATCGCGAGCGCGCGGCGGCAGCCGTCTCGCGCATGACGCCGGGCGGCGGCACGCCGATCGGCGGCGCGATGATCTGCGCGAAACATCAGCTCGACAAGACGGGCCTCGCCAGGCGCCACCTCGTCGTGATCACGGACGGCGAGAACACCGACGGGTTCGAACCGGAGGACGTGACGAAGGTCATGGGCCTTCGGCCCTACGACGAGCGTGCGTCGATCTACTTCGTGGCGTTCGACATCGAGGCCAGCCGCTTCACGGGCGTGCGCGACGCCGGCGGCTACGTCCTCGAAGCCGCCAACGGCAAGGAACTCGGGGAAACGCTGGACTCGCTGCTGCGGGGAAAGATTCTCGTCGAGAAGTAGCTGTCGAAAAAGCTTTACACCACGTAGGGCACGTTGGGCACGTGGGGATTTAGGGAAAGATTCTCGTCGAGAACTACCTGTCGAAAAGCCTTCCACCACGTGGGGCACGTTGGGGCACGTAGGGATTTTTGGAAAGATCAAAACACTCAATGTCTTGATCTTCCCCCAAATCCTACGTGCCCCTACGTGCTCTTCGTGGTGTAAGGCTTTTGTGACTATTTCCGACAGCTCGGCACTTCGATCACGCGTGCGGCGAAATTCACGTCCTTCGACGGCGTGATCACGGGCATGTTGTCTCGCGCCGGCGGCGCAGGTTTCAACATCGCGCAGTCAATCGGCGCCGGCGCTTGCGACGACGGCCGAATCTTCGAAACGAGCGGAGGTTGCAATGGTTTCGACAACTGCCGATCGACGGGGACTGTAAGGCCTTTCGCGACGGCGCACGACGCGGTCGCGATGAACTTGATGCACGGCTGTCCGTACAGCGCGGAGCCGCTCGACAGGATCACGAGTGCGAGAATGCCAGCTCGAATCCGCATGTCCCTCAATATACGCGTGTCGAAGAGCTTTACACCACGTAGGGCACGTTGGGCACGTAGGGGTTTGGGGAAGATCAAAACACTCAATGTCCTGATCTTCCCCAAGAATCCTACGTGCCCTACGTGCTCTACGTGGTGGAAGGCTTTTTGAGTATTGCCAGCTCGAGTCCGCACGGGCGCGGCATCGGCGTGTCGAAAGAGCTTTACACCACGTAGGGCACGTTGGGCACGTAGGGGTCTGGGGAAGATCAAAACACTCAATGTCCTGATCTTCCCCAAGAATCCTATGTGCCCTACGTGCTCTACGTGGTGGAAGGCTTTTGATCTTGATCTTCCCCAGAATCCTACGTGCCCTATGTGCCCTACGTGGTGGAAGGCTTTTGATCTTGATCCTGCTCTTTGATCCATTCGAGAAGACGCCCTGCCTCGTCGTCTACGTCCTTGCGAACGGATTTGGACAGTTTGCCCCACGGCGTGATCGTCATCTTCGGCGACTTCTTCGTGCCCTCGATCTTCCACGTGCCCGCGGCCATGCCGTCAACGAGGAAGATCGCAGCGACTTGAAGATTCTTGGTCGTGATCTTCGACGTGTGCTCCTTGGCGACGATTCGTTCGCGATCGGCGTGGCCGAGCACGAGCGAATCAAATTCCGGGAGCAGGCGTACGGGTGCGGGGGTGCTCGCCGATGGGCGCGGAGCGTCCGGCAGATCGAACAGTTCGCGCTTCCTCTCGTCCTGAAACGTCACGAGCTTCGGCCGTAATTCCTCGAACACCTCGCGCAGTCCCTTCAGTCCCAGGAACGTCTGCGCGTCGGCCGGCGCCGCGGGGCCGTAGGCGGCCAGATAGCGCTTGACCAGATCGTGCGCGCGCGCGTGCTCGATGGACACTGGTTTCTTCAGCCACAGCTCGGCCATCGTGAAATCGCACGACGGCTCGAACCCCCACACCGCCTCACCAGGTACCTGCAGCAGCGGCACGTACAACCGGACGGCGTACGCCATCGCGCGCTCGTCGGCTTTGGGAAAGCGCTTACGGATCGCGTCGCGCAGCGGCTCGAACGGCGTCGGGCCCTTCTTGAAGTGCTCGCGGCCCAGCGCCAGTGCGGCGTCGAGATCGGTCAGGTTCACACGACCACGCACGACCGAGAGGCCCGCTTCGAGCGACGGCTGGATGGCGCCGCGAAATGCCACGTAGTCCGCGGCCGTCATGAGGTGCAGCGTGCCGCGCAGCGACGTACCGCGGACCACGGTGCGGTCGGCGAGCGCATTCGTCAGATCTTCGCGCCGGAATCCCGCCACGCGTGTCCACAGCCCGATGAAGGGCGGCCGCGGCAGCTGCGCCTGCAACGCGACGAGGCGCGCAACGGCCTTGGGAACGGTCGTCTTCTCGCGCGCGAGCAGCATCTGCCGCGCGAGGGTCGCGCGGTTCAACGCGGCGTTCGAAATCGGTGACGGGGTTTCTGCGCGCGTTACGCCCACGACGTTCGAAGGTCACGCACGACGGCCTTGATCAGGTGCACGGTCGGGACGGTTTTCGCCATCGACTCTCCTGAAGCCTGAAGCCTGAAGCCTGAAGCTGGAAGCCGGAAGCCGGAAGCCGGAAGCCCGAAGCCCCAGCCTCAGTCTCCGAGTAGTTTCAGTCCGAAGGCCTTCTCGATCAGTTCCAGGTCGCGCCGCTCGTGCGGATCGGCGAGCGTCAACGCGTGGCCCGTCGCATCGTTCCGGCCCGTCCGCCCCACGCGGTGGACGTACGAATCGAGGCCGCGCGGCACTTCGTAATTGACGATGAGCCCGACGGATTCGATGTCGAGACCGCGGGCCGCGACGTCGGTTGCGACGAGCACCTTGATGCGGCCGGCGCGAAACGCCTCGATGGCGGCGGTGCGATCCTTCTGCGCGCGGTCCGCGTGAATCGCGACGGCGCGCAGGCCCGCGGCCGCGAGCTGCCGGGCCAGTCGATCGCATCCGATCTTCGTGTTCACGAACACGATCGCCGTCTCGTGCACGCGCCGCAGATACTTGGCGAGAAAACTGACTTTCTCGTGCGACGGCAGCACGCGCGCCTCGTGCGTGATCGTCTGCGCCGGGCCTCGTCGCGATCCCACCTGCACGAATACCGCACCCGGGGCGAGCGCGTCGGCAAACCGCATCACCTCGCCCGGCATCGTCGCCGAGAAAAGCATCGTCTGGCGCGAGGCAGACGGCGGCATGGCCTCGGCGATGCGCCGCACGTCGGGCCAGAAACCCATGTCCATCATGCGGTCGGCTTCGTCGAGGACGAACACCTCGAGCTTCGAGAAGTCGCCGACGCTGCTCCGCATGTGATCGAGCAGGCGTCCCGGCGTGGCGACGACGATGTCGACGCCCGCCTTGAGGGCGCGCTCCTGCGGCTCCATCGGCACGCCGCCGTAGACGGCGACGCTCGACACGGGCGCGTGGTACGCGAATCCCTGAATCTCGTCGTCGATCTGCGTGGCCAGCTCGCGCGTGGGCGCGAGTACGAGCGCGCGCGTCACGCCGCTTGGTGCGCGGTAGCCTTCCTTGTTCTCGCGCAGGAGGCGCGAGAGGATCGGCAGGAGATACGCGGCGGTCTTGCCGGTGCCGGTTTCCGCGCAGCCGATCAGATCGCGGCCGGCGAGCGCGTACGGCAGCACGGCGCTCTGAATCGGCGTCGTGCGCTCGAAGCCACGCTGGTCGAGTGCGTCGATCAGGTCCGGATCGGTGATGAGCGAGTGGAACGTGACCGGCGCCGGATCGAACGGCACCGATTCGCGGTCGGGCACTGCGGGGCGCGGTGCGGCGTGCGTGTGCGGGCGGCCGCCTGTCGGCGGACCACCGCCTCCACGCCGCCGGCGCCGGCGAGGCCCGCGGGGCGAGTGTGCTTCTGTCGTCAAGTGTCGGGCGAGCTAGCGAGCGCGGAAGGTGATGATGCCGCGAACGGGATCGTACGGCGACACGCCGACGGTGACACGATCACCCGGAACTACCTTGATGCGGAAGCGGCGCATGCGGCCGCTCAACTGGGCGAGCACTTCGTGGCCCGAATCCACCTGCACGCGGTACAACCCGCCGCTGTGTACTGCCACGACCGTACCCTGAACATCAATCAGGTCGTCCTTGCTCAAATCTGCTGTCCTTTCATCACTACAAGTGTATGTCAGTACGGCGGCTGCGTCGGAAACGGCACGCTCGACGGGCCCGCCGCAGCGACTAGAACAGGAGGCGGACGCCCGCGCCCAGCTGAAATCCGCCTGTTTTGGCTGAAACCGTGCCCGTCGTGTTCACGTGGAGGTCAACCGAGGCGCTGGCGTAACGGGCGAGGAAGCCGACACCGAACATCCGGTGGAAGTAGTAGGCCAGATCGGCCCCGACGTTGAAGCCCAGCTTCGACTGCGTCACCGCCGAGGTCTTGGCGCGCGTGAACGTGGCCGCATCAAACGGGTACGTTTCGCTGAACTCGACGTCCGAGACGACGTCCTGCCTGAGGCTGAAAATCGACGGCCCGCCGAAGACCCTGACCGTAAGCGCTTCGCCAAGCGGCACATCCCACAGCGCCTGGATGTGTCCAGCCGTTTCGCGGCGGCCGAGTCCGGCCGATCCTTCAACGGTTCGCGGTTGGTTGAACTGCAGCGGATGCGGCAGCTTCGCCGTGATGCTGGATTCACCCGGCTTGGAGAACCGCGAGATCGCGACGCCAGCCCAGAGGTGCCGCGTCAGGCGCCACGCGCCACCGATGTCGAAGAGCGGGCCGCTCTTGAAGTCGTAGCGCGCAGCGATCTCTTCCGTCTCGCGGTTGAGCTGCAGATTCGTCGTGGCGTCGAGCCCATCCGGTGCGGCCTGCCACCCGCCGTTGACCGAGACGCTGATGCGCGGCGTTTGTGCGGACGCCACGGCGGGCGTGGCGATCAGAAGGCCGGCGATCACGGTGCGGAGCGCGGCGCGTGTGCCGATCAGCGATGAAGACATGCGTTGTCCCTCGAGAAGAAATCGACGCTACAGGCCGACGGCGATCAACGCCTGGTTGACAGCCTGCGAGACGGCACTCGACGCGCCGTACAGATCGATCGCCGACTGCCGAATCAGCGCCGCAGCCGTCGAGAAGCTTGGGTTGTTCGGCATGAGCTGCGTCATCGCCCGGAAGAACACGCGCTCGATTTGCTCGCGGTTCTGCGCGCCGACGCCCGTCACCGTGATGCCCGACGTCGCGTTGCGGCCGCCCTCAATCGCGAGATAAAACGCGTGGCTGATGACCGTCGAATTCCAGTGCACGCCGGCGCTGTCGGTGCCGCGGCTGAACAACGTCACCGGGGTGCCGCCCACGAACGCCAGCGGCGCGATGTCGATGACGGTCGGATTCGTCTGCGTCCCCGAGATGATGACCAGCGCGAAGTTCAGGGTGCGCGTTTTGTTGTCCGGGTACGGCACGGCGCCGGCGTCGGCCGCAATGGCGATGGATCCGGGCGCGTTCATCGATCGGATCGGGCCGAATCCCAGCACGTCCTCGCCCTCCACGTAATCCGCGCGAAGCGGACCGTTGCCGGGCTGCTGGAAGAAGAACTCGGCGCTCGTGCCGAAGATGTCCGAGAACCCCTCGTTCAGGGCGCCGGGGTGATTGGAGGCCGTCACGAACCGTCCGCCGTTGCACCAGAACGGCACTCGCGCGCCGGTAATGCTGTTGACGAGCACCGTCGTGTCGCACGGGAACACGGTGCCGTTGAACGTGAAGCTGGTCGTGCCGGGCGCTTCCAGGAAAAGCCCGCTTCCGAGCCCGGCGCCGGTACGGCGCCGGAGCGACGCGTCCGTCACGCCGTGCATCAGCTCATGGCCGACGACGTCGAGTGAGGTCACGGGTACGCCGCCGCCCGTGTCGCCGAACACGACGGCCCCGCCGCGCTCAGGCCCTGACGGCGGCGAGATGAAGAACGCGTTGTTGATCAACCCGCGGTGGACGACCGCAAAGAGCGCGCGGCCGTTGCCGTCGCCGCCGCTCCACTGAAAACGTTTGAAGAAGTAGTCGTAGGTGTAGCCGACGTTGACGTGCGCGTCGACGACGCGCGCGTCGGTCCAGATGTTGTCGGCGTCCACAGGGAAGTCGCTGTCCGTGGCGCCGGCGTTCAGGATGCGGTCGAGTGCCGCCTCGCTGCCGCGCGTGTCGTACGTCGCGATCGTTCCCGGCCGCAGACGATCCACGGGCCGGTACGCACCGGCTGCGCTCGTCGTGATCATCTTCTTCTGGTCACCGAGCGCGCCCGTGCCGACGCCGACTTCGTCCTGACGCTCGCTTTGCTGGCGCAGCACCTCGCCGGTGTTCGCGTCCACGTAGTACGTCATCTGGTCCTGCGTCGTCGCGCGATACGCGAGCACGAAGCGGCCGGTGACGGAAGGCATGATGAGGAGCACGGCCTGCGTGCCGGCGATGAGATCGCGTCGCGCGATGCGTTCCGTGATGCGCGCGGCGTCCACCGGCAGCAGGGCAGGTGCGGTATCGATGTCGATGCCGGTCAGAAGTTCGCCGAAGATCGAGATCGTGACGGCGCCGGCCATCTGGCGCGTAACGCTGCCGCCTTCGACGGGCACGCCGCGATAGAACTGCCGCAGCGTCTCGAATCGCCGGCCCGCCACGAAGGTGTCGTCGTGGACGTCCGAGACGACCAGCTCGCGCGCCTGCGTGAGCTGCGCGACGAGCGTCGTGGCACCGCTGATTTCCGCAGGCAAGTCAGCGGCGATCGAGAGTCGATTAGGCGTCGGCGTCTGGAGCGCGGTGTTCTGCGCCACGGTGCGCGTTTGAATCGCCAGCAGGCACAGAGCCGCCGCAAGCGTGCATCTCAGCCATCGCATGTTGCTGCCTCCGTTGGACGCTGTTCGGCGTCATCGTACATGGTGATCGCGCCGATCGTTACAGCGTTCGAACAACCGATTCGATCTGCTTCGCGAGAGCACCGTAGTCGTCGCCCGTGAGTCGCATGGGGGGGCCAAATGCAACGCGCACCGGACCGCGGCTCGGCCACCGGGCGCTCGGATGAAGGATCTTGTCGAGTCCTTCCAGACGCACCGGCACCACCGGCACGTCGAGCCGCGCGGCAATCATACCTACACCGGGACGGAATTCGTTGATTTCTCCGGCCTGCGTGCGCTTGCCTTCCGGGAAGATCAGAATCGAGTACCCGCCGGCGGTGACGTCGCCGATGTACCGAAGCGTCTGGCGGGTGCCGGCCTCGCGCTGGGGCAACGGAAACGCGTTGAAGAACTCGGAGGCCAGGTAATACCAGAGGCTGTTCCACAGGTACTTGCCGGTGGAGAACTCGCGCGGAAAGAAATGCGCCCGCCAGAACTCCTTCGCCATCGCCGGCGCCACCCAATAGCGCCATCGACGCGGCAGCGCGATGAGAATGGCCGGCGTGTCCATGTGGCTCTGATGGTTGGCCGCGAAGATGACCGGACCGTCGATCGACGCGAGGTGCTCCAGACCCTCGACCTTCATCTTCATGAACACGTACCCGAGCGGCAGGATCCACGTGGGCAGACTGATCCGCCGCAGGAACCACCCCAGCTTGCTGCGATTCCACGACGGGAAAAGAATCGGTTCGGCGCGGGTCCCAGAGGGCGTCGATGACGTCGCGGCCGTACCCGACGTCGCTGTCGTACCCGGCGCAGCTGGCGTGCCCGCCGGGCCGACGAGCGCACTCAACTCCGCAATCGTCTTGACGGTGGCGAGCTGACCTTCTTCGATCGTGACGTGGAACGCTTCCTCGAGCGCCATCATCATCTCGACGCGATCGAGCGAGCTCAGGCCCAGCTCGTCGAGCGTCGTGTCGTTCCCAATCGTTCGGCCCGGCGCGTAGCGAGAGACGACGTCGGCCACGGTGGCGCCGCCCCCGGCGGTACGCGGCGCGACGTTCGCTTCGCCTGATGCCCAGCGCTGAATCTCGCGGCGCTTGAGCTTCTGAGTGCCTTCGGTGCGCGGCAACGCGGCACCGGGCCAGATGGACGAGCTCCACACGCGCTGGTGATCCTCGAGTGTGGCGTTGGCGCCGCGAACGATCGCATCGACGTTCGCACCGGCCTGAAGCACGAGCGCCGCGTGGATGCGTTCTTCGCCTTCGACTTTCAGACCGACGACGGCGGCGTCGGTGACGCCCGGCTGCGCGAGCAGCGCACGCTCGACGTCTTCGGGAAAAACGTTCAGGCCCTGCGGCGTGACGATCATTTCCTTCTTGCGGCCCTTGATGAGCAGCCGGCCGGTGGCGTCCATCTCGCCGATGTCGCCGGTGTGGAACCACCCGTCGCGGAACGCCGACGCTTCCGGGGCCTCGCCGCCCTCGGGCTTGTAATACCCGCCGGTGACGTTCTCGCCGCGCACGAGGATTTCGCCGTCGTCGGCGATCTTCACTTCGACGCCGCCGATCGGACGGCCGACCGTGCCCTTCGACGCGCGCAGCGGGTGATTGAGCGTGACGATGGGCGCCGTTTCGGTCAGCCCGTATCCCTGCACGACCAGAAACCCGAGCTTGCGCCAGAAGGCTTCCAGCTCAGGATCGAGCGGCGCTGCGCCGCAGACGATGCACCAGAACTTCCAGCCGAAGAGCCGGTGCGCCGCGCGGTAGTGCCACCAGCGGCGTGACCAGTGCTTGCCCGTCAGCGCATCGGGCGCCGCGGCGTTGGGTACGACACGCTCGACGTGTTCGCGCAGCACGTCGAGCACCTTCGGCACGCACACGAGCACCGAGATGCGGCGCGACTTGATCTGGCGCACGATCTCCGTCGGCGAGTAGCCGTGCGAGAACACGACCGTGCCGCCCATCATCGGCGGCACGAACGTCGCCATCGACTGGCCAAACATGTGACTGAGGGGGAGGAGATTCAGAAACCGCAGCGGATGAAACGGCCGCATGTATTTGCGGTACTTCACCAGCTCGTGCTCGATGGGAATGATGTTCGCGAGCACGTTCCGATGCGTGATCGTCACGCCCTTCGGATCTGCGGTCGCACCCGACGTGAAGATGATCTCGGCGAGGGTGGAACCAGAGACGGCGGGTCCCTGGCCGCTGGCCTCAGGCTGCGGTGTGCCCGTGATCGTGCCGTGGCCTGTGGCCTGCGGCGCGTGGCCGAGTTGCAGGTCCGCCAGGTTCCAGACGCTGCCCGTGACGCCTTCAGGCGCCTGCACTTCCGTGCCGACGAGCACGACCTTGGCTTTGACGATGCCGCTGATCCGCGCGAGCAGATCGGCTGACGCGCGGTAGTCCACCGGGACGAGCACCGCGCGCGCGAGGAGCGTCCCCCACAGCCCGACGATCCACTCCGCGCGGTTTTCAGACCAGAGCACGACCTTGTCACCCGGCGCGACGCCGGTGGCCGTCAGCCGCGCCGCGAAGGCGCGTGCGTCCCCGGCCAGCTCACGATACGTGAACTGCCGGACGCGGTAGCCATCGTCATGGACGATGAAGGTGTCGTCGAGGCGAGCAAAATCCTCGAAGAAGTCGAGGAGTGTCTCGCGGCGCATGTGCCGGTCATGATGGCACACGCGCCGCGTGGTTCGGCGCCGGGTCAGCGAAGATTCTTGTTGAAGAACTCGAGCGTGCGCTGCCAGGCGAGCTTGGCCGCCGCTTCGTCGTAGCGCGGCGTGGTGTCGTTGTGGAACCCGTGCTGGGCGCCTTCGTACACGAACAGCTGATAGGTCTTGTTGTTGGCTTTCAGCGCCGCTTCGAACGCGGGAATGCCCGCGTCCACGCCCTGATCGTTGCCGGCGTAGTGGAGCATCAGCGGCGCCTTGATTTTCGCGGTGTCTTCAGCGCTCGGCTGCCGGCCGTAGAACGGCGCGCCGGCGCCGAGGTCCGGCATGCGGACGGCCAGCGAGTTCACGACGCCGCCGCCGAAGCAGAACCCGATCGCGCCGATCTTGCCGTTGCCTTCGGAATGGGCCTTCAACCAGTTCGCGGCGGCCACGAAGTCCTCGAGCATCTTCATGCCGTTGACCTCGCGAAACTTCACGGCCCCCTCCTCGTCGTTGCCGGGATAGCCGCCAACGGACGTCAGCCCGTCGGGCGCGAACGCGATGAAGTTCTCGACCGCAAACCGGCGCGCGACATCCTCGATGTACGGATTCAGCCCCCGGTTTTCGTGGACGACGATCACCGTCGGGTACTTCACGCCGGCCTTTGTGGGCTTCGCGAGATATCCAGCGATCGAGCCGTTGCCCTGCGGCGATGGCACCGTCGCGCGCTCCGTCTTGATGCGCGCGTCATCTTTCTGGATCTGTTGCGCCCACGCGTAATTGGGACGAAGACTCTCGAAGATCGCGGCGACCGTCAGGCCGTTCACCGCGAACTTGCTGGCGCGATCGAGGAACGAGCGGCGGTCGATGTCGCCGTGCTGGTACTCGTGAAAGATGTCCAGCAGTTCCTGGGGAAAGTCTGAGGCTTTCTTGCGTTCCATGGTCGTCTCCTCAATTGAGCCGGGGATCGGGGACATAATACCGATTCGGCTTACCAACGGAGGACGGACCATGAAGCGACTGATGATGGTGGTCGGCGCGCTGCTGATTGCGGCGCCGGCGTGGGCGCAGGGCGGAGCGCCGCCACCGGCCGGCGCGCCGGCGGGCGCACCAGGGGGCGGACGACAGGGCGGCGGACCGCCGCCGATCGACGTGCCCTACAACGACGCGATTCCGGCGGGCACGGCGGATCACGCGACCCGTGCGCTGAAGGAGTCGCCACGGCATGGCGAGTGGGTCAACATCAAGATGGCGGACGGGACCAACCTGAACTCCTGGGTGGTCTATCCGGAAATCGCCACCAAGACGGGCGTCGTGCTCGTGATTCACGACATCAACGGCATGCGCGATCTCGCGCGCGCGCTCGGAGACCAGCTGGCGCAGGATGGCTTCATTGCCATCGTGCCGGATTTCCTTTCCGGCAAGGGACCCAATGGCGGCGGCACCGAGTCGCTCGGCAGCGGCGTCGGAGCGGCGATTCGCGATCTCACGCCGGCGGACGTCAACGCGCGCCTGAACGCAGCCATGGAGTACGGCAAGAAGCTGCCGGCCTCGAACGGAAAGACGGGCGTCGTCGGCTTCTGCTGGGGCGGCGCGCGCAGCTTCGGATTCGCCGCCGCGCAGCCGAACCTGAACGCGTCAGTTGTGTACTACGGCGAGGCGCCCGGCTCCGGCGACAACACGCTCGACACGGCGCTGGCGAATCTCAAAGCGCCGGTGCTCGGCAACTACGCCGGCAACGACGCGCGCATCGGCGCGACGGTGCCGGCAACGGTCGACGCCATGAAGAAGCTCGGCAAGACGTACGAAACGTACACGTACGAGGGCGCGGGCCACGGCTTCATGTTCGCGCAGGCAGGCGCCGCTGGGGCGAATCTCAAGGCGGCGGCCGAATCGTGGCCGCGGACGATCGCGTGGTTCAAGAAGTATCTGCAATAAGAGCAGGATCCTGGGTTCCTGAGTCCAGGAACCCAGGATTCATTGAAACGAAATCCCCGCCGACCAGACCGCCAGTCGATGGCGCTGGCGGCCGGGATACGCACCGGTGATCTCCTCCGGGCGCGTGAGATAGAAACGCAGATCGAACGTGAACGCGACGTGCGGTTTGAAAAACCATCGTGCACCGGCGCCCAGGTCGATCGTCATTTTCACCGGCGCGGGATCGACAGGCGCCGTCTCGCCCTGGTAAGTCGCGAACGACATCGGGCCCATGCCTGCGCTCACGTAGCTCCACCCGGCCTTGTGGCCGAAGTTCAGCGACAACTGACCGGCCAGTCCGCGGATCCGCTGCTGGACCGGATCGCCGACCGGGTGCCCCATCTGGTCTTCCTGTTGCGCGTGCCCCCACATCAGCACACCCTCGCCACCGAGGCCCAGCGCGATGTTCTGTTTCCGCAGCGGATACACGTGCAGCCCCGCCGCCCCGCCCAACCCGCGCCGCGGCAGTTCATTTGCTGTCACGTCAAGATCTCGCGCTGTGGTCGGGTCCTGGCCGAGCGGGCTGTAAAAGCCGCGAATGTCGAACACGACCGGCGGAATTTTTCTCGGCAGCTGCGCGTAGGCAGGTGAAGCGACGGCGGCCAGAAACAGAGCAATCAGCAACGGGGCCAAACGCATCGACAGTCAGAGTACGTCAGCTGCGTCGCGCACGCCAACGCCGACTATGATCGAGTGTCCATGTCTCTGATTTCCGTGTCCGACATCCGCGTTGCCGCCGAACGGATCCGGCACATCGCGCGCGTGACGCCCGTCCTCGACGTGAGCGAGCTGGCCGGGCGGCCGCTCGTCCTCAAGTGCGAGCCGCTGCAGCCCGGCGGGGCGTTCAAGATTCGCGGCGCGGCCAACATGCTGCTGCGTCTGCCTGACGAGGCGCGGCGCCGCGGGGTCATCACGTTCTCCTCGGGCAATCACGGCCAGGCCGTCACCATCGCTGCGTCGCGGCTCGGTGTCCACGCGGTGATCGTCATGCCGACCACCGCACCGGCGATCAAGATCGCGGGTGTGAAGCGGTGGGGCGGCGAGGTCATTCTCGAAGGCAAGACGTCAGCGGACCGACGCGCCCGCGCCGAGGCCGAGGCCGCGAAACGCGGCCTGACGATGGTGCCGCCGTTCGATCACGAATGGATCATCGAGGGGCAGGGGACGTGCGGCCTCGAGATCCTCGATCAGGTTCCTGACGCAGATGTCGTCGTGATTCCGATTGGCGGCGGCGGACTCGTGGCCGGCGTCTCCGCTGCGATTCGCCAGTCGAGGCCCGAGATCAAACTCGTCGGCGTCGAACCGGCCGGCGCGGCGAAGATGACGGCCTCGATCGCGGCGGGACACCCCGTCACGCTCGGCCGCACCGACACGATCGCCGATGGTCTGATGCCGGTCCGTCCCGGCGACCTCACCTTCGAGCACGTGCGGGCATTCGTAGACGAGGTCGTGACGGTGGATGACGCGAGCATCGCACGCGCGGCGTTGTGGCTGTTTCACGAAGCGAAGCAGGTGGTCGAGCCCAGCGGCGCGGCCACCGTCGCCGCCGCGTTATGGCCCAAAACCGGTGCGCTGCTCGACGATCGAAAACTGAAGGCCGTCGCGATCCTCAGTGGCGGGAACGTCGGCATCGAGACGCTGGCCGCGCTGGCGTGACGCTCGCGCTTCCGTCTCGTTCGTGCGCGCGTGTGTTGACTTTCAGAGCATGGCTCGCGCCGCGGCGATGCCTTCTTCGACCGTCGTGATCTCGCCGTCCAGCTGCTTCTCGTAAATCGCTTTCAAGATCTTTCCCATCGCCGGGCCTGGTTCGACGCCGAGCTCCATCAAGTGCCGGCCGAGTACCAGCGGTTTCGGCGCTTCGTGCTCGACGCCAAGCGAGCGCGCCCGCTCGAGAAACCAGTCCATGGCCGAGCAGTCGAAGGGACCGGGCCGGCCGAGGCAGTCGGACTTGGCGACACGCGCGAGCAGTTCCGGATCGACCTTGAGGGCGAGCCTCCGGAACGCGCCGTCCGTCACGCGCGCGGCCTCCTTGTGCAGCGCGCCCGGCTTCAGGTGGTGCGCGACGATGCCGAGGACGGTGCGGCGGACGTCGTAGCCGTCGAGCGTGTGGACGTTCAGCCGATCGAGCATCGCCGTTGCCGGCGCCACGCCGCCCTCCTCGTGGCCGGGCGATCGCCAGCGGCCGTCGATCATCGCGGTGAACGCAGGCTTCCCGACATCGTGCAGCAGCGCCCCCAGCATCACCGCCGTCGCCTGCGGTCGCTCCAGATCGTCGATGCGCCGGCGCGCCTGATCGACGACGAGCAGCGTGTGGACCCAGACGTCGCCCTCCGGATGCCACTCGGAATCCTGCGGGCATCCGGCAAGCGCCTGCAGCTCGGGAAACAGCCGTTCGATGGCGCCGACGTCGAAGGCGAGCGCGAGTCCGAGCGACGGGCGCACAGGCAGCCGAAGTAGTTTGTCGATCTCGCCCCAGACGCGCTCGGCCGGCAGGTCGTCGAGCGGGATCGCGCGAAGCATCGCGCGCGTCTCGTCATCCACGGCCAGGTCGAACCGCGCGGCGAGCTGAAATGCACGCAGGACCCGAAGGCTGTCGTCGCCGAACGTGGCGCGATCGACCACGCGCAGGCGGCGTTCGGCCAGATCGCGCCGGCCGTCGAACGGATCGAGCACCTCGCCGGTCAGCGGATCCCGGCCGATGGCGTTGATCGTGAAATCGCGCCGGCGGGCGGCGTCGATGAACGGCAGATCGGGATCGCCTTCGACGGTGAATCCCTTGTGGCCGCGGCCGGTCTTCGACTCCCGCCGGGGCAGGGACACATCGATGTCGCCGATCTTGTAGACCGTGAAGCTCTCGCCGACCGTGTCGACGCGGCCGAGGCGCTCGAGCGTCGCACGCAGCGTCTCGCTCGGCAGGCGGAACACTTCCAGGTCGAGATCTTTGGGCGCGAGCCCCGCCAGCTCGTCGCGCACCCAGCCACCCACGATGAGCGCGCGGCCGCCGGCATCGCGCACGGCGTGCGCGATCGCGAGCGCCAGGTCAGGAATCGCGGCCATCACGCGCGGCCGGAGGGTACGGCTTGTGGCGGCCGAAGCGCTTGACGAAGCGATCGATCTGTGTCGGCGCTATCACGTTCAGCACGGCCAGCACCTTGGCCTTGCCGTACGGGTAGACTTCGGCGCGCGGGCGGATGACGCATCGCTCGATCGCGCGCGCCACGTGCTCGACCGACTGACGCGGTCCCGAACCGCGCAGCGCATGACCGAAGTTGCGGGCGATCGTGTCGTGAAACTCCGTAATCGTGACCACCGGCATCACGACGGACGCGTGGAAGCGCGTGCCGAGGAACTCGGCGCGCAGCGCTTCGATGAAGGCGATCTGTGCGGCTTTGGTGGCTGCGTACAGACTCGAGCCGCCGACCCCGCGCCGGCCCGCCACGGAGGAAACCGCGATGATGTGTCCGTGTCCCTGGCGGCGCATGGCCTGCATCGCCGCGTGCGCCGCGTAGAGCGTGCCCATCACGTTCACGTCCACGAGCTGCCGCATCGCATGTGTGGGCGTATCGGCGAGCGGGCCGTGGTAACCGATGCCGGCGTTGCAAATCATCACGTCGAGACGGCCAAAATGTGCGACCGCGCGATCGACGAGGGCCGTCATGTCGGCTTCCTGCGTCACGTCACTCTGCACCGCAAGCGCTCGGCCGCCGCGCGCGATGATCTCGGCCGCAATCGCGTCGAGGCGATCGGCTCGTCGCGCGGACAACACGACGGCCGCGCCGGACGCCGCCAACCGTTCGGCAGTCGCGCGGCCGATGCCCGCAGACGCGCCGGTGATCGCCACCACGCGATCGGAAAGCGGCAAAGAAGGCACGGAATACAATAACTTCGAACTCGGAACTCTGAACTTTGAACTTCAGTTCACTGGCCTTGAGTTCAGAGTTCCGAGTTCAGAGTTCTAAGTTCCCTATGGATGTTGTTGCGCTGCTTTCGTCGCTCGTCGCGGCCAACTCGGTGAACCCGTCGCTCGTGCCAGGCGCACCGGGCGAGGCGGCGGCTGCCGACGTGGCCGCGGCGGCGATGCGCGGCGCGGGCCTGGACGTCGTGCGCCAGGACGTGGC
>Ga0111539_10002788_pt1 | contig 23195 bp, 18 predicted proteins | sample RhiMethybrSRZTD1_FD_79667 | JGI IMG/M metagenome (GOLD analysis project Ga0111539, IMG submission 79667) | Populus rhizosphere microbial communities from Tennessee, USA - Rhizosphere MetaG P. TD hybrid SRZTD1 (version 2) (version 2) | ecosystem: Host-associated > Plants > Roots > Rhizosphere >...
ACCGACGCCATGCGGCGCCGCGTCGAGTCTCGCGACCGCACTTCGCCGTAGGCGGACTTGCGAAGCCCGGCAGACATCACGCCGGGCAGCGCCCTGATCTCCCGGACGTCTTCGATCGTGAAGGCTGCCGGATTCGATACCGGGAAGTATTGGCCATCCACTTCCTCGGAGGACCGCGGACTGATCGTGATCGCCTGAAGGTCGGTGGTTCGTTCGATCTGCGAGCGCACTGATCGCTCGACGCCGTCGCCAACCGAAAGGACGGCGACGAGCGAGCTCACGCCGATGATCACGCCAAGCGTCGATAGGATCGTCCGCAGCGGATTCGCGCGAAGTGTTTCGAAGCCGACGGCAAATGCGGTCGAAAGAGGAGTGGGCACGTGGTTCAGGAATTGGTCGCGACCTTACGGTGCACCGCACCGGGAGGTTCCACAACGAAAAAACGGCCCGGAATTTCTCCCGGGCCGCTGACATCGCGCGAACGCCTTAACCGACTGTCGCCGGCACCTCTTCCTCGGCCGCGACGGGTGCTTCCAACGACGAGCCATCGTCGATCGCGAACTTCAGCACTTCCGTGAGAGTGGACACCGGATGGAACACGAGGTGCCTCTGCACTTCCTCCGGCACATCCTCCAGGTCCGCGTCATTCTCCCTCGGGATCACGATGTGCTTGATGCCGGCACGGTGCGCGCCAAGCACTTTCTCCTTCAAGCCGCCGATCGGAAGCACGCGGCCACGCAACGTGATCTCACCAGTCATCGCCACCTCGCGACGAACCGGCCGGCCCGACATCTCCGACACCAGCGCCGTCGCGATGGCAATGCCTGCCGACGGACCGTCCTTCGGAATCGCTCCGGCCGGCACGTGGATGTGAGCCTCCATCGCACCATCAAGCCGATGCGGTGGAATTCCCAGCGCGGGCGCATTGTTGGTGGCATAGGTCAGTGCGGCTCGCGCGCTCTCCTTCATCACGTCGCCTAACTGGCCGGTGAGGATGAGGGACATCGGTGCCGCCGCGATGCGTGAGGCCGTCTCGCCGTCTTCCGTCGAAACAGGCGCCTCGCGACGACGAATCGACGCTTCGACGAACATGATGTCGCCGCCAACGGGCGTGTAATACATGCCCGTCGCGATGCCGACTTCGTTCTGCTCGGCGGCGCGCTCGGGGTGCACCTTCGGACGCCCGAGGAGCTCACGCACCTCGGCAGCGTCGATCATGTTGTCGGCCAGGATGCCGTCGCCGCCGGTCGCGACACGACGCGCGACCTTGCGGCACACGGCGCCGACCTGGCGCTCGAGCTGCCGCACGCCGCTTTCGCGCGTGTAGTTCGCCACGACGCTGTTTACTGCCTCGTCGGTGAACTTCACGCCCTTGTCGGACAGGCCGTTCTCCTCGAGCTGCCGCGGGATCAGGTACTTCTTCGCGATCTCCGCCTTTTCGCGCTCCGTGTAGCCGGAGAACTCGACCATTTCCATGCGATCCAGGAGCGGACCGGGGATGTTCTGCACGAAGTTCGCGGTCGCGATGAACAGGACTTCGCTGAGGTCGAACGGGATGCCCAGGTAGTGATCCGTGAACGAGTCGTTTTGCGCCGGGTCGAGCACTTCGAGCAAGGCCGCCGAGGGATCACCCTGGAACGACACGCCGAGCTTGTCGACTTCGTCGAGCAGGAAGACGGGGTTCTTGGTCCCCGCCTGCTTCATGCCCTGGATGATGCGGCCGGGCATGGCGCCGACGTACGTGCGCCGGTGCCCGCGGATGTCCGCCTCGTCGCGCGCGCCGCCGAGCGACACGCGCACGTATTCGCGGCCTAACGAGCGCGCGATCGACTTGGCAATTGATGTCTTGCCGACGCCCGGCGGACCGACGAACAGGAGGATCGGGCCCTTGGCCATCGCGCGGGCCTTGGCCTCACGCGCGTCCGTAATCGGGCGATCGTCGCCGTCGCCCGTCGACAGTGACGGCGTGGCGTCTTCCTTCGGCGGCTTCACCTTGAACGCCGGGAACTCGCCCGTCTTCGCTACCTCATCAGCGAGCTGACGCGCGCGCAGTTGCCGGACCGCGAGGTACTCGAGGATGCGGTCCTTCACGTCCTGAAGGCCGTAGTGATCCTCCTCCAGGATGGTCGTGGCACGATTCAGGTCGAGCTGGTCGTCCGACCGGGTGCTCCAGGGAAGCTCCGCGATCCACTCGAGGTACGTGCGGATCACCTGCGCTTCCATCGATTCGCGGCCAGTGCGCTCGAGGCGACCAAGCTCGCGCTCGACTTCCACGCGTGCCTCCTTCGGGAGTTCGAGCTTCGCCAGCTTCTCGCGCAGTTCCTCCACTTCGCGTGACTGGTCGTCGTCGCCGAGCTCCTTCTGGATCGCCTTCATCTGCTCGCGCAGGAACATCTCGCGCTGCCGCTCGCCCAGTTCTTCCTGGACCTGCGACTTGATCTCCTCCTGCGCTTCGAGCATGCCGATCTGCCGCTGCACGTGCACCAGCACGCGGCGCAGGCGCTCCTCGACGCTCAGGGTTTCGAGCAATCCCTGTTTCTCGGGGACGGTGAGCTCGATGTAGCCGGCCACGAGGTCGGCGAATCGGCCCGGGTCCTCGACCGAGTCGAGGACCTGGTGCACGACCTCTTCAGGAAGGCCGCGTTTTTCACCGAGTTCGGCTGCGCGTTCCCGCGCCTCTTTATGCAACGCCTCGAAGGCAGCGTCCGACTCGCTCAACGGCGCCATTTCCTCAGTCGGCATCACCACCGCGCTGAGGAATCCGTCTCCCTGTGTGTACTGCAGGGATGTCGCGCGTTGTTCGCCCTGCAACAGCAACTGGACGCCGCCCAGGCCGCGCTGGATCTGTCCGATCCGCGCGATGACGCCCATCGAATAGAGGATTTCCGGCGCGGGCTCGTCGGTGTTGTCGCGTTGTGCAACGGCAAAAACGAGGCGGTCGCCCTTGAGCGCAGATTCGATCGCGCGCAGGGTGCCGGGGCGCCCGGCCGCTATGGGCGCCGTCAAACCCGGGAAGATCACGGTTCCCCTGAGGGGGAGAACCGGGAGCGTCTGTCGCTGTGCCATTCAGGTCAGGTCCTCAACTGGTGTCCACACGCCGCAAATGCGACACGCATCACGGCGATCCTTCCTTGCTGGAAGTCCACCCACTTCACCGTGGTACACCACACGCAGATCTCGGGCTGCTGAATTACGCCAACGTGGCTGTCATTGCAACTTTTACGGGCCATTGTGACGTAGTGCTCGAGTCGATGTGAGCCGAAGCGGCTGGATGCCGATTCCGGGTTGCTGCAGGACCTGGTGTGTGGCTGGAGACTTCGCCAGAGGCACATCAACCCAAACCTGCCGAAGCGACTCAGGTGGAATCCGGAAGAGGTTTTCCGGAACGCTGAACCGTCCTAACCGCACTAAGGATTTCGCTTTACGCTGCAGCACATGAGTGCTACACTCCTCGACTGCCCCGTCGTCGTACCCAGCCAGACCACCCGCGTGCCCGAGCCAGTCGGTCCTCCGACAGACCCAGAACTTCGAGCGCACGTCGAGCGAGTTCTCGCGTCGACTTACGAGCTCGACCGCGAGATCGGGCGAGGCGGGATGGGCATCGTCTACAAAGCCCGCGATCGCCGGCTCAAGCGTGCAGTCGCGATCAAGATTCTGCCACCAGAGCTCGCGTTCCGCGCGGAGATCCGCACTCGCTTCCTGCGAGAGGCAGAAACCGCGGCGCAGCTGAGCCACCCGAACATCGTCCCGATCTACAGCGTCGACGAACGCGACGGGATCGTGTACTTCGTCATGGCGCTCGTGGACGGCGAGAACCTCGCGGCGCGCCTGCACACACAGGGCGCGCTCTCGCCAGGCGAGGCCCGGCGGATCCTGCTCGAAGTGGCGCACGCGCTGGCATACGCGCACGAGCGGGGCGTCGTGCACCGCGACATCAAGCCCGACAACATCCTGCTGCAATCGGGTGATGGACGCGTGCTGGTCACCGACTTCGGTATCGCGCGCGCCGTCTCCGAGGGCGCCGACGCCCGGTTGACTGCTACCGGCATGGCGATCGGGACGCCCGCGTACATGTCCCCCGAACAGTCGACCGGTGACCGGAAGATCGACGGGCGAAGCGACCTCTATTCGTTAGGCGTCGTCGGGTACCAGATGCTGACCGGCGACCCGCCCTTCGAGGCCGTGAGCACGCCCGCGCTCCTGGTGAAGCACCTGTCCGAGCGGCCGGAACCCATCATGTCGCGCCGGCGCGGCGTCCCGCCCGACCTCGAGCGCGCGGTGATGCTGCTGCTCGAGAAGGATCCCGATCATCGCTTCCCGAGCGCCGCGGCGCTGTGCACCGCGCTCGAGAGCGGAAACGTTCCCGAGCTGCCGGTTCCCGTGTCGCACGCTCAGGCTCCCTCGACGAGGCCATCCCGGCAGCCGCGCATGACCGAGCCGCCGATGGACGACGACTGGGCCGTCTCGCGCGAGGAGCAGGCGCGCTGGTACGACCCGCGCGTGGTCGAGTTCCGCAAGAAACTTGGCCCGTACGTGATCGTGAACTCGGTCATCATCGTGTCGTCGATCCTCTTCGGCATCAGCCTGGTCTTCATCACCGCGATCTGGAGCGTGGTGATGGCGTTCAAGTACGCGAAGCTGTGGAGCGAGGACTTCGACTGGCACGATGTGCTGCGCGAACCGCGCGACCGCATGTTCTTCGACGTCGTCGCCGAATGGTTCGACAACGTCCGCGCCCTGTGGGACAAGAACAAGGCCGCGGAAGTGCGGGCTCGTGGAGTCGCCAAGGCGCGTTCGACAGGCGCGTCGCACATGCTGCAACCGGGTTCGTCGAGGGGGCGCCTTGCCGCGCCTGAGGCGCGCCGGTCGGGACTGCAATCGCCGGCGGTTCGTCAGGCAGCGAATTACCGTGACGACATCCTGCGCTGGGCGGCGACCCTGTCGAAGCGCGACAAGTCGATTGCGGCGGACATCCCGCAGACGGCGCACGCGCTCTACGACAACATCGTCTCGCTGGCCGGCAACGTGGCAACGCTCGACCGCGAAGTGGCGCCTGGCGCGGCAGAGGAAGTGGAGTCCGAGATCAACGCGCTCGAGGCGCAGGCCAATCCGTTTGACCAGCGCGCGAGCGAGGAACGCGTGCGCCGGCTAGCGCACCTCAAGCGGCAACGGCGCGCGGTCGCCGACCTCGAATCGCGGCGCGAACGTTCGCGCGAACGGCTCGAAAGTTGCCTGTTGGCACTCGAGAACATGCGCCTCGACGTGCTCAAGCTGAAGGCGGGCAGCCAGACGCTTCAACAGATTACACAAGTGGCGGAGCGCGCCCGGGAGCTGGCGAGCGAGGTGGATAACGCGATGTACGTCGCCGACGAAATGGCGAAGTTGAAGGGCGGAAACCGCGAATCGGGGCTTGGGCGCCGCTGAGGCCCTGCCGAGCCCGATGAGCGACACGCTTCGTGCCCGCGCCGTCACCGCGTTTGGTGATGGCTATGAGATCGACGCCGAGATAGGCCGCGGCGGCATGGGCGTGGTGTATCGGTGCAAGGACGTCAAGCTGCGCCGGTTCGTCGCCATCAAGGTCCTGCCCCCTGACCTCGCGTTTCGCGACGAAGTGCGCACGCGCTTCCTGCGCGAGGCAGAAACCGCGGCACAGCTGAACCACCCGAACATCGTCCCGATCTTCTCCGTCGACGATCGCGACGGGCTGGTCTGGTTCGTCATGGGACTCGTCGATGGTGAAAGCCTGGCCGCGAGGCTCGTGCGCGAACCGCGGCCGCCGTTCACGGACGTCAAGCGGATCCTGCGCGAGGTGGCGGACGCGCTGGCATACGCGCACGGGCGCGGAATCATCCATCGTGACATCAAGCCCGACAACATCCTGCTCGACCGCCTGACGGGACGCTCGATCGTGACGGACTTCGGGATCGCCCGCGCGATCGAGGGCGATTCGCGCCTGACGGTAACGGGAACCGCCGTGGGCACGCCGGCCTACATGTCGCCCGAGCAGGCGATGGGCGAGGGAGAGATCGACGGCCGCAGCGATCTCTACTCGCTCGCCGTCGTGGGCTACCAGATGCTCGCCGGCGAACTGCCGTTCAAGGCGTCGAACACTCCGGCGATGCTGATGAAGCACCTGAGCGATCCCTTGAGACCGCTGAACTCCGTTCGCGCGGACGTCCCGAGACCGCTCGCCGCGCTGGTCGAGCGGACGCTGGCGAAAAAACCGCACCAGCGATGGAAGGACGCCACCGAGTTTCGCGACGCCCTCGACGCGGTCTCGGTGAGCGGCGCGCCGCAGTCCGTGCAGCCGTCCGCGCACCAGCCACTGGCCTGGATGCGGCCCGCCGTGGCGGCGCCGCGTCCAGCCGCGCCGCCGCTTCCGCCTGACGAGCGCGTCGTCAGGCTCCCGCGAATCTCAACGTCATCGCGACGGACGGGCGATCACCGCGCCGCGCCGCAGCGTGAGCGACTGCCGGTTCACGTGCGACCGCCTGCCGGGGAAGAGCACGACGGTGATCGTCCACCGGTTCCGTCGTTCATGCCGGCGTCGTGGCAGGACACACGACGTGAGTGGGGCCGGGACGAGCGTCCGGTGAAGCGCTCGACCGCGAGCCGCATCCGCGATTTCCGGCAGCAGTTCGCGCGCACCGCCGTCCTCGTGGCGACACTTGGCACCGTGAACCTGTGGTTCTCGCCGAACTTCCTCTGGTTCCTGTTCCCGACGGTGTTCATGGGTCTCGGCATGCTGCGGCGTGCGGGATCACTCTGGGCCGACGGCATCAGGGTGCGCGACGTGTTTGGACGGAACGCTTCCGACCAGCTGGCGCGAGGTGAAGTGCCGGAACCGGGTCACGGATCGCGACAGCCGTCAGTACACGAGCTGGCGAGGCAGCTCGCGCCCGCCGATGTGCTCGCGGGTCCCTACGGTGACAGCGTTCGTCGCGCCGCATCGGATCGCGCGGCTGCGCGCGAGGCACTGGCGCGCCTCGCGCCCCCCGATCGAGAGATGATTCCCGACGTGTCGCCCACACTCGACGCGCTCGCCGAGCGCGTGTCGTCATTGGCGCAGGCGCTCCACGGTCTTGATCGAGCGGCGCAGCCGGACGCGATGGCATCGGTCGAGGCGTCGCTCACCGAGGCGAAGACCAGGCCGGAATCGCCGGAACGCGCGCGGCGCATCGAGATGCTCGAGCGGCAGCGGGACACGCTGGCCGATCTCACCAAGCGGCGCGAGGGACTGAAGGAGCAGCTGGAAAACGCGACCCTGCTGCTGCAGAGCATGCGCCTCGACCTGCTGGCCCTGGGGTCGGCGGGCGTTCAGTCGGCGATCAACGACGCGAGCAGCGCGACGCAGGAAGCGCGGGCGCTCTCGAAGGACCTGCGGATCGCGCTCGACGCGGCGAAGCAGATCCGGTAGGAAGCGCCTAACGGGTTCGCCAGGGCAGGGACGAAGGGAGCCAGCGCTCACCGCCGATTCCCCAGCCGACCACCGCCCCGCCGATCCCACCGACCAGCAGCCCGGCGGGCACACCGCTCAGGAAGTCGCTCGTCGTGGGATTCACTTCCGGCATCGCGCCAAGGCCGAAGAGCACGCCACCAACGAGGGCGCCGAGTATCGCGCCCTTCCACATCGTTGAGCGCACCGTGCGGCCGCCACTCACCTCGAGTGCCTCGATGGTGGAGAGGCGGATCGTGACGAGGCGGTACTGATCCACGAGGACAGGACCGGATTCCATACCCAGGACGGTGCGCACTTCGCCGGTGTCCAGCACCATCACCGATCCATCGAGCACCTGGATGCGCCCGATATAACGATCAGTGCGGAGCTCGGGCGCGAAGACCCTCACCCGCGAGCCGACCTCGGGGCCGCGGACGGAATCGGCCGTCTGCGCTCGCGCGCCAGAGGCGAGAGCGAGCGACGCAATGAACAACCCGGTCCAACCTGATCGACGCAATCACGCCTCCCGCAACTCGTCATGCACGAAGCAGGCGCGCCACCACGTCGGCGATCCGCTCCGGTGACTCCTCGGGAGAAAAGTGTCGCCCGTTCCGGATGATGTCGAGCGTGGCCTTTGGTAGTGCTTGTCGCACTTGCTCGATTGCGACGCGAGGAACCGCCGGGTCGTCATCGCTCGCCACGATGGTGACGGGCATCTCGAGCGCTGCGAGACGACGCGTGCACTCGACCATGTCCGTTGTCTCGAGCGCGCGGAGCTGACGAAGCAGCTGTCGCCAGCGTGCAGGCTTTTCCCATGAGGTCAGGTACTGGTTGACCGAGGTTCGGCCGCGATGGGAATCGCTGAACCAGCCCATGAGCTCAGACCTCGCGAATCTGCGCATGACAGGAATGGGGACGAGCCTGACAAGGGGAAGAAAGGCCCGCATCACGGCGAAAATACCAGTCAGCGTGACGTCGCCGCCGAGTGGATGCAGGAGGGCAAGGTGACTGACACGGTCGGGACACCTCGAGGCGACGGTGGCCGCCACGGCGGCGCCCAGGTGGTGCCCGACCACGCAGCACCGCGCGATCCGAAGTGTGTCGAGCAGTTCAACGATTCGTTTCGCGTGACCTTCGATCGACAGGTCAGCGCGCTCGCCGATATCCGATCGGCCGAAACCCAGCAGGTCCGGGACAACGACTCGGTGACCGGGCGGCAACAGCGGAACGAGGTTTTCCCACAGGTGGCTACTCGTTGGAAAGCCGTGCAGGAGAATGATCGGATCGCCTTCTCCGCGGGTACCAGCAGCGTAGTAGTAGAGCCGGCAATCGCCGATTTCTACGAACTCACCTCGCACTCAGGCACCCCGCCGTCTGCAGGTACCAAACGAGGCAGGTTTCTGGGCCATCCTGTTGTGGCTAAATGACTTGTGAGTGTACTCTGGCATTGGCGTCTAAAAATGCTATCGTTAGGTAAGCATAATCCTGTTTCTCGACAGCCTGCTGTATACTGTTTCAGGACATACACTTAGCCCACTGACTCCGGTGACCGTCTCGCTTTCGCCTGATCAGGTCCCCGAGGGAAGCGGTGGCTCGCTTGAGCTGGACGCCGTTCAATTTCCGCTGGGGTGGATACTTAACAACGCGTCAGCAGCGATACAGTATCGGGCCATCATCGACGTGGCTGGCTTCAACCACGACCGAGAAGGCTACCGGCGCCTTTCGCTGGCCTTTGAGCCGGCCCTCAAGGTCGCCATAACACAGGGTGGCGACGGTACCTGGGGTAATTCCATACTCGAAGTACCCGACGGCAACGGCTCAGGGAATCGGATTGGAACGATACCGGCTTTCCGCCGGCTGCTCGAGTACGGATGGGAGCGGGAATCACCGCCCCTCGTGCGCGCCCGCCGCGTGCTCTTCAGGCTTCTCGCCGAAGACGATGATGCAGACCAGCTCTACGAGTTCCGGGAATCATGCGGGAATGATCCCGACCTGATTCATCGGGCGAGAGGAATCCTCAGGGCAGCGGCGGCAGCTGCGCTGGCGCACGCCGGCTACGAGGGAGATCCCAGGCTGCGAGGTGCGGCTCGCCGGATGCTGGCGCGCGTTGACTCATACCTCACGTCACCACTCGCCCAAAAGCCATGGGTCAGGGTGGGGAACCGCCAGGTCCTCGCGGCCGAGGCGAACCCGCCATCGATGCACGTGCTGACCATGGTGGCGCACATGCCGCTCTTCCGGAGCGAGAACCATTCGACGGTGAACCGGCTGTTTGCCCACCTTTCGCAGCCGCTCCCCCGACAGGAGGCATACCAGCTCGTCGGCAAGCATATCGTCTCGCAGCCGCACCTGGTGCTCGGCGATCCGCTGTCGAGCCGGAACGTGGCGGACGCGGACGTTCCCTTTGCGCTCACGTGGCTCGAACTGATGGCGCGGCTCCAGTTTCTGCGACGGAACGAGGGGTGGGTCAGCCTGTTCGAGCGTTTCCTCGATGATCGCGACCGGGACTACGTGTGGCACCCGCACCGGGGAACGGCCAAGCCGCGCACGACGAATCCCGACGTGTGGGCGCAGTTCCCGCTCGATGAGGGCGCGTTGGGAGAGGATCGGTGGAGTGATGTCACGTTCCGACTGGGACTCATTGCTCGGCTCCTGGGGCGAACTATCGAGCCTGTTTAACGGCTAACACCGCAGGGCCCAAAAGGCCCAGGGCAAAAGGCGCAGGGCAAGAGGCGAAGGGCCCATACGGCGCAGGGCCCAAACGGCGCAATGCCCAGATAACGGAACCTGCGCATCGACGTTTTCCGCAGTTTGGGCGTTGCGTAGTTCGGGTCCTGCGTGGTTCGGGCTGTGCGAAGTTCGGGCTGTGCGCTTTTTACGAGTATGCCTTTGATGCCATATCCCGCGAACGATTCCAGCGTCGCCGCTCGTGAAGTCTTCCCGGGCGGCGAGCGCGTGCGAGTCGTCGAGACAGGACCGGCCAGCGGATTCCCGATCGTGCTCCTCCACGGCTGGGGCGGGTCGGCGTACAACTTTCGCGGCATTCTGCCGGCGTTAGGCAGGTCCGGCTTCCACGCCATCGCGCCCGACCTCAGGGGGCACGGCTGGAGCGATGCCACCAACCGTGAACGCGGCGCCTACTCGGCGCCGGCGATGGCGGAATGGACCCGGCGCCTGCTCGATGAACTTCGCATCGGCCGATGCGTGCTCGTTGGACAATCGATAGGCGGTGCGATTGCGATGGACGCAGCGTCGATCATGCCCGATCGCGTTGCGGCACTGGTGCTGTTCGCCTCGATCGGCTTCACCAACGTGCGGCGCGTACGACTGGCGCGGGGACCAGCCTGGCTGTACCCGTCGTTCTCGCCACGCTGGGTGGTGGCCAGGGTCCTGCGAGGGATCTACGGATCACGCGCTCAATGGTCCGAGCACGACGTGGACGAATACTGGGTCGCGCTGCGTCGCCACGGGGTCGTCCGCTCCCTCATGCAATCCGCGCGCGAGTTCGACTTCACGCCGCGCGACCCGAGCCTGCTGCGATTCGAGAGTCCGTTCGTGATCCGGTTCGGTGAGCTGGACGGGCTCATTCCGCATTCCGTTGCCGTCCGGCATGCAAATCTCTTTCGAGGTGCCGACGTCGCGGTGCTTCCTGGCGTGGGTCACGTGCCGGCCGAAGAGGTGCCTGACGAGGCGACAAGACTCATAGCGCGTGTAGCGAATGAGGTCAGAGGTCAGAGCTCAGAGATCAGGGAAACCGCTGACCTCTGAGCTCTGAGCGCGTCACTTCACCAGTTTTGCGACATCCAGCGTGGTTGCCGTGCCGAGTGACAACGCCTCGATAGGCGCTTTCACCTTCGAGAGATCACCCACCACCACCACATGCGCGCGATCGGGAGTGAGGTACTGTCGCGCCACGCGCTGAACATCGGCCGCAGTGACTGCCCTGACGCGCGCGGCGAGCTTTGGCAATTCATCGAGGGTGAGGCCGTAGGTGGCGAGGCTCGCCATCTGGTTCGCCACCTGTGACGTTGATTCGAGCGAGCCGGGGATTCCGAGCTCCACGTTCGACTTGGCGCGATCCAGCTCATCCTGCGGCACCGGCACGTCGCGAACGCCGCGCAATTCCTTGAAGATCTCGATCAGCGAACTGTCGGTGACGTTCGTGCGCACCGACGACGACGCGGTAAACGGACCTGGGACGACGCGATACGTGAACCCCGAGCTCGCACCGTAGCTGTAGCCCTTCGATTCCCGAAGGTTCATGTTGAGTCGCGACGTGAATGAACCGCCGAGCAAGGTGTTCATGACCTGCAGCGCCGCGAAGTCGGGCGACGTGCGTTCCACGCCGGGCCAACCGATCAGAATGACGCTCTGCGCGGCATCCGGCTTGTCGACCAGCCACACGCGCGTCGTCGCCGGAGCGGTCGCGGGTGTTGGCGCGGCTGGGAGTGGAATCGCTGAGCCGCTGGCGCGCCAGGCACCGAACTGCTGCGTCAGCAGCGTGCGCACCTGTGCTTCGGTCACGTCACCGACCACATAAATGGTAGCCCGCTCGGGCCGCACCGTACCCTCGTAAAAGCGCCGGACCAGGGTCGAGTCGTACGCCGCCACCGAGACGCTGTCGCCCAGGGCGCTGCGCGAATACGGGTGGGCAGCGGGGAAGACGGCCTGATTGAACGCCAGGTTTGCCAGCGCGTTAGGCTGGTCACGCTGCTGCAGCAGCGCCGTGAGTCGCAGGTCACGCTGCTTGCGGACGTCGTCGGATCGGAACGTCGGCCGCATGACCACATCGCCCATGATCGCCAATGCTGCCGACAGGTTGCGGACCGGGACCTTGAGGCCGACGATGATACGATCCCAGTCTGCGGTTGTCGTCAGGCTGGCGCCCAGGAAGGCGAGCTCGCTCTGCAGTCCAAGGGCGTCGCGAGTGCCGGCGCCCTCGTCGAGCATGCCGGCGGTGAACGTGGCAATCCCCGACGTTTGCGCGTCGAGTCGGGAACCGCCGGGCACCGTCACCGTGACCTGGACCAGGGGCAGCTCATGCTGCTCGACCAGGCGGAGTTCGATGCCGTTAGGCAGCTTGTTCGACCGCATGGTCGGGACCGAGAGCTTCGGATTCGGCGGCGACGCGGGCGGCGACGGGAACTTCGACGGCGCCTGTGCGACGAGCGCCGCCGGCAGAAGCATCATCGCGGCGAGAATACGCGGCATGGTCATTGGACGATCACCCGCTTGGCGGCCAGGTCGAGCTTCCCGCGGGGCACGATGCTCAGCATCACGCGTGGTCCGCGCAGGTACGCGTTGATCACGCGCTTGATGTCGGCGGCGGTCACCGCGCGCAGAGCGTCGAGGTCTTTCTGGAAGTAGTCCGGTGTGCCCTCGAAGTACGCGTACTCGTTCAGTCGTGCCGCCTTGGCGTCGATGAACTCCATTTCGTTCAGGAACGACGACTCGCTGGCATTCTTCGCCTGCTCGAGCTCGCGCGCCGTCGGTCCTTCCGTCGCCAGCCGAAGGAGTTCACGGTCGATGGCGACCTTGAGAGAGTCGAGTCCCTGGCCCGGCCGAGCCGTCGCGACAATGGAGTAGTCTCCGTCAAGGCGCTTCGTATCGCTGAACGCGGACACGGAGCTCGCGATCTCGCGCTGGTACACCAGCGTGTTCGTCAGGCGGCTGTTGCGCGCGCCCGTCAGGAGGTACGACAGGATGTCGAGCGGCGCGGCGTCCTTGTTCGTGTTGTTCACCGTGTGCCATCCCAGATACAGGCGCGGCAGCTGCACGCGATCCTCGGCGACGATGCCGGTATCGCGAACGGTGAATGGCGCCGGCGTTGTTCGCGTGATTGCCGGACCACGCGGGATGTCACCGAAGTACTTCCTGACAATCCGGCGCACCGAGTCCGTATTCACGTCACCGGCGATGACGATCGACGCGTTGTTCGGTGCGTAGTACTTACGGAAAAACTCCTTCACATCTTCGAGCGACGCCGCCGAGAGATCGGCCATGGACCCGATCACCGGCCACGAATACGGGTGTCCCTTCGGGTAGAGCGCCGGCGGAAGGATATCGGCGGCCATCCCGTATGGTTGGTTCTCGTAGCTCTGTCGCCGTTCGTTCTTCACGATGTCGCGCTGCGCATCGACTTTCGCGCTGTCCATGGTCGGCAGCAGCCACCCCATGCGATCCGACTCGAGCCACATGGTCACGTCGAGAGCGTTGGCTGCGCCATCCTGGATGTAATCCGTGCGGTCCTCAGTGGTCGACCCGTTCGCTCCCATTCCGAACGGCTCGACCAACTTGTCGAACGTCGGATAGGGCGCGTTCTGCGAGCCCATGAACATCAGGTGCTCGAAGAGATGCGCGAAGCCGGTGCGACCGGGTTTCTCATCGCCCGAACCGACGCGGTACCAGATGTTCGTGGCGACCCTGGGCACCGAATGATCCTCATGCACGATCAGGATGAGGCCATTGGGCAAGGTATCGACGGTTGCCGGAACGCGGAGGCGTGTGGCCTGCGCACCAGCGAACGCGGGCATCGCGATGAGCACGGCCAGAAGAGGGATTCGAAGACGCATGGTGCCTGGAGAAGGAGAAGAAGAGGCCAGATTGAAGGTTGCAACGAGCGAACTGCAAGTCTGCGCGGATTACAGCGCGGATGAAAACATCTGCGGGCTCGGGCTCATCAGCGCCTCGTTCGCGTCATCCGCGCTGACTCGTTTCTACAAATCTGGATCCAGTACCGCGGACACGACGACCAACGGGGATGGTCCGATTAGTCGAGTGCCTGAGCCCCCGAAGCAAGGGATGACACGTGCCGAGTCGAGGCTACGCCGTTAGCTTCCAAGGCACGACGTGAAAACCGCATCTCGAGCGACGCACGAACAACCAGGCGGGGCCGACAGTGGTCCCACGCCGTCGGGTTCCTTCGACGGCCTCGGTCTGTCCTCGGTGCTGCTCAAGGCCGTGGCGGATTCCGGCTACGCCGAGCCTACACCGATCCAGAGGGAAGCGATCCCTCTCGTCTTGAACGGTCGCGACATCATGGGCCTGGCACAGACGGGAACGGGCAAGACCGCCGCGTTCACGCTGCCGATCGCGGATCGGCTGCTGGGTGGGCCGCATCGCCTTCGCGCGCTGGTGCTCACGCCTACCCGTGAGTTGTGCCAGCAGGTCGAGCGAAGCTTCAAGAAGTATGCGCGGCACACCTCACTGGTCGTGACGTCGATCTACGGCGGCGTCGGAATGGAACCGCAGGAGCGCGCACTGAAGAAGGGAGTGGACGTCATCGTCGCGACGCCCGGGCGGCTCATAGATCATCTCGAGCGCGGCAACACCAGCTTCGATGAGCTCGAGGTGCTGGTGCTCGATGAAGCAGATCGCATGCTCGACATGGGGTTTGCGCCGCAGATCAATCGCCTCGTCTCGGCGATGCCGCGTTATCGACAGACGTTGCTGTTCAGCGCCACGATGCCTCCCGAGGTTGAGGTGCTCGCGCGGAAGTACCTGCGCCGGCCGCACGTGGTGGAGGTCACACGGCGGGCGACCGTGGCGACGAGCGTGACGCACGCGGTGTACACAGTTCCGCGTAGCAGGAAGAGCGCTCTCCTTATCGAGCTGCTCAAGAAGCCCGAGATGGATTCAGTCCTGGTGTTCACGCGGATGAAGGTTGGCGCCGATCGCGTGGTGCGCGACCTCGAGCACGCAGGCATCAGCGCGATGGCGCTGCACGCGGACAAGCGGCAGACGCAGCGCGACCAGGCGCTCGCCGACTTTCGCGAGGGAAAAATCCGCGTCCTGGTTGCGACCGACATCGCGCAACGCGGGCTGGATATCAGCGGCATCTCGCACGTCATCAACTACGACGTGCCGGCGCAGGTCGAGGATTACGTGCACCGCATTGGACGCACCGGTCGCGCCGCGCAGACTGGCGATGCCTACACGTTCATGTCTCCGGACGAAATCGCGATGGTCCGGTTGATTGAGCGCGTCATTGGTCAGGAGATCGAACGGGTTTCGGTTCCGGGATACGATTTCGGGACTGTCTGACTACTGGTTCATCGGGTGCAACGGGTGCGGAGCGCGACTTCTTACCTTCTGGCGCGGCCCAATCGCGAGACGGAGATCGTTTCCGCCGCGAGGCCGCGTGTCAGGATGATCTGCGTGTTGGCTGCACCAAACCCGAGTCCAGTTGGCGCGAAAGCGATCGAGTCCCGCGAAGTCGCCATCGTGACACCGTGAACGTGGCCGAGCGATCGACGCTCGAGTGTGTCGGATCCCGCCACGAGGATGATCGTCGCGGCGGCAGCATCGAGATGCACAGCCGTGAGGGTTGCGCGTCTCAACGCCGCATGTCGCGCAGTGGCGAGCAGGGAGAGCGTCGATGTGGCTGCGGCATCGACTGCGATCCTCTCGCGATAGCGCCCGAACCTCGGGAAGGTGAGTCCGGCCATGAGCCCGACCAGGCTCAAGGTCACGCCGACTTCAATGAGCGTCGTTCCTCTCCGCATGGCTCCTCCTGGACGGCGCACACTAGCGTCGTGCGGCGACGAGGGCGTCATCGCGGCAACGCGCATCCCAGTGTTTCAACGCATGCGGCCCTCGCAAGGCAGTTCACGCCTTCGTAACGTCAGAAAGCAGCCAAACCCACTCAAGGCGGGTGCCGTTAACATGCTGAAGAGAATTCCCTTCGTTGCTGGTTGCTTGTTGCTGGGCGTTGCGGGCTGTTTGCCGCCGACTGAACGCGACTTTCAGCTGGCGCAGACTATCAACGAAATGAACGATGCCGTGAACGAGATCCGGCAGCTCTCCTACGAGTTACAGGATCGAGTCGACTCGTTGACGCTCATCGTTGCCAGGCGAGATACGGTCATTCGGCAGCTGGCCAACCTGGCGGGTGTGCCGATGCCTCCATGACAGTTGAAGTCCAAGTCCAAGTTCAAGTCCAAGTCGAATTCCAAAGGCAAGTGCTCCACCTTGGACTTTGATCTTGGACTTAGACTTGGACTCGTGTAGTAGATTCCGAGTGAGCAATCCATCGCCAATCACATGAACGTCTCGATCCGTTACTGCGTCGTTTGAAACTACGAACCCCGGGCCACCGGTCTGGCGGCCGAGATTCGGAAAGCGTACCCCGAGGCCACCGTGCAATTGCTCGAGGGGAGCGGTGGCGTGTTCGAAGTGGCGAAGGACGGCGTGCTCGTGTTTTCCAAGCGGGCGCTGAGGCGCCACGCGAATCCCGGTGAAGTCGTCGCGCTGCTTGCTCCCTCGAAGTAGGGCGCGTTGATGCGACTGGCGATCTCCACCGGAGGCGGCGACGCCCCGGGACTCAATGCCGTAATACGCGCCGCTGTCCTGTCCGCCGTCGATCGTGGTTGGGATGTGCTCGGGATCTGCCGCGGCTATTACGGCCTTCTTGGCGAAGACGAAATCATCCCGCTCACGCGCGAGTCGGTGCGCGGCATCGCCCACATGGGCGGCACGATCCTCAGGACGACCAATCGCGGGAATCCCTTCGAGTTTCCCACGCGGCAGGCCGACGGCAGCTTTGCGATGCTCGATCGCTCCGACGAAGTGCTGGCCAATGCGCGCGAGCTCGGCATCGACGCGTTGATCTCGATAGGCGGGGATGGCTCACTGACCATCGCCCAGCAGTTTTTCGAGAAAGGCATGCACATCGTCGGCGTTCCCAAGACCATCGACAACGACGTCAGCGGAACTGTGACGACATTCGGTTTCGACACCGCGGTCAACACAGCGCTCGAGGCCATCGATAAGCTGCACACGACGGCCGAATCACACGATCGCGTCATTGTGCTGGAGGTGATGGGGCGCCACGCCGGCTTCATTGCGCTGCATTCCGGGTTGGCGGGAACGGCTGACGTGATCCTGATCCCCGAAATCCCATATGACCTCGAGAAGGTCTGCGACAAGATCAGGGAGCGGGACCGGCGCGGCCGGCACTTTTCGATCGTCGTGGTCGCTGAAGGCGCGTTTCCGAAGGGCGGGCAGGAATCGGTCATCGGCGATTCGCTCCCCGGCGAGAGCCGTCGTGTTGGCGGCATCGCCAGCCGGATTGCCTGGGACATCGAGAAGATGACGGGGAAGGAGTCGCGCTCGCTGGTACTGGGCCACCTTCAGCGTGGTGGCATGCCGACGGGGTACGATAGGCTGCTTGCCGCACGGTTCGGCGGCGCGGCGGTCGAGGCGGTCGAGCGGAAGGAATGGGGGCGGATGGTAGCGCTTCAGTCACCGCACATCGTCACGATACCATTCACCGAGGCATTGGCGGTGCCGCGGCGTGTGGACCCAAATCATGACATTGTTCGGACTGCGCGTGCGACGGGGATCTCGTTTGGTGATTAAGGGCACGGGGGAGCGGGTATTGGGGACCGGGAGCAAACTCGGCAGGCACCTGAGCTCGTTGAAGGTGTATGGGCCAGGCATGATGTATTTCGCTGTCCTGTTCCTGGTGTTGACGGCACTTATTCCCTCGCAGGGGGCGTCGCAGGGGAGCGCTCCCAAGACGGAGCAGAAGGGTACGCCCGTCCCGAAGGCTTATCTGCCTCCGGCGGGCATGTGCCGCGTCTGGGTAGACAACGTTCCGGCGGCCCGCCAGCCGGCGCCCACCGATTGCGCCACCGCGATCCGCAACCGTCCGCCTAACGCGCGGGTGGTATTTCCTGCCGGAAAATCGGCCGAGCCGAAGTCACTGGCGCCGGGGCGGGGCAAGGCGGATACGACGAAGAAGAAGCCGCCCAGGAACTGACGGCGCAGGGCCCGAACGGCGCAGGACCCGAACGGCGCAGGGCCCGAACAGCGCAGGACCCGAACGGCGCAGGGCCCGAACGGCGCAGGACCCGAACGGCGCAGGACCCGAACAGCGCAGGGCCCGAACGGCGCAGAACCCAACCGACGCTAAGTGCGATGCTGCGTCTTCAGGCAGTCGCGACGTCTGGGCCGCTGCGATGTTGCGCAGTCTGGGCGTTGCGCAGTCTGGGCGTTGCGCAGTCTGGGCAGTGCGCAGTTTGGGTCCTGCGCCTTTTAGGTTTTGAAGATGCTCCGCCCTGTCTACGATCGCACCCTACCTCCGGACCACTCCGCCTTCTTAGCGGCTGAGCCGAAAACCGGCCGTGTGATCGTCATCGCGCCAACGCGCGCGGCGTGCGAGACGATCGAGCTCGCGCTGGGCCTCCACATCGACACGCTGCTGGAACGCGAACACGGCGATGACATCCGGAACCTGGCGCGCGGAGGGAAGGGATTCGGGATCGTCGCCGGCACCGGAACCGGAAAAACGCTTGCGATCCGGCCCATAGCCGAGCAGATCCTCGGCACGACGACGCTCCGCACCGGTGTCGTGAACCGCGAGCGGGAGGCGACGCCCGAGACGCCGACGTGGAACGTCATCATCGTCACCACGGGGATAGCGCGGCGCTGGTTCGAGGAAGGTGACATCCTTCCCGCTGACACGCTGCTCGTCGACGAGATCCACCAGACGTCGGCGGAGCTGGAGCTCTGCCTGGCGTTAGGCAAGCGGACCGGGTGCCGGTTCATCTGGCTGTCGGCCACCGTTGACCCCACGTTCTACTCGACGTACCTGCGATCGGCCGCCGTCCTGCAGACCTTTGCCTTCGATCCCGAGCGCGCGGCAACGGTGAAGGTGCTGACCGACTCGCCCGACCGGTTCCTCAGCGACCGGTTCCTGCAACAGGTGGTCCGCCAACGGCGCGGCGTGGGCGTCTTCCTTCCCACCCGAGCCGGCGTGGAGGAAGCGGCGCGCCTCGTGGGCGAACGATTCCCGAGGATCCACTCGCAGTTCTACCACGGCGGTGAACCGATCCGGGTCATTCGCCCGTTTCTCGAGGAAGGAGCGCCGAAGCCGTACGTACTGTCCATGACGGCCGCGGGACAGAGCGCGCTCAACGTGAAAGGCCTCGACACCGTCGTCATCGATGACACCCGCTTCACCAACGTGGTCGAGCGCGGTCGCAACGTCCTCACGCGCACGCACCTCGGCGCGAACGAGATCCTGCAGATGGCGGGCCGCGTGCATGGACGCGTGGAAGGCGGGCAGGTCTTCATCCTCAGCGACCGGGACCTCGCCTTCCACGAGCTCGAGCCCACCGCGCCGGAGTTCCAGCTGGCCGGCGATTCCGAGCGCGTCGCCATGACCTGCGCGGCGTTAGGCGTCCGCGCCGACGAGCTGGACCTGCCCGTCCCGCTCGACCGGGTGGCGTACCGGCGCGCGCTGGCGGGGCTCGAGGCGCGGGGGATCGTGGAAAACGGCCGCCTGACGAAATACGGGAAGCTCGTCGAGGCCACGCCGGTTGAGCGCCCCTGGGCCGAGCTGCTCGTGCAGGCAGAGGACTCGCTCGTGCCGGCGCTCGCGGTTATGGCGTCCGCCGAGTCGCTGCACCGCATGACGCGAGAGGATCGCGACCTCGGGGGTCTGATCGTCGAAGGGAGCGATCACCTCACCGCCTACAACGTGTACGCCGAAGCGCTGGCGAAGACAGGATACATCGGCGAGGTGTACGGCCTGCCGCGTCACCTGTTCGACGAGCCGTCGATCGAACGATGGGCGGAGCGACGCGGCGTGCTGATCAAGGCCATCGAGGATACCGCGCTCGCGATGGCGAGCGTGTGCCGCAGCCTCGATGTCTCGCTGCCCAAAATGCTTCCCATGGTCACGGAACCGATGCGCCGCGCGTTCTGCGACCTGCTCGCGCGCGTGATGCCGTTCGACCTCGTCATCGATGAAGAAACGCCTGACGGGCAGGAGGCACGTGTCTCCAAGACGAGCGTCTGCGGCTCGTGGGGCGCCATTGCCGGCACGTTGCGGTACTTCGCGGATCGCTTCGGCGTTCCCCGCGCCAGTATCGAAGGCACTCAGCTTCCGGCGTCTCTCGTGCGCAAGCACGCGCAGTCGGGCGGCGCCAGTCTCGTCGTGGATTCATCGCATTCGAAGGACTCGCTCATCCTCTCGAGTCGTGTCACGTACCACGGATTCGAACTGGAACGCGACGACGAGGAGATCAACGAATTCCCCGCGGGCCGGGAGCAGGAGGCGAGACGCGCGCTGGCCGAGGCGCTCGCTCGCGGAGAGGCGCGCCACCCGGCGGTGCGGCGGCACCGGCGCGCGATCGAGGAGGTGCGGGAGCTTTACCGCAGGTCGGGCGGCACGACGCCGCGCCTCACGCTGGCCGACCTCACCTCTCGTTATGAAGCGCTCCTCGCGGACTTGAATACGGTGGAGCAGTTCCGCGCGGCGCCGCTCAATCTCGACCTGTGGCCGCTCGTGAGCCCCGCCGATCGGGAGCGACTGATGGATCTCCCGTCAGCCGTCGAGATTCGGGGCAAGTGGGTCGACATCGAATACGACGTCGATGAGCGCGATGGCCAATCGACTCCTGTGGCGCGCTTGCGTCTTCCCGAAAAACTGGCCCGCTCGCTCGTGGAGGCGGAGATTCCGCGTCTCGATCGTGCCTTACGGTTCGTCGTCCTGCGTGGGCCACGAGGCGCCGTACGCGCGTCGTCGCTCGACGAGCTCCAGGCGCTGCTGGACCGCCCGTGGTCGCCCGATGAACCGATGGAGTTCCGGCCGCGCCGCAAGCGCGACGCCCGGCCCGCGCGCCGTCACGACGACCGTCGGCACGGTGGACGGGACCGCGGGCGCGGTGATCGCCGCCGCCGCCGTCGTTAGGGCAGCTCGACCGTGTACCGCTCTGAGTGCGTGACCTGGAATCCCCGCGCGAGGTAATTCGCCAGCGCGGCGGGGTGGTCGAGCGTGCAGGTGTGAAGCCAGACCCTCGACGGCTTCTGCTTCCAGGCTTCATCGATGGCACAGGTCAACAGCGCTCGGCCCAACCCCTGACCAATTCCCGTGGGCATGAGGCCGAAATACGCGATCTCCACGGAGCCGTCGTCGTGCCTGGCCAGCTCGAAGAACCCGCGTGGCGACGAGCGTTCCCTGAGAACCCAGATCTCGATGGCCGGCTTGTCGAGGTGCGCCTGCAGTTGCTCGTCCGACCATGATCGCCGGTCGCGCCAATGGTAGTCGGTGCCGACTCCCTCATAGAGCTCGCGATAGAGGTCCGGATCGCAGCGCTCGCGCCTGACGACAAAACCCGGCGGAACCGGAGCGCGACCGGTCTGCCGGTCGGGCGAGTTCATCTCGAGATACGTTCGAACAACGGCGACGGGCGCCATCGTCCACTCCGATCAGGCGCTGCGCGCCTCGGGCTGCGAAACCGGAAGCTCCGACGAGGGCTGCGGCGTCACGTCGCGTTCGCGCGCGCGGAAGCGCGCTGCCTTGGCCCGGTTGCCGCACGTGGCCATGTCGCACCAGCGCCGGCGGCCGTTCCGCGTGGAATCATAGAAGACGCGCGGGCACCGGCCATCAGCGCACCTTCTCACTCGAAGCAATTCACCACCCACGAGTGCTTCGGCCGCTGACTCGACGACTGGAATCATGAGGCCGGCAAATGCATCACCCACAGGCACGAAACTCTGCTTGAAGGATCCATCATCGCCGAACTCCACGCGGCGGTGACCCGCGCTGCGACCGAGGACGCGATTGATCTCGGTGAGCGCATCGGCGCGCGCCTTCTCCTGGACTGCTCCTCGTTCCGCGAGTGCCCTCAAGGCCGCTCTCACACGACGGGCATCGACCAATGCGGCAGCGGCACCAGCGGGCTGCTGTTCAGCGCGACGGGTGATACCGATTGCCCGTTCGGCGTCGAGCACGTCGGCTGCGCCAAGCCACTGTATGAGGGCATCGAAGTCGCGCAACACGTCGACGCGAACGCCGCGGCGCAGGTCGTCGGTGTTGACAAAGTCCAGCCACAATCGCTCGCCGATGAATACGAAGGTCGTTGGCGTTACGACCATCTGGGGCATGACGCCGGCAGCGGCCTGCGTGGCGAGGAGGGCCATTGGCGCCAAGCATACGTGTCGTGCCGCGCTACGGCAAGCGAGACTCTTCTGGCAGTGAGTGAGACGCGGGTCACCGACCGCGGGACTATATTCTCAAGCGATGAGCGCGCCTCCCGAGACATACTATCGGAAGGGCCTCGGATTGAAGGCCGAGGTCCAGGATGACATCGCGGCCGACTACACGGGATGGGTTGTCGACATCCTGCGTGAGCGGAATTTCACGCTCACCGTCGGTGACGTGACCGTTCGTCTTGCACGCGAGTTTGGCTTCTGCTATGGCGTCGAGCGCGCGGTGGATTACGCCTACCAGGCGCGCCGGAAATTCCCAGACCGCCGGATCTTTCTCGTCGGGGAAATCATCCACAATCCGCACGTGAACGACCGTCTCGTGCAGATGGGGATCACGATCCTCCAACCGGTAGGCCAGCTCCCGTCAGGCGCGCGGTTCGATTATTCCGGTATCGGTCCATCGGACGTGGTCGTGCTGCCGGCGTTCGGCGTGACCATCAGGGATTTCGAGGCGCTCCGTGAGATCGGCTGCGTGATGGTGGACACGACGTGCGGCTCGGTCCTCAACGTGTGGAAGCGCGTCGAGTCGTACGCGAGCGAAGGATTCACGGCGCTCATTCACGGCAAGGCAGCGCACGAGGAGACACGGGCCACGGCGTCGCAGGTGCGTCGTTTTCCCGGCGGGCAGTACCTCGTGGTGCGCGACATGGAAGAAGCGCACCTCGTCTGCGAATACATAGCCGGTCTGGGCCGAGGGTCCGTTCCCGAGGCGACAGCCGCCGCGTTTGCGGCGCGACTCGGCTCGGCGGGTTCGCCT
>Ga0111539_10002789_pt1 | contig 23185 bp, 11 predicted proteins | sample RhiMethybrSRZTD1_FD_79667 | JGI IMG/M metagenome (GOLD analysis project Ga0111539, IMG submission 79667) | Populus rhizosphere microbial communities from Tennessee, USA - Rhizosphere MetaG P. TD hybrid SRZTD1 (version 2) (version 2) | ecosystem: Host-associated > Plants > Roots > Rhizosphere >...
CCAGGCGCTGTGGTCGGCGCACAACGGAGAACCGGATATCGATTTTGCTCCCGTTATGGAGCTGCTTCTTGCCGCGGGCGCCAAACCTGACGTATACCCTGGCATGAAAGAGGAAATTGAAAAGATTATAGGTCAGGCACTTTGAGTCCTACGCTCACTCATTTCTGCTAGCCGGAACGACGAATGGACGCAGCGTCCATTTTACCGAAGGAATGAAATGCCCGAAGGAGACGGTTTCGAGTCGGACTTGCCGTCCCTTAACTCAACTGAACGCGTCATATCGAAGTGGGAAAACCTGTGATGAAGTGCCGCGAGCAAATTTTCAACTTATGCCCGAAAACTGTAGGAAAATTTCACGTTATGCCGGACACGAATTTCATTTAATGCCGGAACTGTCCTCGTAAGTTGTTGATTCCGTTGATGGGCCAATTTCACTTTATGCCCGAACCACAAACTACTACTGCTGCTGTTCCCTGGTTTTACCTGGTAAGTGGCGGCGGCAACTTCAACGCTGGTCGCCACCTCCTCAAACGTGCGGGGCTCGGTGGCGTAGAGCGACAATGAACAGGGGCGTAATGAAGAGGCGTCGATCGAGCACGATTCAAGAGTAGAACGGACATTTGGTCTCCAAACAAAGCGTAAGACTAATGTAACTTGAACGGGCCACCATGCGGCTCCGGTTCTAAATCAACGCGACTGGAATCCAGGACCACCTCATGCATCTCCAACACGTTCGAGCGTGAAAACGCCTCCTTCGGGAGAGAGCCAGATTGCGCGTGCCCTTTCACAAAGGCATCAGAGCGCACCCAGTTGAGAAAGTCCTGACGGCTATTCCAGACAGTAAAAACCACATAAGGGTCTCCTTCGTTAACCGGACGGAGAACCTGGTTTGAAATGAAACCAGGCATTTGGTCCACCAATCCTGCACGCTCACGAAACCTCTGCTCGAAAGCCTCGGCATATTCCTGCTTTACGTAGATGCGATTGGCGACGGTTATCACTGCGCGGATCCCCCTTTGTTTTCTTTGGTCTCATGATAACACCTCGCCCTGCTCATTCATCCGGCGACGGCTTCGAGCGCAATCGCTTGACCTGTGAACGCCGCGCCTTTTCCTCAAGCGTTCGATACTTGACACTACGTGAGACTCGCGTGAGAACGCGTTTCGCGGGACGATAGTTCAACTGCTCGATCTTCTTACGAAGCCTTTGTAGACAGAGCGCCTTATTCCGGTGCTGACTGCGTTCCTGCTGTGAAGTGACGACGACACCCGAATGCAAGTGCCTCAGCCGAACCGCGCTTTCCGTCTTGTTGACATGCTGCCCTCCGGGCCCACTCGAACGGAAGGTCTCGACCTCGCAGTCACGCAGCAAGTCTTCGTCTGATTCAGGCAGTTTAATCATCTGGCCTCAATGGTTGGGAGAGAGACTTCGACTCTCATGACTCTCATGACTCTCATGATACGCCACATTGGTCGTAAAGAGTGTTATGTGGAAGGAGCTAAGCGAGAATTGGGATTTCGCACCGCTTCGTGGTGGAAGCAAACTTGGTTGCTGGTTGTGCGTTATAGGTGTGTGGGGAAAACTGTGTCGGTTTTGAATGACTCCCGGCATGAGTCGGCCGGCGAATCCGTATGACAAGGCGAGTTGTGAGAGCTTTATGAAGACGCTCAAGCGCGCAGAGATTTACACCAACGATTACGTAGATCTCGATCACTTGCGCAAAAACATCGAGGCCTTCATGGAACAGTACTACAATCGTTGGCGCTTGTACTCGGTGCTCGGTTACCAACCGCCTGAGGACTTCCGCTGCTCCATTAACTACCGCGATGTTGAAGTGATGATGATACCCTCAAGATAGTGAGGACGTGGAGAAGCCGTTTCCTTTCAGTTGGTCCATGAATTCTTCCAGGATGGGAGAATAGCAACTCGGAGTCTTAGATGTTCGCAGCACCGCGTTTACGTCTTTCAAGCCATTACCGGTAAGCATGAGCAATACACGTTCATCGGACTTTATACTCCCCGCTTCACAACTCTTGACAAAGCCTGCGAAGGCAGCGGCAGATGAGGGCTCAACAAAGACTCCAGTCGCGCGCGCTAAATCACTTATCGCTGCGAGGATCTCATCGTCGCTCACCGTAATACCAAAGCCTTCCGATTCACGTATGGCTCGCACAGCCTTCGTAGCGTCCCTTGGCTTGCTAACGCAGATACTGTCCGCTATTGACAGCGCCGTGGGCACCTTCGCTGGACCATGGCCATTCAGGGCGGCGACGATAGCTGCCGCATTCTCAGCCTGAACGCCAATGAGCTGCGGCAACCGCTCGATAAAACCGAGTTGGCGGAGGTCGCAAAATCCTTTCCACAGTCCGCCGATGATACAGCCATCGCCCATGGACACGAATACTTTGTCGGGCACCTGCCAGTTCAACTGTTCGCCAATCTCAAGCGCCGCTGTCTTCTTGCCCTCGGTCATATACGGATTGTGGCCCGTGTTGCGCTGGTACCAGTTAAACCGATCCGCCGTCGCCAGGCAGAGATCATAGGCCTGATCGTACGATCCTTTCACCATCGCAATGGTCGCGCCATAGACTTGTAGTTGGGCCAACTTGGCAGGTGGTACGCTGGAAGGTACAAATATCACCGATCTGAGTTGCATACTCGCGCACATGCCTGCCAATGCACTTCCCGCGTTGCCTGATGAGGCCGTGGTAATAACATCTTGTCCAGCCTCGCGGGCTTTTACGACGGCCAATGCACTTGGTCGATCTTTAAGCGAGCCCGTCGGGTTACGTCCTTCATCTTTGATCAGCAGTTTGCCAACGCCATATTGATTGGCCAAGCGCGGGCAGTCGTAAATCGGCGTCCATCCAAGCGAGAGCGGCGGCACAGGCGATGTCTCAGCGACGGGAAGCAATGTGAGGTAACGCCACATTGAAAAATTCCGGTCTGCGGAGAGCGAGTCCCTGCTTAACCTCTTACGTATCCAGTCATAGTCATACAATACGTCGAGGTTGCCGCTGCATGCCGGGCAGATATACTCAATCTCTGCGACGTCATAAGTGTGGGCGCATTCGACACATTTGAAGCCCACCACATTGTTCATTTTGATCACTACTGTTCTGTTATGTTTAGGACACTGCGACGAGATCAGTGGCAAACTCGTTGAGGCTCTGTTCGAGGCAGGCATTTAGCTTTGCCGCAAGGACTTTCACATGCGGCGCACGCCCGATCGATGCGTGTGTGCCGGGAACAGTATGGATTGTAACGGGCTGCGTAGAGAGCGCACCCCAGCCCATCGTCGGGTCCTTTAGCAAAGCCGCATGCTGCGCTATGGCGGGGTCGAGTTCCGACGCCCGAAAGAGTGTAATGGGACCCAAATAGGTCTTGAATTGGTAGTTCATCATCACCCGGATGCGCGCCTTAAAGATATTGATGGATCGATTAATCCACAGAGTCGGGACATCGGCAGGCACGAGTTGGGCGGCTTTCAATTGCCCCGAAACATAGCTCAACTGTTCATTCAGGCTGAACGGTCGAAGGTCTTCAGCTTTCACTGTCAGCCCCGACTCCTCGCAAAGAATTGCCAGGAGGTTGGCGTCATCTGCTCGACTGAGATTGTCAAAAATCGGGCCAGTGTCGAGAATGGCTAGAAGTGCGACTTCACTGCCCCGTCTCCTCAGTTGCTGGGCCATCTCGAACGCGACAAAGCCCCCAAACGACCACCCTCCCAAAAGATAAGGTCCTTCAGGTTGCACCGTTATTAACGCTTCCAGGTATTGTGCGGCCATCTGCTCCAGGGGAATCGCGAAATCGGTCTCATCTTGAAGTTCGTGGCCTTGGAGCGTATTTGGGTCTTGCAGTCCATAGAATGGACGCTCGACTCCCATCTCCTGTGCGAGAGGTAAATAGCAGAGAACGTTGCCGCTGCCGGGATGCACACAAAAGAAAGGTTGTTTCAAGCCCGTGGGCTGAATTGGAACGAGAGACGAGCTTTTGGTGTCCGCACCCTGTCTCATCATCATTGCAGCCAGGTGTTCGACGGTGCCAGCTTCGATCAGACTCGCCAAAGGAAGCTCGTAGCCGATACGTTTTCGTATCTGCGCCAGCAAACGTACCGCCAGCAGCGAGTGGCCGCCGAGATCGAAAAAGTTCTGAGTGACACCGACACGCTCCACCCCTAAAAGCTCCCGCCAAATTTCTGCAAGTTGTAATTCCCAGGAATTACGTGGGGCGATGTAGGCTTGTTCGGCGTTGCGTCTGAAGAGGTCAGGCCGCGGCAACGCCTTGCGGTTAATTTTGCCGTTCGTGTTCAAAGGCATCGATTCCAGTTTGACGATGACTAATGGGACCATGTAGGCGGGCAGCAGCTCTGTCATGGACGCGCGTATTTCGTCGACGTTCGCATCCTGTTCTTTTCCCACCGTCACATAACCGACCAATTGCTTTTGTCCCGCATCATCGTTCCAAGCGGCTACCACGCTTTCCCTGACCGCCGGATGTTGTCTGAGGGCCATCTCGATTTCGCCGAATTCAATGCGGAAGCCCCTAACCTTCACTTGATGATCAAGACGTCCGAGATAATCGAGTTTCCCGTCGGACAGGTAGCGCGCCAAATCTCCCGATCTGTACAGGCGGCTTCCCGGTTCCGCACTGTACGGGTCTGGAATAAACTGCTCTGCCGTGCGCTCTGAGTCATTGATATAACCGCGACCGACAACGATTCCTCCCACATACAAGTCACCGATGACCCCGACCGGCACGGGTTGCAAACTGTGGTCTAGAACGTAGCAGCGTGCATTCGCTAGCGGCGTGCCGATCGGCACACGTACTTCTTCGTCTGCCGGCATTTCACTGATGAGGTAATGAGTAAGGTCATCTGAGCATTCTGTTATTCCATAAGCGTTAATCAGTCGTTGCCTGGGATAGAGCTTCATCCATTGCCGGCACAAGTCGGTAGGAAGGGTCTCGCCCATCTCGAGCAGGCATTTGAGTTTGGACAGCGTCCACCGCCCGGCCACTGCCTCCTCGATCGTTTCCAGCATCGCTCGCAGCAGCGAAGGAACCGTTGAGAGAATACTGACCTCACCTTCTTCGAGGCGGTTCAAAAGAGCCACAGGATCGTTCGTTTCCAGTCCGTTGAAAATATGCACCCGTCCGCCGAACAGCAGCGGTCCTAAAAACTGCCAGACCGAACTATCGAAACACTGGGAAGCAATCTGTGCGAGCGTGTCAGAAGAGGTTAGTTGCGTATCATGAATTTTGGCATAGATGTGATTTATCATCCCCGCCTGTTCGATCATTACCCCTTTGGGTGTTCCAGTCGAGCCGGAGGTGTAGATCACGTAAGCGAGATTTTTCGGTGAGCCGCGCAACAGCAGATTTTTCTCACTAAAGTTATGCAGTCTATCGATGCGCCCAACTACTGGACGTTCCTGACGCGGAATACTCTTTACCGCCAGGGTCAGGCCAGCTACGAATTCGCCGGAAGCAAGTGCCATAAGGCACTTACTCCGGCGTAACAATTGTGTGTGGCGCGCATAAGGGTCTGACGGATCAAGAGGCAGATAAGCGGCCCCGACCTTCATCACGGCAATTATGGCCGTGAGCAGATCAATGCTGCGCGGGCAGAGCAGCGCGACGACATCCTCAGATCGTACGCCGGATTTTTGAAGATGATGCGCAAGCCGGTTTGCCTGCGCGTTCAGTTGCCGGTAAGTAAGCGATCGCTGCTCGTACACTACGGCCACTTGCTCAGGAGTTTTCCGCACTTGCTCTTCAAACAATTGGGGATAGGTTTGATCGAGAGGAGCAGGCATCGCGGTCCGGTTGAAGTCAACGAGGATTCGTTGTTTCTCTGCATCCGAGAGCAGGCTCACGCTTTGGAGAGGACGATGATGATCTTCCAAAAAACTGTCCAGCACTTGAAGAAAGTGCTCGGTGGCCTGGGCACACTGGTGAGAACTGAAAACATTGCAATCGAAATCGAGGTCGATCATCAGATTGCCGGTTTTATCGAAATCATGAACCTGGAGCGTCAAAGCCTCATTGCCTGCTCCTGGGTGAAGCCAGAACGATTCTACAGCGACGCCTGCAAAAGGCGGCATCCCGGCATTATGGTAGTTCAGGAAAACATCATAGGTTCTGTCCTGTAGGGCATTGCGAATGGGATATCCACTGTGTTTCGCCGTTGCGAAGAGCTCCGTCATCAGCTTTTTGGTGAGCGAGAGAAAGGTTTCGTCAGATTCTAGTTCGGCGCGTAGTGGCAGAACTTCCATAAACGTGCCAATGGTTTCCCTGGACACAGTGGAGTGACGATTGTGAAACGGCGTGCCGATGGCGAGGATTTTGTTGCCGGTGACGCGAAACAAGTACGTGGCCAGAAGTGCGGCGAAGATGCTGAACAGCGAGGCGTCAGACCAGCCTGCTGAAAACTCTTTGAGAGAGGCAATCGTCTTCAATCGCCGCGTCCGCTCGACGCCTAGTTTCGATGAAACTCTTTCCACACGCGTCGTCAGCGGCGGACGCGGTCTGCCATAGAACTCCATCGGTTCCGGCTTCTGAGCAAGCTTCTCATTCCAGTAAGATTCGGATTTCCTGTAGCGTGGCGTGTCGTATTGTTTGCGCTCTTGCTCCACATACTTCTCGAACTGTGGGAGGTCCACCGACGCGGGCAACTCACCGGCCACGGCGCGCTCGTACAATTCCGACTGCCTTCGCGCAATCACCGTGGTCGACCATGCATCGGAGATGATTTGATGGTGATTCAGGTACCAGGCAAAAACCTCCTCCGACAACTTGATGAGCGCGGAATCGAATAGCAGAGCCGACATGTTGAAGCACGAGCGGCAGCGCTGCTGTGCCCACTCGCGCGCGACCTCCAACGGTGACTCAGTATTTGAGAAGTCCAGGTTCTCCAGTTCGTAGTCGAGTGATTGGAGAACCCTCCTTTTGGGTAACCCATCTTCTTGTTCGATAACTGTTCGCAGCGCATCACTGGAATTGACGAGGGTTTGAAATGCCCGCGCAAAAAGTTTCGGATCTATTCCGAGCGGAATCCTGACCAGTGTTGCCATATTAAACGGAGGAATATCGGGCTGAAGCTCTTGCGCCAACCAAAAGGCGAATTGCGTGTGAGTCAAATTCGAGCGCTCATAGATGTCAGTTACCGCACCGCTGGTGGAAGCGGAGGGCGTCGCGAAAAGGCTTCTCGGCAGCAACGAAGAGAGGGCCTGTTCAGGGTTAGCGATAAGTCGTTCAAAGATGTCGTTCAGATCCGCGAGCATCCGCTCAATCATTGGTTTAGCGAAACGTTGACGGCTGTAACTGACCGCCAAAGTCATCTCTGCAAATGGTAAGACGATCAAGGCTAGAGGATAGCTGTTTCTTTCAAATGACCGGCTACTAGCGAGCCGCAAGTCTCCTTCCGGACTATCCATCACATTGATAGGAAAATTTTCGAAAACGAGAAGACTCTCAAATAGTGGAACTCCACGCGGCACCTCGCTCCACCCCTGCACCTGCACCAGCGGACTGTATTCATATTGTCGCGCTTCGACCTGCTCCCTTTGCAATTCCCTGAGCCACTCCAACACCATGCTCTTTGCTTTGACCTGCACGCGCACCGGCAAGGTATTGATGAAAAGGCCGACTATCGTTTCGACGCCGGCGAGTTCCGGCGGTCGTCCGGAAACAACAGTGCCAAAGACAACGTCGGAGTGTCCGCTGCAGTGCGCTAATAACAACCCCCAGGCGCCTTGGATTATTGTGTTGGCGGTTACCTGATGTTGGCGAGCCAGTTGATATAAGGCGTTGCTTGTTGCTTCAGACAGGGTAAGCTTCTCGACGTCATGGATGTCTTCTTGAGCATCTGCACTACGCGCTCCTCTGTCTTCCGGCAACGTAGTTGGAGTAGTGAAACCTTTAAGTGTGTGGCGCCAAAATCGCTGAGCTTGGGTAAGGTCTTGTTTTTGCAACCAGTCTATATAATTACGGTATGGTTGCGGACTGCTCAACTCCAGTTTCTGTTGCTTGCAGAAGGCCTGGTAAAAGTCGAAGACTTCTTTCAGGATTAGAGGAACGCTCCAGCCGTCCAGCAGAATATGGTGGAAGCTCCAAATGAATTCATAAGTGACATCGCCAATTTGAATTAAGCTCATTCGCATTAGCGGGGCCGTGCCCAATTCAAAGCCACGCTCGCGATCTGACTGCAAGTATGCGTCTATTCGCCTTTGCTGCTCGGCGGCGCCTAACGCGCGCCAATCCTGTTTTTCAAAGGGCACATCGACACGTTTGTAGACGACCTGTAATACCTTGTCGATTTCCTCCCAGTAAAATGCAGTGCGTAAACTCTGGTGACGATCAACGACCGCTTGCCACGCACGCTCGAAGGCAACGGCTTGGAATGCACCTTCAAGCCGCGCTGTATACTGGTAGACATAGGGATCGATTTTGCTTGCATATAGCGTGTGAAACAGCATCCCCTCTTGCATCGGTGAGAGCTCGAATATGTCTTCGATGTTCTTCTTGTTCATTTGGATTTCACTACGGTTCAGATGTGTTGATGAAGGAGTGGGGGATCCGAGTTCCCTGGGCAACGGGACAAGGCACTGCCGAGAAAATTCTCCGGGATCGATCTAAACGCAAGCGGTGGGTTTTTGACTCTTCACTTGATCGGCCAGATAAGCCGCCAACGATTCAATCGTCGGGTAGTCCCATGCCACCGCGGGATCAAGCCTGATGTCCAACCACCCCTCGATAATTCCTGAAAGGAACACTGCGGTCATTGAACTTAAACCGTAACTGGCGAACGGTTCAGTCACAGACAAATCCGCCGCATCGACTGACAACAGTTGGCCTATTTCGGAGATTAGCCAGTTTTGGATGGCACTAGCCGATAGGGTTTCCGTTGCTGCCTCGGCGTCGCGGTTGAACGCTGATTGGTTGGAGACGCCATCTATGGTTTCGACTTTGTACATGACTTCCTCAGTTCTTTAAGTGGTGGGCATTAGCAGGATCGAGGCTCGCTCGCACTGCTCGTTTATCCATCCCACCTATCCAGAGCGGATGCCAGGAACGATTTCCTGCAAACGTGTCTCTGAATTTTTCCGCTTGACGTCTTTGAGATACTGCCGGCCTTGAGCAAGACAACTTGATGAATTTGCAACTCGTGCTGCTCGGCGACCGCATACTGAATAGCCTTGACGATATCTTTCGCGCCCGAGGTGGACACACGCCGGCGGCGTGATTCTTCAGAGTGGTTGCCGTTCTGTGCGTCGGGCCGGTGATACCGCTCGACCTCGATGGCAACAATTAAGCGTTCACCCGCGTCATCGATTGAGAAGGCGGCGCACGAAGCTGGCCGAAGATCTTTGTGGCTGCGCTCAGCAGTCAACTCGATGTCCTGCGGATAGTGATTAGAGCCGGCGATAATAATCAGGTCCTTGCGACGTCCGGTCACGAAGAGTTCCCCCTCTTTTAGGAACCCCAAATCCCCTGTGCGTAGATATGGTCCAACTTCGGTGTTGGATAGATATGCATTAAATGTTTGCTGCGTCTCTTCGATCCGGTTCCAGTAGCCTTGAGCGTTACTCGGGCCACGCACCCAAATCTCGCCGACGCATCCGATCGCGCATTCGACGAGGGTTTCGGGATCGACAATAACGAGCTCGACACCATCCGTGGCACGACCGGAGCTTACTAATGTTTGGCTGACCTGTTCGTTCTCCTGCGTATCGACTTCTACGAGCCTGTGTTGTGCGAGGGCCGCCACATCGACTCTACAGGTGACGAATTCCTCGGTTGTTCTTCCACCGGTAACTTTAAGCGTCGCCTCGGCGAGACCGTAACCAGGATAAAAGGCGGTTCGGCGAAAGCCGCAAGAAGCAAAAGCCAGGGCAAAGCGTTCGAGTGTTTCTATGCGAATCGGTTCGGCTCCGTTAACGGCGACTTGCCAATGCCGCAGGTCAAGGCCTGCACGCTGCTCCTCCGTTATTTCCCGTGTGCAAAGCTCGTAGGCGAAATTCGGGGCGACACTGTGCGTTGCCTGGTGGCGTGAGATAGCTTGAAGCCATCGTAAAGGGCGCTGAATAAATGAGGCGGGCGGCATAACATAGCATTTGAAGCCTGAATAAATGGGCTGGAGGATGCCATAAATCAAACCCATGTCATGAAAGGTCGGCAACCACGTCACCAGAATGCTTTCAGGCGTGTGTTGAAACCCGTGCGCCATGTAGGCAGAATTGTGCAGCAAATTTGCATGCGTCACCATTACGCCCTTCGGCATAGCCGTGGAGCCCGAGGTGTACTGGAGAAAGGCCAGATCGTCGCTGCGGATCGGGACACGCCACTCTGACAATGTTTCATTGGCGAGAGAATCAGTCGCGAGCCAGTGTTTTTTCTTAAAGAGTAGAGATTGCTGGAAGAGCGGGTCTGTACTTGCTAGAAGCTTGGAAGTGGTCAGTACAACTGCAGGCTCAGCATCAAGAGTTATCGCCTGCAGCTTCGGCAGAGTTCGGTTGAGCCTTGCCGGATGCGGAGGGTACGCCGGAATCGCGATAACGCCCGCATAGAGGCAACCGAAAAATGCCTTAATAAACTCCAGGCCCGGAGGATATAGCAATAAGGCGCGTGTGCCGGGTTCATATGAGGCTTGTAGTGCGGTAGCGATAGTCTGAGCTTGATAATCCAGTTCGCCATAGGTTAAGCAGGATTCTTCCTCCTCCCCATTGGGCAAATAGATGAAGGCAACCTGATCATGCTGGTTCGCCGATCTCCAGCGGAGCAGTTGGACCAGACTGGAAGGAATTCCTACACCATCGACTGACGCATTAAAGTTGGCATCTACCAGTGTGCTCATCTGCTTCTCCCGGATATATGATTGGGAATCTCTTTTGAACAGAGTTTGAGCGACGCGTTTTGTGAACGCGCGACGCGCGACCCGCAACGCGGACCACCCAGCATCCCACCAAGCGTTAACAGGAGTAGATTTCTACTCTGCTCTTAGCGTGATCATCGGTTCAATTTTGGAGGCCTTCCGTGCTGGGGAATAGCTGGCAAGCAGGGCGCAGAACAGGAAGATTAAAATGACACCTGCGATGGTTACGGGGTCCATCGAAGAAACGCCATAAAGCAGGCTGGACATCAGTTGGGCAACCAGGAACGCACCGACCAGGCCGATGCCAATGCCAATCACCGCCATCTTCAGTCCTTGCTTGAGAACTAACTTGAGAATGTCGCTTTGTTGCGCACCAAGTGCGAGGCGAATGCCCATCTCTTTTTGACGTAGAGTCACCGAATACCAAATAACGCCATAGAGTCCCGTTACTGCCAGAATCAATGCCAGCACTCCGAAGATGGTTGTGAAGGCAGCCGACATCTGGGCGCTTAGGAACGATCGCGACATGTGTTCTTCCATCGTCTTAATGTCGAAGACCGGCAACTGCCTATCCAACGACTGGACCTGGCTCCGTACTGGACCGATGAGGTTTTTAGGATCGCCCGCAGTATGCATCACGATTGTCATGTGTTCGGGCGTGTAGTTTTGACTAAAGGGCAAATATATATATGGACGCGGATTTTCGCCGATTGTCCGGTACTTGCCGTCTTGCGCGATGCCGACAACTTGATAAAACTTGCCGCTTGGATCATCCAGGCCGATACGCTTGCCGATAGCATCCTGTCCCGGCCAGAAATGTTTCGCCATCGTTTCGTTAATGATGACCACTTTAGGGGTTTCCGAAGTATCGGTTTCGGCAAAATCGCGTCCTTGCACCAGACGTGTGCGGATAGTTTCAAAGTAGTGCGGCCCGATGATGCTGCGAAGGATTGAGGTGTGTCCTCCTGGGAGCGGTACCTCAGTTCCCTCAATGCGGACATCCACGGAGTTGGAAACGAAGTCGAGAGGCAGAGGGGTCACCATGCTGGCCGATACTACTTGAGGGAGGCTGCCTATCTGAGCGAGTACATCGCGGTAGAATGTCCGCCCACGAACTTCATCGTAGCCCTGAAGACTCGGATCAACGGACAACAGTAAGGTATCCTTGAGCTCGAACCCGGGATTTATTTTGTGCGCTCCCTGCATACTTCTCACAAACAATCCAGCGGTAAAAAGCACCACCATTGAGACGGATACTTGTGCGATCACAAGCAGGTTGCGCAGGCGTGCTTTGTGCGCGCCGCTCGTACCTCTCCCTCCTTCAGCATTGAGGGTCGATATCAGGTCCATCTTCGTGAGCCGAAGCGCGGGACCAAGTCCAAAGAGTATGCCCGCCAGCAGAGAAACAATAACGGTGAAGATAAGGACGCGGCGATCCAACGAAAGATCCAATTCAAATGGAATATCGGTCGGTAATTTGATTGCCCCAATTGCCTTTGCGGCCAACACTGCAAATACCAAACTTACAAGACCGCTCAACAGCGCGAGCATCATGTTTTCAGTCAATAGCTGCCGGATGAGTCGCCAGCGAGTCGCGCCTAGTGCGAGGCGCAATGAAATCTCTTTGGAACGGGCAGAAGCATGTGCGAGCAGCAGATTCGCAACGTTCGCGCACGCGATAAGCAAGACCAGGCCCACCATCACCATAAAGATGGTAGCCGCTAACGATATGGCCCCCGCCGACTCAGGTTCAGGTCTGGAATTCTGTTCACGATAGAGTGCCAGCGTCATGTTTTCATTTGTCTTCGGATATTCCTGGGCCAGTTGCTGCGCCATCATCCCCATCGCCGTCTGGGCCTGTTCGGGACTGACGCCCGGCTTCAGGCGACCCATCACTTTGAGCCAGCGATTGTCGCGCTCGTTAAGCATGTTCTGCGAACCAGGGTACGTCTGCCTCTGCTGCATCATCGGCACCCAAACTGCAGGCGAGAAGCCGACGAAGAAGACACCATGAAATTCCTTCGGCGCGATGCCGATGACGTTGTACGTCAGTCCGTTGAGATTGATAATCTTGCCGACGATTCCGGGGTCACTGTGAAAGCGGTGCTGCCAGTAGTTGTAACTGAGCACCGTCACCGGATGACCGCCCGCCGTCTTGTCATCTTCGGAACCAATCGTGCGTCCGAGCACCGCCTTAATGCCTAACGTCTCGAAGTAATTGCCGGTCACGATCTCACCCCAGATGCGTTCGTTCTGCTCGCCTGTGCCAAGGCTTAGAGGTAAAGCTGAATACGCAATTAAACCCGAGAAGACCGTGTTGTGATCTCGATAGTCAACATAGTCAGGATAAGAGACACTGCTTAATCCCGCGGCGTTCTGCTTCTGGGTGTAGACCACCATCAGTTCATTAGGATTCTCGACCGGCAAAGGCCGTCTGAGAATTGTATTCACGAGATTAAAAGTAGCGCTGTTCGCACCAATACCAAGTGCCAATGTGATGACGATCAAAACTATGACACCGAGCCGTTTTCGCATCATGCGCAAACCGAAGCGAATGTCGTTCAAAAGCGTTTCCATGACCAACCTCCCTTACGTAGGCACGGCTCTTTCCCGGAAGCGACGTGCGTTTAGAACGTGAATGACTTGCTGACTAGAGTTGCATCACTGACAAAATATATCGAAGGAATCAGATTGTCCGGTCGCTTCGATGAAGGCGCGTTTGGCCAGGTGGGTAGGCCATAAGATAAATCAACGGCGCGGGCGCGTAGAGGCTTCGCTGATTTGGTTTCAAGCCGCAGGACGACGCCTTCGGGCGGAAGAGCGTAGTAGATTAGAAACCATCCTTGCTTTGCCGTGGCAGAGCGCCCGGAGAGCGCTGGTATATCGTTGATTGAAGCATTGATGATCTCGGCATCAGGATCAAAAAATATTGAAATCGCGTTTGCGCCTCTCGGTGAAGTCAGCCGCAGTTGCAGTATTCTCGTGTCATTGCTCTTCTGATCATCAACCAACTCGACGCGCGGAGCATCAAGCGGCGCAACTGGAGCTTTGCTCTTTAGAAAGGTACGTGAGCTTTGCGGCAGACATTCAGTGAGCGGGCCTCGCTCCATACCTGCCGTGAAGAAGTTGGCGGTCCACTCGTCAGGTTGCGCATCAATGCTTGCCCACATCGCCTGTCCCGTGCCGCCGTCCAGACAATAAAACACGTTATCAGGCTTTGGGTGACTTTTGCTGGGAACTGAGGTCCAACCCGCCAACACAATAAAGATCACTGCGGCGAGTGCCGAGACGCCCGGCAGGAGCCACTTGTTTGTTGCCGCTATTTGGCAAAGGAGAGGAAGAAGCAGTCCGAGCAGCAGCACAATCAGGATAGCGGCTGCGCCCGAAAGTGAGAGGGTCAACGCTACGAAAATCAGATGAATCGCCGGGGCCAACAACAAGACTCCCGCGACTGCAGAAACTGCGAGGATAAGTGTGCTTTTCGTATTTATCCACTCTGTTGCCCGGAGAATGTATCCGAACCCGAGCAGCACGAAGAAAAGGGGCCAAGTGAAAAGATAACTCACCCCGGGAAGAATTAGTCCCGTCAGGAGACACAGCAACAACCACCAGAATAATGCTCCGGCAAATAGATTCTCGACTGCGAGCTTCTTATTGAACCAGGCGTAAAGTAGTGACGTTATTGCAACGACGAGTGCAGCGAAGCCAACCATGTAGAAGCCACTACCGTAGGTTGCTCCCGTCAACTGTGCGCCGTTTTCCGGATGTAGCCTACCGATGAGCCACCAGACAATCATGAGGGAGACGGCGGAAACAATTATTGTCAGAACAAAGAAAAGACCGGCCGCAATCATGCCCCAGAAAGTGAGACGCTTCCTTTTCAGTCCCATGACTACCACGAAAGCAAACAAGACGAGCGTGACCGCCGCCAGCGGAAGGACCCAATTGACCGAGTAGTGCACCAGCCGGGCTCCAAAAATGTTGAAGTAAACAGCGTTGCTCTTTTTTCTTTCTCCTAGATCGATATTGCCGAAGTGGCGAGTGAGTGACAGGGCGTAAGAGCCATGATGTTGGAGACTGCGCTGGTCGAGCATCTCGAGCCGGTCATTTGCGGAGTGGTAATAAACCTCGTCGTCAATAAAAGCGAAGTTCAGCCCGGGCACGCCTGCTTTCTTTAGCGGGCTCAGATCAGTGTCATTCGGTAGCGCACGATAGATTTCGTAAAGAAGCGAGTTGGAAATCGGATAAGGCGCAGCCTTCGCCAACTGCTCAATCAGCCAGCCGTTTCCGTCGCTGGTTTCAAACATAAACGACGGGCCGCTGCTTCCGCGCGCCTCGAAGTTGAGCGCCACGCCTACGTCCTTCGCCCACGGATGTTCCTTGACGAAAGCGGTGGCTCCGAGCAATCCGACTTCCTCGCCATCAGTAAATAGAAAGATCGTGTCGTTCTTCAGAGGCGCACTGGATTTGAGGGCGCGGAGAGTTTCCAGCAAAGTGGCTATAGCCGAGCCGTCATCAGCCGCGCCAAGGCTGTTTGGCACAGAGTCGTAGTGCCCCATAAGCAAAACGGATTTGGTGTTGCTCGTGCCAGGCAGCCTTGCCAGGATGTTTTCCACTCTTCCTGCCACCCCAGCCTCTCCCCGATTTGGGTTAATAGAGGTGGTCTGCTGAACCTCGGGACTCAGACCAGCAGTGCGTAACTCATTGAGAATGTAATTGCGCACTTCATCGTGTTGGACCGAGCCAATCGGATGCGACTGTTTCGCGACAGCCACGACGTGCTTTAAGGCGCGCGATGAAGAGAAATCCGTGGCGGGAGCATCGACGGGAACAGCGGAAGGGGAACGCTGCTGATAAATACTGAGACCGCCAAGCAACATGAGCCCGAGGAACAACGCCAGCGCAAGTCTGTGACTATCGGGTTGGTCCGAGAAGGAAAGTTGGTTTTTCATTGGATTAGGAGTCAGAAGTTGAAGGCCAAAGCGCAGACTGCGAGCTTCAGGCGATTTTGATGTCTACTGCCGGAGTTTTGTAATCAACTAATGCAGCCGTCTTTGTTTTGGCTGCAATGGCAGGCAGCGGAGTTAAATCAGCGACTGCGATCGTTGGATCGGCAATCGCGTCCGGTAGTTCCATCTCAACCTGCCGCAGTCGGGGATACAAGTAACCGATCACTGTGCCTACACCTACAGAGAGTCCCATGAGGATAAGCATCAAGCCGATCCCCCTGCCCTTCCCGACACCGATGACACTACCAACGGAAGCGGCCAGCATACCGTTTTCACTAAGCATCGGTGTAAACACGCGATCGGCTAATGGGCCAGACATGATCAGGGCGATAGGAGCGGTTGCCTGCACGAACATCGAAGCGGTCGCAAACACGCGCCCTTGCATGTCTGAGGGAGTCTTGGTCTGGTAAATCACGCGCATGTAGCCGTTAAGTAGCGGCATACTGAACGTCCAAAGGAACAGACCTACCGCCATGATGAATACGCTCGGTCGGGCGCCGGCAATGACTAACGCGAGACCGTGGACGAGAGCAAAAATGTATACTCCGTAAATACGACGCTTCGGCCCCACCCATGCGCTCATGAGAATGCTTCCCCCGAGCAACCCGCAACCAAAGATCGAAACTACCGTGCCGACGATGGCTGGCGATGCACTGGCAAGCAGCATCGGCGGCACCAACACTTCGGCCATGCTCATCAGGAAGCTGGTAAAGGTAAAAAAGAACAGGAGTGACAGCAGTCCGGGGTGAACCTTGATATAAGTCCAGCCCATCATCGCTTCCTTCCAGAGCGGAGCCTTCTTCGGTTTGGCGTTGACTTCGGTCGCTGCGGGCGGAGCCGGAATCTCCACGAAGAGGAGCATCACGACGGCGACGACAAATGTGGCGAAGTCAATAAAAATAATTCCCTGAATACCTATTGAAAGTAGCAGTACACCGGCAAGCATCGGCGCCAGGATTTTGCCGAGTCCCTGGCCGAGTTGTATCACGCCATTGGCGCGCCCGAGTTGCGCCTTCGGCACGAGCAGAGGAACTGAGGCGAGGTAGGCCGGGAAACGGAATGCACCGCAAATGGAACTGATGCCAAGTGCCCCCGCGATAAGCCAGATCGACGGATTGCCAATGAGGAACATCACGGCTATGACCAGCGTGCTTACCGCAGCACCAGTGTCGCTAAAAATCATTATCCAGCGACGGTTCCAGCGATCCGCGCTGGCGCCTGCCAGGGGAGTCACGAAAAACCCGGGCACGGTCACAATCAGGAGGAGCAATCCGAACTGCGTCACGGAACCTGTGTGGAGAAGGACCCATAGGGCAATGGCAAAGTTTGTTAGTCCGCTCCCGAGTAGAGAAATAAGCTGACCGATAGCAATGACGATAAAACTTCGCATGCCTTTATCTTTTTCGATTGGGTGTGACACTGCTTACCTCCGTGGACTTTAGGATCATCATTTGAGAAAGAACACCTGTGCCCCCTGCCGCGTCGGCGGACACGGATTGAAGGAGACACTCGTTTATTCGAGGGTGCGCTACCGCTCTGCGCCGATGGTGGCGATGAATTTGTCGAGATCCAATTGGCTTAGATTCGCGTTGGGGAAATCGGAAGGAGTATTGGCTTCCCGCGTCTGACAATGGTGGAGGATCGACCTGAATGCTTCCTCGAACGATTCGGCCAAATGCCGGATCGTCGTTTCGCGGTGCCTGTTTTTGCTATAAGACCAATGAATTGCCAGTTGCTCTTCTGTGATTTGCGCCGTGATCATCAACAGAAATGGGCGCATGCCGCGGTTGCCGTGAACGGGACGATATATTTCAGCGGCCAGACGAACGTCATTCTCATCTTGCGCCGCAGCCTTCTGCGCTCCGATATAATTAAAACTCACTTCTGCCCGGGGAGCCGCCCACAGGAGCTGCGCAATTTCGCTCTCACGCTTCAGATACTTCAATACGCCGAACCCAATGCCACCGCGCTTAACGTTCCTAACCTGTTCTTTGATTAATTTCAGTGCCACCACGGAATCTTCCGCGTCTGCGATGTCGAGCCTCACGGGATAAAGCGAAGTAAACCACCCGACCGTACGCGATAAATCGAGCGCCTCCGAGATGCTCTCGCGCCCGTGCCCCTCCAGCTCAACCAGCAGCACCTTTTCATTACTCCATTCGGCGAATGCTTGGGCGAGGGCAGTCAACAAGACTTCACTCGGCAACGTTCGAAAGGCTCTCGGCGTGTCATGTAGCAGCGACCACGTCTCTTCTCTGCTGAACGTTGATAGGATGACGTCTGACGAGTCCTCGAGGTTCTCGCCTTCAAAGTCCAACGGCAGGCCCGGCGTCTCATGGCCCACGACGTTGCGCCAGTACTCTGCCTCAGCGCTTAATTCCGCCGACTGCGCAAACCTGCTTAGGTGTTGCGACCACTCTGCGAACGACGTAGTTCGTGCTGGTGTCTCAATCTTCTCCTGACGGCTGAGCCGCTCGCAGGCAGCCCGGAAATCCTCAAGCAGGATCCGCCACGAAGTGATGTCCACAGCCAGATGATGTATGACGATTAGCAAGCGACGTTTCTGCTCGCCAAACGTTATGAGGGCTATACTTCCAAGCGGTCCATCGGACAGGTTCAATCCTCGCTGAATTTTATCCGCTACACTTTCAATAGCGCCCGGATGTTCGCTCGCAGGCAGAGACGAAAAATCATGCACAGAGAAAGGCGTTTCACCAGCCGAGGCGGAGACTGTTTGCTGCCATTGTCCGTCTACTTTGATATAGCGCAGGCGCAAAGCATCGTGCCTGATAAACAGATCTTCCACCGCCTTTTCTATCAGCGCCGCTTCCAAATGAGCAGGGATTTCAAGCAGCACCGCCTGACTTATGCGGTGCGGGTCTGGCAGGTCTTGCTCGAAGAACCAGTGCTGAATAGGGGTTAGTGGTACTTCGTCTGATAGTTCATCGAAGGTGCTTGCGGGCAAAGACAGTGGTAGCACAGATGCCAATTCGGCCACCGTCTGTTGTTGAAAAAGCTGCGCAGGAGTCAGTCGCATTCCGAGTTGAGCGGCTCTGATAATGACTTGAAGGCTGAGTATGGAATCCCCGCCCAACTCCAGGAAATTGTCATGGACGCCCACACGTTCAACGCCCAACACGTCTTTCCATATTTCAACCAGCAACGCTTCTTCAGCCGTCCGAGCTTCGACGTAAGCCTTGTCCAGATCGGGTCTCGTCTGATCGGGAGCGGGAAGGGCCCGACGGTCGATCTTTCCGTTTGGCGTTAGCGGCAGTTCTTCTAATGTGACGAAGACGGCGGGCAACATGTAGTCTGGCAGGAAATGTTTCAGGTGTGTGCGTAAAGAACTCGTGTTCAGGGACGCCGACTCAGTGCCATTGCTGACATCCCAGACGATGTAAGCCACCAGACGCTTCTCTCTCGCGACGTCTTCGCGCGCGCTCACCACAACTTGCCGCACTCCGTGATAACGGCTCAGCGCGGCTTCAATCTCGCCCAGCTCGATGCGATGACCGCGAATCTTGACTTGCTGGTCGCTGCGTCCGAGAAACTCAATCTCGCCATCCGGCAGGTACCGCGCCACGTCTCCAGTCCTATATAAACGCGCTCCTGCGACACCGCTGAAGGGATCAGGGATAAACTTCTCCGCAGTCAAACCGGCACGCCCAAGATAACCTCGGCTGAGGCCGTCGCCGCCGATATAAAGTTCGCCGCCGACACCGATCGGAGTGGGATTTAACTGGGCGTCCATAATAAAAATCCGCGTGTTGGCTATCGGCCGGCCGATGCGGACGGACCCGGAAGCATGGACCACCTGATGCATCGTTGACCAGATAGTGGTTTCTGTCGGCCCATACAGGTTCCAGACGGAGGCTTGTTCTTCCAACAATCGGGTCGCCAGCCCGCGCGGGAAGGCTTCACCCCCGCATAGGCTTTTAAAAGCTGGACCGCCGTTGTGCCAGCCGGCGTTCAAGAGAAGCTCCCAGCCCGTTGGTGTGGCCTGCATCACAGTCGCTTCGGATTCTATTAATCGCGACATCAATTTCAATCCGTCGCCCGTCTCTTGACGACTGGCGAGTTCAAGTCTGGCGCCGACCATAAGCGGGAGAAAGAGTTCGAGGCCAGCGATATCAAACGATAATGAAGTAACGGCGAGAAGTACGTCGGAATCCGTCAGGCCGGGCTGCTTGCGCATCGAATGGAGAAAATTAACAACGGCACGATGCGTAATCTCGACACCTTTAGGTGTCCCCGTCGAGCCGGATGTGTAGATGACGTAGGCCAGATTATCTGCACACACGCCGCTCTCCGGTGGGGATTCACTTTCAGTGCGGATTTGCTCCGTGCACAAATCGAGAGCGATCACCTGCATGTTTTCCGCGGCCGGCAAATCTGTCAACAGATGCTGCTGCGTTAATAGCACGCTCATCTGTGAGTCCTTCATTATGAAAGACAGGCGTTCCTTCGGATATGTCGGGTCAAGCGGCACGTAGGCCCCACCCGCTTTGAGGATCGCTAACAACCCAACTACCATCTCGACGGTTCGTTCTACGCAGATACCAACCAGTGATTCGTTTCCCACTCCTTCCAGTTTTAAGTAGTTCGCGAGTTGGTTGGCGCGCCGGTCCAGTTCGGCATACGTCACGCGCTTGTTCTCAGAGACGACGGCAATGCGTTCTGATGTGCGGGCAGCCTGCGTTTCGAAGAGCTGATGAAGGCAAACGTCTTGTGGGTAATCCTCGCGTGTGTCATTCCATTCCACCAGTAAGCGCCGTCGCTCGGCTGGCGTCAGAAGCGTTATCATGGATAACTTGCGGGATGGATTTGCGGCAGTTTCCTCGAGCAGTGTTTGCAGATGCCCCAGCATCCTTTCAACCGTCGCTCTCTCAAAGCGACGACCGTCATAATAAATCGTCAGGGCCAGCTCAGGACCAGGCCCGGCCATGACGAAGAGTGGGTAATTGACTCTCTCGCGCGAACTAACATTGCGACTAGTAATACTAACTTGATGCCTCTCGAGAGAGATGTCGAATGGGTAGTTCTGAAAAGCGAAAAGACTCTCAAATAGTGGAACTCCACGAGGCACCTCGCTCCACCCCTGCACCTGCACCAGCGGACTGTATTCATATCGTCGCGCTTCGACCTGCTCCCTTTGCAATTCCCTGAGCCACTCCAACACAGTACTCTCTGCTTTGAGCTGCACGCGCACCGGCAGGGTATTGATAAAGAGGCCGACCATCGTTTCGACGCCGGCGAGTTCCGGCGGTCGTCCGGAAACAACAGTGCCGAAGACAACGTCGGAGTGTCCGCTGTAGTGCGCTAACAACAACCCCCACGCTCCCTGCACTACTGTGCTCATAGTCAACTTGTGTACACGCGTCAGCGACTGCAACATGCTCGTAGCGGCTGCTGAGAGATGCAATGAAACCTCACCGAAGTCTTCAACATCCGTGCTGTCCACCAGAGTTTTATCTACTCCCAGCGGCGTCGGCGCCGTGAAACCCTTGAGGGATTTGCGCCAGTATGATTCAGCGGCAACCATGTCCTGCTGCTGCAGCCACGCGATATAGTTGCGATAGGGTGCTCTCAGTTTAAGTTCTAAAGCACGGCCGTCGCGCAGGCTCTCGTAGAGTGTGAAGACCTCTTCAAGGAGGACATTCAGCGACCACCCATCCATTAGAATATGGTGATAACTCCATATGAACTTGTATTCGTCGTCGGCTAAGCGTATGAGCGTGAGACGTGAAACCGGTGATTGCGTCAAGTCGAAGTTTTGATCCCCTTCATTCGCGAGCAGAGCGTTTAGTTTAGCTTGTTGCTTACTGACCTCGAGGTCTCGCCAATCTTCTTCCGCAAACGGCAGTTTTACTTCCCGAGAGACGACCTGCAACGGCTCTTTCAGCGCCTCCCAGATGAAGGCGGAGCGTAAAACCGGATGCCTTGCAAAGACTTGCTGCCATGCGAATTGGAAAGCCCGCGAATCGAGTTCTCCGTATAGGTCACAACTCAACTGCTGCAGGTAGGTTTTCGATTCCGGAGCATACAAACGCTGAAAGAGCATGCCCTGCTGGGCAGGACTGAGGGGGTAGATGTCTTGCAGAGGGCCATAGCGCGCGACTAGACCATCGAGTTTTTCCTGGTCCAATTCCACTAGAGGCGGATCCGGCTGAGCAGCTTCTGGTCCAGCCTCTACTAATAGGTCGCTGGAGAAATCCGCCACCTGCGCGAGTCCCGCGATCGTCTGATGTTGAAAATATTGTGCGGCAGTTAACCGGACGCCAACTCGATTGCTTTTGATAATTGCTTGAATAACGAGAATCGAATCTCCGCCTAACTCGAAAAAATTGTCGTCGACACCGACTCTTTCGAGTCGTAAAACTCCGGCCCATACCTTCGCTAACAATTGCTCGGCAGGAGTCGCTGGGGCAACGTAGCCTTTCTCCAGTACAGGCCTCGATTGATCCGGTACCGGTAGCGCTGCGCGGTCAACCTTACCGTTGGGCGTGAGCGGCAGGGAATCGAGCATCACAAAAGTCGCAGGCACCATGTAATCAGGCAGCTTCTCCAATAGAAAGAGGCGCAATTCGGAAACTGTCGGGCCTCCCGGTCGAATTGGCACGAGGTACGCCACCAGACGAATATCACCAGCTATGTCAGCGCGTGCGATCACGACAGCCTTCAGTATGGCCGGATGTTCTGCAACGATGGCTTCTATTTCACCCAGCTCGATGCGGAAGCCGCGGATCTTGACCTGATGGTCCAGGCGACCCAGATACTCGATCTCGCCCCCAGCCAGGTGCCGCGCAAGGTCCCCCGTGCGGTACAGACGGGCTCCCGTTTCCGCACTGAATGCGTCGGGAACGAACTTTTCTGCCGTTAATTCAGGGCGGTTCAGATAGCCCCGCGCCAAGGCCACTCCGCCGATGTGCAACTCCCCCGTCACTCCCACCGGCACCGGTTGTCCCTGCCCGTCGAGGATGAAGATTTGCGTGTTGGCGATGGGTCTGCCGATGGGCACGCTGCGGCGCCCGCCGCCCCGTTCGCAGGCCCAGTAAGTCACGTCCACCGCCGCCTCTGTCGGGCCGTAGAGGTTGTGCAATTCCGCCCCCAGCCGCGCGAAGAATCGTTCCTGTAGCTCGTAGCTCAGCGCCTCCCCGCTACAGATCACCCGTCTCAGGCATTCCATCTCCACCAGTTCCGGCTCCTCCAGGAACACCTGCAGCATCGAGGGCACAAAGTGCACCGTCGTAATCTGCTGCTCCACTATCAAACGACTGAGATACAAGCTGTCTCTATGCCCGCC
>Ga0111539_10002791_pt1 | contig 23184 bp, 20 predicted proteins | sample RhiMethybrSRZTD1_FD_79667 | JGI IMG/M metagenome (GOLD analysis project Ga0111539, IMG submission 79667) | Populus rhizosphere microbial communities from Tennessee, USA - Rhizosphere MetaG P. TD hybrid SRZTD1 (version 2) (version 2) | ecosystem: Host-associated > Plants > Roots > Rhizosphere >...
CTACGGTTCGATCATTTTCGTCGAGGAAGAGTACCTCGCGAGAAAGTTTGGTCAGCGTTACGAAGAATACCGCCGGGCCGTGCCGCGATTCTTCCCGCGCAGTGCGAGTGTCTTTCGCGTCGCACGGGGAATGACCTTTGATTGGCGCCGGTTTCTCCGCAAGGACTATGGGACGATCTTCACCTCCGCCACGATCGTCCTGATCATTCTGCTCGATGAAACCTGGACGCGATGGGGGAGAAAGGGCGTGATGGCAAGTGCGCTGGAGTACGCCGCGCTTTGGGCCCCCGTTCTCATCTTGTATGCAGCGGTGCGCTTCCTCAAGAAGACGGGCCGCCTGCGCGCATCGGACACCCAAGCTTCGGGATGATGATTTCCGACGACAGGGCGATGGACGTTGCCCTCGAATTGGCGCGAGAGGCGGCGGCTGCGGGCGAAGTGCCGGTCGGCGCGGTGATCATCCTGGGCGGCAAGTTGGTTGCGCGCGGCCGCAACCGGATGGAAGAGCGCCGCGATCCCCGCGCGCACGCAGAAATGGATGCGATCACCAACGCGTGCGAAAGCTTGGGCAGCGCGCGTCTCGACGGCGCGACGCTCTACGTCACGCTCGAACCCTGCCCGCAATGCGCCGGCGCGATTCTACTGACGCGCCTCGCGCGCGTGGTGTTTGGCGCATGGGATGCACGGCTGGGAGCATGCGGATCGCGCTGGAGCTTGCTGGACGCGAATCCCTTGGGCGATGTGCGCGTGCGTGCGGGAGTTCGCGAGGACGAGTGCGGCGCGCTTTTGAAAGAATGGTTTCGCGAGCACAGAGAGACTGTTCGCGAAGATTGAAGTCGCCCGCCACAAAAGAAAGCGGCGCGCCCCAATCGATGCGCGCCGCCTGTGCACTTCGCCTTCCGACTATCGATAGAGACTCTTGATTCGTCCCCATGAGGTCGGATCCACCGACGTCGGCCCACCCAAGTTTTCGACTTGCGCCTGATATTGCGACATCGTGAGACCCGCAATCTGATCCAGCTCGAGGCGCTGCCTTTCGAACGAGATCATCGCGGCCAGGTCGGGGCTGCCCACATCTTGGAATGTTTGCAGCAGCGAGAGTAGATCATCTTCCATTTGCTGGGTGATGACGAAGCTGTCGCCTTGGCCGTCGACGAGCGCCTGCAGCCCCTCGACCCACGCGCCTTGCGCTTTGAAGAGACGCGCCGTCAATGATGGCGCCGCCAAGATCGCCTGGAAGAGATCGGGCGAGAACCGACTGTAGAGATCGACGTAGAACTGCCCATCGGCCGTCGCGGCGAGGACTTCGTCGCGATAACGCTGCAGGGTAACGATCGCCGAGCCCCGTTCGCCCAGCGCGGCACAGATGTAATCACAGGTCATGTCCAGGAAGCAGAGGACAGCTCCCCACGCACAAGTCACACAATTCTGGTCCTCGCCCCTGCCGGGATTCGTGGGAGTGACCAGGGCAAAGTAGAGGACATCCGGCGTTCCTTTGACGAGACCATTGCCCGTTTCCGTCAAAGCGAAGTAAGCCCATTTCCCTTCATAACCGGGAAGGATGGGTTCGCCAGGTCCGGGAAAGAATTGCAGATGCGCGAACGCGAGCGATTGCGTCGGCTCGAACCCAACCATTCCAATTCCGGGATTGATGAGCGTGACGTAGTCGACCGTGCCGAGCCCGTTGGAAGGCGAATCCAAACGCACGGGGATGGACGGGCTTGGATCCGTGACCACCCAATACGACGCGTCTTCGCTCGGAATGTACGCATCTTGCGCGTCGATGAAGACCGTGTTTGCACCCGCCGCCGAATCACTGGCGAAGCCATTTGCAGAGGCGGCTCGTCCCGAATTGGGAAGAAGGGTGAGGAGTGCGACCAGAAGAAGTTGAACTTGAATCGAGCGGTACATACAGAGAGACCCTTTCGGTGAAAGCCTCGGAATCGACCCATTTCGATCCGCGAATCTCCCCTTGAACGAACGAAATCGGAGGAACGAACAAAGTCCGGGGGGATAAGGACAACGCACGGGCACCGAATTCGTTTGGGGACATGCGGCAGCGCTTCACGGAGAGGGAAGTTGAGTCGTCTCCAGCTTTTACCTCCGGGCCGTTGCCCGGCCCCTTCGTTCATGCTAGCTTGACGCCGCGCGCCGGCACTCGAAAATGCGAGTACGGAGAGATGCCAGAGCTGGTTGAATGGGGCGGTCTCGAAAACCGCTGTACCCGCAAGGGTACCGGGGGTTCGAATCCCTCTCTCTCCGCCATCCTTTTTTGAATGCTTTCAGGAGAGATGCGAGAGTGGTTGAATCGGCGCGACTGGAAATCGCGTAGGGCCCAAAAGGCTCTCGAGGGTTCGAATCCCTCTCTCTCCGCCAGTTCGGAGAAGGCCGAATCAATTCGGAGATGACCGAATCAAGAGGTGGGGCTGTAGCTCAGCTGGGAGAGCGCCTCGTTCGCAATGAGGAGGCCACCGGTTCGATCCCGGTCAGCTCCACCAAATCTTTTTCGTCCGCGGTTCGCCTCGGAGAGCCCGCCTCGAAAGGGCGCCGTGCCGGGTCCTGAGCAGCGGAAAACTGTGAACCGCGTCAGAGCCGGAAGGCAGCAGCGCTAAGCAGACCTTTCCGGGTGCCGCAGGTAACCTGGCCGGCGCCTCGAGGGCGGGGTTCGGGACGGGAGGATTCGTTGTCCTACCAAGTTCTCGCTCGCAAATGGCGTCCGCGGAAATTCGACGAAATCGTCGGCCAAGAGCATGTCACCCGCACTCTTTCCAATGCCATTCGCGCCGGACGTTTGGCGCACGCGTTCCTGTTTTGCGGGCCGCGCGGCGTCGGCAAGACCACGACGGCGCGCGTCCTCGCGAAGTGTCTGAATTGCGAAACGGCGAAGGACGGCCCGGTCGTCGATCCGTGCAATCAATGCGCTTCGTGCAAAGAGATCGACGACGGACGCAGCCTCGATGTTCTCGAGATCGATGGCGCTTCCAACCGCGGCATCGATGAGATCCGCGATCTTCGCGAGAACGTGCGCTACGCGCCGTCTTCTGGACGCGCCAAGGTCTACATCATCGATGAAGTGCACATGCTCACCAAGGAAGCGTTCAATGCGCTGCTCAAGACCTTGGAAGAGCCGCCGTCCGGCGTGTATTTCGTGTTCGCCACCACCGAGTTCCACAAGGTGCCGGCGACGATCCGCTCGCGCTGCCAACGCTACGATTTCCGTCGCATTTCCAATGCGGTTCTGATCGAGACGCTGCAAAAGATCTGCAAGGAAGAAAAGATCGCCGCCGACGTTGCGGCGCTGACCGAGATCGCGCGGCAGTCGGAGGGCGGGCTGCGCGACGCGGAAAGCCTCCTCGATCAAGCCGCCGCCATCGGGGAAGGCAAAGTGACTTTGGAAACGGTCCTCCTTCTCTTGGGCGAAGCGGAAGAAGAAGTGCTGCTGCGCATTGCGGAGATGTTGGCGGCGAGCGACGCGGTGGGATCGTTTCGCGCACTGCAAGAGCTTCTCGATCGAGGGCTCGACCCCGCGCGCATCGTGCTTTCGTTGACGCAGATGTTTCGCGATCTCTTGGTCGCGAAAGACGTGAAAGGAGATCTCACCGATCTCGGGTTGCGTGCAGATCTCGTCGAGGAATATCGCCGCGTCGGCGCGAAAGCTTCGAGCGAGAAATGGACTGCACTCTTGGCGCTGGCGGGAAAATCGGTGGCAGACTTGCGGCGAAGCCCGCGTCCGCGGCTGGCACTCGAAGTCACGCTGGCGCGCATGGCGCGTCTCGAAGATGCGGGATCGCTGGCGGACCTTTTGGCGCGCTTGGACTTGATCGATACGACTGATGGGCCGCCCACATCCGGAGCTTCGGGATCGGGGACGCCGCCGGTGCAGCGCTCGACACCGGACAAGGGAAGCGCGGACAAGCCTCGCCACGCACCGGACCGGCGGCTTGCGCACGATCCCGACGAGATGCCCGACTCGCGCATCGACGTCGGCGAAGAATCCGAGATCGAAGAGTCGCCCGCCGTCCATCGTGGAGATGGTCCGCATGCCGCCGTGTGGGAGCCGCTTCTGCAAGCGATGCGCGTGCGCAAACGAATGCTCGCTTCGTTTCTCGATCACGGCACTCCGGTCGGTCTGGAAGAGGGAGTGCTGTGGGTGAGCTTCGAGAACAATTACTACGAAGGGATGGTAGGACGGCGAGAGAACCTCGAGATCATTCAAGATGAGCTGGGCCGGATCCTGGGAAAGCCGGCGGCATTTCGGATGCGTCCCGCGGCGCAAGGACAGCGTCCCAACGAAACGAGAGCGCCTCAAGGAACGCCGGACATTCTTGCGTCCAACCCCGGGCTGGGGCGGATTCTGCAAGATCTCGGCGGACAACTTCTGCCTGGAGGGCTCGGAGGAAGCGGATCATGAACATTCAAAAGATGATGAAACAGGTGCAGGAAGCTCAGGCCAAAATGGCTGAGATGCAAGGTGAGCTGGCGCGCAAAACGGTGGAAGCCACGGCCGGCGGCGGAATGGTGAAAGTCGTGTGCTCGGGAGACGGCACGCTGCGATCGATCACGATCGATCCGGAAGTCGTGAATCCGTCGGAAATCGACATGCTGCAAGATCTCATCGTCGCGGCCGTGAACGAAGGCAAGCGCAAAGCGTCGGAGCTCGTTTCTCAAGAAATGCGCAAGGCGGCCGGGAATTTGGGTCTGCCTCCGGGACTCGTTTGACGCGTGGAATTCGGATCGCAGGCTCTCTCCCGCCTGATCGATGAATTCTCCAGACTTCCGGGGATTGGAAGAAAATCGGCGCGTCGCCTCGCGTTCGCAATCTTGAAATCGGATGAATCTCACGTCCAAGCGTTCGCGGAAGCGCTCTTGGACGTCAAGCGGCGCATCATCTTTTGCGAGATCTGTCACAATGTAACCGAGAGCTCGCCGTGTCCGATTTGCGCCGATCTGCGCCGCCCCGAGGACTTGCTCTGCGTCGTCGAGGAGCCTTCGGATGTGCTGGCGATCGAAGCGACGGGGGAGTACCGGGGAAAGTATCACGTGTTGCACGGAGTGTTGTCGCCTTTGGACGGAGTGGGTCCCGATGATCTGCGCATCAAGGAGCTGTTGGCGCGCGTGCGCGAATCGACGCCCAAGGAGATCATCTTGGCGCTGAATCCGGATACCGAAGGAGATGCGACCGCATTCTATTTGCATCGCATTCTTTCGCCGGCCGGAGCAGAGATTTCGCGGATTGCGCGCGGGATCCCGGTGGGCGGCGATCTCGAGTTCGCGGACCAGATCACACTGGGGCGGGCGATTCAAGGCCGCGAACGGATGGCGCGATGAATTCCATCGAAGAGCGCAGCGAACGGATGGCGCGATGAATCTCGCCAATGCGCTGACGATGTTCCGGCTGATCGCGGCGCCGGTGTTCGTGTTTCTCTTGGTGCGCGAGACGCGGCAGGATTTGTGGGCGGCGTCGATTCTGTTCGTCGTCGCGACGCTGACCGATGCGTTCGACGGATACTTTGCGCGCCGCAAAGGCACGATCACGCATGTCGGCCGTTGGCTCGATCCCATCGCCGACAAGGTGCTGATCGGCGGCACGTACCTAGCGTTCTTGGCGATGGGAGTGCCGGCGGTGAAGGCCTGGATGGTCGCCGCGATCATCGGGCGCGAAGTTCTGGTGTCCGCGCTGCGGTCCTTGGCCGGGCGTCGCGGCATCATCATTCACTCGTCGCAGCTCGCGAAATGGAAGACCGGATTTCAGATGGGCGTAGCCATGGCGATTCTCGCCTTGATGTGCTTGCGCTCCGCCGCGAATCCTTCACCGGGTTATTGGATCGATCCGGGAAGTGAGGCAGCGCGGACATCTTTGGTCGCGGCGATTCTCCTCACGATCACGCTGACGATTCTCTCCGGCGTGGATTACGTGTGGAAGAATCGCGAAGTGTTTCGTCCCTTGCAGCGGGGAAAAACGCCTTCGTGAACGGCGTGCTTCGCATTTTGGCGACAGGGCTCGGCACGGGATTCCTTCCGATTGCGCCGGGAACTTGGGGCAGCATTCTTGCAATAGCGATCTATGCGGCGGTGCCGGGGTTCGCGCCAGCTCCGGGTGAAGCCGGGATTCCCAATCTCGCGACAATTCTGGCGATCCTGTTGACGACGGCGATCGCCATTCCCGCGGCGAGCGCGGCCGAGCGCGAATTCGGTCACGATGCCGGGCCGATCGTCATCGATGAAGTCGTCGGGCAATGGATCACCGTGGCGGGATTGGCAGCGACTCCCATGGTGTTGATCGGCGGTCTATTCCTCTTCCGTGTCTTCGACGTGTTCAAACCGTTTCCCGCCGGAAGAAGCCAGCGATTGCCGGGGGGATGGGGAATTGTCGCGGACGACGTGATCGCGGGCATCTATGCGGCGATTGCGTTGCGCGTGCTGCTGGCGATGTTCAAGTGAATCTTCAAATTCGAGGATGTCCCGAGATTGGTTTGAATTTCCCAAGTTTTCGAGGGTAGACTCTCTCTTTGAAGTTCCGTTCAACCGCTTTTCATAGGGCGAGGGATGTCCTGAAAACGTTCCATGATTCTCGTTCTTTGAACCAGTCTGTCCTTCAAACCGTGATCGGATGCTCGATTTTCGGTGCGATCAATGTGGGGGCATCGGCCCTCGCCTTCCAAACATATGCCGTTGAGCACACGAGATTTCATGGCTACTGCATCAACCAAGCTCTTTATCGCGTGGATACGGGTTTCCCCTCCTCGGATGGGCAGAGAACGCCAGACGTCGAGTGTCTTACAGGGGCGTCCGATGGGCCCCAACCTGGTCAGATGTGGATCGCGACTCCGACAAGATGCGTCCTCTGGGACGTGGTCCAGAGCAACGAAGTGGAAAGCCGCGGCGCGAATGGGCCTGCGTATCGGGATGTCGCTTTCATGCTGAGCACCCAGACGCTATTCGCCACGGATGAAGCCTACCTTTATGAGGTCTCCGAGCCTGAAGGAGCGACACCGATCGGATCATTCGGAAGCGTAAACATCCGTGCGGTGGGCTCAGATTCCATGTCCGCTGATCTTCTGGGGCTTTCGTTCGAGGACGGGACGCTCTATCGCATCGACCCTGCAACCGCTCAATTGACTGCGATTGGACCGACTGGGTTCTCGCTGGGGCCTGCCTCTGGCGACGTGTACGTGGATCCAAACTCCGGGTACATCGTCGCTTCCTGGATGAGCTCCTTGTACGCAATCGATCGCACGAAGGGTTCGGCAACGCTCATCCGGTTTTACGGTTACAGCATGAAGTTGATGGGGCTCGGTGGAATTCCTCCGTCCTCGATCGAGCAATGGTCATGGGGGAGAGTCAAGGCCGTGTACCGGGAGAGCCTTCGCTGATCGTTGCGACTTCCAAGCAACATTTGAATGGGGGAGATCTGAGACTAGACGGCGGTCCGTCTGCGCGCTCTCTTCACTGGTCTCGCAAGATCCCAACTGCATTCCAAAGCAACTCGTTCAGCAAAGTCGAGGGAATCCAATAGGGTGCCTGAAGCCACTTCCGCTCGTGCAGCAGTTCTTCTCGTCGGTGATGAGATCCTTTCCGGCGTCGTTCGCGATCTGAATCTCGCGACAATTGCGCGTGCGCTGGCGACGCGCGGAATCGCCGTCGAGCGCGTCGAGGTCGTCTCCGACACAACGAAGGAGATTGCGCACGCGGCGGAGCGACTGGCCGGTATCGCTGACATCCTTCTCGTGACCGGCGGCCTGGGTCCCACCGACGACGATCGCACCCGCGAAGGCTTGGCAAAGGCGATCGGCGTTCCCCTCGAAACCGATCCCGTTTGGGAAGCCAGCATCCTGGATCGCGCGCGCAGTCTCGGTCTTCCCGCGCCGAAGATGCTCGCGCGGCAAGCGACGTTTCCCCGCGGCACCATCCCGCTCGAGAATCCCGTTGGATCCGCGCCCGGATTTCGCGGCCGCATCGGCGGTTGCGAGTTCTTCGTCCTGCCCGGGGTTCCGCGCGAAGTGGAGGCGATGATGGCCGTCGTCCTCTCGCATCTTCCCGAGCCACCCCCCGATTTCGTTTGGGAGTGTATCGTGGCGACCGCGGGGCTTTCCGAGGTGCGCGCCGCGTTGAGTCTCGAAGAGCACGGCTTCGAGCCTCCACCGGACACGGATCTCGGATTTCTTCCCGGCCCCGCGGGCGTTCGCGTGAAACTGTTCTCGCGCACCGGCGTCATCCGCGAAGCGATGGCCGGCGCCGAGGCGAGGATTCGCGCCGCGCTCGCCGGATTCGAGATTCCCGTCTTCCCATTGGAGCGAGCTGTCGTCGAAGAGTTGCGCACCCGGGGCCTCAGCCTGGCCACGGCGGAGTCCTGCACGGGCGGCCTTTTGGGGGCCAGAATCACCGATGTGCCCGGATCGTCTTCGGTGTACCTTGGCGGGGTCGTGGCCTACGCGAACTCCGCCAAGGCGGGCATCTTGGGCGTGGATCCGGCAACCATTCGCGAGCACGGTGCGGTGAGCGAGCCCACCGCTCTGGCGATGGCGAAGGGTGCCCGAGAACGTTTCGGGGCACAGATCGGGGTTTCCGTGACGGGCGTTGCCGGTCCGGATGGGGGAACTCCCGTGAACCCGGTCGGGTCGGTATGGATTGGAGTCGCGGACGAGCGCGCATCGTCCGCGCACCATTTTCAATTCTCCGGGAATCGTGAGATGGTGCGCGAGCGGTCCGTGGCCAAGGCGTTGGAGCTCGTGTGGCGGCACATTCGCGAGGACGCCGCGTGACGCATCGTCTCTTCGTTGCGGCTTGGATCAGCGAAGAGATGCGGCGCGAAGCGGAGCGGTTGCTCGCGACGCTGCGCGAGACGAATGCGGATGTGAAATGGGTGGAGCCGCAGAATCTCCATCTCACGATTCGCTTTTTGGGTGCGATCGATGCGAGCGACGTCCCACGCATCGAAGATCGTTTGGCTCGGGACGTCGAATCGATTGCGCCCTTCTCGTTCGGATTGGGAAGGCTCGGAAGTTTCGGTTCGCGGGGAAACCCGCAGGTCATCTGGGCCGCCGTGCATCCGGGAGAAGGGCAGATGGTCGAGGTGGCATCGCGCGTGGAACGCGGGCTGGTGAGCTTGGGCGTCGTCGAGCCTGAAGCTCGCGCGTATCGCGCGCACGCAACGCTCGGCCGTTCGCGCAGCCCGCGGGGAGCGAGACCGCTGGCCGACCTTCTCGAGGAGCTTTCGTTCCGGAGCGCTCCGGAGCTCCTCAAGGAGGTGAGCCTGGTGGAGAGCAAGCTCACGCCCCGGGGTCCAGAGTATGTGACGCGGATGCGATTTCCCTTCGCGGGAATCGCATCCCCGAATTCGTCGACCACCAAGGAGTGAATTCATGAAAGCAGGGAGCCCGAAGGGACTCGCGACAGATAAAAATCGCGAGCGGTCGTTGGAGTCGACCGTGGGACAAATCGAGAGGCAATTCGGGAAGGGATCCATCATGCGGCTCGGCGACCCCAGGATGACCGAGGAAGGGATCGGGGTCATCCCGACCGGATCTCTCTCGCTCGATCTGGCGTTAGGGATTGGTGGAATTCCCCGGGGAAGAGTCATCGAGGTGTTCGGGCCGGAATCATCCGGAAAGACCACGCTCGTTCTGCACATGATGGCGAACGCGCAGCAGTTGGGCGGGACCGCTGCGTTCATCGACGCCGAGCATGCTCTCGACGCGAAGTACGCGCAGGCGCTGGGTGTGGACATCGACAATCTGCTCATCTCGCAGCCCGACACCGGCGAACAGGCGCTGGAGATCACCGACATGCTCGTGCGCTCGAATGCGGTGGACATCATCGCGATCGACTCGGTCGCCGCGCTCGTTCCGCGCGCGGAGATCGAGGGCGAGATGGGCGACGCGAACGTGGGATTGCAAGCGCGCCTCATGTCGCAGGCGATGCGCAAGCTCACCGGCTCGGTGTCCAAATCGAACACCTGCATCGTGTTCATCAATCAGATCCGCATGAAGATCGGCGTGATGTTCGGCAATCCGGAAACGACGACGGGCGGCAACGCGCTCAAGTTCTACGCGTCGCAGCGTCTGGACATTCGCCGCATCGGCTCGATCAAGGACGGCGTGGGCGCAGTCGGAAACCGGACGCGCGTCAAGGTGGTGAAGAACAAGTTGGCGCCTCCATTCCGCGAAGCGGAGTTCGACATCATCTTCGGGCAGGGCATCTCGTTCGAAGGCGATCTCTTGGATTTGGCCGCCGAACGAGGGATCGCGGAGAAGTCGGGCACGTGGTTTACGTTCGCGGGAGAGAGGCTAGGCCAAGGACGCGAGAACGCGAAGAACTTCCTGCGCGAGAACAAGGATCTCCGCATGAAGCTCGAGGCCGACGTCCGTTCCGCGTATGCGCTCGCTCCGCGCCAGGGTGGCATCCCCGCGAATGAGGACGGCGCCCTTGCGGGAGCCTCGCTCGACTCGTGATGCGCAGGGAAGGCGCAGTGAGACCTGCGCCTTCCCGCTCTCACCCGTGGAAATCGCGCTGCGGTTTTTGGCGCCGCGCCGGCGCTTCGAGCGTGAGGTGCGTGCGCATCTTCGCAAGAAGGGAATTGCGAAAGGTGAGATCGACGCGGCGATCGATCGGGTGAGGGAGCTCGGCGTTCTGAACGATCCGGAAACGGCGCGAGCCTGGTTGAAAGACCGGCTTCGCTTCGGGCCCAAGGGGCGTTCGCTTTTGCAAGCGCATCTTGTGCGGCAGGGAGTTTCACCCGAGATTGCGGACGAAGCGCTGCGCGAAGTGCTGCAGGAGAATCCCGAGATCGACACCGCGGTCGCAGTCTTGCGCAAGCTGACCGCGCGGCGAACGCGGGAGCCGGAGCACGACGTGCTGCGCAGGCGCATGTGGTCCGCGCTCGGCCGGCGCGGCTTCGATCCAGAAACAACGCGCGAAGCGATCGCGCGAGTGTTGGGAGAGCAAGAGGAAGAATGAAGACTGAGGAACGATCCAAAACGGAAATGACGACGGACGAAATTCGCAGCCGCTTCTTGGATTATTTCGCCTCCAAGAAGCATCGCGTGTTTCCGTCCGCGCCGCTCGTTCCGCAAGGCGATCCCACGCTCTTGTTCGTGAATGCGGGCATGGTCCCGTTCAAGGATGTGTTTACCGGTGTCGCGCCCGCGTCCTCTCCCCGCGCGGTCTCGGCTCAGCGCTGCCTGCGCGTTTCCGGAAAGCACAACGATTTGGAAGAGGTGGGACGGACGCCGCGCCATCACACTCTGTTCGAGATGTTGGGGAATTTCTCCTTCGGGGATTACTTCAAAGAAGGCGCGATCGAGTTCGCGTGGGAATTCCTGACCGGACATTTGAAGCTCGATCCGAGCCGGCTCATGTTCTCCGTATTCGGAGGAGAGAAGGGGCTGGCCGCGGACGAAGAAGCGGAGATGCTCTGGCGGAAGATCACCGGCTGCGGAGCGGAGCGCATTTTGCGCTTCGGGACCAAGGACAACTTCTGGTCCATGGGCGATGTCGGGCCGTGCGGTCCCTGCTCGGAAATCCATTACGACTTGGGCTCCGATCTTCCCGGAAAGGTGAACGACGGCGACCGCTGGATGGAGATCTGGAATCTCGTCTTCATGGAGTTCGAACGCGACGCGTCGGGCACGCTTCACAAACTCCCCGCCCCCTCGATCGATACCGGAATGGGATTGGAACGCATCGCCTCGGTCGTCCAGGGGAAGCGCTCGAACTACGAGACCGATCTCTTCGCGGAATTGTTGAGAAGAATCTCGCAGATCACTGCCCGGCAATACGATGGCGGCTCTGGAGACGACGCAGTTTCCATGCGCGTCATCGCCGATCACACGCGCGCGACGGCGTTCCTTCTGGCCGACGGGATCATGCCCGACCGCGCCGGTCGCGGCTACGTGTTGCGCAAAGTCATGCGCCGCGCGATCAGTCACGGGGTGTTGTTGGGAGTCCAGCACGGCTTTCTCGCGGACGTCGCCGAATGTGTTGTCGAGCTCATGGGAGAAGCGCATCCGGTGCTGCGGGAGAGAGAACCGGCAATTCGCAAAGGCGCCGAATCGGAGGAGAAACTCTACCGGCGCACGGTCGAGGAAGGAATGCGGCGCATCGATGACCTCTTGGAACAGCTCGAGGACGAAACCATTTGGATGAAGGGGACGCACGGAGCGCGCGTCATGAAAGGGGACGTCGCGTTTCGTCTCTACGACACGTACGGGTGCCCGCTCGAGCTGACCGCGTCCGTCGGCGTGCGACGCGGATTCTCCGTCGACGAAGCGGGATTCCAGGCGGCGATGGAAGTTCAGAAGGAACGAAGCCGCGAGCATTGGAAGGGTGCGGGTGGTGGAGGACGCGATGCCGCCGACGCGCACTTCTCGCCCAAGCGCCAAGACATCGGTGCAACGCGCTTCATCGGATACGAAGAGCTGGAAGGGGACTCGCAAGTGCGCTCGCTGGCCATCGTGCACGAGAACGAGCTGGTGCCGGTCGATCACGCATCGGAAGGCTCGGTCGTGGCGATCGTCAGCGCGTCGACTCCCTTCTACGGCGAATCCGGCGGCCAAGTGGGCGACACCGGGGAAATCGTGACATCCGGCGCGCGCGTGCGCATCGAAGACACGCGGCGGATCGCCGGGGGCGAGCTCTTCGTGCACTTCGGCACCGTCGAGGAAGGGGAGATCGGGCGCGAAGCGCGCGTGCACCAGAAGGTGGACCGCGATCGGCGGCGCACGATTGCCGCGCATCATTCGGCGACGCATCTCGTGCATCGTGCGCTGCGCGAAATCTTGGGGGCGCACGTCTCCCAGAAGGGATCGTACGTCGGCCCCGATCGCCTGCGGTTCGACTTTAGCCACACGCAAGCGGTGCATCCCGACGAGATCGATGCGATCGAAGCGCGCGTGAACGAATTGGTGCGCGCGAATCACGCGGTCCTGACCGAGACGCTGCCGTTGACCCAAGCGCGGGCCAAGGGCGCCCTCGCCTTCTTCGGCGACAAGTACGGGGAGATCGTGCGCGTCGTGACGATGGGTCCGTCGATGGAATTGTGCGGGGGAACGCACCTCGGATCGACCGGTGAGGTTGGATTCTTCACCTTCGCGTCGGAGGGCTCGGTGGCTTCCGGCGTGCGGCGCATCGAAGCGTTCGCCGGTTCGTTCGCGCAAGCCCATGCGCGCCAAGCTCGCGCGCGCTTGGCGGACATTGCCGCCGCGCTGCGCTCGTCGCCCGACGAAGCGCTGCAAAAGGTCCGCGACCTGCAAGAAGAGTCGGGGCGCCTGAAGAAGAAGATCGAGGAATTGGAAAAGCGCTCGGCGCAAGGCGCGGCGGGCTCGCTCGCCGATTCCGCTCAGAACGTGCATGGACATCGTGCGATCGTGGGCAGGGCACCGGTCGAAACGCGCGATGCGCTACGGGATCTGGGGGATGCGCTGCGCGCCACTGGACCCTCGACCGTCGTGGTTTTGGGCGTGGAGCTCGAAGGAAAGCTTGCGTTCGTTGCCGCTGTATCCGATGACGTGGTGAAGCAGGGGAAGATTCAAGCGGGAGATCTGGTCGGGAAGATCGCGAAGATCGCCGGCGGCGGCGGAGGGGGCAAACCCCATCTGGCGACCGCGGGCGCCAAGGATGTCGGCAAGCTCGACGAAGCCTTGGGTGCGGTCCCGGAGATCCTCGCTGAAATCTTGGGGTGATGCCGGCTGGCGAAGGGCCACGATGCTCGATCTGCATTGTCACATTCTTCCGGGAATCGATGACGGCGCGCTGGATTTGCCCGAAGCGTTCGCGATGGCGCGTGCCGCGATCGCGAACGGCTCGACCGGCGTCGCCGCGACTTCGCACTTGGGAGAATCGCTCTTCGACACGACGGCGGAGCTCCTGCGCTCCGAACATGCGGCGCTCGTCGCCGCGCTCGAGCGCGAAGGAATCCCGCTCGAGGTCCATCCAGGCGCGGAAAACTTCTTGGGAGAGGGGTCGGCGGAGGAATTCGCAGCGAATGCCGTGGGATTGGGAGTCGCGAATCGCTACGTGCTCTTCGACTTCTCGATGCGCAAGCCGCCCGATTCGATCACGCTCGCGATCGATGCCATCGTGCGCGGCGGACGCACGCCGATCCTGGCGCACCCCGAGCGCAATCTCGAGCTGCAGAGGGATCCTTCGCCGATCGCATTCTGGATCGAGCGGGGAGCGCTCATCCAGGTGAACGCCCCCAGCCTCTTGGGGCAGCTCGGGGAAGATGCCCGAGCCACCGGCCTCATGCTGCTCGCCGCGGGAGCGGTTCACCTTCTTGCTTCCGACGCTCATAATCTCCGTACGCGTCCTTTCTGCCTCGCGGAAGGAAGGGACGCCGCCGCGGAGCTCGTGGGAGAGGAAGAAGCGATGCGCATGGCCAGCGCACGCCCATGGAAAGTCGTGCGCGGAGAGCCGATCGAGGACGTGAAAACCCCGGCCGCTCTGGTTTCGGCGAAGCGCGGATTCTTTTCGAAACTTTGGAGCCGCGGCAGCTCGTGAGGCACACTTCCATGGAGCCGCGGTAGCTCGTGAGGAGCAGAATTTGAAGGCGTTGATTCTTTCCGGAGGCAAGGGCACGCGGCTGCGTCCCATCACGCACACCAGCGCCAAGCAGCTCGTACCGATCGCGAACAAGCCGATCCTTTTCTTCGCGATCGAGGCAATCCAAGCGGCGGGCATCACCGACGTCGGCATCGTGGTGGGCGACACTGCGTCGGAGATTCAGGCCGCGGTGGGGGACGGGTCGACGTTCGGCGTGAAGGCCACGTACATCCAGCAAGAAGCGCCGCTCGGTCTCGCCCATGCGGTGAAGACTTCGCAGCAATTCTTGAAGGACGACACGTTCGTGATGTTCTTGGGCGACAACCTCATCAAGGACGGAATCGTTTCGTTGGTGAACGAGTTCCGCGACGAGTCGCCGAACTCGCAGATTCTCTTGGCGCGCGTTCCCAATCCTTCCGACTTCGGCGTGGCTGAGATCGTGAATGGAAAAGTGGTGCGTCTCGAGGAGAAGCCCCGGCAGCCCAAGTCCGATTACGCGCTCGTCGGCGTGTACATGTTCGACCCGACGATCTTCGAAGCCGTGCATGCGATTCGGCCGTCGGCCCGCGGAGAGCTGGAGATCACCGACGCGATCCAGTATCTCATCACCAAGGGCTACGACGTGCGCAGCCACATCATCGACGGATGGTGGAAGGACACCGGCAAGCTCGAGGACATGCTGGAAGCGAATCGCATGGTGCTCTCCACGATCGAGCGCAGCATCAAGGGAAAAGTCGACGAGAAGACGCGCATCATCGGCGCGGTCGTCGTGGAAGAGGGTGCGGTCATCGAGAATTCGGAGCTACGCGGCCCGCTCATGATCGGGAAGGGGACCGTGGTGCGCGACTCGTATGTCGGGCCCTTTACCGCGATTTCCGAAGGATGCGAGATTGTGGGCTCGGAGATCGAATTCTCGATCGTGCTGGAATGCTGCCGCATCATTTCGATCGGCCGCCGTCTCGAAGGAAGCTTGATCGGCAAGAACGTGCGCATCCTCAAATCTCCGCCACGCCCGCGCGCCTACCGCTTCATGGTGGGAGACAATTCCGAGATCCAGGTTCCGGAATGATCGTCGGGCTGACCGGCGCCGGCGGCATGTTGGGACAAGAGATTGTTCGGGAAGCGAAGTCGCGGCGCATCGATCTCGTGGCGTGGGACCGCGCTCAATTCGACATCCTCGATCGTGATGCGACTTCCCAAGTCATTGGCGGTGCTGCGCCGGACGTCGTGATCCATGCAGCCGCGTGGACCGACGTCGACGGCTGCGAAGCCAGTCCGCAAAAGGCGTACGAAGTGAACGGGCGCGGGACCGAGAATGTAGCGCGCGCGTGCGAGCAATGCGGCGCGGCTCTGGTCTACCTCTCCACCGACTACGTGTTCTCGGGAGAAAAGAAGACGCCGTACGTCGAAGATGATGCGACCGATCCTATCAATGAGTACGGAAAGTCGAAGCTCATGGGCGAAGAAACGGTTTTGAGGTTGGGTGCGAAAGGAGTCGTGGCGCGCACTTCGTGGGTGTACGGAGATCACGGGAAGAATTTCGTTCTGACCATGCTGCGGCTGGGACGCGAGGGGAAGCCGCTGCGCGTCGTCGAGGATCAGATCGGCGCGCCGACATTCGCCGCGGATCTGGGGCGCGCGCTGTTGGATCTGGCCGGTGCGGCGGCCCGCGGGCGGGCGCAAGGCGTGTATCACGTCACGAATGCCGGGGCCATCTCGTGGTATGGCCTCGCGCGCACGATCTTTCAGTTTGCGGGGATTCCCGCGGAAGTGTCCCCGGTGACGTCGGCCGAGTTTCCCCGGCCAGCGCGCCGCCCGAAGAATTCCATACTCTCCGATCAACGGCTGGCCAGTGCGGGAGTCCCCGCTCTTCCGCCATGGGAAGACGCTCTCGCGCGTTGCATCTTGCGCATCACGACCGGCGCCGATCCACAATCACGCCGCGCGATCCCGTAATCACTTCTTTTACGAAGGCGTGTCCTCGATCGGAATTTGGCGGCCTGACGCCGATGCTGCGCGAGCAGCAGGCGCAGGTCTCGATGTCCTCACCGTACTTTGTCGCGCATCTTCCGCCTTCTCGACCCAACGGCGCATGTATTCGCCGGCGAGCTCGCGATTCCCGAGCCCGAACGCCAAGCCCGCGGCCAAAGCCGCCGCGCCCAAGATCAGCGTGAACGCGGTGACGACGATGTTGTGGGCAATCCCGAGCTGGTCGAGCGCCATGAACACGGCGAGCGTCATGATCGCCACCTTCGCGACTTGGGCGACGGGAATCACTCCAGACATGGTCCCGACGGACGCGAGGATCAGGTCCTTCACGAACTCTCCGATCACCATTCCCAGAACGATGATCAGGACGGCGACGATGACATTCGGAATGTAGGCGACCAAGCGCTCGAACATGCTCGCGACCGCCGTCAGCCCCAGCGCATTCGAGGCCATCAAGATCGTCACCAAGAACACAATCCAAAAGACGAGCCGCGCCACCAAGCTCGAGGGATCGAGCTTGGAGCCGGTCCGAGCGAGAGCAGCGCGAACGCCGCCTCGATCGACGGCCATGTCGAAGCGAGTCTTTTCGAGAATCGCTTCGGTGCCTTGTTCCAAAAGCTTGGCGACGATCCATCCCACGATGAGAATGAGGATCGCGCCTAAGAGTTGTGGCAGGTAGGCGACAATGTAGGCCCACATGCTTTCCAAACGATCTCCGAATTCCATCTTCGCCCTCCTTCGTTCGAAGACCCCAAAGAAAAAAACGCCAAATGGCGAAAAACGCGCCTTCGGAAGCGGGGAATTGCACCCGATTCCGGGCTCCTCGGCCCTTTCATTTCAGGACGAGCATTCCTTGTGCCACGGGGCTATTCTGGGAGGGGTCTTTTGGCGACCGGGGGTAGGGAATGTCGCTGACTCTCGAGACGCTTCGAAACATTGTCTCGAAGGAGATGCAAAGTTCGGGACCGGCGGGACCCATGGGATCGTTCGATCCTTCTTTGGGCTCCTCCGGATCGGATTTCTCCGCGCTTCCGCTTCAGGAGTTGGAAGCGCTGAAGGAATGCCGGACGCGCACTTCCTCTTCGAGCCATCGGCGCGCAATCGGGACCTTCGTCACCTTTGTGAAGAAAGCGTTTGCCCGCGTCTTCCGGCCGTTTATTCGCGACACTCTGGAAACGCAGGCTCGCTTCAATGATCAGGTGTTCGCATCGTTCTTGATTCTCGAGGAACGCGAACGAGCGGCGAGTGAGCGCCTCGCGGAATTGCAGCGCCAGCTGCGCGAATTGCATCACGCGCGAGCGGATTCGCACTCCGATCTCGATCGTCAATTGCAACTGTTGCGAGACCGGATGCTGCGCACGAACGCACGCCGTGAAGATTCTTCCTCGGGAACGGCTGCGGCATCGAATGGAGAGATCTCTTCGATGCCGGCCGAAGCTTATCGATTGTTTCATCTGGAAGCGTCGACGTTCGAGACCTCGAAGAAGATCTATGGTAGCTACGTGCCGTATCTTCAATCGTGCCGGAAAGTCGTGGATCTGGGCTGCGGCCGGGGACCGTTTCTCGAAGTGTTGAAAGAAGCGGGAATCCCAGCCTACGGCGTCGACGTGAACGACCTTCTTTTGGAGGAATGTCGCGCCCGCCAGCTCAACGCAGTGCGAGGTGACGCCATCGAGCACCTGGAGGGACTGGCGCCGGGCGCTGTGGACGGAATCTTCGCCGGCCATCTCGTCGAGCATCTCGAGCTGCCGGCGCTTCTTCGGTTGATCGATCTCGCGTTTTCACGCTTGGCGGAAGATGGAGTGTTTCTCTTCGAAAGCCCGAACACGGAAAACCTTCTCGTACTCTCCTCGGCCTACTTTCGAGATCCCACTCACCAGCTTCCCCGGCACCCGGAAACGTACCGGCTCTTGGTGGAAGCCGCCGGATTCAAGGACATCCAACGTCTTTCCAGCCATCCCGCGGACGAAAGCTACAAGTTTCTTGCCGTCCCGGCGGGCTCTCCGGTTCCGGACGATTTGCGTGATGCCATGAATGCGAACATCGAGAAGCTCAATCACTTTTTCTATTCCGACTTGAACTTTGCGATCTTGGGTCGAAAGAGGACGAAGCATTGAGAATTCGCCAGGCGATGAATGCTCTGGATCCGACCGACGCGGTTACGCTCCATCTCTTCGAGATGGATCGAATGCTCGTGGAATTGGGACACGAGACGAAGATCTATGCGGAGCACGCGCATCCGTCGCTGGACGGCCTACGACGTCCGATTGCCGAATTGGCCCACGCGGAAGGCGATCTTCTCTTGTTTCATTACGCGGGATTCTCGAAGAACCTGGGAATCGTCTCCTCGTTTCGCGGCCGCAAGGGAGTGGTCTATCACAACGTCACTCCCGGGGAGTTCTATCGAGGGTTTCCGGACGCATTCGAGTTTTGTGAACAAGGGCGCAAGCAACTGCCGCTTCTCGCAAAGGTCTTCGACTTTGGAGTGGGCGACTCGACGTTCAACGTCGAGGAGCTGCGAGCACTGGGAATGAAGACGGTGCGCGTTCTCCCGATTCCCTGGGAGACGTCCGGTCTCCTGCGCGTTCCCGCCGACCGCAAGACCGCCGACGCGATGAAAGCCGCCGGCCCCAACATTCTCGTCGTCGGCCGAGTCGCCCCGCCGAAGAGGGTGCTCGAGACGGTGCGCGCGATGCCGGCGATTCAGCGCGCGCTCGGCTCGAAGGCGCGGCTCACGATTCTCGGGCGCACGCGCGGTTACGAATCGTACGTGCGAGAGATCGAGCAGGAGATCGAGAAGAGCGGTCTTCGGGATCAGGTTGTTCTGGCGGGAGAAGTCCGCCCGGAAGTGCTGCGCGCCGCCTATGAAAATGCGCAGGCTCTTCTCGTGTTGAGCGAGCATGAAGGATTCTGTCTGCCGATCGCCGAAGCCATGGGATTCGAAATCCCGGTGGTGGCGGTGCGTGCGGGAGCGATCGAGGAGACGCTCGGCACGGGTGGAGTCTTGATCGGAGATCGCGAGCCGCAGACGATCGCGCGCGCCTTGGCGGCGGTGCTCGATCCGTCCATGCTCCCCGAGCTGCGCGCCCAGCAGCGAATCCAGCGCGAATCCTTTTCCCGGGAGCGAGTGCGAGAAACGTTGCGCAGTGTTCTCGAGGAGGCTGCCTCCTTGCCGCACATGAAGGGCGCCGCGCCCGGCCATTCCGTGTCGGTCGTGGTGTGCACCTACAATCGCGATTGGGTTTTGGAGAAATGCCTCACCGCGTTGCGCGCCCAAGACCTGAGCCCCTTCGAAGTGGTCGTCGTCAATGGACCCTCCACGGATCGCACGTCGGAAGTCTTGGATCGCTTCCCGGACGTGAAGCGCGTCGAGAACCCCAAGAGGAATCTTTCGATCTCGCGCAATCTCGGCATTCAAGCTTCTTCGGGCGATCTCATTGCGTTCATCGATGACGATGCCGTCGCCGAGGCGGATTGGCTGGAAGTGCTGCGCGAGACGTTTCAAGATCCGACCGTGGCGGGAGCCGGCGGTGTCGTGTACGGACCGGGCGGGGATCACTTCCAATTCCGGAACGGAACGATCACGCGCTATGGAATGCCCATTGCGATTCGCGACGAGCCCGGCGAGTTCTGCGCCCCGCGCGGAGAGCAGTACAACATCGTCATGGGTACGAACGCGATGTTCCGGCGGTCCGCGTTGGAGGCGGTCGGCGGCTTCGACGAGAACTATGAGTACTACCACGACGAGAGCGATCTCTGCGTGCGGCTCATTCAAGACGGCGGACGCATCGTTCACGTGTCCGATGCGGTCGTCTGGCATGAATTCGAGAAGAGCCGCATTCGCAAGACGGTGCGCGACTTCAATTGGGCCGTCGTCGACAAGAATACGATCTATTTTTACTTCTGCGTGAATCGCTGGAAGTCGCGGCCTTGGGACGTGCTGAGCCCGCTGCGAGCATGTTTGATCCACTGCGGCATCTTCACGCGCTGGTTCGTTCGCGGTGAGATCGGATTCTTGAACTTTTGCCGCTCTTGGATCCGCTGGTGGGCCGGCATCGTGTTGGGATATGCGAAGGGATTGTTCGTTGCTCCGCGTCGCCGGTTGAACGAGCGCGAAGCTTCGAAGTCGTTTCGTCCGTTCGGCCAGACCGCGCTGCGCGCCGGCGTCTCACGCCGCAACGTGGTGCTCGTGAGCCAGCAGTATCCCCCGGATTCGTGCGGCGGGATCGGCGTGTACACGGAGATCTTGGCGCGCGGGCTCGTCGAAGCGGGGCATCACGCGACGGTCATTGCCGCGGGGAAGAGCCGGAGCACGGAATGGCGCGAAGGAGTGCGGGTCGTTCGCGTACCCGGGGCCCGAGTCCCGCGGGGCATTCCATTCGGACATCGCGTAACGAGAAAGAACGTCGCCCGAAGCCTGGCGGTCGATGCCGCCATTCGCGAGATCGCGTCGCGCGGAGCAGTCGACATCGTGGATGCGGCGATTTGGGATGCGGAAGCCTTTGCGACATGTTTGCGAGGGCAAGAAAAGCTCGTCTTGCGGCTCACCACTCCCATGGCGGTCGTCGCGGAAACACAGGGCTGGCCCGCCAATGACGACCTGCGTCTGGCCGCGGAAATGGAATGGGATCTCGTACGCCGGGCCCATGCGGTCGTCGATTCTTCCGGAACGATCGCGAAGATGTTGGCGGAGCGATACGGCGTGCGTCCCGGATCGAATCTGGTGCGCGAGATCCCCTTCGGGATTCGCATTCCTCCAGCCGTCCTCGGGCCGCGCAAGGATTCCGAAGTGCGCGTTCTTTTCGTCGGTCGTCTCGAGGCTCGCAAAGGCTTCGACGTTCTGGCGCAAGCGATTCCCCGAGTGCTGCACGACAATCCGCACGTCCGCTTTTGGATTGCCGGTGAAGGAGACGCCGGCGATCGCGTGGTGCGTGAGGTGAACGACATGGCGCGCAAGAATCCCGGACGCATCCAGCTCTTCGGATGGGTGGACGATGCCCGCCGCGACGAGCTGTATGCGAGCTGCGACGTATTTGTGGCGCCGTCGCGTTACGAATCGTTTGGCCTCGTGTATTTGGAGGCCATGACTCGCGCCAAGCCTTGCATTGCCTGCGAGGCGGGGGGTGCTGCGCGGATCGTTGTCGCCGGTGAAACGGGACACGTGGTCCCGCCGGGAGAGGGAAGCGCATTGGCGGAGGCCATTCTGGATCTGGCCAGGGATCGAGAGAAGCGCATGCGCATGGGAGCCGCGGGGCGGGCTCGTGCCGAACAGGAATTCAGCGTGGAGCGGATGGTCGAGCACACGTTGGCACTCTATGACGAGATCCTGGAGTCGCGGCCTCTTCGCCCTCAGGTGGCGGCGGAAGCTCTCCTTCGATAATTCTCGATCACTTCGTGCGGGTTGCCTTCGGCGACGAGCCTTCCGCGTTCCAAGAGAAGAGCCCGATCGCAGAACGCCTCCACGGCGTGAAGATCGTGGGAGACGAGAATGATCGTGCGCCCTTGTTTCTTGAAGAGATTCATGCGTTCGCGGCATTTCGTTTGGAAGGCTTCATCGCCGACGGCCAGCACTTCGTCGACGAGTAGCACTTCCGGATCGACGTCGGTCGCAATCGCGAAGCCCAAGCGAGCCGACATTCCCGCAGAGTAATTCTTTACCGGAACCTCGATGAAGCGCTCGAGCTCGGCGAACTTCACGATGCGATCGAAGCGCGCGCGCATTGCGGCGCGCGAGAATCCGTACAAGGCTCCGCAGAGATAGACATTCTCTTCTCCGGAGAGCTCTGGATTGAAGCCGGCTCCCAGATCGATCAACGTCGTGATGCGTCCCTGAGCTTCGACGACGCCGCTCGTCGGCGTGAGGACTCCGGCCAGAAGCCGCAAGAGCGAAGTCTTGCCGCTTCCGTTGTGGCCGATCACGCCCAGAGCTTCCCCCCGCTGCACGGTGAAGGAGAGATCATCCAAGGCGCGGAAGCGCTCCACCAAGCCTTTGCGAAAGGCGCTTCCTCGCAGAAAGCGGATCACGGCTTCCTTGAATGAGACCTGTCGCTCGTGAACCAAGCGATACTCCAGACAGAGATTGCGGACCGCGACAGCGACGCCGCTCTTCACTTCTGGAGTTGCGATCGATTGCACGGCGACGGGTGGTGCGCTCACGAAAGGTAGTGCAGGAAAAAGGCTTCGTGCCGGCGAAAGACAGCGAGCCCGCCCAGGAACGCCACCGCCGCGCAAGCTGCTCCGATCGTGAGACTGGTGGCATTGGGCCAGGTGCCGTCGAGAAAGATTGAGCGAAACGGAAAAATCATGTGCACGAGCGGATTCCAATGAAAGGCCCAAAGGTACTTCTGCGGGATGACGGTCAAGGGATAGATGATGGGAATGAGATAGAAGATGGCCTGCAGCGCCACCTCGAGAATTTGCCGCAGATCGCGAAAGAACACGGTCCAGGCGGAGAACGCGAGAACGACACCGGTCGTGAACACTCCCAGGATCACCAGACACAAGGGAAGTGCGACGAGACTCCAGGTGAGCGGCACGCGCTGCCAGATCATCACGATGACGAGCGGCACCAAGGCCAGCACCAAATTGACGAGATGACTGGCGACGAGCGCAATCGGGTAGATCGCGCGCGGGGTGTACACGTTCTTGAGCAGGCTC
>Ga0111539_10002795_pt1 | contig 23166 bp, 27 predicted proteins | sample RhiMethybrSRZTD1_FD_79667 | JGI IMG/M metagenome (GOLD analysis project Ga0111539, IMG submission 79667) | Populus rhizosphere microbial communities from Tennessee, USA - Rhizosphere MetaG P. TD hybrid SRZTD1 (version 2) (version 2) | ecosystem: Host-associated > Plants > Roots > Rhizosphere >...
ACGACGAACCTAGGAACGGAAATCAGAATGGTGAGAAGGAATGGTTGCGCGACCGGAGGGACTCACGCCGTTTACCTCAATGCGCGGATGTCTTATCTGGCATGCGGCCGCGCGGCATGGGGACGCCATAGAATTCATAGATCATGATGGCCAGATCTCGACTATTCAGATCCGGCCAATTGTCTTTGTCAAAGCCCGGCGCCCGCTCGAGATCCTTATTCGTGACGTCAAGGATCACACGTTTCATATCGCCGGTGAACGTCAGCGCTTTCCACGGCACGGCAAAGTATTTATGACCCACGCCTAAAAAGCCTCCGTAATCCAGAACGACATAATCAATCTCGCCATCCGTGGGATCCACGACCAAGTCCTTAATTTCACCGAGTCTCTTGCCGTCCCGTTCCTCTACGTGCATCCCGACCAGATCAGTGCCCTTGAACACGCTGCTCTTCTCCAGAGCGTGCGCCCCATCAAGCTGACTGATCATCAGCAAAACGGCGGCCACCATCGCCAAAGATAGTCGCATCAGACCTCCTATGAATCAGTGAAAAGACTTCGTAGAAAGTACGCGCGCACATGCTTATTGCGAATACGCTCGTTCATTGTGCTGACTGAGGTCGAGGCCTAACTCCTCCTCCTGTTGAGAGACACGGAGGCCGAGGAGATGATCGATGCAGGTGAGTAGAAGCCATGTGCCCACGACGGAAAAGGCCATGACGGACAACATGGCTAGGATCTGAACTCCGAGGAGATGATGGTCCCCAAAGAAGACCCCATTCGCGCCGTGCGGGTTGATGGCGAGAGACGCGAACAGACCCGTCGCCACGATACCCAGACACCCGCCGACGCCATGGATCCCTACCACGTCCAACGCATCATCGAGTCTCCACTTCGCTTTCAGCACGATGGCCCAATAGGACGCAAGACCCGCGGTCAGTCCGATGGCGATGGCGGCAAGCACCGACACGTAGCCCGCCGCAGGAGTTACGGTGGCCAGTCCGGCAATCGCTCCGCTGGCCATGCCGAGGACCGTAGGAACTTTGCGGTAGCGCCACTCGACCACGACCCACGAAAAGGCTCCCGCTGCGGCGGCCGCATGCGTCGTAACGAACGCGTTGACCGCAATTTCATTCGCGCCCAGCGCGCTGCCAGCGTTAAAACCAAACCATCCAAACCAGAGCAGGCCTGTGCCCAGCAAGGTCAACGGAAGGTTGTGAGGAGCGAGATGCTCGATCCCATAACCGCGCCGGGGGCCCAACTTCAACGCACACACTAATGCAGCCGCACCCGAACTGATGTGGACGACCGCCCCTCCGGCAAAGTCCAGCGCGCCCCACTTTCCGAGCCACCCTCCCCCCCACATCCAATGGGCGATAGGACAATAGATGAAGAGTACCCACAGTCCTGCAAAGATGAGCAATGCGCTAAAGCGCATCCGCTCGGCGAACGCGCCGGTGATGAGGGCCGGCGTGATGGCGGCAAACATTAATTGAAAAATCATAAACGCCTGATGCGGAATGGTGGGCGCATACGTGGGATTGGGGCTCATACCGACACCGATGAGGCCGACCCAATCCAACCCGCCGATGACGCCCCCGTGATCAGGACCAAAGGCGAGGCTATAGCCGACGAGAATCCACAACAGCGTGACCAGACAGAGGATGGCGAAGCTGTGCATGATCGTGGCCAGCACGTTTTTTGTCCGGACCAGCCCTCCATAGAATAGAGCGAGTCCCGGTACAATCATGATGAGGACGAGGGCCGAAGCCGTCAGAATCCATGCGGTGTCCCCGGCATTGATACTGTTCGAAGGCAGACCCTGAGCTTCTTCAGCCAATGCCGGACACGAGACGACTGTCAGTCGTGTGATTATCGCGACCCCTATGACCCTAGCGTATCCATATCCCATCATGAAATCCCCATCATCCTCTTGATTACTTACCCGCTCCAGAGCCGTGCCCATCTCGGTTTGAGCGATTGTCCAGTAGTCGCTTCAACCGTGTGACCTCGGATTGTTGTCTCTCCAGCGATTCCCGTAACGTGCGAATCTCCTCTCTGAGAGACTCGATCTCAAGGTCCTTCCGCACGATCAGTTCATTAAGCGAGGACATCTGAGGTGACCCCGGACTGCGCGGCCTTCCCTCAAATGCAGGTGCAGCGGGTGTGAGCGGGAGCGAAGAAAGCGGCGCTTTGGAAACCTCATCTGTGGCGGCACGAAGCGAGAGCGCGCGTTCAAGTTCGACATAATTGATGCGCAGAGACATCGGTGAGCTGCGCTCGGCCAAATGGATTTCGTTGGTTGGACCATGAAAGACGAGCCGCGACCCTTGACCCGAATTGGGGAGTTGTCGGCCCGGCTTGGCGTCAGAACCATGTGAATGCCCGTCATCGAATTGCTGAAGTGTGAAATAGAGATAGGGCGAGGCGCAATAGAGCACGCCTTGCGTCGTCTCTTCTCCTTGACTTTTAGGGGCTTTGAAGCGAACGCTCACCTGTTGCGCAGAGGTCGCCTGCGCGAGCGCCTGCACGAGATAGCGTGCAACAGCCACGCTCTGGTCATCGGGAAAGACAGCGACAGGAGGCGTGCGTCCCGAGAGAAGTCGTTGCAGCAGGCGGTCGTCTTGTTCCATATACAGTCCATGAAGGACGGCGGCCATGACACCAGGTTCGATGGTAACCGGGTGCCGCGGCTGCGCCTCGCGAGAGCGGGGCTCCAGCATGACGACATCATAGGCGCCTTCATGCACGAGGATCGGCGGAGGCGCTCCTGCACAGCTCGACAGACTGGACCCAGCCATTAGAAGACAGCACGTTATGAAGCGTTTTATCCACCAAGCATTCATGGCGCCGCACTCTAACATAGCTCCCATCACAAGTAACGCCTTGACAGTCCCCAACTACTTTGTTATAAAACCGTCTCATAAAACACTTAGGGATCGCGGACAATGGCGTCCATCCCAGGGTGTGTCGGGACAATGACGTCCTTCTAGCCGATCGGGGCAAGAAGGACTTTTTTTTGGGGAATCGCTGGTCGAGAAACAAAGAGGTTTCTCTCGTGGACAATGCTGTCCTCAGCCCATAGCACGGGCTGAGGATTTTTTTTGGTCACTCACAGTGCGAGCGAGAGAAACCCTTCTTCCGCCGCGCGTGCAAAAGGAGAACCTCAATGAAATGGAATGCCATCCTGATCCGATCTTCCCTGGCGCTGTGTGGCGCACTCACGCTTGCAACGTCCGGGATCGTCCATGCCCAGGACACGCCCGCCCCGAGTGCACCTGCGCCGAGCGTCCTCGAACGTCTCGATACGTTGGAAAAGAAGGTTGATGCCCCGGGCATTTGGAAAACGCTGGGCTTGAGGCTCTCCGGATTTGTCGATGTGGCCTACACCCAAAATTTCAATAATCCCGCCAGCGATCTGAACCAGCTCCATATTTTCGATACCAACGCCAACGCGTTCATGCCGCATCTCGCGCAGCTGCTGCTGGAACGGCCGGCCGATGCCGGAGGCTCACTGCTCGATCGAGCAGGTTTCCGGGCGCGGTTGAACTTTGGTCTCGACTCACGTGTGACGCGCGCGCGGACGAATTATCAAACCGGAACCACGAACGATGAGTTGGATTTTCAGGAACTGTACGCCCAGTACATCGTTCCGATCGGCAATGGATTGGATGTGAAAGTGGGCAAGATGAACACCTTGATCGGCTACGAGGTCATCAATAGCTGGGAGAACCCCAACTTTTCCCGCTCATTCATGTTCGGCCTAGGCCAAGCCTTTACGACCACGGGCATTCGCTTGACCTATACGTTTAACCCTATGGTTCTCGCATCCGTTGGCGTCGTCAACGGCTGGGACAATGTAGACGACAACAACCGCGGAAAAACGGTGGAATGGCTCGTGGCCTTGACCCCGCATGCGCGCTTCGGGGTCAGCTGGTATGGTTCGTATGGGCCGGAACAAGCCAATCGGGCGTTCGGTGATCCCGCCAGTGGCAGCCTTCCCGGCAATCCATCGGCCAAACGCTTTGCCAATGGATTGATCATGACCGGCAAACTGACCGATCAGACTACCCTGGTGCTCGAACCGTATTACGTGAATGAGGCCAGTAATCCGGCCATCGCGGCAAATCCAGCGCTGAGTAAAAATGCGCGGTGGGACGGGATTGCCGCCTACGTCATTCATGATTTCACCGACCAATGGAGTGTTCGTTTGCGCGGCGAAGTGTTTGAAGATGCCGGAGGATCCCGTACGTGCGGAGGCACGTTCAATAACGCGGGGGGTACCAATACGTGCTTTGGCGCCACGAATACGACGCCTGCGACACCGGTCGCTCAAACGCTCTGGGAAGTGACCCCCACGCTGCAGTTTAAGCCGGTTCCATCACTGATCACACGGCTCGAATTCCGCTATGACAAGTCTGACAAAAACGTTTTCCAATACGGGACCGTGTCGACGAATCACCAGGAAACCTTGTCGGTTGAAGTTGTGTATTTGTTTTAATGTCGGGCGACGAAGGGGAGGATTTCATGACATCATCAGTTGTGTTACGAACCGTTGGAGTGACGCTTGTGTGTATGGCCGTGCTCATGGCCACCGCCTGGACCTTTGCCGGGGAACCGCCGTCGCCCGCTCCAATCGAAGCGCCGGCCGCGGCCGCCGTCACGCCCGCTCCCGCACCACCGCCTAAGATCGACTCGGGCGATACGGCATGGCTGTTAATATCGTCGGCGCTGGTCTTGGCCATGACCGCTCCCGGGCTTGCCATCTTTTATGCGGGCATGGTGCGGAAGAAGAATGCGCTCAACACGATCATGCAATGTTTCATCATTCTCTGCCTCATCAGCATCCAATGGGTGTTATGGGGGTACAGTTTGGCCTTTGGCCCCGATAAGGGACATGTCATCGGCGGACTGGAATGGCTCGGTCTGAACAATGTGGGATTGGAACCGAATCCCGATTATGGCGCGACAGTCCCCCACCAAGCGTTTATGGTCTTTCAGTTGATGTTCGCCGTCATCACACCGGCGCTTATCACGGGGGCCTTCGCCGAACGGATGAAGTTTACGGCGTTCTTGGCCTTCGTGCTTCTCTGGGCCACATTTATTTATGATCCGCTTGCGCACTGGGTATGGGCCGTCGGGGGGTGGATGCGGGACTTCGGCGCGTTAGACTTCGCGGGAGGAACAGTCGTCCACATTAGCTCCGGTGTGGCCGGGCTAGCCTGTGCGGTTGTCTTTGGACGGCGCATAGGCCATGGCACCGAAGCGATGCCTCCGCATAATTTGCCCCTGACCGTGATCGGCGCCAGCCTCCTATGGTTCGGATGGTTTGGGTTCAATGCGGGAAGCGCCATCACCTCCGGCGCCTTAGCGACCAGCGCGTTCGTCGTGACGAATACCGCCACGGCTGCCGCGGCGCTAGCCTGGATGCTGTTTGAATGGGCTTATTATGGACGCCCCACAGTATTAGGCGCAGCCAGTGGCGCCGTGGCGGGACTGGTGGCGATCACCCCCGCCTCCGGTTTTGTAGGGCCCATGGCCTCCATCCTAATCGGCATCGGCGCAGGGCTGATTTGTTACGGGGCCGTTCTGCTGAAAAACCGCTTCCGTTATGATGACGCATTGGATGCGTTTGCCATTCATGGAGTGGGGGGAACGTGGGGCGCACTAGCGACGGGATTATTTGCCAGCAAAGCGATTAATCCCGCCGGCGCAGATGGGCTGTTCTTCGGCAATCCCGGTCAATTCGGCATCCAATTGGTGGCGGTCTTGGTATCCTGGACGTTTGCCTTCGTCGGTACGTACTGCCTCCTGAAAGTGATCGATATGTTCATCGGACTCCGGGTGACGAAAGAGCAGGAGGTCATGGGACTCGACCTCAGCCAGCATAATGAAGCGGCGTATTCCTAACCGGAATAAAGCTCGATGGAGGTCAGGACCTGACGCAAGGAGGCACAGATGAAGCTCGTCGAAGCGATTATCAAACCGTTCAAGCTGGATGAGGTCAAGGATGCTCTACTGGAGATCGGCGCAAAAGGGATGACCGTGACGGAAGTAAAAGGATTCGGTCGGCAGAAGGGTCACAAAGAAACGTATCGTGGCACTGAATACACGATCGAATTCGTCCCAAAGATCAAAATTGAAGTCGCCGTCGGCGATGAACAGGTTGCTCAGGTCTTGGATACGATTCTACGCACTGCTCGCACTGGCAGCATCGGCGACGGCAAAATTTTCGTGCGGGAGTTGCATAATGTCGTCCGCATCCGCACAGGAGAGACGGGGGACCCTGCCTTGTAATCCCCGATCTCGGCAAAAACGCAGTGGCCATGTCGGCAATCGGACCTGGCCACAATCTACTAAATGCCGGGAACGTTAGTGTCGTGATGCTTGGTTCGTCAGCGCCAGCGCCTGATGTTGATGAAAGGCGTATTGTTGTTCCAGGTCCGCCGCTTTCCGACGATGTTCCTGAGCCGCCGTCACAAGTCCCGCTCGACGGAACCCTTTCGGATCGGTCGCGGGGCTTAGGTTATCCGCCATCTGTTGGTAGCGCTCAGCAGCCTCGGCCTGCGAGCGAGCCTCGCGATCATACGAACTTGCGGCGACAAGGTGCTGTTCAGCCGTCAACGGCTGATCCGATCCCGTGGCAGCGAATAAACTGCTATCACTGCCGGTTGTACACCCGATTGCTCCCAACAGAACGCTGGATAACAGGAGCGAGCGAATACTTCTTTTCCATAGATCTTGCCGGTTCGTATTCATGGCCTTCCCCTTTCTGTTTGATCTCCGCATCTACCCCTCGCTGTCTAGTGACAGTATGACTCGGGATGAGTCCTCGGGGTTATCAGGAGAACCCTGAGAAAGGGCACTAAATGGCCTGAGAAGGGCTTGGAACTGACTGGAAAACGGGCGTTCTGGGGAGGAAGACTAGGAATCAGTCGTGATCAAGCCGATCCTGATGGCGTAGCGGACCAGACCCGCTACATCGTGAATGCCCAGGCGATTCATAATTTCCATCCGATGACTTTCGATGGTCTTGACGCTCAAGGAGAGCCGCTGGGCCATATCTTTGGTCGAGTGTCCTTCCGCGATAAGCTGCAGAATTTCACGCTGGCGGGGTGTTAACTCATGAACCGCCACTGGTTTGTTTCCGCCATGCAAATACTCTTGGACAAGTTGCTTGGAAACGGCAGGCGTTAAATACACTTCGTTTCGCATGACGGCTTTAATGGCCAGCTCCAATTCAGCGGGGTCTGCGCCTTTCTGTAAATAACCCGACACTCCGACGCTCAACGCTTGCCGGACATAATCTTCGTTTGTATACATGGACAAGATAATCAGATGAATATGTGGGGACTGTTTGAGAATTCTGACGGCGGCATCCAAACCATTTAAGCCGGGCATCGCGATGTCCATCAGAACCACATCAGGCTGATGACGCTGCGTCGCTTCGATGGCCTCGTCACCGCTTCCCGCTTCGGCCACGACTTGGATCCCGCCCAAACTTTGCAATAAGACGCGCAGTCCCGCTCGAACCAGGACATGGTCGTCGGCAAGGAGGACTCGGATGTCGCTGGTTTCCATTGTTATCCCTGCTTCCGGCTCGACTCTCGCGGCAAGGGAATCATCGCCTTGACCTCTGTTCCCCCACCAGGGTTGGAGCGAATCGAGAGCCGCCCGTCAAAATGTCGAACGCGTTCTTCCATCCCCAAGACCCCAAGGCTTTGTCCGTGCGCCGCGCGCTGTTGCGCGTGCACCGCATCAAAGCCGACACCATCGTCACGGATGACAATCTCCAATTCAGCGTCGTTCTTCTTCAACGTGACGCTGAGGTGGCGGGCTTCGGCATGGCGCATCACATTCGTGACTGCTTCCTGGACGATTCGGTAGCAGGTCACCGCCATATCCGCAGGGAGGTGGGAGAGCGAATCTTCCGCAAAGATTTGGGCATCCCAGCCGGCCCGTTCCGCCTGTCGGGACACATACCATTTGACAGCCGAGACCAGCCCAAGATCGTCCAAAAGAGAGGGGCGCAAATCGAGCGACAGATCGCGCACATGCTGCAAGATATGGTCGACAATACCCATGCTGTCGGATAAGGAGGCGGCGATGTCCGGGCGATCGTTCTTGCGATGGAGCGTCTGCAGATTCATTTTTACCGCCGTCAGCGCCTGACCAATTTCGTCGTGCAGATCTCTGGCCAAGTGACGACGTTCTTGCTCTTGCACATGCATCAGCCGTTGTGAGAGCGCCTGCATCCGCTCGTGCGTTTGTCGAAGTGCGGTTTCAGCTTGCTTACGATTCAAATAGGACGACACACTGTCCGCAAGCGAATTGATGAGGTCACGTTCTTCCGCAAGAAACGGCCCCTCTGTCTCAGGCGGTTTCTCTTCGAGATAGGTGACCGCGATGATCCCCCTATGGCCCGCAGTCGTTTGCAGGGGTGCGGACTGCACCCATGGTGTGGCCCTAAAGTTCGGGGTCATAAACTCCTCGTCGTCAAACACAATGCGGGCCGCCGTCATATCCGGATATTGCCACGCCGGCGGGAGCAGATTCACAATCTCTTGGAGTACTTCTGAAGAGGACTTGGCAGGATCTTGCATCACTCGCACCGCCTTGTGTAAAGCCGTCAGCTCTTTGATGCGCTCGGTCAAACTATGCAGCACCTCCGTCTGATTCCCCCGATCCATAGACGACTCTCCTCCCCCTCTCTCCACGGAGTCCCTCCTAGAATCTCAGGCAACTATAATCAGAATACATCGACGTGTCCAACGGGCGAGTCCACTGTCGACTACATTTGTCTACGTAACGCGGACAGGAGGGCAAAGCGAACGCGAGACACGCCGTTGCGTGTCAGGCACTGGTTAGTCGAGAGGCATTGCCCACTCGATCTGAAAGAGACTGGAACGCACTCGGCAGGCAGGTTGGCAGAACGGCCTAACTAAATCGAATACGACACCACTCGCACCGCCACTTCGTCGCACTCTTTGGCGACGAATGACGCTTACTGTGGTGGCGTACCCCCTTCAAAGGCAGGCCACAGAGCGGACATTTTCTTTTTATTGCCTCTTCGCCGTTTACAGCTTCTGGCTTTTCTCGATCATCGTCTTCCATGTCGGGGGTAACCTAAATGATAAGAGCATAAATAGCCCGTCCTAAAACATCACTCTAATATAAATCCAGTTAGCCAATCTCATTAGGAGAGTTTAGCATGAAACTTATGACCGCCAACTTTAGAGTTGGCTCACCAGCATTTTGGGTAGAGTCGTTTATCCATGTATTTTTGTAATGCAGGGATTAATATTTGCGTACTTCATCTAGATCCATGTGTTCACAAAGGACCAGCGGGTTATTTGCTTCTCATCCTCACCGGTTGCGCGGCGTCAAAAAAAGGCGCGCCGGATCACCGACAATCAGAGACTTCCTCCCGAAGCAGATAAAGGTCTCCGATCAAAGCGTCGGCATCAGGACAGCTTCTTGGAATGCTACCTATCAAGGAAAACATATTACTCTTCGGGCGAGTACAGCGAGAAGAGTCAGTAGCAAATGGCGCTTGCGGCAACTAGCCAATCACATGGATCAATCGGCTTCAGCAGCGAATGCACTGCTTTGGTCGCCATAGAAAACAGAGAGCAAGGAACGAGACTAGGACAATCCCCTGAGCCTCCACCGCTAGTGATCGCCGACGCGATACAGGATTCAAGACTTGACCCCATAACGGTGTGTGAACAGCCTCACGTTCGTTTCCAAAAATACTAAGTGACTGGTACAACCTGTTAGTTTTGACAGTTCCCGCCTAGGCTGCGCGTATATAACATCCTGACGTTACCTGATCCATAGGAATAAAAAGGGAAGATTCTATGAGACGGCACAGCCTTCGGACATGGGTTGTATCTCTGATAGTCGTAGGAGTCACTGGATGCAGTCACTTTGATACAGGAACCGGCAATGACTCGATGAGTGGCCTGTTGAACGAAATGAAGGCTGTCCCACGCATTGTTGCATCCGCCCCGGCGAAAACTGATGACCGAAATGGCGACCAGGAGATAGTCAGACTCAAGGGACTTCTCGATCAGCAAAGGATTTTCAAAGCTGAAAAGGATCTCGTCAAATTGCTGCAGCCTGAAATTTCAAAAGGCAATGTGAGTGTGTATCAATTCGGTGATCAGTTAAAGATCCACCTTGCCTCAGGCCTCCTGTTCGATTCCGGCAAGGCTGAATTGAAACCGGCTGGGGTGGATGTCATCAAGCGAGTAGGTGGTGTGTTGAAGGAGTTTCCCGACAAGCAGCTGCATGTCAATGGTTATACCGATAATGTGCCGATTCGTGGAACCTTGTTAAAAACATTCCCGAGCAATATGGAGCTCTCCAAAGCTCGCGCCGAGTATGTGATGACCACATTGGAGCATGGCGGTGTGCCGAAGGCTAACATGACCGCGATCGGACATGCCGATACTGAACCTGTGGCCGATAACAAAACTGCAACAGGTCGTCAGAAAAATCGGCGCGTGGAAATCGTGGTGCAATAAACACAATTGAACTCTGACCCAGGTGGCGACGGATGCTGCCCGACCTGATGGCCGACGAAAATCATGGGCTTCTTCACGCCAGATTATTTCATTCACGCCGCAAACGTCCTTCTGTTGATCGCTTACAGCGTTCGCGATGTTCTATGGTTGCGCTTGTTCGCGGTGGCAGCTTCGTTGATTGCCATCCCTTATTATGTGCTCCAGCCCACCATGTTGTGGGCGCCGCTTGCTTGGAGCGTGGTCTTTGCGGGAATCAATCTATTTCAATCGTGGCTCCTCTTTGTCGAGCGCCGTCCAGTCAAACTGACGGCCGAGGAGGAGGACATTCGCCGGCTTGCCTTTCAGAGCCTACCGCCTCGGAAAGTCCTGCAGGTTCTGAGTATTGGATCTTGGGTCACGGCTGAAGTTGGCGAGCGCCTCATCGAGCAAGGTAAGCTTCCTGACTCTGTTTCGCTCATCGTCCGTGGCAAAGTGCGGCTGACGAAAGATGGGCGTATGTTCGATTTAATCCCTGGTGACATCGTAGGCTCCGCTCTCATCCTCAACGGCATTCCCTCCAACGTGGAAGCGGTGACCGTGGAACCTCTGCGCGCAATGCGCTGGCAGATTGGGACACTCGACAAGTATCTCAGCGCCAACCCGGAAACTCGAAACGTCATGCAGAGGCACCTCGCCCATGACCTCGCAGGAAAAATCGGACGTCTGGTTACCGATTCTTCCAAGCCCTCTGACAGAAATCCGTAAGATGCATCATGGCGTAAGTCGGTCTCTTATGACTGCATCAGTCCATCGCTTGGTCCTTGCATCTTCGAATCGAGAAACTGGTCCTTATTACGGACCTCGAGAAACTCAACCAGCTGAAGTCCTGCTTCGTGTCGACGGTGACTCATGAATTCCGCGCGCCGCTCACTTCAATTAAAGGGTTATGGAGAATGGGCTCGATGCCCTCTCCGGGACTCTAAATCAGCGGCGGACGCACTACCTTGATCGGGTGAAACACAACGTTAATCGCTTGGCCCTGACCGTCTGTACATTAGTTTCCGACAGCAACTCTTTTGCCCTTGATCCATTCTTCCCAAGTAAGACGCACGTCACGACTGCCCGCAGGGACAGAAAAATGAGAAAACTGATAGCGGTAATAATTAAGTGACCGAATATCCAGAGGGTCCTCAGGCTTTCTCAAATGGTACGTACGCAATAGAACTTCATTGCGACAACACCCTTGAAGCAACTCCGTGCAGTCGCCGCATCCTATCCAGGTGATGAAGAGTTCCCATGTGGCGGGTTCTTCTTGATGGAAAGACGTCGCTGGCGTGCGCGCTCCGAATGTGAGATAGGCCACATCATGGATCAGTTGGTGACACATTTGACAGTGAGGGCGGATTGATTCGCATGCGTCAGTCATAAGTCCTGCTTCCTTAAGAATGACTGGAACTGGCAAGACCACATTGGTAGCCAGTCCTCTACAAGCATTGGCCCGGGGTCTTTCTAGATCAGCAAGCTGGGAAGCGACGGATCTTCCTTGCTCAATGCAGCGGGAACGACACAACAATCCCCCCCATCACATCATTGAGCTTGTAGTTTCGTTTCCGGCTGGACTCATGACCATTGTGACAATCAATACAGGCTGTGCTCACGGCGCGATCAGGATAGAGAGCCTTAAACAAACGCTTGTCTCCTTGGGTGATGATGCCGGTGTACGGTTTTTTGGGAGTCTTTCCCACCTGTTCTAACCCTGCCCGTTCAAAGTCATCCGCCGGTCCATTCTCTTTGTTGATTGGCCACAGACTGGTGAGTCGAATGCGAAGCCCGGTCCCCTGCCCCTCCACTTCCCATCCCGTCATCATGAGCATTTGAGCCGGGAGCGGTAACATACCCTGTGCCTTCCAGTGCTCCGACGCCACGGTGACTCCAAGTTCCTGCATGCGCTCCACCACGTGCGTCGTATATAACGTACGGTCCGCCTCAACCAGCGCATGGATATAATCGGCCACGATTTCCGGTGGCACCCCGACCTGCTCTGCAGGATGCACGACACTTCCTATCAGGCTGGTGAGCAGGACCGCCATGAGGGAGAGTGGACCACAAGACATCCGATGCGGGAAGTACATAACGATGCTCCTTACCCAACGCCCCTCAGTTACGAGCCGGGCTGCTTGTCCTCCGTCACCACAATGAGCAGTTCTTTTCTTTGGGGACTGTGCTGCGTATGGTGACTACACCAGATAAGATCGTACATGGATCGGAACTCTGAGAAAGGAGGGATGAACTGCAGGGTCAGGCTGTCCCCAGGTTTCAAACGAAAGCCAGCGGCCTCCTTTCGGAAGATGCCCGTCGCCCGGCCCGTGAAATGGACTTCAATCCGTGTGAAGAGCGCCGAGATGAAGTCATGCGCCACGCTATCCTCATTTCGGATCGCGAAGATGGTGGGACGGCCAGCAATGAGGGAAACATCTGGCCCGACTGGCTGCCCCTCCCGCCGCAGTTGATACCCCTTCGCCCCGATGACAATCTCGATTGCAGCATCTGCTCGTTCGTGACCAGCCTCCCGGCCATGCGCGCTCTCGTCATGTTCCACGATGTCATGGTCATGGGCGAAGACGAGGCGATGATCCAGGCTCCCGCCCGTTATGACTGCTATGACCGCAAATGCCAATTTGATTTTGAACCGCATACGAGTTCGTCCTGTATGTTACTGAGCGGCCGCCTTCTTCGGCTGAAGGACAAGGATTTCTCCACGCATCGAGTCCCCATAGATCTTTCCATGGAGGTTACACCAGAAATGGAACAGGTCATACGAAGGGGCCGCTGGGATTTCAAAGCGGAGCGTGACAGTCTCACCCGGGTCAACCCGCAGACCACTGGCCGTATGGGTGTAGACCAGTGTGGCTCGACCCGAAAACTGGAGATCCACGTGCTGGAATAAGGGAGAGACGAATTCATGGGCAATGTGGTCCTCATTCTTGAGCATGAGCACGATGTTCTCCCCGGGGACGAGAGAGAAGCGGGGGTCTTTGACATCAGCCCCCAGCCCTTCTCCCTTGAGGACCCGAAACGTTTGATCCTTCATCACAAGAATCACGTCGGGGTCATACTCAGATTCGGCAGCATAGGTCACGGCCGGATATTCCCCGGCAAGGACCCCACCCATCATGGCGAGGACTAGCACGGGCCACGAGTGCCGACATCCTCTTCCCTTTGTCGGTGTCTTACGACACTGGTCTGTCACGGCGCGCCCTCTTGAGCCATACATCAGCGCATTGAGACGATTGGATGGTTAGACGGACAAGCCTCTGCGAGGCCGACAGTATTCACGCTCAGCCTCCGCCAGTCTCCCCCCGTGTCTCGACGATCAAGATCTCGCCGCGCATCGGGTCTGCGTGCTGCTTGCCATGGACATTGCACCAGAACAGATCATAGAGTGGCTGAAACTCCGCGCTGTCCTGCGGGACCTGGAAGGTCAACACGACGCTCTGCCCGGGGTCGACCCGCACGCCCATGGCTTTCGGAAGCTTCACCAGTGTGGCATTCCCTGAGATTTGGAACGGGGCCTTGTAGAGCAAGGGGGACACGAATTCATGGGCCACGGTATCGTCATTTCGGAGGTTGATGTCGGCTTGGGTGCCGGCCACTAGCATGAACCCTTTCTCACTCTGTCCCGAACTAACGCGGAATCCCTTGTCCTTCATCACGACGTCTACTTTCCCTTGCGACTTCTCCGGAAACGCCGGCACCCCTTCGGCCCCCACACCTACTCCACCGGCCAACACCAGCCCTGCTGCTGCAACCGCCCAAAGATTTCGCATGGCGTCCCCTCCCTGTTATGGAGCCGGAATCCCCTGTCCACACCGCTTTTCTGATCAGCGATCGGCATCCAGGACATTCACGGTCCCGCCTTTGAAGACTAAGGGGTACAACTATCAGGCCATAATAGAGTGAGAGACCAATACGCCGTATTGAAAGGCCATTGGTGAAGTTTCAGAATATGCATGTGACGGAGGCGGCAGGATGGTGTGTATCAAGAATGAGAGCCCGCTAAAATACAGGTAAAGCATTCCATATTAGGTACCTATCCTAGGCACCTTTCTTTCTAGGGGAGTCATGTCAATGGGATAGGAGAGACAGTGGAGGTTGCACCTTTGGCAAGTATCCAATTGTCTATCCTATTATCGAAAATGGTACGGTCGCCACGTTGAATGGCGGCTCCTTTGGGCTACATATCTCACTAACGGACGGACCCTGGAACACAACGGCCTTCATACAGGAAAGACCTCCATCCGATATTAGAACACCTTCTCTCGACGCTCCATAAGAATGGGCTGGGCCCGCAAGCGGTCTTAGATTGATAACAACGCTTACATCTGCTTTTTAGCAGTTGGAAGCCTGGGGGATCTTAAAGCCCCAGAAAACAACTGCCGCGCAATAGAGGCACCAGTTTCCATGGATGTCATCGAGGAGAGGGACGGATATGTGCTGATCAGTCTTAGTTGTCGAGTTCTGCGCACAGTCCTCAGAAACTTCTTCCTGACTCCCGAAAACGACATGTCAGTCTTTCCGTCAACTGTTCCCCATTTCGAAGGCATGGGGTATGCCCACATCTGCCGTCTTACCTAGGCGTAGATTGACTTTTAGATGTTTTACGGCATGCTTTTCATATACATGGTATGCCCTAACTGCACGTTTCAGCGGCTACCCGAAGCGACTGAATGCGCTCGGTGTGGCATTGTCTTCGCCAAGTACCACTCCAGATCAGACAGCCATCGGCGCTCTCACATCGAGCCGAGGCCGCCGAGTGATCTTCTTCATGCTCCTTCGGGCATATTCGCCCGGTGGGTGAAGGAGCTGCTGGTGCCCGCGGGACGTCTCATCAATCCCACTGTCTATGGCGGGCGAGTTTTTATCTATGCTGGGCTCCTTCTCTGGGGCTGGAAGTTTCTCTCCATGCCAATGGAGACCAATTATGTAGGTGAGTCGTACATGCATCTGGTCAATCTTCCCTTTCATGAAGCTGGCCATCTTATTCTTAGCCCACTAGGACGATTCATGCAGGTGCTAGGGGGAAGCCTCGGTCAATTGCTGATGCCCCTCGTTTGTTTGGGGGCGTTGCTGATTCAAAATCGGGATGGGTTCGGCGCAGCCGTTGGCCTCTGGTGGTTCGCAGAGAGTGTGATGGATCTTGCGCCCTATATTAACGATGCGAGAGCGCTCGATTTAGTCCTGTTAGGAGGAGTGACGGGCAAGGACGTTGAAGGTTACCACGATTGGCAATACATTTTGGAGGCGCTCGGCTGGCTACAATATGATCACACGCTGGCCCATACTGCGTATACATTGGGAAGTCTGTTGATGATCCTTGCCTATCTATGGGGTGGCTACATGCTTCTTTTACAGTTCAAGAACCTCGACATTGCGGCCAGTCACGTCGGACAGCAATGAGTTCTCTTTTTTCAGCTACTAACTCTTTCCTCAATCCTGCAGCACCTGATGTACGAAGGACACCGCAATCGATCCTTCACCCGCTGCGGAGGCCACGCGTTTAATATTGCCGGCCCGGAAGTCCCCGCACCAAATTCCGCGAGAATCTATCTGCTTATTCGCTGATTGTGTCATCTAGTTTTCTGGCAGAGACGCCTTCGCCGTCATCCATTCCCTCGAAGTAAGACGCAGGTCACGACCGGCCACAGGGATAGAAAAATTACAAAGCTGGTAGCGATAGTCGTTGAGGGATCGAATCTATCGGATTTTCAGGCTTTCTCAAATGGTACGTGCGCAATACAATTTCGTTGCGACTACATGCTTGAAGCAACTCCGTGCAGTCGCCGCATCCTACAGGTGATGAAGAGTTCTCATGCGGTCAGCGAAATACGGGCATTTCCTAAGAAGGAAGCCTTTGATGTTGACGAGCTGGGATAAACTTAGGGAAAATGCTTACTTGATAAGACGTTCAAAGCAACCTTACGCATGCAGCGTGCACATCCGTCGAAAAATGATGAAGGTATGAGAACACTTTTTTACTGTCATCCTGTGAGTCTAATCGCAACCTCTCGGCGATGAGAGCTGCACCGCAGAGTTATGAGGCAGGTCCATGATGCGATCCGTCAGCCACCGCGAATGCCGAAATTCTATCACGGTATGAGTATTCCCCAAGACTCGGTGAACCAGCGCAAATAGTCCTCCTCTCTACCGTCGCATTCGAGTTCGCCGGAAACTGGAAAGCGCCCCGGCGAGCTTCTGCTTCCGCTGGTAAGCCTTGAGCATTTCATGAAACCGCGGGAGCGTCTCTTGGGCCTTCTTGCGCACATGGATCAGTTCACGATGGGCCTTCACGAAGAACGTAAAGTCCTTCGGTACCTTATTGAGCATGCTATAGACGCGCGAAGGGCAGGCAATTGATAGGAGAGCTCAGTTCGACGGTGCGAAACGTGCCCACATACTATTTGGCTTGAGACAAAGTGGATACAAACGGCCCATCCAGTCTTCATAAGAGAATCCTGATGTCCCAATGCTGAATGAAAGGACAGTCGGGCACGAACAAGGGTCCACCTCCGTGCCGATTCGCGGGAGCCGTTGATTATGTGGAGCGGTGACCGGGCGTTGCTTTCCGAAGGGTCAGGATCACGCTGAGAGAGATGACCGCGCAGAGGCTCAAATAGAGACTGGGGCTTAGAGTGTTGCCGCTCCATTCGATTAACAGCGTCGCCACCAGCGGAGCCGTGCCGCCGAATAAGGCTGCCCCAATGTTATAGCCGGCCGAGAGGCCGGTAAAGCGTTGCGCGGGGGGGAAGAGTGTCACGACCACGGCGAAAAACGGCCCGAGATAACAGGACATGAGCACGGTCAACCAGACGTCTGCGGCCCACATCATGGGGAGGTCGCCGCTGGTCAACCAAACGAACGACGGGTACGCGGTAAGGGCGAGTCCGGCCGCTCCCATGAACAGCATGCGAGTGTGTCCGATTGTATCGGACAGATGGCCCATGAGTGGAATCAAAATCGCCAGCAGCAACATGCACGCCGTGTTTATGGTCAATACGGTGCGGAGCGGAACGGTCGTGACGGTCGACAGATATGTACTGAGATAGACATACAGCAGATAAAACCCGACCCCGTGGAGCCAGACGAGGCCGATCACTTTGACCACGGCTCCTCTTTGATGGGTGAAGACTTCACGAATAGGAGCAGCGGAGAGTGCTCCCGCGTGGCGCATATGCTCAAAGGCGGGTGATTCCGAAATGCGTGTGCGTAGGTACCATCCGATGAACGCGATCAGGCTTCCCAACAAGAACGGTATACGCCATCCCCACTGATGCAGCGCTTCGTCGGTCAGGGTCGATGCCACGAGAGTTCCCACGCCGGACCCGAGCAGGGCTCCCACCTGCGCGCTGAAGCCGGCCCAACTCCCGATGTAGCCTCGTTCGGACGACGCGGCATGCTCCACGAGAAACGTCACGGACCCCGTCAATTCTCCGCCGACCGATATTCCTTGGAGAAACCGACAACACGTAAGGATGAGCGGGGCCGCGATTCCAATCATTGCATAGGTCGGGAGCATCCCCACGACAATAGTTGGGATGGCCATGAGGATGATGGACCAGGCCAGTGCTTCCCGCCGCCCTATGGTGTCGCCGATATGGCCGAACAGCAATGCTCCCAACGGACGGGCGAGAAATCCAATTGCGAACACACCGAAGGTGGAGAGCAACGATACGAAGGGTTGCTCTGACGGAAAAAACATGGCCGCAAAGACTGGCGCAAAGTAGCCATAGAGCGCAAAATCGTACCACTCCAGCACGTTACCGATGGCGCCGGCCATAAGCGTGCGTTGATCGAATCGAGGGGTCGACGAGACGATGGTTGGTACCATACCATTTGACATGGTGCTTCGCGGGATTCAACTAAAACGGCGTTTAAATTCTATGTCATAGGGGCACTTACCTTTATGACGTCAGAGGGGGATAACTGAATAGTTATTCTCATCACGTCTGTTGATACTGCCACTCCTCGACGGAAGGGCAAAGTTTCCTGACAGTAGGCGCGCTCATCGTTCAACAACATGTGCTCCGCCATGAGGTTGCGGCGCTCCTCATCATTGCGCGTTCGGTAAGGGCTGAGCCGTCACATAGCTTTTGAGTGCTTCTTGAACCACTCTCTTCGTCCATCCTAGTGTCGGCTCCTTACCGTGCATTAATTTCCGTTTCTTGAAGTGATCGCTTCTCAATGATCAGTTCCTTACTGGCCTTTCTTGCTCCACGTTACCTGCTGGTGCTGTCATACTTGCCACGGCAGGAAGTCATTCTCACGCTGTCAGCTGAATACCGACTGGAAGGGCGAAATGTACAGGACTACGATCGGTCGATAACCGCTATCTTGTTCTTTCTCTTCTTATTATGCACTTGCTGGTTGACCGTTCGAACAAAATTCCGCAAAGGGAGCCACCGAGATTGTTAGCACACAATTAATCAAGGAAGGAGGGTCTCCATGCCATACCTGACGGTCCGCAAAGAAAACTCCGACCACATCGATCTCTACTATAAGGACTGGGGCAGCGGACAGCCGGTAGTTTTCAGTCATGGCTGGCCGCTGAGTGCAGACGCCTTCGAGGACCAGATGTTTTTTCTGGCGTCACACGGATATCGCTGCATTGCCCATGACCGCCGCGGCCATGGCCGATCGAGCCAGCCCTGGGACGGCAACGATCTGGACACCTACGCCGACGACCTCGAGGCCCTGGTCTATAATCTCGACTTGAAGAGCGCGATCCATGTCGGCCACTCTACCGGGGGCGGTGAAGTCGCCCGCTACATCGGCCGCCACGGCACGAAAAGAGTGGCCAAGGCAGTGCTGATCGGCTCGATCCCACCGCTGATGCTGAAGACATCTGCCAATCCCGGCGGTACGCCGATCGAGGCATTCGATCAGCTTCGTGCCGCTGTCGTTGCCGACCGCTCACAGTTCTGGAAGGATCTCAGCCTGCCCTTCTACGGCTACAACCGGCCGGGCGTAAAGATCTCGGAAGGCGTGCGCGAATCATTTTGGCTCCAGGGCATGATGGCCGGCTTCCCAGCTTCGTACTTTTGCATTAAGGCGTTTTCCGAGACGGATCTGACCGAGGACCTCAAGAAAATCGACGTGCCAACCCTGATCCTTCATGGCGACGATGACCAGATCGTGCCGATCGGCGCCTCGGCCCTACTCTCGTCCAAGATCGTCCAGAACGCGACCCTCAAGGTCTATAAAGGCGCGCCGCACGGCATGTGCACGACACACAAGGACCAGGTCAACGAAGAACTACTCGCCTTCATCAAGGAAGGGAGAGTGATTCGTGCAGCTTAGCTGCAGCCATCGGCCAGGACCTATAGAGCCACTCGAAATGGCTGGTGAAGGTTTATGGGCCGCTTCGTGAGGCGCTCATAGATATCAAGGGGCCTGGTGCTATGTGAATGTTTACTGTATGAAGGAGGAGGCGCGACGCCACGAATAACGGGATCAAAACGGGAACTGACTGCACCCTCACGCCGTCGATAAGCGATATGTCCGTCGAGCCAACACCGGTATATATGGATTAGCCGGTCAGCAATTAACTTACTCAGCTGCCAGGCTTCTTGAAACCGGATCTTCTGGACATACACCATCACCGGCGTCTTGGGTCCTGCTCATCACGTCAGGCCGTTAGACAGTTGTCAGCTTCGTGAGTTTGTATCGGGCAGACACTGTTAGTGTTGTGTTTGTTGCTTCACCCAAATGAGTGAGCAACAAACACCCGATTCGGGTCTCCTCACGTTCGAATGCGGTCTTGTAAGAAAATCTATGAGTAACAGAAACTCACACGCTGCCCGTCCATGGCAGAGGAAGGGAATTGAGCATGCACCGTCGATTAGGATTGTTAATGTTGGCGATTGGCATGGTCGTTTTCATCGCGCGACTTTCACCCGGGGAGCGCGAACCGGATAGCGGTGCGGTCCTAAAGATGCCGGCCATCCAGGTGACCGACTACCTGCACGCCGTGATCGAGTCGCATCGCACGTTCTATACGGTGCAGGTGGTCGAACGGCTACAAATGAAAGGCGCTATGGTCGCATCGCACAATTGGCGTGCGGCACCCACGTTACCTCTGCCCGCGCAATTACTGATGGAGGCCAATGACCTTGGCGCGACCACTGGCAGTCCGGTTCGCTATAAGCTCATCAGCCGGTGGCCGATCAATCCTCACAATGCTCCAGAGTCGGACTTTGAGAAGAAGGGACTGGAGGCGGTAGAGACGGACCCGGACCGGTCGTATGCCGGTATCGTGACAACGGGAAAAGATATGACAACCGGCAAAGATAAATGGTTCACGGCCATTTATGCCGATGTCGCAGTGGCGCAAGCCTGTATTGGCTGCCACAATTCCGATCCGCTGAGTCCAAAGCGTGACTTCAAGCGAGGAGACGTGATGGGGGCGGTCGTGATCAGCATCCCCGCGAAGGAATAACGACACCAACGCGTGGGTGATAAAAATTGTTCAGATCACGGAGACGAACGATGGAGTATCTCGTTTAAAGAACGGAGTTGGCTCAGTGTATGCCGTCATAAGAGCGGCAAGTCAGGCCCATTCGTCGACATCGCAAACCGCCTACTTTTCCCCCTCCACTCGACAGTTCGGGGGAAGCAGGCACGATATCGTTAATGTTCCCTCACAGAGATTTTACTTTTCGTAGATAATCTTATCCTCGGCCCCCCAGTCGCTCCTGGGCACCTTGATGTCGTAGCCCCAGCCGGGTTGCGGTTCGCACTGCCAGCAAGGGGCTGCCCCAGTCATCTCACCAATGTTACTCGTAATGCCCAATTTCACTTCCCCTTGCTGCACTTGGCCCAAGATCGCGCCGTTTGTGGATGCATCGTTTGAGACGATGCCGCGTTCTGTTCCGGGATCAGGGTGTTGCCCAAGACCACCATAGCCCGCGAGCGTCTCATTTCCACGCATAACGATCACCTCCCGCACCATCTTCTTTCCGGTACCGAAGGGCTGTCGGGCGGAGACGTCTTCCATGACCTGCAACGAGACATCGTCTCCCGTCTGGATCACTTTAAATTGCTCCATGTTGGTTTCGTCGTCAATGTACACCGTCATGGACGAGAGCGCCCCTCCGCCAGCTCTTCCTTCATCGTGGGAACTTCCCCCCGTTTCGAGATAGAGCTTTCCGGCCGGGAGATCGACTGCCAGTACGCGCCCATAAATCGTCTCGGGCTGCGAGAGCCGTTCTAATAACGAATTACGATCCCAAATCTGTGACCGTGTCCCGGTCCCGGCTGATTCACCCACACCAGTCCCAAACCCCGAATGCTGCGGTAAGCGTTCCTGGGCGATAGCGAGACCGCCAATGGTTACGAGCAGGATTGCTGAACTCAGTAGACTGAGCTTGTGCATATATCACCTCCTAAACAACGCTCGATCGACAAACGAGTAAAAAGGCTAAATATAAAAAATAGAGCGGTGACATGCCGACGAGCAATGCCCGCCAAGAATGATTTTGCGTCACCCAATACGACTATTCACAATGTCCCTGGTGCGATCGGCAGCGCCACAGTTCTTGGCATCAACGATGCGGGTCAGGTAGTCGGCAATATTTTTAATGGTGCTGGAAATGTAATCGGTCAAGAGGCCACGGCTTCGTGGACACTCGCCGAACTGGGCGTTCAATCCAGTAACGCCTCGGCCGCACGCACAGCGACGTTCTTATTCTTCGAGGTGCATCAGAGCGGCGAGGTTCAAAATTCCAGGGCTCGTGCTCGAATGAATTGCGAAAATGAATATACCTTTCTGTTGACTCGCCACAAGCGAAGGCCAGCTTCTTCTTATCCACAAGGCACGTCCCACAGGGCCCTTCCGGCAAGCACTTTTTTCAACCGCCCCTCACTTATCTTTGATCGGTTCGCGGTGAGTGATGACAGCCCCACATCATCCGGCTCTTTAACATCCGTATCAAGACCAAGTCCGTCTGCGTCTTGCGAACGTGAGGCGCAACGAAAGGGTGACAGGATTTGATTGGAAGTTCGAATTGACTGAGGCACAATAGGCGCGACACGAATGATGATAAAGAAAATATGCTGCCTTTTCAGCTGCGCTTAGCAGACACACGTCATTTCGGGCCCGTGGTTTTCGGGACGGGCCTATGATCGAGTGGCCGCTCCAGTTCCTCAACACAGTCCTCCTTCGTCCCTATGTCTTCATGTTTCTAGGCGCCTTTTTACTTATGGCGCACCGGCTCTGGGGGTGGCGTCGAACGGGGGCCTTCTTCCTGATCAGTTGGATCACGGCATTCGTCTGCGAATTTTCTTCCACCCGCATCGGAATTCCCTTCGGCTTCTATTATTACACCGGTTCCACCGTCGGGCAGGAATTGTACCTTGCAAATGTTCCCTTTATGGACTCCCTGTCGTTCACATTTCTGCTGTACGCCAGCTACTGCCTGGCCCTCGTTTTTGTCTTGCCCTCCAATCCCCGATCCAACGAACACAGTCTTCACTTGACGCTGGATCCCGGTGTCCGGACCTCTGGCCCAGTGCTCGTCCTAACGGCCCTGTTCCTGACCTTCATTGATGTTGTCATCGATCCGGTGGCCTTGCGTGGTGATCGCTGGTTTCTCGGATTGATTTATGG
>Ga0111539_10002798_pt1 | contig 23156 bp, 20 predicted proteins | sample RhiMethybrSRZTD1_FD_79667 | JGI IMG/M metagenome (GOLD analysis project Ga0111539, IMG submission 79667) | Populus rhizosphere microbial communities from Tennessee, USA - Rhizosphere MetaG P. TD hybrid SRZTD1 (version 2) (version 2) | ecosystem: Host-associated > Plants > Roots > Rhizosphere >...
CGGTCGGCATCGGCAAGGTCCTCGGCGTACCGGCCTTCAATGCGCTGTACGGCAATCGAGTCAGCGAGGCGACGCCGGAGCAGCAGGACGACCTTGCGGTCGAGAACCTGACGCGAGCGGCCAAGGCCGCGGCGCGGATCGACGCCAGGATCTTGCTGGAGCCAGTCAGTGGCCCCGAACCATATCCGCTACGGACAGCTGACGATGTCATCGCCGTCCTCGACCGGCTGGATGCGCGGAACGTTGGTTTCCTCTGTGACCTGTTTCATCTGGCCAACAACGGTGACGACATCGACGCCGCGCTGGCGTCGTACGGGCGACGGATCGCCCACGTACAGGTCGCGGACCACCCCGGACGCGGGGAGCCCGGCAGCGGCAGTCTCGACCTCGATCGCTATCTGGGCATGATTCACGCCAGCGGCTACTCAGGGTATGTCTCGCTGGAGTACGTCCCCACGACAACCACCATCGACAGCCTCCGCTGGTTGCGGCAGCCGAAGCTGATCCAGCCGTAAGCGCTGCTGCCGCACTTAGGTGCATTTCGCCGCACAGCCGTCACGACGTACCCGCGACAGGCCTCGGGAGGGGTCGTTTGCCAGCACAGCCCTCAAAACGCTCCCGCTCGCACGACTGCACGGATCAAGGCGAGCTCAGACCAACGAACCTCTTCCGCAACAAAGACAACATCACACCCGCCTAAGCGAGCCTTCTTAGCGGAAAGTGGTCAAAAACAACGTGTTTCAGTGACGATCAGTTGTTGTTTGTGACCAGTTTCGAGAGGAGACGGGAGGAGGGGTGATGCGGCGGTCAGGATCCGTTTTCGAGATCGACTCGAGCGAACGCGTCCAGCATCAGCGTCTCGGCCAGGCAAGCAGCGGCGAAGTCGCCCAGATGGAGTGACTCATTGCTGCCGTGGGCACGAGAGTCGGGATCACCAACAGCTGTGACCAAGATCGTTGCGCCGGGAAAGGCCTTGCCGAAGTCTGCCACTAGGGGGATGGTTCCACCTTGCCCGATGAGTACCGGCGCGACACCACCCCAGGCTTGCTGGAAGGCAGCGTGCGCCGCCTCGGCGTACGGGCCGCTGAAGTCGATCAACGCCCCGTCGCCCGCCTCGCTATCGGACACGGTCACCTCGGCACCCCATGGAGCATGATCATTAAGATGCTTGATGATCGCGGTCAATGCCTGGCCGGCGTCCTGGCCAGGTGCGACCCGAGCGCCGATCTTGGCGCGTGCCGAGGGAATCAATGTGTTGGACGCCTTGGCGATCGGTGTGGCGTCGAGAGCGATCACCGAGATTGCCGGCTTGCCCCACATCCGCTCGACGAACGACCCGCTGCCGATCCAGTTAACACCATCGAGGATTCCGGATTCCTGCCGCAATCGCTCCGGCGGATACTCCAGCTTTGGAACGGGGGCAGTCGTGAGCCCCGCAACCGCCACGTTTCCTTGATCATCATGCAGCGTCGCCAAGAGTCGGCAGAGCGCCGTCATGGCATCGGGTACCACTCCCCCATACACCCCGGAATGCAGGCCGTGATCAAGCGTGCGGACCTCGACCGTGCAGGCGGCAAATCCCCGGAGCGAGGTGGTAAAGGATGGTTGGCCGACGGCCCAGTTGTCCGAGTCGGTGATGACGAAGACATCGGCCGCAAGCTGATCATGATGATCCTCGAGCAGCTGCATCAGAGTTGGCGACCCGATCTCTTCCTCGCCCTCGACGAACACCGTGACACCGACGGGTGGCCGGCCCTGAAACGTCCGCAACGCAGCCAGATGGACGGCGAATCCGCCCTTGTCATCGGTTGCGCCTCGGCCGAAGAGCCGCCCGTCGAGCTCGGTCGCTGCGAAGGGCGGCGTACGCCAGTCGGAGGGGTTGCCCTCGGGTTGGACGTCGTGGTGGGCGTAGAGACACACGGTCGGCTTGCTCTGCGGCGCTGGGAACCGACCAATGACCGCCGGCGCTCCGCCGGCTGCGCGGACGATACGGACGTCTGGGCACTGCAGTTCCACCAGCAGCCGCACGATGCTCTCTGCGCTGCGTCGCACCTCGTACGCCCTGGCGGGATCGGCGCTTACAGACTCAATGGCGATCAGCTCTTCCAGGTCGGCAAGGACACCAGAGATCTGAGCCTGAACGCGATCACGCAGCGACATGCTCAGGAATGGTCTCCTGCCAGGCCTGGAGGATGCGGTCGAGCGGAACGGTGAATTGGCCGACCACCTCCAAGGTGGCCTCATCCTTCCCGGTAACCTCACCGAGCTTTGTCAGCTTGACCTCATTGATCTCGCACAAGGCGGCAAGATCGCCCGCGGCACCTTCCTTGACCGAGACGATGACCCGCCCGGCGCTCTCGGAAAATAGCCAAACGAACGGATCAGCCTCGTCGGGCAACTCGATGCGCGCACCGAATCCATGCCGCAGGGCTGACTCGACCAGAGCCTGCGCGAGCCCGCCATCGGCAAGATCATGAGCGCTGGCAAGCATGCCGCGGCGGCTTGCTCTGATCAGTACTTCGGCCAGCGCCTGCTCTTGAGCAAAATCAACTCTCGGCGGCCGACCACCAAGATGATCATGAACAACCCCAGCCCAGGCAGAGCCGGCGAACTCATCCCGGGTCTCACCGAGCAGATAGATCATTTGCTCATCCGCTTGGAAACCGCCCGTGGTTCGACGCGTCACATCGTCTATGACGCCGAGCACACCGACCACCGGTGTCGGCAAGATGGGCGTATCCCCAGTCTGGTTGTAGAAGCTGACGTTGCCACCGGTCACGGGCATACCCAGCTCGCTACAGCCGTCAACCAGCCCCCGTACCGCCTCACTGAACTGCCACATGATCGCCGGATCCTCCGGAGATCCGAAGTTCAGACAGTCCGTGATCGCTAATGGCTGGGCACCGGTAGTCGCGACATTTCGATACGCCTCGGCCAGCGCAAGCTGCGCGCCGGCGTACGGGTCGAGCAGCGTATAGCGGGCATTGCAGTCGGTCGCGAGTGCGATGCCGAGACCTGACTCCTCATCGATTCGAAGCACACCGGCGTCGTCGGGCTGCGCCAGTACCGAATTGCCCCGGACGTAACGGTCGTACTGATCAGTGATCCAGGACTTGTCGCAGAGATTTGGCGAAGCCACCATGCGCAGCAAGGTGTCGGCCAGTTCATGACCGCTCGACGGTCGCGCCAGGCGATCAGCTCCGTTCGCCTGGACCTCGTCTTGCCAATCGGGACGCTCAAAGGGGCGCTCGTAAACAGGACCCTCGTGAGCCACGGTGCGCGGTGGCACATCGACCACGGTCTCACCGTGCCAATCGATCACGAGGCGGTCTCCCGTAGTGACCTCGCCGATGACGGTCGCCAGTACGTCCCACTTGCGACAGATCGCCATGAACGCATCGACATGATCAGGTTCGACGATCGCCATCATGCGTTCCTGGGACTCGCTCATCAAGATCTCTTCAGGGCTCAACGTCGGATCGCGCAGCGGCACCAGATCAAGATCGACATGCATACCGCCGTCGCCAGCACTGGCCAGTTCGGAGGTCGCGCAGGAGAGCCCAGCGCCGCCCAGATCTTGAATTCCGGTAATCAATCCGGCCGCGAAGATCTCCAGGGTGCACTCGATGAGCAGCTTCTCCATAAATGGATCGCCAACCTGAACGCTGGGGCGTTTGCTGGCATGTTTTTCATCGAATGTCTCCGATGCCAGTACGCTCACCCCGCCAATGCCGTCAGCCCCGGTCGAGGCGCCATACAAGATCACCTTGTTGCCTGATCCGGATGCCTTGGCGAGATGCAGATCTTCGTGCCGTAGCGCCCCGACGCAAAGCGCGTTGACCAGTGGATTGCCGAGGTAGGTGCGGTCGAAGGCCACCTCGCCGCCGATGTTGGGCAAGCCCAGACAGTTGCCGTAACCACCGACCCCCGCAACGACGCCCGGCAACACTCGCGCGGTGTCCGGCTCATCCAGCGGGCCGAAGCGCAGCGAGTCCATGACGCCGATAGGACGCGCGCCCATGGCCAAGATGTCGCGGACGATGCCGCCTACCCCGGTGGCAGCGCCCTGGTACGGCTCGACGTAGCTGGGATGGTTGTGCGACTCGATCTTGAAGGTGACGGCATAGCCCTGCCCGATGTCGACCACGCCGGCGTTTTGCCCGATCCCGGCAAGCAGCTTTCCGATCGATGTCTCCTGAGGCAGGTAACCGAACTTGCGTAGATGCACCTTGGAGGACTTGTACGAGCAGTGCTCCGACCACATCACGGAATACATCGCGAGCTCTGAGGAGGTCGGTCGGCGGTCCAGGATCTTCCTGATCCTGGCGTATTCGGCCTCCTTGAGGCCCAGCTCGGTCCACGGTTGTGGCTGGTCCGGGGTTTGGGTCGCATTGCCGACGGTGTCTGCCACGGCCGCCTACGCTACCTGTGCTCCGCCATCGCGGTGCGTGGAGTCCAATCATTGCGTTCGGCCCAGTCGCACAAGAACCATCCCATTACGACGGTGACCTCGGCCGTCGCGGTCAACCAGACGCTGATTCCCCCATCGTTCAGCAAGGTGCCGAGGATGGCTACGACGAGCGCGGCAATCAGGGTGCTACGTGCCGTCGTGAAGTCGGATGAGATCCGCGGCACAACGTATCTGAAGATCACAATCCACAGCACGACACCAATCAATATCGACCCGATGCCGAGAATGGAGGTGATCGTCTCAGCGGAAGCGACCGCCTTGCGACTGATCACATCCAGCGCGTCTCCATCGATGATTCGCTGCACAAAGTTGCCCAGGTGCGTACGGCGATCCGGGCCGCGGCGCCAGTCGAGCACGGAAATCAGGGCGACCGCCAACACCGCGGCGCCTCCGATCGCCAGCAGCTTTGGCCACGTGATCTTGATCCCGGATAGCGCCAGCATCAGCCACAGTACTGCCGGAGTAAGTGCGATCACCCCGCCGAAGTCGCTGCCCATCGACGGCCAGCCTTCACAGATCACGATGCCGAAGCCAATCGCACCAACCGCTGCAACGGCCGCACCGCGCCGGTCGGCCGCTAGCAGCCGATGGGCGATAGAACCGGCGAGGAGCAGTCCGGCGGTGGCGTACGCGGTGAAGGTCACGTTGCCGAAGCCGTACCAACGCAGACCAAAGATCGGCCGTGAGTTGAGCAGGGAGCCCGGTTGCATCACCGCCCCGAGCGCGGCGTCAATCGTGAATGCCGCGACATTGAGGGCAGTTGCGGCAATGATGTTGGGTAGCTGGGCGATGCGGCCGATCAGCAGTGCGAGTGCTGTCAAGATCACCAACCAAGCGGTGACGAGGACACTGACGAAGAGCCCCGGCGAGCTGCTGTATTGCCACGGCAACGCTCCAGTAAGCATCATCGCGGCAGGCGTTATTCCGAAAGGTATCAAGATCAGTTTGGGCAGCCGGAACTGGCCCCGCAGCACCGAAATCACCATGATCACGATAAGCGCGGCGGCCATCAGGCCAAGAGTCAGGTAGCCAATCGGTGCCGCGTCGGAAAGCGCCGCAACGGAATTGATCTTGGCGTTGATTTCATCGACAGACAGCTCGGTGCTGTAAACCGCAAATGGCGAACCATCAACCGCGACCGATGATCCAGGGCTGCCAAACTCGGTCAAAGTGCGGGTCAGGTCGGTCAACGTCACAATTCCGTCGCGCCGGGTGCTGGCCGAGGTCAGCCAGCCAGGCAGCGTAGTGCCGAGCCGATATGTGACTTGCAAGCTCGGGTCGTCGGACCCGGGATTTGGACCAACACCGGTCACGATCAGTGTGATGTCTTTGCGATTGGCCAGCTGGGTGATGATCTGGTCCGAGAGGGGTCCAGCGTCGACGATCGTGATGGGGCATGTTGGTTGCATCCCGCTTGCAACGAATTCCTGCTGTGACTGATATTTCGCGATACTCCCATCCGGCCTGGCGGCAGCCAGCGCTGCACCGGGACCGACCGCAGCAACGCAGCCGCTAATTGAACTGGCGAGTGTGCCGAGCTTCGCATCTCCTCGACGGGCGGCAGCGGCAGCTTCACGTGCCGGCCAGTCGGTCACCTTCCCGCCCTGCACCTCTGGCGTACACAAGCCGTTCACTGCGGCTCGGCGACCGGCTCCAAGCGTGGTCCAGCCGGCGGCAGCGCAGTCACCGACATAGCGCGGGCGGATCGAGATGGTGCCCGCCTGAGCATCGTTGAGATGCGAGCCGAGTACGGCACGGTCGGTGGGCGTCAGCTCGGGTCGTCCAGTCACTCCCACGACGACGACTCGATCGGTGAAGATCGCCGATTGCTCCGGCTGGTCTGCCAACGCATGAATGCCACGGAGCCCGACGAACAGTGCACCTAGCACAAGAAGCAGGGCGACCCATCGCCAGCCGTGCAACGCACCGGTCTTGGTTGGTTCGTCCGGCACCCGGCCGCCGGCTGGGTGAGCCCGCGGGGAATGTCGCACGCCGGATGAGTGGAATCCTGACGCAACCTGCGGTGGCACTAGACCTTGGCAGCGAGAAAGTTGAAAACGCTGGTGAAGAACGGGCGACCGTTTTGGGTCGGCCCGGTAAGCGAGTCGACATTGTGCTCGGGGTGGGGCATTAAGCCGACCACATTTCCGCGTTCATTGCAGATTCCGGCAATGTCGTGGAAAGAACCGTTGGGATTGCCGTTGACATAGCGGAAGATCACTCGACCCTCGCCCTCCAAGCGACGCAAGGTCTCTTCGTCGGCGACATAACCGCCCTCACCGTTCTTCAGTACGACGTTGATGATCTGGCCGACGGTGAAGTCCGTTGTCCACGTGGTATCCGCCGACTCGACGCGAAGATCTTGGTCTTTGCAGACGAAGACGCGCACATCGTTTCGGATCAGGGCACCTGGAAGTAGGTGCGCCTCGCAGAGGATCTGAAAGCCGTTGCAGATGCCGAGTATCGGCATTCCGGCTTCGCCTGCCTTGATCACCTCAGCCATCACCGGCGCGAATCGGGATATGGCACCGCAGCGCAGGTAATCCCCGTAAGAGAAACCGCCGGGCAAGATCACTGCCTCTACGCCCTCGAGGGTGTCATTGCCGTGCCACAGCGACACCGGTTCAGCACCGCACAATCGGACAGCGCGGAGCGCATCATGATCGTCAAGCGAACCTGGAAAAGTGACGACGCCGATCTTTGGGGCCATCAGCCCGCCTGGGTTGCCAACTCGGCCTGCTCGCCCGCTTCCGCCTGTTCGGCGGATGGAGCCTGCTCGCCCGCTTCGGCCTGCTCGGCGGATTTGGCTTGCTCCGCATCTTCGGCCTGCTCGCTGGCTTCACCGTCGTCTGCAGATTCGACGTCGCGATCCTCAGGCGGCGACTCTGGCTCAGCCTCGACTCGTACGATGAAAGTCTCGATGACGGTGTTCGCCAGCAATGTCTCAGCCGCGCGGCGCACCTCAGCCAGCCGCTCCTCGGTGACCTCGCCCTCGAGTTCCAGCTCGAACCGCTTGCCCTGACGCACAGACATGCCAGTGAAGCCCAACCGGGCCAGCGCCCCGGTCACAGCCTTACCCTGCGGATCCAGGATCTCCGGCTTCGGCATAACGTCGACAACCACTCGAGCCATGGCGGGGAGTCTAACCCGGCCCAAGAGTCCATGCCGAAACCTACGTGGACCGAATCAAGCCACATCGCGGCGTACCGCTGACAGCAAGCCGGCGAAGGCAGGCAGCAGGCACCACGCTGCCAGGATCATGCCGGCGAGCCACCAACGAGATGGATGCTGGGCAGCGAACAGCACTGGTGAGGTGATTTCCAGCATGGCGTTGGTGGCCCCGCTGGGCATCACATTGAGCAGTTCGTCCCATCGCTTCAAGAAGAGCACCAACGAAACGACCGGCTCAACCAAGAAGCCAAGAATGACTCCGAGCACCAATGCGATCGACATGTTCTTGATCAAGATTCCGAGGCCCATCCCGATCATGGTCCAGAGCGCAATCGAGCAAACGCCGAGAACGATCGAGCGCAAAGTATCAGGCTGGTCGAGCAGCAACGAGCCGTTGTTTGCCAGCACGAAAGGAATCGCCACCAGCATGCCAGCGGCAACGCTGGTGATGCCGTAGATGACGCCGAAGATCAACAGTGCACCAGCTTTGCCGAGCAGCATCCGAATCCGACGCGGGGTGGCGAGGTGGCTCCAGGCGAGCGTGCCGTAACGGTACTCGCTGCCGATTGAGACGATGCCGACAACCATGGCCAAGATCCGGGATAGCACGTTGCCGCCGTTGTAGATGCTGCGGATGATCCCTGGGTCGGTGAATGGCGAGCTGATAACTCCGTTCTTGCTCTGTAGCAGCGCGGCGCTCGCGGGTAGCGCCGCGTAACCGGCGCTGAGCAGGAAAATGCAGATCAGTACGCTCCACCACAGCCTGGTGGTGGTGATCCTGCGTACCTCCGCACGCAGAGCACCGCTCATCTGGAACTTTCGAGCATGGAGAAAAACTCCTGCTCGAGATCGCGCCTTTCGGTGGCCAGTTCATCGACCACAATTCCGGAGCTATACAGAACCGACCCGACCTCGCTTACAGCATTGGTCGGGATGCGCAGGAACGCGCCGCGCTCGTCCGCGGCAACCTGCACGTCCACGCCGAGTGCTGCGAGCGCGCGAAGGGCGGCTTGCGTGTCAGAGACGCGGGCGCGGGTCATGCCCTCACCCAAGTTGAGCTCTGACATGGGCATTTGGGCCAGCAGCCGACCTCTGTTGATCACCACGATGTCGTCTGCGCTGGCCTCGATCTCCTTAAGCAGGTGTGATGAGATCAAGACCGCACGGCCGGTTGCTGCGAAATCGCGCAAGAAGCTACGCAGCCAGCGGATCCCTTCCGGGTCCAGACCATTGGCAGGCTCGTCCAAGACCAAGTAATCCGGCTTGCCGAGCATTGCCGCAGCGAGTGCGAGTCGCTGCCGCATGCCGGTGGAATACTCCCCGACCGGTCGCCTGGCGACGTCGCCCAGCCGAACCTCGTCGAGCAACCAGTCGATCCTGCGATCACTCGCACCCGCCGTGGCAGCGAGCACGCGAAGGTGATTGCGGCCGCTGCGAGCTGGGTGGAAGCTGGCGTCGAGTACGCAGCCCACCGTCCGCTGGGGATGGGCGAGGTCGGCATATGCGAGGCCGCCAAAGGTCGCCCGACCGGTCGTCGGGCTGGTCAGGCCAAGGAGGATTCGCATGGTGGTCGTCTTGCCTGCGCCATTTGGCCCCAGGAATCCGGTGACACGTCCCGGCTGTACGACGAAACTCAGGTCGCGAACCGCGAGCGTCCCGTTGTAGCTCTTGACCAACCTGTCAACAATGATGGGCGGCACTTCGCGAGTAATCGTCTGTCGCGAACGATCGGTACGGCGCGCTACGGCTGGAGCGGCATGCTGAACGGTCGGTTGCGGCCGCCGCGGCGCCGGGCGATCATCCGGCTGAGTGGCAACGGCTGCTCGCCTTGCCGCCGGGCCGCCGGCCGGTGAGGTTCCTTGTGGTTTGGCATTCCGGCTGGGTGCCCGTATCGGCCTCGGCGTGGATGGTGACATCGGGGCGGGTGCAGGCGTGGGTGCTGAGGCCGGCGCTGCCTCGGGTGTGGCAGGCCGCGAGACCGCTGCCGGCACAGGAGATGACGGTCGCCGAGCCGCTGGACCGGACACTGGCGCCGACGCAGGAGGTGCCGGCGGGGGCACTGTACGCGAGGCACGAGGTGGCGTCGGTGGCGTTGAATACGACGCTGGAGGCGGCGGCACTGCACGTGAGACTGGAGGTGCCGGTGGCGCTGCATACGACGCTGGAGGCGGTACCGCGCGCGACACAGGAGGTGCCGGTGGCGCTGCATACGACGCTGGAGGCGGCACCGCGCGCGACACAGGAGGTGCCGGTGGCGCTGCACGCGAGGCAGGAGGCGACGCTGGCGGCACTGCACGCGACTCTGGAAGCGGCAGTGCACGCGACACAGGAGGTGCAGGCGGCACTGCACGCGAGGCAGGAGGCGACGCTAGCGGCACTGCACGCGACGCTGGAGGCGACGTGGCCGGCCGTAGCGGAGGGGGCTGCGGTTGGACCGGAACGGCGTCGTCAGCCCGAGATGCGTGCGGCTTGATTGATTGCGGGAAGGGATCAATCGCGCGCCTGCCGATCCCTGCCTCCGTCGCCGTCGACTTCTCCTCGTCAGTGTCAGAAGTCAGCGGCTCGGCAAACGAGGCTCGGCGCGGCCGAGGTGAAGGATCGGTCTGGTTCGTCCCGCGCGAGATTGTTACGGGTGGCTCCAGAACGCGCTCGGCCCGTGCCGGACGCGTAATGAGCTGGTCGTCTTGATCAGCTGGAGTGAAGCCAAGCGACCGTCTCGCAACGTAGGGCTCAATGTCATCAGGCTCGAAAGAAATAGCTCGGCGGGGGAAGTCCACCGGCATAGTCTGTCAGCGATCGGCATCTGCCGTGGTAGGACCGCGCACTGTGTCGAACATCACGTTTGAACACCGCATTCTCATCCGGGAAGCCATGTCTTCGGCCCTGAGGATGACCCGGAGCAGGCCAGCAGATTGGCACTTGGGCTCGAGTTGATGACGCAAAGTGGAAGGAACTCCAAGTTCATACCGTCCAGGAAGGACAACTCGACATGACGCTCTACCGCCCTCGTGACGACCGGATGATCGCGGGCGTGTGCTCAGGAATCGCTCGCCGATTCAACCTGGATCCCACCATTGTGCGGATCCTGTTCGTGGCCAGCCTGTTTCTGCCCGGTCCGCAGCTCATCATCTACCTCGTCGCCTGGCTGCTGATGCCGGACGAGAGTTCAATCGTCGCCTGATCCCCCGCCGCCGAGAGGCCCCTCAGTCATTGGTACTGAGGGGCCTCTTGAGTTTGATCGCCTCGCTCGCCACCTCGCACTGTCCGTTCATCGCCGTCACGAGGCGCCGTACAAAGTACGCACGATGTCTTCAATCGCTGGCTCTTCAAGGGTGAGGTCAATTACCTCCGTTATTGCGCTGACCTCGGCAAGCACGCGGGCAGCGGTTGTCTGTTGCGGGCTGAACGCAAGCCGCTGCCGCTGGCCGTCGAGCTCGCTGCCGATATGGGTTGCGGTCGCCACATGAAGCTCCGGGCTCGGTTCCGGCAGGTCGACAACGAGTACGCGCTGCAGTGCCACTCGCGCAGCGAGGCCCGAGAGAGTCCCGTCAAACACAAGCCGACCGTGATCGACAACGAGCACCCGCTCGCAGAGCCGTTCGATGTCACCCATGTCGTGGGTAGTCAGCAGCAACGTGGTCCCGAACTCGGCGCGCTCGGCGACCAGGAAGTGGCGCAGCCGTTCTTTGCTGATCATGTCCAACCCGATGGTCGGCTCGTCGAGGACGAGCAGCCGCGGGCGATGGACCAAAGCAGCCGCGACCTCCCCTCGCATCCGCTCACCCAGGGAAAGCTGGCGTACCGGAACATCCAGCAGGTGTCCCAGGCCCAGCCGTTCCACCAGGGTCTCAGTTCTGGTCGCGGCGTCGAGAGTTGTCATCCGATGGATCGCCCCGAGAATGCGGAACGAGTCCCGCAGTGGCAGATCCCACCACAGCTGGCTTCGCTGCCCGAAGACCACGCCGATCTCCCGAGCGAGCAACCGCCGCTGTGGGACCGGGTTGTAGCCGCAGGTATGCACCCGACCGCTGGTCGGAACCAAAATCCCGGTCAGCATCTTGATGGTGGTGGACTTTCCCGCTCCGTTGGCTCCGATGTAGCCGACCGCTTCGCCGGCCATGATCGACGCGCTGATGCCATCAACGGCATGCACGACCCGAGTACGCCGGCGCACTCGACCGGCCTTCTGCCGCACGATGAAGGAGCGTCGTAGGTCCTGAAGCGCGATGATCGGTTCTCCACTCACCTCAGCCACCCGCCCCAGTGAAGCGACGAATGCCAGCCCGCCAGGCGAGTCCGGCCAAGAGCCACGCCCAAGCGGCGAAAAGCGGCGCGAACCAGCCGAGCCAGGCGGGCAGGTACTCCGACCCGGGTAGGCCCATGATCAACAGTGCCGGCAGGTAGGCGGTCACCGTGGCTGGAAAGACGAAGGTGAAAAGCACTTGAAGGGGTGTGATCAAGACGCTTCCAGGCAGGTGTCCGGCATAGCCGCCTCCGTAGACGAAGGCCGCTGTGAACTCCTCCCCGCTGATCAGGAAGAACTGGAGCCCCCCGGCCGTCACAAAGAAGGCTGCGTAAATGGCGGCACCGATGAACGGAGTGATCAACAGCAGATAGACCGTGGCCGGCGTGTACTGCAAATCCAGGCCAGGCAGCACCACCATGATGATCACCACGCTAATCGCCACACGCCCCAGTCGGCGCAGCTGAAAGTCGGAGGTGATCAGCTGCAGCATCAGCGGCATTGGCCGGACAAGCATCACCTCGAGCCGGCCTAGGCGCAGGTAGCTCGGCATGGTATCCAGTTGCCCGAACACCAAGTCAGCGAATGCAAACGCTGCGTTCGCGAGGGCGTAGACAAGTGCTGCCTGCCGCAGGTTGAGACCGCCGAAGACTGGAACATTCGCCAAGATCACATACAGCTCGACGAACTCGACTAGGCCGACGCCGATCGAGGTGGTCACATTGAGCCAGAAGCTGGCTCGGTAAGCCAACTGGCTGCGAACGCGAGAGCCGATGATGGTCCGATACACATGAGCCCGCGGATCGCGTGACCTAGTGCTGAATTCAACCACCTTGCACCACCAGCCGGTGTGCGGCCCGCCACTGCACCAATCGGGCGAAGCCGACCAAGAACACGAGCCAGGCGATTTGGCTGCCGACTACGGCGACCGCAGCGGCGTCGAGTACATAGCCTGACAGCACGTCAATCGGTGATTGCAGCATCGACGGGAACGGTGTGGCGTAGGTGATGATTCGCAGCCACTCGGGGAAGAGGTGGACCGGAACAAGGAGCCCGCACAGCGAGCTGCCCACTACCAGATAAAGGTTGACGAAGCCGCGGACGTCGAGCGTCCAGAATGCGATGAGGTTGACCAGAAACCGCACCGTAAAACTGATCGAGACGGCCAAGATCAGGCTAATCAGACCGAGTGGATATGCCGTCCAGGATTGCGGGAGCGCCAAGCCGATAGTGACGGCGCCAATGAACAGCGGCGGTATGCCGCGCGCCAGCAGTTGCAGGCTCGCCCGGCCCATGTCGCGCGCCCACCATGCGAGCTGAAGGTCAACCGGCCGAGCGAAGTCCACGGCGATATCACCGCTGCTGACCCGCTCGGCGATCGCGGTCCAGCTCAAGATCGCGACTGGTGCGATCAGCGCTTGGCCCAGCCAGACGTAGGTCGATGCCGATTGCTCGTCATATCCGGCCAGCGTGCCACCGGCCTCGGAGATCGCCGCAAACAGCACGCTGACTCGGATGAACCCGAAGACAGACTGGGTGAACACGCCCGCCAAGATCGCTAGCCGATAGGTGCTGAAGCGCCGGAACTCGGCCGCCGCAAGCAGCAGGTACGTGTGCACCGCCCTCATTTTCGCAGAATCGCCCCCGAGCGAGGGCGGCCAGCGTCATCTCACGCTCAGCGGATGACGAGCAACGTCGTCTGGAGTGAGATTTTGAGAATTTTGCTACAGCACCGGGCCAGGCCGGTAGGCGGCCGCCGCTGGGTACACCTCGGCAATCCTCTCGATCTCCGAAACCAGCGTCGACACTTGTTGGCCAGCCATGCCGGTCAGCTCGATCGGATCGGCAATCGCCGCCTCCAGTTCAGCCCGAGTCACCCCGAGCCGCGGATCGGCAGCCAAGCGATCCAGCAAGTCATTGTCACTCCGCCCGGTCTCTCGCATCTGCAGTGCGACCGCGACCGCCTGTTCCTTGATCGCTTCGTGTGCCGTTTCCCGACCCACCCCGTGCCGCAACGCCGTGATCAGCACCTTGGTCGACGCCAAGAATGGCAGGTACCGCCGCAGTTCGGCATTGATCACTGCCGGGAAGGCGCCGAAGTCCTCGAGCACATGGAGAAAGGTCTCGAACAGCCCGTCAAGCGCGAAGAATGCATCCGGTAGCGCGACTCGGCGGACCACCGAGCACGAGACGTCGCCCTCGTTCCACTGATCACCTGCCAGCTCACCAATCATCGAGACATAACCTCTGATGATCACGGCCAGCCCATTGACCCGCTCGCACGAGCGGGTATTCATCTTGTGCGGCATGGCACTGGAACCAACCTGGCCCGGCTGGAAACCTTCGGTGACCAGCTCATGCCCTGCCATCAGCCGGATCGAGGTCGCCAGGTTCGACGGTGCCGCTGCGACCTGAGCCAGCGCCGTAACGACATCAAGATCAAGGGAGCGCGGATAGACCTGGCCGGTGCTCACCAGGAGGTGCGCGAAACCCAAGTGATCAGCGATCCGCCGCTCCAGCTCCGCCAGCTTGGCCGGGTCGCCGCCCAGCAGGTCGAGCATGTCCTGACCGGTGCCGACCGGACCCTTGATGCCACGCAGTGGATAGCGACCGATCAGATTCTCAAGTCGCTGATAGGCCACCAATAATTCGTTGGCTGCTGTCGCGAAGCGCTTTCCCAACGTGGTGACCTGCGCAGCCACGTTGTGGGTTCGCCCAGCCATGGCTTGATCCGCATATTGGGTGGCCAATTGCGCGAGCTGTACCAGAGTCGCGATGACACGGTCCCGAATGATCTTGAGCGCGGAGAGAATCTGGACCTGCTCGACGTTCTCGGTCAGGTCGCGAGAGGTCATGCCCTTGTGTACGTGCTGGAAGCCGGCCAGCGCATTGAACTCGTCAATCCGCGCCTTCACGTCATGACGGCTGATCTTCTCCCGTTCGGCGATGCCTGCCAGATCAACGTGTTCGACGACCCCTTCGTACGCCTTGATCACTACAGCGGGATCCTCGCCGCCGAAGTCGACGGCAAGATCGCGTTGCGCGGCCAGTACCGCGAGCCAGAGCCGGCGTTCGGAGATGATCTTGCTCTCGGGCGACCAGACATCTCGCATCGCCGCAGAGGCATAGCGGTTGGCCAAGACGTTGCCGATCGGCACTCCTCAGCTCACCACCAGTCGCGCAGCAGCTGCCGCAATGTCGTGGCGATAGAACGCTCCGTCGAGCTGAATCTTCTCGATCGATTCGTACGCCTGGCCGCGAGCTTCTTCGATGTCCTCACCGAGTCCTACGACGGCAAGAACCCGACCTCCTGCGCTGATCAGGTTGCCCTGCGAATCGACAGCTGTCCCAGCATGGATGATCATGCTGCCATTACTGCTCGCCGCCTCCAGTCCGGTGATCACCCCACCGGTGGTCGGAGTGCCGGGATAGCCCGGCGCAGCAAGAACCACCGCGACTGCTGCGCCGCTCCCCCACTGCAGCTCGGGATGCGCGGCAAGATCACCCGTAGCAGCGGCGTAGAGCACTTGGCCGAGGGGCGTAGCCAGACGTGCGAGCAACGGTTGAGTCTCCGGATCGCCGAACCGTGCATTGAATTCGACCACTCGAACACCAGCAGAGGTCAATGCCAGGCCCGCATAGAGCAACCCGGTAAATGGCGTGCCCCGCCGCGCCATCTCATCGATAGTCGGCTGCAGGACCGTTCGGGCGACTTCCTCTACAAGATCATCTGGTGCCCACGGCAGCGGAGTGTAGGAGCCCATACCGCCGGTGTTGGGTCCGATATCCCCATCTCCCACCCGCTTGAAGTCCTGCGCCGGCTGCATCACGCGCACGGTGCGGCCGTCGGTGATTCCGAACAGACTCACCTCCGGCCCGTCGAGGAACTCCTCAATCACGACCCGGCCGGACTTTAGCGCATGATCAACAGCAACCTGCCGATCGTCGGTCACGACGACGCCCTTGCCCGCCGCCAGTCCATCGGCTTTGACCACATACGGCGTGCCAAACTCGCTCAGCGCTTGATCAACTTCAGCACGAGTGAGACAGTCCCGAGAACGAGCCGTTGGCACACCGGCCGCGGCCATCACCTGCTTGGCGAAGGCCTTACTGCCTTCCAACTGCGCCGCCGCCGCGGTCGGGCCGAAGCAAGTAATGCCACGATCGCGTACGGAATCTGCGACGCCTGCCACCAACGGCGCCTCAGGTCCGACAACGACAAGATCGACTCCGAGCCGGGCGGCCAGACTTGCTACAGCTCCGCCATCGAGCGGATCAATGGAGTGATTGGTGCCCAGCTCAGCGGTGCCAGGGTTTCCGGGTGCAGCATGCAACTCGAACACCCCCGGATCGCGGCTGAGGGCCGAACTAAGAGCATGCTCGCGTCCCCCGGAGCCAATCACCAGCACCCGCAGCTGATTCACCACGTGCCAAGAGCCTACATAGGAGTCGAGTAGCGTTTCTCTCCGTGGCTGATCCCAGCTTTCCTGTGCTGCACATTCGGCCACTACACGGCTGGCTGAACGACCCGAACGGTCTATGCCGGATGAACGGCCGCTATCACGTCTTCTTTCAGTACAACCCGATCGCTCCGGTGTTCGGCACAATGCACTGGGGTCACGTCAGCTCCACTGACCTGCTCCACTGGCAGGAACACCCGGTGGCGCTCTCGCCGCGCCCAGGACTCATCGACGGGGCCGGCTGCTGGAGCGGCTGCATCGTCGACGATGACGGCGTACCAACAGCCGTCTATACGGCTAATCCAGATCACCCCAGAAACGCTGTTGTCGCACCCGCCAGATCCGATCGGTCCATGATCGATTGGCAGCAAGACCCGTCACCGATATCGGGCATCGTGAAATCCTCAGCAACCGATGAGGTGCGGGATCCCTTCATCTTCATCCACGAAGGCCATCGGTACGCCGTACAAGGTGCCGGGGAGCCATCCGGAAAGCCGCGGTTGCAGTTGTATGGCTGCGACGACCTGAGCCGCTGGACCGAGCTTGGGACGATCCTGACCACAGACGATCCCATCGCCAGCGAAGTGGCCTTTGCCAACATCTGGGAATGCCCGAATGTGGTGCGGATCGACGGCCAGTGGGTGCTGCTGATTTCGCTATGTCAGCTGACCGCTCAATTTCACGCGGCCGGCGTGCGATATCTGCTTGGTGACCTGGTCGTTCAGGGTTCGGGCTGGGCGTTCAGGGCCACCTCTGGTGGAGCGCTCGACAACGGTCCCGCTTTCTATGCGCCACAGGCGCTTGCCGAGCCTGGCCGTACGCTGCTGTGGGGTTGGGCTCGGGAGATAGGCCGCACCGACGAGCAGATAGCAGACGCAGGATGGGCCGGGGTACTGACCTTTCCGCGTGAGCTCTACGTACGCAATGGTGCTTTGGGCATGAGGCCCGCAAGGGAGCTTGAAGGGCTGCGCCTGGAGAAAATGGCCGTAAGGGCGGCCGCGCCTTTCCAGGCTCACGCTTTTGAACTGATCGCTACCGATTCCACAACTCTGCGGCTGATCGACGACGGCGCAGACGATCTGGTCGCTGCGGCAGAGGCCACGCCCGCCAACCCAGCCAGCATCTTTGTCGACGGCAGCATCGTAGAGACCTTTCAGGGTGGAAGAACGCACACCACACGGGCTTATCCGACTGTGCGGAGCAGCTGGGTCGTCGAGGGCGACGTCAGCGCCTATCGGCTGGGCGACAGGGCGCACGATTCACCCGACCAGGAGCGACGACCGAGTGTCGGGGCGCGGCTGAGCAGCTAAACGTCAGCTGCTGCGTCGACTCATCCCCGTCCTGATCGAACCTGTCCTTATCGAAGCGCTTCAGGGTCAATGTGACGGCCTTTTCGGCCATTGCTCGGTCAGGACGATTGATCGTCGTCAGTTGCGGAACCAGTTGTGGAGCGAGTTGCTCACCGTCCTCCAGGCTGACCAGCGACACGTCGGTCGGGATAGCGATGTTGAGGCTAGCGGCGGAGAGCACCGCACCCAGTGCCAGCCGCTCGTGAATGCAGATCAATGCGGTCGGGGCGTTCGGTGCGAGCAGCAACCTACTGGCCGCCTGGAAGCCGGATGTGATGTCGGGTGTGGAAACCATCCGGACTGAAAGGTCAATGTGCTCGGCTGCCGCTGTCGCCTCGACACCCTCCAGGCGGAGCCGGCTGTCCATGGCATTCGGCGATCCTGCGACCACCCCAATGCGACGGTGCCCAGCCTCGATCAATAGTCGGGCAGCGGCCGCTCCAGCGGCGTACTCGTCGGCAACGATGCTGGTCAGGCCGCCGTTCGGATCGAGGCAGTTGACCAAGATCGTTGGAATGGTTGACATAACATCCACGGGCCGATAATCGATGAGCTGAGGTGCGATAACGAGCAGGGCATCCACCTGGCGATCATGAAGCGTTGCCAAGGCTCGGCTCTGATGATCATCATCATTGGCAGTATCCATGAAGATCAACAGGTAGCCCTCCGCTGTCGCCTTTTCCAACGTCGCATGCAACATCGGCACCGAGACTCCACTGTGATCGGGCCAGGTCAGTACGCCGATAGTGCGACTGCGTCGGCTGCGCAGACTAAGGGCTACAGCATTCGGGGTGTAATTCAGCCGACGTGCCGCCTCGATGATCGCCTGCTGTTTGACACGAGAAATGTGACCCTTGGCACGGCCGTTGAGAACGAGCGAGACCGCACTTCGGGATACGCCGGCAAGATCAGCTACGTTCTGTGCAGTCGCCTTGTGTGCCACCTACCTATTTTGCGCCCGCTCGCGCGCGCTCGCTGCAATCCGGCCGTTCGTCGCAGGCAAAACGTAGTACTCAGCTATTGCGGGCGGCATCGAACGGGACTCGATCGAAGATGAACAGGCTACGAGTGATCTTGCCGTCCTTGACCGTCACGCATTCCGCGCCGGGCGCGCTCTTGACCGGCAGCGTCTGGGTGTCGTACATCACCACGGCCTTCTCGTCGTCACCAAAGGCGGCAACGAGTTCGGAGCCAGTCAGAATCTGCACGAACGGACCCATGAAGTCCCGGTACGCTGCCGCGCCTTCCAGGCGTCCGGCCGGGGCGTCGCAGACGACGTCGTCGGCGATGTAGCTCATGGCCTTGTCGAGGTCATGACTCGTCCATGCGTGGTGGTAGGCCAGTGCAACGTCCAGCGCGGGGCTCGAGGATTCGGTCATCATGTTCTCCTTGTGTTGTCGCGAACGGAGGCGAGTTTCTGTCCTCCTGCTTATGTAGACACCGCGGCGATCGCAAACGGAACGCTCCGACTTGTCAGAACCCCGTTGACCTAGGGCTCAACTAGGTTCTGACAAGTTCGCACTGGCATGCTGAGGACGTGGGCCAGACAGGGCTTGAACGAGCGGGACTGGAGCGCGCACGCACAGGGGATGAGCAGGCGTTTCGCGAACTCGTTGAGCCGTACCGTCGAGAGCTGCTGGCTCACTGCTATCGCATGCTCGGCTCGTTCACCGATGCCGAGGACGTGCTTCAGGAAACCTTGCTGGCGGCTTGGCGTGGGCTGCCGCGGTTCGAAGGCCGTTCATCGCTACGGTCCTGGTTGTACCGCATTGCCACGAACGCATGTCTCAACGCGATCCGCTCGACCGCCCGGCGGAGTCCGGCCGAGCCGATTCCACCATTCCAGCCGCCTGAGCCGACTCAACGTGACGAGGTCACCTGGCTCCAGCCATACCCGGACACCTTGCTCGATGGAATTCCCGATACCGCGCCGGGACCCGAAACCCGCTATAGCCAGCGGGAGGCGATCCGGCTAGCTTTCGTTGCTGGTCTGCAGCGCATGCCGCCTCGCCAGGCGGCGACCGTGCTGCTGCGCGACGTTCTCGGCTTCGGCACCGACGAGGTGGCGGCAATGCTCAAAACCAGCCAGACGGCGGTCAAGGGAACCCTGCAACGCGGGCGTGCCGCGCTAGAAAGATCGTGGAGCGACACCGACCATCAGCCGTCGCCCCAGTCGGCTGCCGAAAATGATCTTGCGCAGCGGTTCGCCGACGCATACGTCGGTGCCGACATCGACGGCGTATTGAATCTGCTCACCGACGATGCGTGGTTGTCGATGCCTCCGGCGCCACACCAATACCACGGGTTGAAGGCGATTCGGTCGTTTCTGCAGGCAAGCTTCGCCTTCCGTGGAGACCGGCCGGTTTATCTGCTCCCCGGCCGCGCAAACGATCAACCTGCCTATGCCAGCTACCTCACTGAGCGGCAAGAACCGATCGCACGATCGGCCGGATTTTTCGTACTCGCGCTCAAAGTTGATCACATCCAGGCAATGACCCGCTTCCACCGTGATGATCTTTATCCACGGCTGGGGTTCCCAGACTGGGTTACAACAAATCGTTGATCACAATCGATTGTTCTCGGGAGGGGCCGACTCCGATACCGGAGATCCGGGCGCCAACGAGCTCCTCGATCCGGTTTACGTAGGTCTGAGTGTTCTTCGGCAGGTCATCGAATTCGCGGCAGCCGCTGATGTCCTCGGTCCAACCGTCCAGCTCTTCATAGATCGGAACCGCATGGTGGAACTCGGATTGAGTGAGCGGCATGGTGTCGTGTCGCACGCCGTTCAGCTGATAACCCACGCAGATGGGAATCTTCTCCCAGCCGCTCAGCACGTCGAGCTTGGTCAAGAAGAGATCGGTGAAAGCGTTGGCGCGCGCGGCCGTCTGGACGACTATTGCGTCAAACCACCCACAGCGGCGCTTGCGCCCCGTGGTGGTACCGAACTCGACACCGACCTGTGCAAGCCTGTCCCCGTCCTCGTCATCCAGCTCAGTCGGCATCGGCCCTGATCCAACCCGGGTGGTGTAGGCCTTCGCGATTCCCGCTACCCGATCAATCCGAGTAGGACCTACGCCAGTACCCACACAGGCCCCACCGGCAACCGGATTCGACGACGTCACGTACGGATAGGTCCCATGATCAACATCGAGGTGGTGAGCCTGCGCGCCCTCAAACAAGACCACGGCTCCAACGTCCAATGCGTCATTCAGTAGCTTGCTGACGTCCACCACATGCGGCCGGATCCACTCCGCGTGGGATAGCAGGTGCTCGGTGACTTCACTCGGGTCGATTCGCCGCCGGTTGTAGACCTTGACCAGCAGATGGTTTTTCTGCTCGAGCGCCGCCTCCACCTTCTTGCACAAGATCGATTCGTCGAACAGGTCCTGGACGCGTACGCCGATCCGGTTGACCTTGTCCGAGTACGCCGGACCAACCCCGCGTCCGGTAGTACCAATCCGGGCCTTGCCGAGGAACCGCTCAGTGACCTTGTCGATCACCTGGTGGTAAGAGGTGATGATGTGGGCATTCGCTGAAATGACCATGTGCGAGGCGTCGACTCCGCGCGCTGCCAGCTCCTCGATCTCGGTGGACAGCACATCGAGATCGACCACGACTCCGTTGCCGATCACCGGAACACACTTCGGGTTCAGGATGCCGGACGGCAACAGGTGGAGCGCATAGCGTTCGCCGTCGACCACGATCGTGTGGCCAGCGTTGTTGCCACCTGAATATCGGACGCAGTAGTCGACCCGATCCCCAAGCTGATCGGTCGCCTTACCCTTGCCTTCGTCGCCCCATTGGGCTCCCATCACCACAATTGCCGGCATGTGATCGCCGCCTTTCCAGCTCTCCAACGGGAGAGAAAGACCGAAGCCCCTGGGCGCATTCGCCTCAGGGACTCTTGCGACAAAACCCTACCTAACCTTTTGGGGTTGCACGAGGTTGATTAGAGCCAGTCCTTGGCCCGAAAGACCAAGTACAGCACCACGCTCGCCGCGACCATGAGCAGGAGATAGACCCAGAAGCCGACGGTGCTCGCGGCCAGCGGGAAGCGGACGTTCATCCCAACAAAGCCCGTCACCAGTGTTGGAACGGCAATTATTGCCGCCCACGAACTGAGCTTCTTCACGATCTGGTTCAGCCGAACATCCGCAAGCGCAAGGCTGGTATCGAAGATCGATGATAGTGCCTCACGGAGGGAATCGGCGGCGTTGGCGACTCTGGTGTGGTGCTCGGACAGCATTACCCAGTGCCGTGCAATGGTTGGGTCACGCGCAGTCTTGACTTTCCTGCCCTGGGACGGACTGTCAACGACGTCGGTCATGACCGTACGCATCGGATCGGTGAGCCGGCGTAGCTGGGAAAGGGCTGTCCGAAGCTTGAAGGCGTACAGCTGCTCCGGCTTGTCGAGCGGTCGCCCCTCGAACAGCACATTCGCCAGGCTGTCGCTGGAGTCCTCGAGCCATTGCAGCGCTTCCTCGTAGCTCCTGATCACCGCCTCGATGATCGTCTGGACCGCTGCCTCAATGCCGCCCTGTGCGATCACACTTTGCTTTTCGATGAACAGCTGGGCGGGTTGGAAGTCCGGGTTTGGGTCAATAAGACAGATCACCGCGCGATCGGTCGCGATCATGGACACCGGGTGCACGACGATCTGGGCTCGTTCCCGGTCGACCGCGACGGCGTTGGTCAGTACCAGCCGGGCCTGGCCGATCGACTCGACCTTTGCCCGTCTGTCCTCGGCGAGCAAATCCTTGATCGCCAGTTCATCAAGATCAAGAGCATGTGCCACGTGGCGTAGTTCCACCGCTCCGTAATCATGATCTCGCGGCAACACCCACCATGCCGATGCATCAGAGTGCAGCTCCAGTACGTCGCTCAGGTCTTCGCCTGTGAGGTCCTCGGCGATGATCTTGCTGCCCGACCACACCCGGCTCAGCGGGGCGGGCCGGTCGATGACAGCTGTGGACACCCTCGAAGACTAGCGCCGCCGCGTATGACTCATGGATCTGGCGAGCTGGCTAACTGCGGTGCTGGCTGTGCGCAGCCTGGGTACAGCTCAGCGCGATTTCACGCTAAGTGCTGGTTGTACCAGTCGAGCATGTCCTGCCACGCTTGCTGGGCGGCCTCGGGGTTGTAGCGCTGACCGGTGTCGTTGAAGAACGCATGACCCGCTCCGGCGAAGGTGCGAATCTCATACGTCAACCCCGCCGCCTTGAGCGCCGCCTCGGCTCGCTCACGGGTCGCGTTCACCCGCTCGTCCTGCTCACCGTAGATCGCGTACACGGCTGCCTTGGCTTTGCTGAAATCGGGGCTTTCGGGGGCGGGTCCGTAGAAGGGAACGGCTGCGGCCAGACGCCGCTCTCCAGCTTGGAGGAGGTTCCATGTCATGCCACCCCCGAAGCAGAACCCGACTACTCCGACCTTCGCGTCCGGCACTCGGCGTTCGAGTTCGTCAA
>Ga0111539_10002804_pt1 | contig 23146 bp, 15 predicted proteins | sample RhiMethybrSRZTD1_FD_79667 | JGI IMG/M metagenome (GOLD analysis project Ga0111539, IMG submission 79667) | Populus rhizosphere microbial communities from Tennessee, USA - Rhizosphere MetaG P. TD hybrid SRZTD1 (version 2) (version 2) | ecosystem: Host-associated > Plants > Roots > Rhizosphere >...
GGGGCGAGCAGCGCGTTCGCGAGCAGCGCCTGCACCGCGGTCGACACGAACACGAGGCCGGCGACGCCGGTCCACGCGATGAAGGCGATCACGTGCGGAGCAACACCGAGTGGCCGGGCGAAGCACTGCGCGGTGCCGAACAGCGGCACCGCGTGCCACGTGATGATCTCGAGCAGTGTGACGGCGCCGGCAGCTCCGAGCGCGCCGAGCACCGCACCGCCAACGAACAGCCGCCCCGCCACCATCGCTGCCAGCATCCACTGCAGCACCGCGGCGAGCGCCGCGACGACGATCGGCGGCGCCGAGCCCACGACGAACAGCAGCGGCGCCGCGTAGCCGCATGCGAGGTATGCGCCGAGCGGCCACAGGTGGCGCCCCGTGCGACGGTGCGCAGCGAGCGCAAGCCACCACGGTACGAACGCGACGAACTGCAGCCACCACAGCCGCAACGGGTGGTCGGACAGAAACAGCAAGAGGCCCGTGGCGAGCGCGGCGAGGGACGGCACGAGGGCCCGAACGTAGCGCAACGCGGCGGTCGCGCCAGCGTCCATCGCATGCTCGGTGTCAGCCGCCTTTGTTCTCGAGGCTGCGTTGAAGCGCTTCGGTCATCTGGTCGATGCTGAAACTCGCGGCGCGCTGGTCGGCGGGTAGTCCTTGAAGGTCTTCAGGAACTCACCGACGACCGCCGGCGCGCCCAGCATGACGCCTGCGCCATCCGACATGAACCAGTCGTAGTAGCTGTTCGACGTGATGTCCGCACCTGCTGGCTAGCACTCGTCTACGCAGCACGAGAGCATCAGGATCAGCCACCCACGAAGGTTGCTTTCATTGGTCGATCCGCCGCGTCGTTTTCCCAGGGCCATCAGGGCACATTGACGCTCGCTCGGGCGACGGTCGGCCGACGTTGGTAGTCGTCCCGCCGACACGCGGGCGTCGCCTCGGGGCTCGACGAGGCCGCGACCGTCGCGCCAGCCGAGGCGAGCGGCGTGGTGCACTTTGTGCTAGACCTGACCATACCTCTCTCTCTCTCTCTCTCTCTTGGCCGCGCGACGGCCACGCGTCGCGCGCAAGAAGCCTGCGAGGTGCCATTGTCCACTCTTCGTTGCGCGGTTCTCTCGTCCCTCCTTTCGGTCTGTGCAGGAACGCTCGTTGGCCAGAGCGTGCTGATCGTCGGCCCCGGCGGCTTCGCGACGATCCAGGCCGCCGTGGATGCCGCGGTCGACGGCGACGTCGTGCGGATCGCTCCCGGCATCTACAACAACTTCATCTGCACGAAGGGACTGACGCTGCTCTGCGACCCGCCGGGAACCGTCCGGATCACGCGACTGACCTCTGCGCCGTCGGGAACTTCGTTCTCGATGACTCCGCTGGTGACTCCAGCACAGCAGCTGCGGCTCTGCGACCTGGTCTTCGACCAGTATCCGGTGTTCGGCTTCTCGAGCGTGGGCATCAGCGGCGGTGTCTCGTCGATCGAGCGATGCACGTTCGTGGGCAGCCAGAATCCGATGCTGACCGTGGCCGCCTACGCGACCGCGGTGATGCGGCACTGCACGCTGCAGGGCGTCGGCGCGCCGCTGTTCGTCACCAGCTCTTCGCACGTGACGGCCTCGCAGTGCACGTTCACGAGCGGCCCGGCGATCGGGATCTCGAGCTTCAACGCAGCGGTGATCGTGCAGGGTTCCACTGCCCAGTTCTCGAACTGCACGATGACGGGCGGCTCACTGCCCCCCGTCATATCGGGGGTCGGCGGCGGTCCCGGCATCCAGGCCAGCGCCTCCACCGTGTGGGTGGTCGATTGCGTGATCCGCGGTGGCAACAGCGTGACCGCTGGCATCTTGGGCGGTCCCGCGATCGTCTCGAGCCTCGGTACCGTGTACCACGACCGCTGCACGCTGATCGGCGGCACGAGCCCGAGCGGACCGGTGCCCGTGATCTTCGGCGCAGCCCAGGCGCAGCCGATGCTCGCGGCGACGAGCTCGGGCTTCGGCCTGCAGCCCGCCAGCAAGCTGCGCGTCGTGTTCACGGCGGCGCCACGGGATCCGCTGTTCGTGCTCGCGACGACCGAGGTGCAGCCGGCGGCCGTCGTGCCGTTCACGCAGCAGCCCTCGTTCGGCTTCCAAGCCCCGGTTGGCATCATCGTTGCCGCGGTCTTCACCGACGAGCGGGGCAGTGCTTCGGTGACGATTCCCGTGCCGAACACTCCGTCGGTGCTGCACACGGGTCTGTGGGTTCGCGGCATCGACGCGGTGTCGGTGCCGCTCCAAGCCTCGCCCGTGGTCGGCGGAGTCATCCGGAACGGCGGATGACTTCGTCGGGCGCGCGGATGCGATGAGCCGTGCGCGAGTTCGTTTCCCGGAGTCGATGGCGGGCCTGGGCGCCGGCACCAACAACATGGTGCGCGCAGTCGCCGTGCTCCCGAACGGCGACGTCGTGATCGGCGGCGACTTCACTGCGGCGGGCGGCTCGTCGGCCAACACGCGCCTCGCGCGTTGGAACGGCGCATCGTGGTCGCCGCTCGGCATGTTCACGGGCACCAACTGGTACGTCGGCGCACTGCTCGTGACGGCGGCCGGCGATCTCGTCGTCGGCGGCGACTTCTACGCGATCAGCGGCTCTGGCCCGAACATCGCGCGCTGGCAGAACGGCGTCTGGTCGGCCTTCGGCGCCGGAGTGTCCGGCTACGTGGCTACCCTGACCGCGATGCCGAGCGGGGAGCTCGCGGCGGCCGGCGGCTTCCCGGCCGCGGGCGGCGTCACGGCGAACTACGTCGCGACGTGGAACGGCGGCTCGTGGTCGGCACTCGGCATGGGCCTGGACGGCACCGTGTACGCGGTCGCGCCGCTGCCCGGCGGCGACCTGGTGATCGGCGGCGCGTTCACGGCGACCGCCAGCGGGCCGATGAGGCGGATCGCTCGCCGCGTCGGCGGCGCGTGGCAGGCCCTCGCCAGCGGCACTGACGACGTCGTGCGCGCCGTCGCCGTGCTGGCGAACGGCGACTTCGTCGCAGGCGGCGACTTCGCAACTGCAGGCGGTGTGCCCGCCAGCTGCATCGCGCGGTGGGACGGCGCGCAGTGGTCGCCTCTGGGCACCGGCTGCAGCAACCGCGTGCGCGCGTTGCGTGTGCTGGGAAACGGCGATCTCGTCGCGGGCGGCGACTTCGCGACCGCGGGCGGCGTGCAGGTGAACGGCGTCGCGGTGTGGAACGGTGCTGCGTGGTCGTCGCTGGGCGCGGGTCCGGGAACGGGCGTGCAAGCCGTCGCGGTGCTGCACGACGGCAGCATCGTCATCGCCCGCCCGACCTTCTCGTTCCCGGCGTTCGTCCCCGGCATCCAACGCTGGAACGGCAGCGGGTGGGCGCCGCTCGGCACGACGATCGGCGTCGCGACGGCGCTGGCCGTGCTGCCGAACGGCGATCTCGTCGCCGGTGGAGCAACGACGTTGCTCAGCGGCTTGCCGGCGCAGATCGCGAAGTGGGACGGGGCGTCGTGGTCGCCGTTGGGGTCGGCCACGACCGGGTTCGTCAACGCGGTGCTCGCGCTGCCCGACGGCGACGTGCTCGCCGCTGGCGGCTTCACGCAGCTCGCTGTTTCGCCGGCGAGCCGCATCGCGCGGTGGGACGGCGCATCGTGGGCGCCGGTCGGCAGCGGGCTCGACGGCGAAGCGCACGCGCTCGCGCAGCTGACGAACGGCGACGTCGTCGCCGGCGGCGCATTCGCGACGGCGGGCGGGTTGCCGTCGGCGAAGGTCGCTCAGCTCACGACGACCTGTCCGGCGCTCGCGGGCAGCTACGGCGCCGGATGCGCGGGTAGCGCGGGTCCGGTCGCTCTCGCTGCGATCGAGCTGCCGTGGATCGGCGGCGCTTTCCGCGGCGTCGGGACCGCCCTGCCGGCGAACGCGTTGGTGCTCGACGTGTTCGGCCTCGGCGCGGTCAATGTGCCGCTCGCGACGATCCTGCCGCAAGGCGGCCCCGGCTGCGTCCTGCTGGCCCGGCCCGACGTGTGGGGAGTGCATCTGCCGGTCGCCGGCACGTTGCCGACGCTGCTGCCGATCCCGAACAGCAGTTCGCTCGTCGGCGCGACCGTGTTCCACCAGGTCGTGCCATTCGAGCTCGGCGCCGGCGGGGCGATCGTCGCGATCACCGCCTCGAACGGCCTGTCGCTGACGGTCGGAGCCTTTTGATCGATCACCGTCGCTGTGGAGGTCGGCCGGGCCGAGGCCTCGACGAAGGGGGCAGGCTACGGCGCCCCGCAACGGCAGCGTGCTCGGGGGCGCGCAGTCGGAGCCGCGGAAGTCTCACCGCGTCAAGATGCATGGGGAAACCCCCGACACCGGCAGTGATCGCTTCGCCACGTCCCGATCCAGAACTCCCAGCCCCGGCCTCGCGGGCTCGGACTTTCGGCGTTGAACTTTCCTTCAGACCGGGGGTTCGCACAGCCGAGATGCTTGACAGCCTGTTCCCTGCACCTCTAAAGGGCGTCCTCGCACCGCATGGCCCAGAAACAGAAAGGCACCCCGCTCGTGATCGTCGAGTCGCCGGCCAAGGCGCGCACGATCGGCAAGTTCCTCGGCTCGGCCTACCGGATCGAGGCCAGCATCGGCCACATCCGCGACCTGCCGAGCGACGCCAGCGAGGTGCCGGCCGAGCTCAAGAAGGAGAAGTGGGCCAAGCTCGGCATCGACGTCGAGCACGACTTCAAGGCGCTCTACGTGGTGCCCGCCGACAAGCGCGACCACCTGAAGAAGCTGAAGGGCATGCTGAAGGACGCGCCCGTGCTCTTCCTCGCGACAGACGAAGACCGCGAAGGCGAGTCGATCTCCTGGCACCTCGTGCAGGAGCTGCAGCCGAAGTGCGAGACGAAGCGGCTCGTGTTCCACGAGATCACGAAGGCCGCGATCCTCGAAGCGCTGCAGACGCCGCGGCAGATCGACATGGACCTCGTCGAGGCGCAGGAGACGCGGCGCATCGTCGACCGCCTCTACGGCTACACCGTGTCACCGCTGCTGTGGAAGAAGGTGCGCCCGCGGCTGTCCGCCGGCCGCGTGCAGAGCGTCGCCGTGCGGCTCATCGTCGAGCGCGAACGCGAACGCATGCGCTTCGTGCCGGCCGAGTACTGGAGCCTCGAGGCCGTGCTCGCGGGCACCGGTGACGATACGACGCCGTTCACGGCGAGCCTGCAGGCGCTCGGCGACCAGCGCGTCGCGACGGGCCGCGACTTCGACCCCGACACGGGCAAGCTGAAGCCGGGCAGCGATGCGGCTGCACGCGGCTTCTTCGTGCTGGGCCAGCAGCAGGCGCTCGAGCTCGCGACCGATCTCGCCACGGAGAAGGCGACCGTCACCGAGGTCGAGCAGAAGCCCTACACCGAGAAGCCGTATGCGCCGTTCACGACGTCGACGCTGCAACAAGAGGCCGCGCGCAAGCTGCGGTTCGCGGCCCAGCGCACGATGCGCGCCGCGCAGCGCCTCTACGAGAACGGCTTGATCACCTACATGCGCACCGACTCCACGGTGCTCAGCTCGCAGGCGATCGAAGCCGCGCGTTCGCTGATCGCGCGCGACTTCGGCGCGCAATACCTGCCCGACGCGCCGCGCCAGTATCAGACCAAGGTCAAGAACGCGCAGGAAGCGCACGAGGCGATCCGCCCCGCGGGCAGCGAGTTCGCGAACCCGCAGGCGATCTCGGGCGACGTCGGCGAGGACGAACGGCGCGTCTACGAGCTGATCTGGCGCCGCACGGTCGCGAGCCAGATGAAGGACGCGAGGGGCCAGCGCACGACGATGACGCTCGTGATGCCGGCGAAGGACGGCGACGCGAGGTTCACGGCGACGGGCAAGACGATCGACTTCCCCGGCTACCGGCTCGCGTATGTCGAGGACCTCGAAGAGGCCGAGAGCGAGCTCGCCGACGCCGAACGCGTGCTGCCGAACCTCGCGCCAGGCCATCAGGCCGTGGCGCGCGAGATGAAGCCTGCGGGCCACACGACGCAGCCGCCGCCGCGCATCACCGAGGCGAGCCTAATCAAGGAGCTCGAAGCGCGCGGCATCGGGCGTCCGTCGACGTATGCGGCGATCATCGAGACGATCGTGCGGCGCGAATACGTGTTCAAACGCGGTTCGGCGCTCGTGCCGACGTTCACGGCGTTCGCGGTCGTCGACCTGCTCGCATCGCACCTCGCGTATCTCGTCGACTATCAGTTCACGGCCAAGATGGAGGACGACCTCGACGAGATCAGCAACGGCCGCGCGAGCAGGCTCGACTACCTGAAGGCCTTCTTCCTCGGCGACCGCAAGAAGGGCGGCAATCCGGGGCTTCGCGCGCGCGTCGAGAACGTCGAGGGCGACATCGACCCGCGCAAGGTCTGCTCGATCCCGCTCGGCACGAACGAAAGCGGCGAGCTCGTCGAGGTCCGCGTCGGCCGGTATGGCCCGTTCCTGTCGTGCGGCGACAAGAGGACGAGCGTGCCCGACGAGATGCCACCCGACGAGATGACGTTGGGCAAGGCGATCGAGCTGCTGCAGAAGGGCGGCGACGGGCCGAAGGTGCTCGGCACCGACGAGGCGACCGGGATGCCGGTGTTCGTGAAGATCGGGAGGTTCGGTCCGTACTTCCAGCTCGGCGAAGCGAAGGAGGGCGGCAAGAAGGGTGACAAGCCGAAGATGGCGTCGCTGCTCGCGGGCATGGAGCCCGAGACCGTGACGCTGCAGGACGCGTTGGCGACGCTCTCGCTCCCGCGGACGGTCGGCACGCAGAAGCCGCCCGACAGCGACCAGGAGGAGCCGATCCTCGCCGCGAACGGACGCTACGGTCCGTATCTGAAGTGGGGCAAGGACACGCGCAGCATTCCGGCCGGCGTGACGCCGCTCACGATCGACATGGCGCAGGCGCTCGCGCTGTTCGCGCAGCCGAAGACGCGCCGCGGCCAGCAGAGTGGGGCGCCGAAGAAGGCGCGCCGCGAGATGGGCGAGCACCCCGAGACGAAGGCCGCGATCCGGCTGCTCGACGGGCGGTATGGTCCGTATGTGACGGACGGCACGACGAACGCATCGCTGAACCGCGACGAGAATCCCGACGAGCTCACGCTCGCGCGGGCCATCGATCTGCTGAAGGCGCGCGAAGCGAAGGGGCCCGCGAAGAAGCGGCCGCGGCGTTCGGCGAAGCGAACCGCGACCGCGAAGAGCAAGTAGGCGCCGACGTCGCCCGAGTGCGCGGGTACCATCGGCGCCGTGACCCCCGAGCAGTATCTGGCGCGATTGCGCCAGCTGTGCCGCCGCCTGCCCGACACCGGCGAGAAACAGAGTTGGGGACATCCCAACTTCACGGCCGGCGGCATGATCTTCGCGTCGGTCGAGGTCTACAAGGGTCGCCCGTGCCTCGCGATCGCGACGAGCCTCGACGAACAGTCCATCCTGCTCGAAGACCCGCACTTCATGCGGGCGCCCTACGTGGGCAAGTACGGCTGGGTTTCGGCGTTGCTCGACACGGAGCCGGAGTGGGACATGCTCGAGGACCTGCTGCGAGGTGCTCACGCGCGCAAGCTCGAACGCGCCCTCTCGCGGCCGGCCCGCAAGCGCCCCGCCGTGAGACGCAAGGCTGCCGGGAAGCCTGCGGCGAGGAAACGCGCGAAGCGAAGTAGCTCGCGCCGTCCCCTGCGGCACCGTTGACTCGGCGGGCCTTGACCGCTCGGGATTCAGCGCCCGACAATCGAGGATCTACCAAAAGACGCGAGGAGTTCTCCATGCCGCGGTCTCTGCTGGCAGTCGCACTCACGACTTCGCTTCTCGCCCAGGGCGGCCCGATCTACGTCGTCGACGCGAGTAGCGGCCCCGGGACGAACTACACCGACATCCAGGCCGCAGTCCTGGCCGTGCCCGACGGCAGCACGTTGCTCGTGCGGCCGGGGACCTACGGAACTGTCGTGATCGACGGCAAGGGCATCTCCATCCTCCCGGACCCCTCGTTCGCCATCACACCCGTGTCGGGTGCGCTCCTTGTCGTGCGTAACACGCAGGCCCATCAGCGAGTGTTGGTCCGTGGCATCGTCAACGGTGGTTTCGCAAGTGGTTTTCTCGTGCAGGTCACCAACGCGGCTGGCCCTGTGACCTTGGATGGAGTCGACCAGTCTCTCTCGAGCGATGCGACGCCCCTCACAATCACTGGCTCGCCCCAGGTTGACGTCCGCAGATGGAACCTCGTCGCCACCCACATCTATCAAGCGTTCCCTGCCTGCAGCATCACGAACAGCAGCGTCGTATTCGAACGGTGTTCGCTGACCGGGGGAGACTCCATAGCCAGCAAGATCCCGAATTCGGGTTCGCCGGCGCTGTCCGTCGCCAGCAGCAATGTACAGGTCATCGACACGTCACTGGTCGGTGGGCAAGGCTCCGTGTTCGCATTCTCGCCTCCCAGGCCCGGTGCCCCGGCGGTCGTCATGAACGCGAGTTCGCTCCGCGCGATGGGCACGGGCCAGATCAGGGGCGGCTTCACGCCGGCGGTGGGCCAGTTGCCGGCGATCACCGGCAGCGGCGTCGTCCGCGTCGACCCGCACATCCCAATGACCGCGACGCCGATTGGCGTGAACATTTCGCCGCAGACGATGCCAAGCCTGCTCGCCGACAGCGCCCCGCCAGGTGGAGTGGTCACGGTGCGTCGCTCCGGTGCCCCGAGCATGCCATGCGTGGTGGCGGTCAGCCTGCGCGCGCCGCACTCCACCGTGCCTTGGCTGCCCGACCCGATCTGGCTCGCTCCGCAAGGGTGCAGCGTCGAGGCCGCCGGCATCACGCCGTTGTCCGGTCCGTTCGTCGTGACGATGAACGTGCCGAGCGTCGCGACTCTGCGCGGCTTCCAGTTCGTATGGCAAGCTGCCGACCTCCCCTCGACGGGGCTCCTTGCCGTCAGCAACCCCAGCCCGAGCTTCGTCTACTGATCGCTAGTGCCGCGTACCGAAAGCAGGCTTGTACTCTTAGGGTCTGCAGGCGCTCGTGCCCGGCATCAGCAAAGCGACCGCCTACCGCGCTACGATGCGAAGACCGCGCGACACCACCATCTCGTCTGCGATGGATGTGGAGCAGTCGCGGACCTCGAGTCGCGGCAGCTCGACGCGCTGCCGCTGCCCGACCTCACTGCGACCGGCTTCCGCACGCGAGACTTCTCGGTGCACGTGCGCGGATTCTGCCGGGATTGCCTCCAGAACCGCCTGGACAGCGAGTCCCGTTCCGTTCGAACCAAGGCGGCTCGCACCGGCACGACGAGCTCCGGTGGGCACCGCCGACCAAAGCAGAGGAGCAACCCATGATCCCGAATCGTGCATCCGCTGGCCTCTTGGTCCTGCTCGCGGCGACCGTGCCGTGCGCCGGGACCGGCGCGCAGGATGGCGCCCCCCACGGCGCCCGGGCATTCGACGAGCAACAGGCCATGCTCGCGAACCTGAAACCTGCGGCAGCCGGCACCGTGCCCGCGGCCGTCGACGCGGCGTTCTGGCGCGTGTTCGCGCCGAAACCCGACACCGCAGCGCAGGCCGCGCTCGGCCAGCGCCTGTTCTTCGACCCGCAGCTCTCGCAGGACGGCACGGTCGCGTGCGCGACGTGCCACGACGTGAGCCGCAGCTTCACGGACTTGCGCCCCGTCTCCGAGGGCATCGGCGGCAAGCTCGGCCGCCGCAACGCGCCGACGGTCATGAACGCAGCGCTGATCACGCCGCTGTTCTGGGACGGCCGCGCGCCGACGCTGGCCCACCAGGCCGGCCAGCCCGTGCTGAACCCGATCGAGATGGGCATGGCGAGCCGCGAAACCACCGTGCAGAAGCTGCTGCACACCGCTGACTACGCGCAGGCGTTCCAGACCGCCTTCGGCCGCGCGCTCGACTACGCGGCCATCGAGGAGGCGATCGCCGCGTTCGAGCGCACGCTGATCTTCCTCGACGCGCCGTTCGATCGCTTCCAGGCCGGCGACAAGAGCGCACTCGCCGAGCCGCAGCAGCGCGGCTTGCTGCTGTTCAACGGCAAGGCGCGCTGCGCCGCGTGCCATCCGCTCAACGCGACGAATCCGCTCGGCACCGACTTCCGCTTCCACAACATCGGCGTGTCCGCGCACGACAAGAACTTCGAGAAGCTCGCCGGCGATGCACTGAAGGCGCTCGCGTCGAACAGCTCGGAGCAGGAACTCGACCGGCTCGCGCTCGCGACCGACATGAGCGAGCTCGGCCGCTTCATGGTCACGAAGCAGTACGCGGACGTCGGCGCGTTCCGCACGCCGCAGCTGCGCAACATCTCGATCACGGGCCCGTACATGCACGACGGATCGATGCAGACGCTGTGGGACGTGATGGACCACTACAACAAGGGCGGCGAGGTCAACCCGTGGCTCGACGGCGGCATCGAGGCGTTGGCACTGACGGAGGTCGAGATCGACGATCTCGTCGCGTTCCTCGCGTCGCTGACCGACGTGCGCTTCGCCGCGCAGGACAAGGCCGAGGACAAGCGGCAGTCGGCGCTGTCGAAGACGCAGCGGCCGTTCCGCGACAACGACCTCGCCACGCGCAAGAAGCTGACGTTCGAAGACCGCGTCAAGACGCCCGGAGGAAAGTGACATGAAGAGCATCGAGACGAAATACATGGAGGAGCGCGAGAGCCTGCTGCGCTCGCTGCACAACCTCGACCGCCGTTCGTTCTTCAAGCTGTCGGCCGCGGCCGGTGCTTGCGCGATGACGCACGGCGTCGCGTTCCCACACAGCTTCCAGCCCGTGCGCATCGAGAACGGCGTCGAGTCGTTCCGCATCGCGTACATCAGCGACAGCCACCTCTACGAGCGCAAGCTCAACGACCGCTTCGTGAAGGCGCTCTTGCGCGCGGTCGACGACGTGAACCGCATGGACCCGCAGCCCGACTTCGTGCTGTTCGGCGGCGATCTCGCGCAGCTCGGCGCTCCGGCCGAGCTCGACCTCGGCGCGCAGATCCTCGAGAACCTCAGAGCACCCGTGCGCATGATGGTCGGCGAGCACGACTGGTATCTCGACCTGGGCGAGAAGTGGAAGGGCCTGTTCGGCGCCGAGCGCTACACGTTCGACCACAAGGGAGTGCACTTCGTCGTGCTGAACAGCGTCGTCGAGGAGGATTTCTGGACGGCGCGCAAGCTCACGCCGGCGCAGCGCATGGGCACCGTCGCGGGTCTCGACAACGGTCTGCAGAATCCGTTCACGGTCGGCGAGGAGCAGCGCGCCTGGCTCGCGAAGGACCTCGCGCAACTCGACCCGAACACGCCGCTCGTCGTGTTCTCGCACTCGCCGCTCTACCACTACTACAAACGGTGGAACTTCTGGACCGACGATGCCGAGCAGGTGCAGGCGATCCTCAAGCCCTTCAAGAGGTGCACGGTGGTGCACGGCCACACGCACCAGCTGCTGACGCACCGCATCGGCGACATCCACTTCCACGGTCTCTTGTCGACGGCGTGGCCGTGGCCCTACGCGCCGCAGGGTCTGCCCGAGCTGACCGTGCAGATGAACCGGCCCGACCCGTTCAACCCGAACGACGGCTGTGGCCAGGGCGAGGTACACGTCAACGTCGACGGACTAGTCGACAAGGTCTACCGGCTCTGGAACCGCAATCCCGTGACGGTGAGCAGCGAGTACATGAAGTCCTTCGGCAAGGCCCAGAAGCCCGGCCGCGCCAACACCGCGAGCTACTGATCCCGCAGCACAGAGACCAAGGAGAATCACGATGTTCGTCGCTTCGAAGCAAATCGGCCTTCTGACTGCGGTCGCGGCCGCGATCCTGGCCATCAACCTCCTGCCCCGAGCGGCCAGCGGCAACTCGGTGCAGCTCTGCGACGGCGAGACGAAGCTGGCGCTCGATCAGGTGCCGACCACGGCCGAGGGCGGTCTCGCCGTCGCGAATGCACTGATGGCCGAGTGGCAGAAGAAGAACCCCGGCCAGCCGTGGGCCATGGGCACGATCCAGGATCCGCAGGAGCGCGCGAAGCTGCTGAAGCAGCGCTACCAACCGAAGCAGCCGTTCGACAACCGCACGGCACTCGGCGAGGGCCAGAAAGCCGGCCATCCGTATCGCGACTTCACCGAGCGCGACATCGTGCTCTGGGAAGCCGAGACCATGCGCCTCGTCTACGAAGGCGCCGAGGTCTTCCACGACGCCGGGCGCCTCGGCAGCACGATCGCGGTGTCGTGCGACATGTGCCACCCCGATGCGAGCAATACGCACCCGGAGACCTACCCGAAGTACCAGACGCAGATCGGGCGAACCGTGATGCTGCGCGAGATGATCAACTGGTGCCTCGAGCACCCCGTGCGCGGCAAACCGCTCGCCCACGACGACCCGCGCATGCTTGCGATGGAAGCCTACATCTACGCGCAACGGCAGGGCGTAGCACTGCAGTTCGGCAAGCACTGAGTCTCTGCATTGCCGCCACGCGGCGCCACGCCCCGGCGAGGCAACACCTCCCGGGCGGGCCGATCGCCACCGCGGCGGCGCTCCGTCGACGCGGCGGAACGTCCCCCACCTTGGCGCCACCCTTGCACGATCCCGCGAAAGGCCGATGATCGGCGGATGTTGTCCGTCTCCCCACCCGCCGACCCGTCGCTGGACCTGTTCGCCGAGATCGATCGCCTGCGCGTGCAGAGGAAGGCGTTGATCCTCGCGCACTACTACCAGGATCCCGACATCCAGGACCTCGCCGACCACCTCGGCGACTCGCTCGAGCTCGCCAAGCGCGCGCGCGACGCGAAGGACGCCGAGGTGATCCTGTTCTGCGGCGTGCACTTCATGGCCGAGACGGCCAAGATCGTGAACCCGGGCAAGATCGTCGTGATCCCCGACCTCGAGGCCGGTTGCTCGCTCGCCGAGCAGTGCCCGGCCGATCAGCTGCGCGCCTGGAAGCAGCGCCATCCCGACCACTACGTCGTGATGTACATCAACTGCAGTGCTCAGACGAAGGCCGAGAGCGACATCATCTGCACGTCGAGCAACGCCGAGAAGATCATCCGCTCGGTGCCCGAAGGCCGCCCGATCCTGTTCGGCCCCGACAAGAACCTCGGCGCGTTCCTCGTCAAGAAGACGGGCCGCAAGATGGATCTCTGGCCCGGCGCCTGCATGGTGCACGAGACGTTCAGCTCGCGGAAGATCGCGGCGCTCAAGGCGAAGCACCCCGACGCGAAGTTCATCGCGCATCCCGAGTGCGAGGATCACGTGCTGCTGCTCGCCGACTTCATCGGTTCGACGTCGAGGTTGCTCGAATTCGTGCAGCAGGACGCCGGCGCGAAGTACATCGTCGGCACCGAGATGGGCATCCTGCACACGATGAAGAAGCACGCGCCGCACAAGGAACTGATCCCGGTGCCCTTCGAAGACCGCAGTGCGGCGTGCCAGGGTTGCAACCAGTGCCCGCACATGAAGCTCAACACGCTCGAGAAGATCTTCTTGGCGCTGAGGGACCTCAAGCCGCGCATCGAGATGCCCGAAGATCTGCGCAAACGCGCGCTGATCCCGCTCGAGCGCATGCTCGCGCTGAGCTGATGTTCACCCTGAGCCCGGCAACTCGGGCACGCCGCGCGCGAACGACTCCGCCGTCACGAACACGGCCTCCGCGGAGTGCACATGCGCTTCGTGGAAGTGGTCGAGCGCATGCCGATGTCGCTCGGCGGGGCCATCCCAACTCACCTGCACGGGCGTCGGCTTGCCCTCGTGCATGACGACGAAGTCGACCTCACCGCGGTCGCGCCAGTAGCTCACTTCGGCATAGCGTTGCCGCAGCAGCAGGAACGTGGCGCATTCGAGTTGCTTGCCCCGGTCATCGCCGGTGCGCGTCACCGCGACTCGTCGCAGTCCGGTGTCAACCGGGTAGTACTTCATGTTGCGCACCGCGCGCTTGCGCGCCGACCAGGCGAAGTAGGGACAGCCGAACGCCAGGTAGGCGGTTTCGGCTGCTTCGAGATAGAGGCTCGTGGTCTCGACCGCCATGCCGATCGCGGCGGCGGCGCGACGCGCGCTCAGTTCGGATCCCGCGGACTCGAACAGCATCTGCACGAGTTGCCGCAACGGCTGGCTCGAACGCGCACCGACCCGCTCACGCATGTCGCGTTCCACGATGTCGTTGAAGTAGCCGCGCAGCATCCGGTCGGCGTCGGGCGACGTCGCGGGCGCCGGGAACCCACCGGCTGCGAGGTAGTCGGGCAATGACGCGCCGGGTCGCAGCTTCCGAAACTCGTCGAAATCGAACGGGAAGAGCTCGATCTTGTGGTGGCGCCCTGTCAGCGCCGAGGCGAGCTCGCCCGACAACAGGTGGGCGTTGGAACCGGTGACCACGAAGCGCCGACCTCGCGGGCGATCGAGCTGTGTGCGCAGCCAGCGTTGCCAGCCGTCGACGGACTGGATCTCGTCGAAGAAGTACGTGCCGCCCGGGCCACGCTCTGCCTCGAAGGCAGCCACCAGCGTCTGCAGCGTCGTGTGGTCCAGCGCCGACGAGAGGCGCGGGTCCTCGAAGTTCATGAAGAGGCAGCGGCGACGATCCAAACCGTACCGCTTCATCAGTTGCGCGAGCAGTGTCGACTTGCCGGATCGACGAACGCCCTGGATCACGAGCGCCAGGTCGGGCCGAAGCTCCTCGGGCATGCGGACGCGGCGGGGAACAGAAGGTGGCGGTGCCGCCCGCCAATGGCTCCACTCCGCGGCGATGGTCATCAGTTGCCGTGCTTCCATGGTGGCGAGTCAACTGGACGGTTGGCAAAGTGTCTAGTTTGGTCGACAGGATGGTATCTGTCCAGTCAGGTCGACAGATTCGCGAGTTCGAGCACATCGGTGAAGCGCATCCGCCCGACGGCTGGAACCTGCTGCGCAAGGCCTCGCTGCCGGCAGCGTCGTGGCGTGGGGCCGGAACTCTCGCGGGTCTCGTGATGTCCGACGCGGCGACGCTGGTCGTCGGACCGTAGCGGCGAGAGCATCGTTCGTTCCTCTGCTTGACCCTCCGCGCAAGCGGCAGCGGCCCGTGCATCCAGGCCAGAGTTCGGGCAACATCCCACTCGCATGTCGAACAGCACGCCCGCACCCACGAGCGGCTTGAACCCGCTCGGCGACGAACTGCGCGGCGCGCGCACCGCGAAGCCCTGCGCGCTCGTGATCTTCGGCGCCACGGGCGACCTGACGAAGCGCAAGCTCGTGCCCTCGCTGATGGGGCTCGCGAAGGACGGCCTCTTGCCGCCCGGCTTCGCGGTCGTCGGCTTCGCGCGACGCGCCTGGACCGACGCCTCGTTCCGCGCCGAGCTCGCCGACGGCGTGCGCCAGTTCGGCCGGTCGGAAGCACAGGCCTCGTTCGAAGCGCTGGCCGAGTCGTTCACGTTCCACCAGGCGGACTTCGCCGACGCGGCGGGCTACCGCGAACTCAAGACCAAGCTCGAGCAGATCGACCGCCAGCGCGGCACGGCGGGCAACCGCGTGTTCTACCTCGCGACGCCGCCGAGCGCGTATTCGAGCATCCTGCGGAACCTCGCGGCCGCGGGTCTCAGCAAGCAGGGCGACGGCCGCTTCGCGCACGTCATCGTCGAGAAGCCGTTCGGACGCGACTTGCAGACGGCGGTCGCGCTGAACGACCAGCTGCGCGAGGGCTTCTACGAGCGTCAGGTCTTCCGCATCGACCACTACCTCGGCAAGGAGACCGTACAGAACATCCTCGCGCTGCGGTTCAGCAACCACATCTTCGAACCGCTCTGGAACGAGAAGTTCGTCGACCACGTGCAGCTCACGGTCGCCGAATCGATCGGCGTCGGCTCGCGCGCCGGCTACTTCGAGGAGTCCGGCATCGTCCGCGACATGATCCAGAACCACCTGATGCAGGTCCTGACGCTCGTCGCGATGGAGCCTCCGGTGGCGCTGACGGCGGACGCGGTGCGCGACGAGAAGGTCAAGGTGCTGCGCGCGATCCGCTCGTTCAAGCCCGAGGAGGTCGAGCGCGCGACGGTGCGCGCGCAATACACGCGAGGATCCTTCGGCGGCGAGATGGTGAACGGCTACCGCGAAGAGGAAGGTGTGTCCGCGAGCTCGGTGACCGAGACCTACGCGGCCGTGCGGTTGCACGTCGAGAACTGGCGCTGGGCGGGCACGCCGTTCTTCCTGCGCTCGGGCAAGCGCCTGCCGCGGCGCGTCACCGAGGTCGCGATCCACTTCAAGCAGCCGCCGCACATGTTGTTCGAAGGCGGCAGGTCGCTGCAGCCGAACGTGCTGATGCTGCGCATCCAACCCGAAGAGGGCATCGCGCTGCGTTTCGGCGCCAAGGTGCCGGGACACGACGTGCGGATCCGCGACGTGCGCATGGACTTCCGCTTCGGCACCGCGTTCGGCGGCGAGACCGCCGACGCCTACGAGCGACTGCTGCTCGACTCGATGCTCGGCGACAGCACGCTGTTCGCGCGCCGCGACGAAGTCGAAGAGGCCTGGCGCATCGTGGACTCGATCGTCGCCGGTTGGCGCCAGTCGCAGGCCAAGCCCACGGAGTACGTCGCGGGCACGTGGGGCCCCGAGGTGGCGAACGACCTGCTCGGCGCAGGCCGCACCTGGAGGCGGCCGTGAGCAGCGAGCCCATGATGCGCACTGCGTTTCGCAGCACCTCACCGCGGCATATCCGCGATGCGTTGCAATCGCTGTGGAAGATGTGCCTGCCCGACATGCGAGGCGGCGACGTCGCGCGGTCGCTCACGATCAACTTCATCGGCGTGGCCAGGGAGGAGGACGACTACCTGGTGCACGATGCCGTCGGGCGGCTGCAGCGCCGCACGCCATGCCGCGCGTTCCTGTTGCTCGTCGACGACGACGCGAGCGAGATCACGGCCGAGGTCACGGCGACCACGCGCGTGCACGGACCCAAGCGCGACATCGTGCTCGAGGAGATCGTGATCCGGATGCCCGAGAGCGGGTTCGAGCAGATTCCCGGATTGGTGCGGCCGCTGCTCATGAACGATCTGCCGAACCACCTGTTCTGGAGCTCGGACTGGCCGCGGGTCGAACAGCACTTCGACGACCTGTCGCAGTTGTGCGATCACGCCGTGGTCGACAGCCGATGCTTCGAGGCGCCCGCGCGCACACTCGAACGGCTCGAGAGCCGCCGCCAGGCCGGCCAGAGCCTGACCGACTTGTCGTGGCTGCGCCTGCGGCCATGGCGTCGCGCGCTGGCCGAAGCGTTCGAGCGCGTGCCGTGGCAGCCCGGAGCGGCCACGAGGGGCAAGGTCCGCCATGGCGCGGCCAGCGCTGCAACCGCCATGCTGCTCGCGAACTGGCTGCGCGCGAGACTCGGGGCCGAGATCGAGCTCGACCCGGCCGGCGACGCGGCGGGAACAGGCCCGGACCGCGTGGTGCTGCAGACGTCGGGTTGCGAAGTCGAGCTCGTCGCCGGGAGCCGGCAGATCACGTCCCACGTCACGACTCCGTGGCACTGCTACGTGCCGTTCAAGGTGCCGATCTTGCGTGCGAGCGACAGCGACCTGCTCGCCGCGGCGATCGATCTCGGCTGACGTTCTCTCGACCACATGCCACGCCCCACCTTGCCGACTCCCCCCCTCTGCCTGCTCGGCTTGCTGTTGCTCGCCGCGTGCAGCACGGTCCACGACGATCTGAGCCGGCAGCTGCTGAAACCACCGCCGGGCTGGCTCGCGGAGCCCGGCGATCTCGGTATGCAATACGAACGCGTGGAGATCGCCCTGGGAAGCGACGCGTCGCTGACGGGATTCTGGATCCCGCACATGCAAGCGAAGGGCCGCACCGTCGTGTTGTTCCACGACGCGGACACGAACGCGAGCGTGATGCACCCGTACTACACGTTGCTGCACGACGCGGGCTACGCGGTGCTCGCGTTCGATCCGCGCGGCTTCGGCCGCAGCAAGGGCACGCCGACGCTGCAGGCGTGGCTGCACGATCTGCCGGCGCTGTTCGCATGGCTGCGCGCGCGGCCCGACGTCGACCCGGCTCAGATCGCGCTGTTCGGCACGGGGCTCGGCAGCGTCGCCGCGTTGTGGGCAGCGCGCACGCAGGGCCCGTGCAAAGCGCTCGTGCTCGAACACCTGCCGAGTCTGCGCGACATGCTGCGCGAGTCGATCCACGACGATGGCGGGGCATTGAGCGCCTACGCGCTCGGTTGGGTCGAGTTCGCGGGGCTGCCCGAGGAGATCGAGCCCGAAGACAACGCGCCGCTGACCAGGGTGCGCGCGCTCTTCCTCGCGACCGACCAGGAGCCGGCGCGCGATCGGCGCGCGCTGCTGCGCGCCTACGGCCAATACGGCGGCGAGCGACAGCTGTGGCTCCTGGCCGGCACGCGCCGCGCGCCGCATGCGATGGTGACGCACGACGGCGAGTATCAGCAGCAGATCGCGGCGTTCCTGCATTCGGCGTTCGCGGGCGACGACGACCTGCTCGCGGCGAACTGGACCAAGACCAGCGACGCGAGTGACGGCCAGGCCTGGTATCAGATCGAAGTCACGACCAAGGCTGCCGGCGCGGCGAAGCAGGCTGTCGAAACGGCCGCCGCGCTCGCGGACGGCACGCTGCACTTCGCGCGTCTGTGGCTCGAAGGCTCGCGCGGTGTCGTGCGCATCAAGCTGCCCGCGCCGCCGCACGTCGTCTCGGCCGTGCGCGTGCCCGACGCCACGCCGGACCCGCAGACCGTGTTCGCGCGCAAGACGACGTCGCTGATGCGCTCGGCCATGGCGATCGAACCGCTGATGCCGAGCATCGAAGCGCTGCGCAACGGCGTGCTGCCCCCGACCGATTGCCGGCGACTCGCCGTGAATCTCACCGTAGCCGAGACCGAACCGTTCCACGCGAGGCTCGCGGCGGAGCTCGGCGACGTCTGGGCACGGCTCGGCAAGCAGCTCGCGAGCGACGCCGATCCGGAAACACGAGCGCTCGGCACGCGCCTGCTGCAGCGGTCGGTCGCGTCGGCTCCCGAGAAACCGCAGCTGCACGTCTGGCCCGGCGCCAGCACGACGTATGGCTATCCGCAGCAAGACGACGTGGACGAGGCGAGGCGGCTGCTCGCCGCGCCCCCGAAGTGAGCTGATGGTCAGCGCCGCCAGAAGCTCGGCGTGAACAGGGCGAGCAGCGTGAGCAGCTCGAGCCGGCCCAGGATCATCTCGAACGACATGACGATCTTGGTCCAGCCGCTGAGGTCGCCGAAGCCGCCGAACGGGCCGATGTTGGGGCCGACGACGGCGACAGCGACGCCCATCGCGGGGATACCGTTCGCGAGCGCGTCGGGATGGACGGTTGCCAGCGCCGGTCCGCAGTTGCCGAGCATGCTCGAGCTCGCGGACAACGCGCCGGCGAAGCTCAGGCGCTGGTCGAACGCGATGATCAGCGCACCGATCAGGATCGTGAGCAGCCACAGCAGGACCAGCGCGAGGATCGACGAGATCGTCGAAGCCTCCATCACCTCGCCGTCGAGGCGCATCCGCTCGACGCTCTTGGGCCGCACGAAGTGCCGCACCGTGTAGGCCAGCAGCTTCAAGCAGACGAGGATGCGGACCTGCTTCATGCCGCCCGCCGCGGAACCCGTGCAACCGCCCACCATCGTGCAGGCGAAGATGACGATCAACGACAGCGGCGGCCAGGCATGGAAGTCCGCGGTCGCGAAGCCCGTGCAAGTCAGCATGCTCACGACGTTGAACGACGACTGCCGCAAGGCCGGGCCGAACGACACGCCACCGCGCATCAGGTCGATCGTCACGCCGCCGATGGTGAGCAGCGTGAACAGCGTGTAGACGCGGAACTCGGACGTGCGCAGCATGCCGCGGATCCCGGTCCAGCCGTCGCGCACCGACGCCGCCATCACGGTGAAGCTGCAGCCGCCGAGGAACATGAACACCGTCAGCACGACCTCGGCGCCGAGACTCTCGAACCGCGCAATCGAGCTCCGCGTCGAAAAGCCGCCCGTCGCGAGCGTCGCGAACGACTGGCAGACCGCGTCGAACAAGCCCATGCCGCCGACATACATCAGCAGCAACACGCAGACGGCGGTCAGGAACACATAGACTGCGACGACGCCGCGCGACTGGTTGAGCAAACGCGGCTGGTCGCTGTCCGTGCTGACGACGACCGATTCGGCGATCAGCAGGCCCTTGCCCGTGGCACCCATCGACGGCAGCAGGGCCACGAAGATCAGCACGATGCCGATGCCGCCGAGCCATTGCAGCATCGCGCGCCAGAGCAGCAGGCTCTTTGCCACCTCTTCGGGCGGCGCATTGCCCGCGCTGGCCAGCACGGTCCCGCCGCAGGTCGTGAGGCCGCTGACGCTCTCGAACAGCGCGTCGGCCGCATCCGGCAGCAATCCGGACCAGACGAACGGGACGGCGCCGAGCATGCTCGCGAGGAACCAGGCGATGCCGGCGACGCAGATCGCCTCCTTGCGATAGAAGTCCCGCGGTGCACCGCGACCGGCAATCCAGAGCAGCAGCACGACGACGCACCCGAGCACCATGCTCGCGAGGAAGCCCACCGGAGCCGAACCACTCGCCTGCGGCGTTTCGTTCAGTGCGAGCACCAGCGGCACGCCCTGCGCCAGCGTGAAGAACGCCACGAAACCGGCGAGGACCTGGGAGACGCGGCCGAGATTCATCGGCGCCAGAAGCTCGGGGTGAACACGGCGAGCAGCGTGAGCAGCTCGAGCCGGCCCAGGATCATCTCGAAACACATGACGAGCTTGGTCCAGCTCGCGAGGTCGCCGTAGCCGCCGAGTCCGCCGATGTTGGGTCCGATCACGGCGACCGTCTGTCCCAGGGCAGGGAGCCCGTTCGCGATCGCGTCCGGATGCACGGCGGCCATCGACGGCCCGCAGCCGGCCAGCATGCTGGCGCTGGCCGACAACCCGGCGATGAAGCTGAGTCGCTGATCACACGCGAGGACCATCGCGCCGAGCAGGACCGTCAGCAGCCAGAGCAGCACCATCGCGAGCACCGAGGAGACCGTCGAAGCCTGCAGCACCTCGCCGTCGAGCCGCAGGCGCTCGACGCTCTTCGGCCGCACGAAGTGACGCAGCGAGTAGGCGAGCAGCTTCAGGCAGATCAGGAATCGAGCCTGCTTCATGCCGCCAGCCGCGGAGCCAGTGCAGCCGCCGACGATCGAGCAGGTGAAGATCACGATCAACGAGAACGGCGGCCAGGCCTGGAAGTCCGCCGTCACGAAGCCGCAGCAGCAGAGCATGCTGACGACGTTGAACGAGGACTGGCGCAGCGCGTCGCCGATTCCGAGGCCGCGTCGCATCAGGTCGAACATGACACCACCGACTGCGAGCACCGTGAACAGCGTGTAGACGCGGAACTCGGAAGTGCGCACCATGCCACGCAGGCCGGACCATCCCTCGCGCACCGACGCCGCCATCACGATGAAGCTGCAGCCGGCGAGATACATGAACACCGTGAGCACTACCTCCACACCGAGGCTGTGGAAGTCGGCGATCGACGTGCGCGTCGAGTAGCCTCCCGTGGCCAGGGTGGCAAAGGACTGGCAGACGGCCTCGAACAGGTTCATGCCGGCGAGCATCAACAGACCGAGACAGGCCAACGTCAGCGACACGTAGACCGCGACGACGCCGCGCGACTGCGACAAGACTCGCGGTTGGTGGGTGTCCGTGCTGACACCCACGGACTCGGTCGAGAGAAGGCTCTTGCCCGCCGCACCCATCGACGGCAGCAGCACGACGAAGCACAGCACGATGCCGATCCCGCCGAGCCAGTGCTGCATCGCGCGCCACAGCAGCAGGCTGTGGGCCGTGTCCTCGGGCCTCGGATTGCCGGCCGAGGCAAGAACGGTGCCGCCGCAGGTCGCGAGACCGCTGACGCTCTCGAACAACGCGTCGGCGGGATCCGGCAGCAGCCCCGACCACTGGTAGGGCACGGCGCCGAGCAGGCTCGCGAGCAGCCACGCCGCAACGGCGACGACGATCGCCTCCTTGCGGTAGAGCTCGCTCGACGCGCGCCGCCCGCCAGCCCAGAGCAGCAGCGCAACGACGACGCCGAGCCCGATGCTCGTCGCGAATCCGGCGACACCGGCATTGCGCGGGCCCGGCGTTTCGGCGAGGGCCAGCAGCAGCGGGACGACCTGCACGAGCGTGAAGAACGCCACGAAACCGGCGAGGACCTGGGAGACGCGGCCGACGTTCACGCGGGCACTATTGCGAGCGCGTACGTGCGGCGCAACGCGGAGAGTCCGCAACCGAAGGTGCCGGTGCGAAGCACCGGCGCCGAGGTGGCGGACGCGCGTCGGGCTGCAGGGTTGCGAATCGTCGCGTTGCGCGACGGTTCGCGGCGCTGACGGCCCAACGCGGAGAGTCCGCAACCGAAGGTGCCGGTGCGAAGCACCGGCGCCGAGGTGGCGGACGTGCGACGCACTGCAGAGTCGCGAATCGTCGCGGCACGCGACGGTTCGCGGCACTGGCGGCGCGGCGAAGGGCGGCGAACGCGCGCGCCGCCGTCGACGATCACGGCACCTCGATGTCGACCCAGACGAGCCGGTGGTCCGAGGCAGCGACGAGCCCGGCACCCGCTTCGTGCGCTCGCGGCCAGAACACACCGCATCTCGCGACCGTGAGCAGGCGCGCGGGCAGCACGTAGTCGACGCGCAGGTTGCCGGGGCCCTTGCCGGGCTCGTCCTCGAAGTCCGCCGTGTCCGTCGCGTCGCCGAGGTGGGTCGCGTTGGCGCCCCACTGCCGCTTGCTCTCTTCGGCTGCACCGGTGCTGCGCGGCTGCGGATCCTGGACGCGCGGATGCGCGAGCAGCGCGGTCAACGCATCTCGCCGCGCATCGCCGTCCGCGGGATCGCAGTTGAGGTCGCCCAGGATCACGAACCGTTCACCTTCGCCCAGGCCGCCCGCGTGACCCGCGTCGTCGGTGATCCAGCTGGCTTTGTCCGGCGTCAAGTAGTCGACCCAGAAGCGGATCTCGTCGTGGTTGCGACAGCCGTTGCGATCCTCTTTGCCGTCGAACACGGGCGGCGTCGGGTGGCTGCAGAGCGCGTGGATCACGAACCTGCCGACGCCGAGCGGCACGTCCCAGTGGCTCTTCGACGACAGGCGCAGCTTCGCCCAGGCTTCGTCGCTGTAATACTGCTCCGGCCGCAGCGCGCCGGGCACGGCGCTCCAGCGCAGCATGCGGAACGTGCGCAC
>Ga0111539_10002805_pt1 | contig 23141 bp, 19 predicted proteins | sample RhiMethybrSRZTD1_FD_79667 | JGI IMG/M metagenome (GOLD analysis project Ga0111539, IMG submission 79667) | Populus rhizosphere microbial communities from Tennessee, USA - Rhizosphere MetaG P. TD hybrid SRZTD1 (version 2) (version 2) | ecosystem: Host-associated > Plants > Roots > Rhizosphere >...
CTGAGCGGAGTGCCCTTGTCCCAGGTACCCCAGCTCTCCCGCTCGCGGCGGCCCAAGTGGCACTACCTGCTGGTGGGCGTCGGTCTGATCGTCGTCGCCATCTCGCTCACGGTTGCGTGGGGGATCCTGGCCGCGCCCGAGGTCGCGGGCACGCGCGCCGTCGCGCCGGCCCGCGTGGTCGCGTACTTCTTCGGCAGCGTGATGTTCCTGCTGCTGATCGCGGGCCTGGTGCTGATCGTGCTGCTGCTGCTGCGCGAGGTACGGCTCAACGAGCGGCAGTCGAACTTCGTGAGCGCCGTGACGCACGAGCTCAAGACGCCGGTCGCCTCGCTCAAGCTCTACCTCGAGACGCTCGAGTACCGCGAGGTGCCGGAGGAGCGCCGCAGCGAGTTCTACAAGACGATGCGCCAGGACATCGAGCGGTTGAACACGACGATCAACAACGTGCTGAACGCGGCGATGTACACCGACCGGCCGGTCGCCGCGCCGCGCCCGCTCGACCTCGCGCGGCTCGCGCGGCGCGCGGCCGAGCTGACGCTCACGCGCCACCAGCTCGCGAAGGGCGCGATCCAGTACGACGGGCCGGAGAGCCTGCGCGTCGCGGGCGACGCCCAGGCGCTCGAGACAGCGCTCCTCAACCTGCTCGACAACGCCGTCAAGTACTCGAAGGAGAAGGTGCAGGTCGAGCTCGAGGTGTGGGGCGACGCGGACGGCCAGGCGCACCTGCGCGTGCGCGACCACGGCATCGGCATGAGCCGCACCCACCTGCCGTTCATCTTCACGCGCTTCTACCGGATCGGCGCCGAGGTGCGGCGCAGCCGAACGGGCACCGGCCTCGGGCTCTTCATCGTCCGCGCGATCGTGAAGGGGCACAAGGGCTCGATCACGGTCGACAGCCCGGGACCCGACCGCGGGTCCACCTTCACCATCACGCTGCCGGGCCTGCTCGAAGCGGAGGCCGAGTCGGACGGCGCCCCGGAGGCCGCGCGTGCCTAGGATCCTGCTGGTCGAAGACGAGGAGCACCTCGCCGAGGGCATCCGCTTCAACCTCGAGCTCGACGGCTACGAGGTGGAGACGATCGCGGACGGCCTGCGGGCGCTCGAGCGGCTGGTGCCGCCCGCCGACGGCGCCGCCGCCGGGCCGTCCATCGATCTGGTGGTGCTGGACGTGATGCTGCCCGGGCTCGACGGCTTCGAGGTCGTCGAGCGCATGCGGCTGGCCGCCAACTACACGCCGGTGATGATGCTGACGGCGAAAGGCCTGCCCGAGGATGTGGCCTTCGGCCTCGAGGCCGGCGCCGACGACTACCTGCCGAAGCCGTTCGACCTGCCGGTGCTGCTCGCGCGCGTCAAGGGCCTGATCCGCCGGCGCGACTGGGCGCGCGGCTCGACCGTCGACGCCGTGCGCGTCGGCCCGGCGCTCGTGGACTTCGCGAACTTCGAGCTGCGCAAGGGCGACTCGCTGGTGCGGCTGACGCTGCTCGAGGCGATGCTGCTGAAGCTGCTGGTCGAGAAGCGCGGGCAGGTGGTGACGAAGGCCGAGATCCTCGAGAAGGTCTGGAACCTCAACCCCGACACGGAGACGCGCGCGGTCGACAACTTCGTGATGCGGTTGCGCCGCCACCTCGAGGAGGACGCGCGCGATCCCCGCCTGCTGCAGACCGTGCGCGGCGTCGGCTATCGGCTCCAGGACTGAGGCGGCGCGCGTGCGGGTGAGGGTGCGGCTCTTCGGATCGCTGCGCGAACGGGCCGGCCGCGCGGAGGAGTTGCTCGATCTGCCTAAAGGCGCGACCGCCGAGGCCGCGTGGCTGGCGCTCGTGGGCGCCTTTCCAGAGCTCGCGCCGCGCCGCGCGAGCCTCGCCGTCGCCGTGAACCGGGTCTACGCGGGGTTCGAGACGGAGCTCGCGGACGGGGACGAGGTTGTGTTCATCCCGCCAGTTAGCGGGGGCTAACGAGACCTCGAACAGGGTCTCGTGCGACTCTGTCCGGACGGAGTATTCCGTCCTGTCGTCGACTCGGGGCGCCCCGAGTTGAGCGATAACCACTCAACTTGCCGCGGACTCAGCTTCCTGCCTCTTGCGCGGGGTGTCCGCTGTAGACTGGTCTTTCGGAGATCCCGCGTGCCTCGCGATCGGTTCGGGCGGCAGATCAACTACCTGCGGTTGTCGCTGATCGACCACTGCAACCTTCGCTGCGTCTACTGCATGCCGTTGCGCGGGCTGAGCTTCGTCCCGTCGCCCGAGCTGCTGACGGCCGCGGAGATCGAGACGGTCGTGCGCGCCGCGGTCGCCGTCGGGTTCCACAAGTTCCGGCTCACGGGGGGCGAGCCGACGCTGCGGCCCGAGATCGTCGAGATCACGGAGCGGATCGCGGCGGTTCCCGGCGTCGAGGACCTGGCGATGACGACGAACGGGATCCTGCTGCCGCGGCTCGCGAAGCCGCTGCGCGACGCGGGGCTGAAGCGCCTCAACATCCACGTCGACACGCTCCATCCCGAGCGGCTCAAGAAGCTGATGCGCTTCGCGTCGCTCGAGGAGATGGAGGCCGGCATCGCGGCGGCCGAGGAGGCCGGGCTCGTCCCGATCAAGCTCAACTGCACCGTGACGCGCGACTACAACGACATGGACGTGGCGGAGCTGGCGCGGCGCGCGAAGGACCGCGACTGGCACGTGCGCTTCATCGAGCTGATGCCGCTCGGGGGCGGCGAGACCGCGCACGTGGCGCTGTCGCAGTTCGTGCCCACGGCCGAGACGCGGCGGCGGATCGAGGCCGAGCTCGGGCCGCTCGAGGAGCTGCCGCCCACGAGCGCCGCCGACGAGTCGCGCAACTTCCGCTTCGCAGGAGCCCGTGGCGTCGTCGGCTTCATCTCGCCGGTGAGCGAGCCCTACTGCGGCTCGTGCAACCGCATGCGGCTCACCGCGGACGGGAAGTTCCACCTGTGCCTGCTGAACGACGACGAGCTCGACGTCAAGCAGGCGCTGCGCACGGGCGGCGGGCAGGGGGCGGTCGAGGAGATCCTGCTGAAGGCCGTCGGCCTGAAGCCGACCGGCCACCGCCTGGACGAGGGCGTCTCGCCGCGCGCGCGCTCGATGTTCCAGATCGGCGGCTGAGCGGGCCCCGATGGCCGGCCACGACGGGAAGCTCGCGGCCGGGCTGGCGCTGCCGCAAGCGCTCCGCCTGCTGCAGGCCGTGCCGCACGGCCTGGTCGTGCTGGACCCCGCCGGCCTCGTCGCGTTCGTCAACGAAGCCGGCGCGCGGCTCCTGGCGTGGCCGACGGGGAGCGATCTCGTCGGCCGCCCCTGGCGCGAGTGCTTCGACGCCGCGGAGGCCGAGCGGCTCGAGCGCGAGGCGCTCGCCCGGACGCGCGCGGGCGAGAGCTGGATCGGCGACGTGACGGCGCTGCGACACGACGGCGTCCACGTGCCGCTCGAGGCGCGCCTTTCGCCGCTCGGCGACGGCCACACGGCGCTCGCGCTGCGCGACGTCTCCGAGACGCTCCGTCTGCGGGAGCGCTTGGACGCCCTCGCGCACCGCGACCCGCTCACCGGGCTCCCGAACCGGCGGCTCTTCGAGGACCGCCTCGAGATCGCGCTCGCCCAGGCCCACCGCTACCGCCACCGCGTCGGGCTCGTCTTCATCGACCTCGACCGCTTCAAGCAGGTCAACGACGGCTTCGGCCACCCCGTCGGCGACGCCCTGCTGCGTGGCGTCGCCACGCGGCTCGGCCAGTGCGTGCGCGAGGGCGACACCGTCGCGCGGCTGGGCGGCGACGAGTTCGTCCTGCTGCTGCCCGGCATCCACTACGCCGAGGACCTCGCCGCCATCTCGCGCAAGCTGGTCGACGCGCTGCGCGAGCCCTACAGCGTCGCCGGCCGCGAGCTGCGCGTGACCGCCAGCGGCGGGATCAGCCTCTACCCGGAGGACGGCGAGGAGGGCGAGGCGCTGCTGAAGCGCGCCGACACCGCCATGTACCGGGCCAAGGAGCGCGGCCGCGACAACTTCCAGCTGTTCTCGGCGGCGATGTCGGAGAAGGCGCTCGAGCAACGCTCGCTCGAGGACGACCTCAAGGCGGCGCTCGCCCGGCAGGAGATGACGCTCGAGTACCAGCCCTGCCTGGAGCTCGCGACCGGGCGCGTCGTGGGAGTGGAGGCGCTGCTGCGCTGGCAGCGGCCGAGCCTCGGCGTCCTGGCGCCGCGCGACTTCATGGCGCTCGCCGACTTCACGGGGGTGATGCTGTCGCTCGGGCCCTGGGTGCTGGAGACCGCCTGCCGCCAAGCGCGCGATTGGCAGCGGCGCGGGTCGCGCGGCCTGCGGCTGATGGTCAATCTCTCGGCGCACGAGCTGCAGCAGCAGGGCTTCGTGGTCCACGTCGAGAAGGCGCTGGCCGCGAGCGGCCTGGCCCCCGACGCGCTCCACCTCGAGATCCCCGAGGGCTACGCGATGCAGGACCTGGCGCGCACGATCGCGACGCTGCGCGAGCTGCGCTCGGTGGGCGTGCACCTGGCGATCGACGGCTTCGGGGCCGGCTTCACGTCGCTCGCGCACCTGCGGCAGCTGCCGGTCGACGCGCTCAAGATCGACCTCTCGTTCGTGCGCGGGGCCACGACCGACGCCGACGACGCCTCGGTCGTGACCGCCGTGATCGCGGTGGCGCACAGCCTCGGGCTGCGCGTGATCGCGCAGGGGGTCGAGAGCGAGGCGCAGGTGGTGATGCTGCGCTCGCTCGGCTGCGACGAGGTACAGGGCTTCCTGTGGAGCCCGCCGGTGCCGCCCGCGCAGTGCGAGCGGCTGCTGGTCGAGGGCGTGCTGCCGGCTGCGCTGCCGCCACGCCGTGCCGCGCCTTCGCGGCGCGGCCCGCGCGGCAAGGACCGGCGCTGATCGGCCCGCTCAGGGCTGCGGGGGGGCCCCCTCGTCGAGCCAGGCGGAGCCGTCGGCGTACAGCTCCTTCTTCCAGATCGGCACCCGCGCCTTCAGCGTGTCGATCGCGAAGCGGCACGCGCGGAACGCCTCGTCCCGGTGCGGGGAGGCGACCGCGACCGCCACGCTCGGCTCGCCGATCTCGAGCCGGCCGAGCCGGTGCACCATGAGGACCTGCGTGACGGGAAAGCGGCGCTTCGTCTCGGCGGCGATCTCGTGCATCAGCGGCAGCGCCATCTCCTCGTAGGCCTCGTACTCGAGGCGCACGACGGCGCGTCCGCGGTTCTCGTTGCGCACGACGCCCAGGAACAGGCAGAGCGCGCCGTCCGCGGGCGTCGTCGCCTGCAGTGACGCGAGGTCGATCGGGTCGCGCACGAGGCGCACGAGGTCGGCCATAGGCGGCACGCTAGCATCCGCGCGCGCGCCGCAGCAAGCCGCGTGCTCAGCGGCTGGCGTGCTGCCGCGCCGGGGCCCTTGCCCAGGACTCTTCGAGGCGCACGATCGCCTGCTTCACGTCGCCCCACTCCTCGAAGGGCCCGTCCATCTCCTGCTCGGGATCGCGCAGGCGCGCGTGCTCGCTCGCGAGCGCGAGCGCCGCGGCCGCCTGCGCGTCGGGGAGCGTGCCGCGGCCCTCGGGCGCGGCGAGCAGCCGCGCGCGCCGCAGCTGACACTCGGCCAGGAAGCCGTGGCTGACACGGCCCGAGGCGACGAGGCGTTCGGCGAGCCGCTGCCAGGTCTCGAGAGCCTGCTCACGCCGGTCGAGCCCCTCGAGGATCCGGGCGCGGTGGTAGAGGCCGACGGGGTTCTCGGGGAAGCGCTCGTGCAGCCAGTCGTTCACCTCCAGGGCGCGCTCGAGCTGGCGTTCTCCCTGGAGCACGGCCGACAGGCTGTAGGCCGCCTCGACCGTCAAGTAGCGGCCCTCCCGCCACACGCGCTCCATCCGCGCGATCGCGCCGGCGCGCCGTCCGCCGAACAGGAAGCCCAGCGTGCGGCTCTTCCAGTAGTCGTGGAGCGCCGCTGGCAGCAGCGGATCGACGAACTCCGGGTCGAGCTTCGCCGCCCGATCCATGTCGCCGAGGCAGCGGAGCCCGTGCTTGAGCGCCGCCAGCCAACGCCCGCAGCGCGAGTCGTGGATCGCGACGTAGCCCTGCGCCGTGCCTCTCACGAAGAAGGACTCGGCGTCCGGGCGCGCGCGCACGGCGAGGTCGGCGAGCCGTCGCGCCTCGGCCAGGGCCGCCTGGAACTCGGGCTCGTGGTCGCGCAGGCGGTAGTCGCGCATCATCGTCTGGTACACGTTCGCCTCGGCGAGCGGCCCGGCCGGGTCGGCGGGGAAGCGCTCGCGCAGCTCGGCCGCCGCGAGCAGGGCGGCCTCGAAGCGCTCGTGGTGCAGCTCGTCGAGCGAGCGGCGAACCAGCGCGACGCGGTCTGCGGCTGCTTCCTGGCCGGCATCCCAGGCCGGCGCGGCAAGGACGACGAGCAGCAGGGTCGCGGGCGTCATGGCTCCTCCGGCGCCCGCGCGCCCAGGCTCGCGAGCAGGGCGAGGCCGGCGAGCCGCGCCTTCAGGCCGCGCGCGTCGCGCGCGTGTGGAGCCCGCGGCCACGGCTTCGAGCACGCGAGGTCGAGCTCCACGACGCGGCGCTCGAACTCCGCCACGAGCCCCGGCTCGCGGACGATCGCCAGGTACTCCTGCTGCGAGCGATAGCTCCAGACGTCGAAGTTGGCCGAGCCGACGACGAGGGCGCGGCGGTCGACGAGCAGCGCCTTCATGTGGGTCATGCGCCCGGGATAGATGCGAAGCTCGAGCGGCGAGCGCGCGGCCGCGTGGGCGAGGCCCTCGCGCAGCAGCGGGAAGTTGTGCTGCCCCGAGGTCAGCACCCGGACTCTCACGCCGCGGCGTGCCGCTCGCTCCAGCTCGCGCGAGAAGGGATCCGTGACATAGGGGCACTCGAGGAAGACCTCCTCGCGCGCGTGCGCCACGAGGTCCAGCACCTCGTCGAAGGCGGCTTCGTTGCTCCGCCCGTCGAGGGCGTGGAGCGTGAGCCCGTCCACTGCCACGCGGCCAGGCCGCGAGCGGCCCTCCCAGCTCGCGAGGAAGTCCGCTTCCAGGAACGCGGCGAGGCGCTCGTCCTCGACGCGCAGCATCAGGTCGTGCCAGCTGAAGTTGTGGTCGCTGAAGTTGATTCCGCCGAAGTAGGCGACGCGCCCGTCGAGCGCGACGAGCTTCTTGTGGTTGCGGGCGGGGAAGCGGCGGAAGCAGAAGCCCGCCGGGTTGTGGAAGCGGACTCGGGCGCCTGCCTGCTCGAGCCCGGCGATCATCCGCCGCGTGGCCGACCACTCGCGCCAGAGCGAAGTCGAGACGACGTTGCGCGGCCACCAGCGGAAGCGATCGCTCAGCACGTGCCGCGTGAAGGCGTCCACCAGCACACGGCGGTCCGGGGCGGGGCAGGTCCGGATCAACGACGCGACGGCCTCGCCCGCGGAATCGCCCTCGAACGTCATCGCCTGGACGAGCGCCGAGCGTCTCGCCGCGGCGAGGTCGACGGCGAGCGCCGCCGTGAACTCCGGAGCGTCGACCAGCAGCCGCAGGCTCATCGTGAAGCTCCCAGGAGGCCGGGCAGCGCGACGATCGCCGCGAAGCGCAGCAGGCGCCCGCTGCTGCCGACGAGCAGGAAGCGCGCGAGCGAGACGCGCAGGGAGGAGGCGGCGACGCTCACGACGTAGAACGGGGGAATGCCGGTGAGCGCGCTCGAGAAGAGCACGGCCGAGGCGCCTCGCTGCATCCGCTCGAGCCGCCGCCTGACGGCGGCGAGACGCCCCTCGGGCGCCTTGAGGAAGCGGCTCTGGAGCGCGCCGCTGCCCGCGAGGTAGAGCAGGGCCTTCGCGAGCATCTGTCCGGCCGTGACGAAGAGGACGGCGGGTGCGACGGCAGCGCTCGGGGCGAGCGCGACCAGGGCCAGCAGGTAGGCCTCGGTGTTGACGGCCGGCACCAGGCCGCTCACGAAGCCGACCGCGAAGCTGCCTCCGCAGTAGCCGAGAAGCCGCGTCAGCTCCATGGAACCCCTCCATCGGTGAATGAAGCAAGCCGGGCCGGGCGTTTCAGCCCGGTGAGGTCCGTCGGGCTGTAGCCGGGGGGGGAGCTAGGGGCGGGCGGTCAGGAGGGCGATGAGGTCGGCCATCTGCCGGACGTCGATCGACTGGTCGAGGTCGGCCGGCATCGCCGAGATCGGCGAGACCAGCATCGACCGGATGCTCTCGCGCTTGACCACGCGTTCGGCCTCGTCGCCTCGCCGCAGCACCAGGGCCGTCGCGGTCTGGCGAACGACGACGCCCTCGAGCGTCTCGCCGTCCGTGGTCTCGACCGTGTACGACTCGTAGCTCTGCGCGATGGATCGGCTCGGCACCAGGATGTCGGCGAGCAGCAGCGAGGGCGCCCGGTTCCGAACCGAGCCGAGGTCCGGGCCGATCGCGCCGCCCCGGCCGTCCAGCCGGTGGCAGCGCGCGCACACGGAGTCGAAGACCGCTCTGCCGCGCGCGCGATCGCCGGTGCGCGTGACAGCCGCCGCGTAGCGTTCCAGGACCTTCTCGCGCTCCCCGGCGGGCTCTTCGAGCAGCGGGCGCGCCAGGGCCCGGATCCTGGAATCGCGGTGCAAGATGAGGTCGCGCTTCTGCCAGAAGCTGAGCGCCCAGGTCTGGACCTCTCCGCTCTGCAGGGCGGCCACCAGCAGGCGCGTGCGGCCGGGGTCGGCCAGCAGCACTTCCGCGGCCTCGTTTCTCACGGGAGCGCGCAGGCTCGCCCAGCGCGAGAGCAGGAGCTTCGCGGCGTCGTCGCCCGGAATCCGGCCGAGCCCGCTCACGGCCGCGATCTGCACCTCGTCCGGCTCCTTCGGGTCGACGAGCCGGGTGAAGAGCGCCGCGCGCGGCGCCGGATCGAGGATCGCGAGCAGCCGCAGCGCGTCGGCCCGCTCGTCCGCCGGGCGTCTGGCGTCGACGGCGAGCGCCTCCGCTCGCGTGACGAGCTCGCGGGAGGCTTCCGGCGGCCGGCTCGAAGCGGCTGCTCCCGCCGAGGCCGAGAGCCACTCCAACGCGGCCCGGCGCACGGCGGGCGCCCGATCGAACGCGAGCGTCACGAGCGCGCCGCGGCCGCGCGCCGTGAGCGCGAGCGCGTCCTTGTCCCGCGCCACTGGCGCGAGGCCTTCGGCGAGGGCGGCGCGCCACCAGTCGGCGCCCGGGCTCGTCGCCGAGTCCAGCCGGAGCAGCAGGGCCTCGGCGTCCGCGCCGCCACTCGCGGCGGCGGCGCGTCTCAGGAAGCCGGCCCGCCCCGGGCTCTGCGCCGTGGTGAGCGGCGAGCCGGGAGCGAGCGCGGCCCTGAGGTAGGCCTGCGCCCGCTCGGGCGAGGCGCTCAATGCCGCGACCTGCACCCACTCGTCGTCGAGGTCGCGGAAGAGGAGCTTCTCCTGCGCGGCGCGCGAGGCCGCGGAGTCCACGCTGCCGAGCGTCGCGAGCAGCTGGAAGCGCACCTTCGGGCTGGCGTCGTCCGCGAGAGCGACGAGCTTCGCGGCGAGCGGGGACGACGCCCCCGCCCGCAACACTCGCGGCTCGCTCAGGACGATCGCATTCTCGCGCACGCCGGGCTCGGGGTCGGCGAGCGCCTTTGCTACCGTTGCCTCGTCGAGCGCGCCAAGGCCCTCGAGCGTCCAGAGCGCGTGGAGGCGCGCGAGCGGGCTCGAGCTCTCGGCGAAGAGCCGGAGCAGCAGCGGCACGGCGCCCGTGCGCCGCCGCTCGACCAGCAGCCGCTGGGCGGTGCGCCGCCACCACCCGTGCTCGCTCGCGAGCGTGGCGACCAGCTCCTCGTCGCTCGCGGACCCGAGCCGCGGCCGTGCGCGGGTGGACGACGGCGTGTCGGTGGGCCAGATGCGCCAGATGCGCCCGCGGTCCTGCCCCGCGTAGAGGCCCTCCTTGTGCTGGTGCACGTGGCTCGAGGCCCACTCGGGGTGCTCGATCATCTGCCGGTAGTAGTCGACGAGGTAGAGCGACGCGTCCGGGCCGATCGTGAGGTACACCGGCCGGAACCAGCTGTCGGTCGAGGCCAGGAACTCGCGGTCCTCCTGCGCCCGGCGCGCCACGAACGTCGAGCCGCGCTCCGACCAGAGGTCCCGGTGCACGAGGTTCTGGGCCGGCTCCGCGACGAACGCCGAGCGCGCTCCCTGGCGCGAGAAGAGGCCGCCCGTGTCGAACGCCATCCCGCAGGCCGAGGTGAACTCGCCCGGCTCCGTGAGCAGCTCGAAGCGCGGGTTGCGGGTGATCGCATAGACCTTCGCGTTGCTGCCGTGGTCGGACACGTTCTGCATCGCGCTGGCCGACGCCAGCGCCGGGTTGCGGACCAGGTAGCGCGCCGCGATCACCTCGTGACGCGCGTGGTTCGAGTTGTCGAGCGTGAGGTAGTGGCCCCATTCGTCGAAGGCGTGGCCGAACTGCGAGCTGCCGGAGCGCGCCTCGATCTGCCGCGTGTCCGGGCTGAAGCGCACCGCGTGGCGGCCGACCGCGAGCTCGGGCGAGCCCGGCTTGCCGGGAAAGCGCAGCGGCGAGCCGCGGTCGCCGAACAGCTCGGGGTAGATGACGGCGCCCGCCGGCCCTTCGTGCGCGAGGTCGATCCAGTTGTCGAGGCCGAAGACGGGGGAGTTGACGGTGTGCTGCGGGTTCGAGAACGCGAAGCCGGTCAGGACCTTCTCGCGCGTCTCCGCCTTGCCGTCGCCGTCCGCGTCCTCCAGGTACCAGACGTCGGGCGCGGCGGTGACGAGCACGCCCTTGCGGTAGCGCATCACTCCCGTCGGCAGCACGAGCCCGTCGGCGAACACGCCGCTGCGCTCGAAGCGACCGTCACCGTCCCGATCCTCGAGCAGGCGGACGCGGCCCGTCGGCCCGGTGTCGAGCGGGTAGCCCGGCATCTCGACCACGAAGAGCCGCCCGTCTTCGTCGAAGTCGAGCGCGACCGGCGAGGCGACGTTCGGCTCGGCCGTCACGAGCTCGATCGAATAGCCGGCTTCGACCTGGAACGTCTTGCGGGCCTCGTCGGGGGCGTAGGGAGGGATCCCCCGATGACAGGCCGCGAGCGGGAGCGCCAGGAGAAGGGCAAGGAGCGCTCTAGCGAGCTCGGCACGCAGGTCGGATGGCGGCGCCATGACGGAAGAGCCTACAGGAGTCCGGCGAGGCTCTGGAACATGCGGTAGGTCAGCCCCCAGATCACGAGCTCCTCGATCCGCAGGCACGGCAGCTCGAGCCGGTGTCCCTCGTGCGCGTACGAGAAGGTCGAGCGAGTCGACGGATCGAGCAGGCGATCGAGCGGCAGCCAGTGCAGGCGCACGACCTCGAGGCTCGGCGCGCCCTCGAGGCGCTCGAGCAGCCGGAACACGCGCGGGGCGATCACGAGGTCGACCGGGCGGCCCCGCGCCGTCGCCTGCACGTCGTCGAGCGCGCCCAGGCGCTCGCCGTCGCGCGCGAGGTCGATGCCGGTCTCCTCGAACGTCTCGCGCACGGCCGTCGCGTCGTGGGAGGCGTCGCCGGGCTCGGCGCGGCCGCCGGGGAAGCCCATCTGGCCGGACCACGGGTCGCGCTCGTGCTCGGCGCGGCGAATGAAGAGCAGCTCGAGGCTCGCGTCCGCGGCATCGCGAAAGACGAGGGCGACGGCCGCACGCATGCCCGTCCCGGCCACGGTCGCCGGCGCGTGCGCGGCGAGCGCCGCGCGCAGGTGTGCCCAGCCGGTCACGGCCTTCGGCTCGCGAGCGCGAGCAGGGCGCGCGCGTGGGTGAGCCAGAGGAAGGCCATGTTGGGCGCGAGGCCGCCCTCGAGCAGCAGCCCGTCCACCTCCGGAGCCGCCGCATAGCGCAGGCCTGCGATCTCCGCCGCGGGCGGCCGGAAGCCTTCGAGCGGGACGTCCGTCCGCCCGAGGTAGCTGGCGACGTGATAGACGACGTTGCGCAGCCCTCCGCCGGGGACGAGCCGCACATCACGCAGGTTCAGCTGGAGCGCCTCGCGCCGGAACACGACCGTCTGGCCGAGGTCGCTCGCCGCGAGCCGGCGCTCGAGCTCGGCGGCGTCGGCCGCCAGCTGGACGCGTGGCGAGGCGCCGTCTCCGAACAGCTCCTCGCCGGCCTCGCGCCGCGCGGCCGTGTCGAAGCTCTCGCCCGCGTCGACGTGCCCGCCGACCGACTTGTCCCAGCGCCCGCCGTTCTCCTTGTCCGCCGGCCGGAGCTGCAGCAGCACCTCGCCGCGCGCGTTCACCAGCAGCAGGTTGATAGCACCCACCGCCAGGCCCGAGCGCTTGGCCTCGTCGCGCGGCATCCCCCCGACGGCGCGCCCGTCCGCGTCGAAGACGGCGACGCGCTCGTCGTGCGGCTCCCCCATGCGGGCGGGCTCAGGACTTGAGGATGCGCAGCTGGCGGTGCGCTCCGCCGGCGATCAGGGCGTAGGCCAGGATGAAGGTCGCGTGCACGAACGGGTCGAGGTGCTCCTCGCCGAGCGACTGGAAGTACGCGAAGCAGATGTCGCCGGCGCACAGGAACACGAAGCCGCTCAGCAGCAGCAGCCACACCTCGCCCGCCTCGCTCCGGCCCAGCCGCAGCGCCACCCGCAGCAGCAGCACCAGCGGCACCAGCAGCACGAGGTCGAGCGCCGGGTAGGCGATCGTCAGGATCCGGTCGAGCAGCGGGCCGGCGGTGGCCGCGACCGGCCGCAGGATCACGAGCGCGATCACGCCGACGCCCGCCAGCAGCAGCGCCCGCTCGGCGGTCGAGCCCATCGGCAGCCCGGCCTCGCGGTACGCGTTCAGGAACACGAGCAGCGCCGCGATCAGGAACGGGTAGGCGAGCACGTAGAAGATGTCGCCCGGCGTGGGAAACGGCGTCTGGCCGAGCACGAGCTGGAACGGCGCCAGCGACAGCTGGCCGGCGAACGTCGACAGGAGCCCCAGCGAGAGCAGGAACCAGGCCGGCCGCGCGGGGTTGTCCGTCTCCAGGCGGTCGCGGCAGGCGAAGGCCCAGATCGATCCCAGGAGCAGCGCCGCGAGCTTGAATACGGCGGCGATCGCCAGCATCCTGTGCGAGCTCAGGACGTCGTTGTAGAGCGCGCTCGCGGGCCAGATCGCCCAGCCCACGTAGAGCAGGACCGCCAGCAGCACGACCATCCAGGGCAGCTTCGACGCGCCGCTCACCGGCCGGCTCCCCGTGTGATCGCGTCGCGCACCTCGCCGATCGCGGTCTTCGACTTGTCGCGCCCGAGGAAGATGTTGAGCCCGCCGCCGAGCTTGCCCAGCAGGGTCTCGAGCTGCTCGGTGCTGACCGCGGACGCGTCCGCGATCCCGAGCTTCTGGCAGTGCGCTTCGGTGGCGGAGCGGGCCATCGTCTCTCCGATGTAGGGCCCCAGCACCTTCACGACCGAGTCGATGGTCTCGCGGGTCGTCATGCCGTGCCGAAAGGTAAGGAGCGGCCGACGGCTTGTCAAACGCCGACGCCCGAAGCACCGTCGCCCTTGACGCGAGCGTTCCCGCACGCGTAGCGTTACGCTCGACGGCTCGGCTTCTTATGGACGAACAGCGGGCGCTCGGCCTGCCCCCGATCGACGACGAGTACCAGGGGCCGTCCTGGTGGCACCTGTCGCGCCTCGGCGAGGCCAGGACGAGCCCCGGCATGCGCCGGGTGGCATCGCTCATGCTCGCGGTGCTCGGCGTCGCGACGCTCACGGGCATCCTGAACGTCACGCTCGACTGGAACGCGCTGCCGCTGCGGCTGGGGCCGTTCGAGGTGCCCGTCACCGTGTACCCGCCCTTCGTGCTGAGCCTGCTGGCGGCGGTCTGGGTCGGGCCGACCTGGGGCCTGGTGCCGGCGTATGCGGCGAACCTCGCGGGAGCGCTCGTGAGCGGCCTGCGGCCCTGGAGCGCGGTGCTCTTCGCGCTGGCCGGGGCGCTCGAGGTGCTGATCTTCTGGGGCTCGATGGTCACGCTCAACATCAGCCCCGACCTGCGTCGCTGGCGCGACGCGCGCCGCTTCTTCCTGGTGTGCCTGATCGCGCCGATCACCGCGTCGCTCGCGATCCTGCTCTGGACGAACGCGCGCGGGCTCGACACGACCGAGGGGCTGCGCGTCTGGCGCGGCTGGGTGATCGGCGACGTCCTGCAGGCGCTGCTGATCGTGGCTCCGCTGCTGCACCTCGCGGGGCCGCGGGTGCGCGCCTGGATCGACCTCCAGTTCGCGACGCCGCCGCGCTACGAGGTCACGTACACGCGCACCGCCCTGCTCGCCGCGCTCACCTTCGGGATGATCGCGGTGCTGGTGTTCGTCGGCATCGCGGAGCTGTCGAGCTCGCTCGAGCTGGACCCGACCGCGCGCACGCGCAGCGGCCAGCTGCTGGTCGAGCGGCTGGGCGAGATGCAGCTCTACCTCGGGGTGCTGGTCGCGTCGCTGAGCGTCGCGGCCTTCGTGTTCTCGACGGTGCTCGCGCGCATGGGGGAGCGCCAGCGCAGCCTGTCGCGCCGCGAGAGCCTGACCGGCTGCTTCAACCGGCGCGCGTTCTACGAGCTCTTCCCGCGCGAGGTCGAGCGCGCGCGCCGGCTCGGTTGGGGAGTCGCGCTCGTGTTCATGGACATCGACCACTTCAAGGCGATCAACGACCGCTTCGGCCACGAGACCGGCGACCGCGTGCTGCAGCAGCTGTCCGCGCGGCTGCGCGGCCTGATCCGCGAGACCGACCTGCTCTTCCGCTGGGGCGGCGAGGAGTTCGTGGTGCTGATGCCGCACACCCGGCCCGGCGAGGCCCGCGTGCTCGGCGAGCGGATCCGGGCCGCGGTGGCCGAGCGGCCGTTCGCCGCGACCGAAGCCCGCCCGCGGGTCCCGGTCACCGTCAGCGTCGGCGTCGCGTTCACCTCGAGCTGGCCGGTCGACCCGGACGCGCTGCTCGCCAGCGCCGACGCCGCCTGCTACCAGGCCAAGGAGCGCGGCCGAAACCAGGTGAGCGAGGCGGCATGACAGCGGGGGGCTCGGGGGGTGCTCAAACCCCCCGAGAGCCAGTCCACACCGCCTCCAAGCGCGCGACGCGATCGGGCACTCTGAAGGCCGCGTAGCCGAGGCCGGGTGTGTCGAAGCGCATATGATGACGGCGCGTGAAGCGGGCTCTCGCCGTCCTTGCCGTCGCTTGGAGTCTGGGCGCCGGGACGGCGTGCCGGCCCGCGCCGCCGCCGCCCGCGCGGGGAGTCGTGCTGGTGCTGGCGGCAGGCTTCGGAGTCGAGGGCGCCGGCTCGCGCACGCCCGCGCTGGCTCGTCTGCGCGCGAGCGGCCGCGCGTTCACCTCGGCCTACGCGCCGGATCCCGACCCCTCGCGCGCACGGAGCGCGCTCCTCGGGACGGATGGGGGCGGGCTTTCGACGCTCCTGCGCGCGCGAGGAGTAGAGGTGCTGGACCAGCTCGCGCCGCCGGCGGCCTCCGATGCGCAGGCGCGCCTCGAGGCCTGGATCCGCGAGCGTCGCGGAAAGTTCGTGGTGCTCGCCACGGTGGGTGACGCGTCCGGCCTCCGGCTGCCGCCGCCGGCGACGCTCGCCGGAGCGCTCGCAGCTCCGTTGCCGCGGATCGCCACGCGCGACCTCGGCTTCTCCGAGGCCCCGCTCGCGGTGGTGACGCCGGCGGCCTGGTCGGATCCGGCGCGGCAGCGGACCGAGGCCGCGGAGCTCGAGCGCTCGCTCGCGGCCGACCGCGAGCTGCGGCGCCTGCTGGACGGCGTCGAGCGGGCGGCGCCGGGAACGGCCACGATCGTGGTGGGCGACCCGCCGCCCGACCGCGGCGCCCACGGCGTGCTCGAGCGCCCGGACGCGCTCTTCGACGACAGCCTGCGCTCGACGCTGATCGTCGCGACGCCGGGCCTCGGTCGTCCCGGCCGCGGCAGCGAGCGGCTCGTGTCCACGCTCGACGTCGTGCCGACGGTCCTCGACCTGCTCGCGCTGCCCGCGGAGGCGTCGCTCGAGGCCCGCAGCCTGCTGCCGCTCGTGACGGATCCGTCGGCGCCGGGGCGGAGCGAGCTGCTGTCGTCGGTTCCCCGCAAGGCCGGCCGCGTGGCGCGCAGCGTGCGAACGGCCCGCTACCGATACACGGAGTGGCCCGACGGCAGCCGCGAGCTCTACGACCACGACGCGGACCCGGGCGAGGTCACGAACCTGGCCGGGCGACCCGAGCACGCGTCGGCGATCGTCGAGCTCGCCGCGCTCGTCCAGGCCCGCGTCTCGCCGCCGCCAGTCGCAGCGGCGACGGCTGCTCCCTCGCGTCCTCGGGCGCGGCCGCGCAACGTGCTGCTCGTCGTGATCGACGACCTGAACACGCAGGTCGGCGCGTGGGGAGCGCCCGTGACGACGCCGGCGATCGACCGGCTCGCCGCGCGCGGCGTCCGCTTCGACCGCGCCTACGCGCAGGTGGCGATGTGCAGCCCCTCGCGGGTGTCGATGCTCACCGGCTGGCGGCCCGAGCGGACCGGCGTCTGGCAGAACGAGGACCCGCCGCGGTCGTCGCGCGCGCTGCCGCTGCAGGAGCTCTTCGCCGCGCACGGGGCGCGCACGCTGTCGATCGGCAAGGTGTTCCACTCGCCCGGCGACTTCCGCTGGGACGTGCGCGAGGAGCACCCGGAGGTCGTCGAGGAACGCGATCCGACCGCGGCGGGCGAGGGGCTCCCGGGCCTCTGGGTGAAGGCGCCCGGCGGAGACCTCGACCAGCCCGACGGCCGTCGCGCGCGCCGCGCCGCGCAGCTCCTCGCCGAGCGTGCGGCGCGCCCGTTCTTCATGGCGCTCGGCTTCGTGCGGCCGCACGTGCGCTGGGTCGCTCCCGAGCGCTACTTCGGCCTCTACCCGCCCGAAAAGGTCGCGCCGCGCCCGTATCCGGCCGACGACCTCGCCGACGTGCCGGCGATCGCGATCAAGACGCAGCCGCAGCCGCTGCCGGGCCTCCCGCTGCTCGGGCGCGAGCCGCCCGGGCTCGTCGCCGATCCGGCGTACCTTCGCGAGGCGACGGCCGCCTACCGGGCCTGCGTCTCGTTCGCCGACGCGCAGCTCGGCGTGGTGCTCGACGCGCTCGACCGCGCCGATCTCTGGAAGGACACGGTCGTCGTGCTGGTGGGCGACAACGGCTTCCATCTGGGGGAGCACGGCGGCCTGCTGCGCAAGGACACTCTGTTCGAGGAAGCGCTGCGTGTTCCGCTCGTCGTCGCCGCGCCGGGGCTCCCGCACCCCGGTGCCGTCGTGAGCGCCCCGGTCGAGCTGCTCGACGTCTATCCGACGATCCTGGATCTCGCCGGCCTCGACACGCCCGCGGGCCTCGACGGCGAGAGTCTGGTGCCGCTGCTCCAGGACCCGAAGGCGAGCGGGCGCGGCGGCGCGGTCTCGTACCGCCGCGTTCAGCCGCCGCCGCTCGGCTGGTCGCTGCGGACGGAGAGCGAACGCTACACGCTCTGGCCCGACGGCAGCGAGGAGCTCTACGAGGGCTGTCCCTGCCCGCCGGACTCGAAGAACCGCGCCGGCGAGGCGGAGTGGGCGTCGCGCAAGCAGAGCCTGCGCAGGCGGCTCGAGCAGCGGCTCGCCAGCGGCGCGAAAGCGCCTTGAGGCCGACGAGCGCGCTCAGCGCGACGGCTCGAAGACGAAGAGGTGCTGCACCGGCAGGAAGTCGTATTGCCGGACGAGCCGGAAGCCGGCCGGCTCCCACTCCGCGAGGACCTGCTCGACCGACATCCGGTGCTCGGCCCGGATGTGCGAAGCCGTGGTGCCTTCGAGCCTGTACTCGACGAGCGCGACCTTGCCCGTGGGCTTGAGGCTGCGGCGAAGGGCCTCGAGCATCGGCGCGGGTTTCTGGAACTCGTGGTACACGTCCACCATCAGGATCCAGTCGAGGCCGCCCGCCGGCAGCTTCGGGTCGGTCTCGGTCCCCAGCACCGGCACGACGCCCTTCACGCCCTCGGCGGCGACGTGCTGCTTCAGCAGCTCGAGCATCTCGGGCTGGATGTCCTCCGCGTAGACCGTGCCGCGCGGCGCGACGACCCGCGCCATCCGGCGAGCGAACCAGCCCGTGCCGCAGCCGACGTCGGCCACGACGTCGCCGTCCTTCAGGCCCATCGCGCGGAAGATCTCGGCGGGTCGCTGCTCCTCTTCGCGGCCCTCGCGTTCCAGCCACGAGGCGCCGCCGGCCGTGATGACGTTCGCGGGCTTGCGCGCCGGAGCGGGCGTGGGGACCGGGGCCGCCGCCTGCGTCAGCGCCCAGGCGAGTCCGAGGGCCAGCAGCTTCATGGGCTAGAATCCCTTCGTGGCCGCCGGCCCTGGAGGGCCGGGGCAGCCCCCGCAAGCCTAACGCATTCGAATGCCCGCGCTCGTGCGGCTGGACCGCGTCACCAAGGACTACTCGGAAGGGCGCGAGCTGCGCCACGTGCTGAAGGACGCTTCGCTCGAGGTGGCTGAGGGCGAGTTCGTCGCGATCCGCGGCCGCAGCGGCAGCGGCAAGAGCACGGTGCTGAACCTCGTGGCCGGGATCGACCGGCCGAGCTCGGGCGAGATCTACGTCGCGGGCAACGCGCTCTCGCGCCTCGGACCGCGCGAGCGCACGCTGCTGCGGCGCGACCACATCGGCTTCGTGTTCCAGTTCTTCAACCTGATCCCGACGCTCAGCGTGCTCGAGAACGTGCTGCTGCCCGCCGAGCTGTCCGGACGGGACGAGTCGCGCCGCGCGGCGGGGCTGCTCGAGCGCGTCGGTCTCGCCGACCGGGCCGCGAGCTTTCCCGACCGCCTCTCGGGCGGCGAGCAGCAGCGCGTGGCGATCGCGCGCGCGCTCGTGCGCGACCCGCGCCTGGTGCTGGCCGACGAGCCCACAGGCAACCTCGACGACGCGTCCGGCGCGGCCGTGATGGGGCTGCTCGACGCCTTGACGCGGCGCGCCGGCAAGACGTTGCTGCTGGCGACCCACAGCCGCGAGGTCGCGGCGCTCGCCGACCGGGTGCTCACGATCGAGGCGGGGCGGCTCGTCTGATGCCGCGCGCGCTGCTGCGAACCGGGCTGCGCGACCTCGTCCGGCGGCCGCTGCACACGGCGCTCATGGTGCTGGGCGTAGCGCTGGGCGTGGCCGTCGTCGTGGCGATCGATCTCGCGAACGCCGCCGCGCGGCGGGGCTTCCTGCGCTCGACCGAGGCGGTGGTCGGGCGCGCCAGCCACCAGGTGCGCGGCGGTCCGTCGGGCCTGCCGCAGGACGTCTACCGGCAGCTGCGCGTCGAGCACGGCGTGCGGCCGAGCGCGCCCGTCGTGGAGGGCGTCGTGACCGCGGTCGACCTCGGCCGCCAGCCGCTTCGCGTCCTCGGGATCGACCCTCTGGCCGAGGCGCCCTTCCGCAGCCACCTGGGTGGCGCTGCCGCGGCGGACGCAGGCTTCGCCCCGTTCCTCACGGACGCGAAGGCGGTGCTGGTCGGCGCGGCCTTCGCCGAGCGGCACGGCCTCGAGCCGGGGTCGCTGCTGCGCGTGCGCGCCGGAGACCGCCAGGAGGAGCTGCGCATTCTCGGTCTCGTGGACACGGCGCGACCCGAGCGCCGCGATCTGCTCGACGGCCTGCTGCTGATGGACGTCGGAAACGCGCAGCGCCTGCTCGGCATGGGAGACCGGCTGAGCTACGTCGATCTGCTGCTCGAGGACCCGGCTCGCGAGCTCGAGGCCGTGCGGCGCTTCTTGCCTGCGTCCGCGCGCGTCGTGAGCGCCAACGAGCAGGCGGAGGCCGTCGCGCAGCTCACCGCGGCGTTCGAGCTCAACTTGAAGGCCCTGAGCCTGCTCGCGCTCGTGGTCGGCACCTTCCTGGTCTACAACACGGTGCTCTTCAGCGTCGTCCAGCGGCGCGGGGTCTTCGGCACCCTGCGCACGCTCGGGACGACGCCGGGACAGCTCTTCCGCCTGATCCTCGCCGAGGCGCTCGCGACCGCGGCGCTCGGATCGCTGCTCGGCCTCGGCCTCGGCTACCTGCTCGGGCAGTCGGCGGTGCGGCTGGTGACGCGCACGATCAACGACCTCTACTACGTGCTCGCCGTCAGCGGCGCGCCGCTCACGCTCCCGACCGCCGCGAAGGGCGTGTTGATGGGCCTCGCGGCCGCCGCGCTCGCGGCCGCCTTTCCGGCGCTCGAGGCCGCGCGCGTCGAGCCGGTGACGGCCTTGCGCCCGAGCACCTTCGAGGCCCGCGCGCGGCGCTTCGTGCCGGCGCTCGCGCTCGCGGGCGCTTTGCTCGTGCTCGCGGGGCTGGCGGTCCTCGCGCTCGCGACGCGCTCGCTCGCCCTGAGCTTCGCGGGGCTGTCGGGCGTCGTGCTCGGGATGGCGCTCGTAGCTCCCGCGTTCACGGTCGCGCTGATGGCCCTCGCCCGGCCCCTGCTGTCGCGCCTCGTCGGGCCGACGGGCCGGCTCGCCGCGGGCAGCGTCGCGCGCGCCGTCAGCCGCACGGGCGTCGCGGCCGCGGCGCTCATGGTGGCCGTGTCCGTGACGATCGGAGTGAGCGTGATGATCGCGAGCTTCCGCGCGACCGTCGACAACTGGCTGGGGCTGACGCTGATGGCCGACGTCTACGTCTCGGCGCCCTCGCCCGGCGGCGCCCGCAGCTCGGCTCCGTTGGCCGAGGACGTTCCGTCGCTCGTCGCCTCCGTGCCGGGGGTCGCCGGCATCGAGACCGTCCGCCTCGTCCACGTCGCGAGCCCGCTGGGCGAGGTCCAGCTCGTCGTGACGGACGCGACCCGCGCGCGGAGCGCCGCGCTCTACCGCTTCAGCGAGGGCGACCCGGAGGCGACCTGGCGGCGAGTCCACGAAGGCGCGGTGCTGGTCAGCGAGCCTTTCGCGTTCCGCCACCAGCTCCCCGCGCGCGGCGGCTCGGTCACGCTGGAGACCGATCGAGGGACGGCCGTCTTCCCGGTGGCCGGCGTCTACTACGACTACGCGACGGAGCAGGGGGTCGTGCTGATGGCGCGCGAGGTCTACGAGCGGCACTTCGAAGACCGCGGCCGCACGGGCGTCGCGGCGTACGTGGAGGCCGGCCGCGATCCCGCCGCGGTCACCGACGCCGTGCGCCGCGCGCTCGCCGGCCGTTCACTGCGCATCGCCCCGAACCGCGCGCTGCGCCGCGAGGCGCTGCGCGTCTTCGACCGCACCTTCGCGGTGACCGACGCGCTGCGGGTGCTGGCCGTCGTCGTCGCCTTCATCGGCGTCTGGAGCGCGCTCTTGTCGCTGCAGGTCGAGCGCACCCGCGAGCTCGCAACGCTGCTCGCCCTCGGCCTGCTGCCCCGGCAGCTCTGGGGGCTCACGCTGCTCGAGACCGGCCTCGTGGGCCTCGCGGCGGGGCTGCTCTCGCTGCCGACCGGGCTCGCGCTCGCCGTGATCCTGATCGAGGTGATCAACGTGCGCTCGTTCGGCTGGACGATGACGCTGGAACTGCCGCCCTTCGTGCTGGTGCAGGCGGTCGCGATCAGCGTCGTCGCCGCGCTGCTGGCGGCGATCTATCCGGTGCGGCGGCTCTCGCGGCTCAGCGTCGCAGCGGCGCTCAGGCAGGAGTGATGCGACCGCGGCCGCTCTGGGCGGTGCTCGGCCTGCAGCTGGTGCCGGCCCTGCTCTTCGCCCAGGCCGACGCGACACTGATGCTCGCGCCGGCCGAGCCGCCCGCGTTCGCGCGGGCGACGTCGCCGCGCGGGTTCCGCCTGCCGCAGGACCACGGCCCGCACTTCGAGTTCCAGACCGAGTGGTGGTATTACACCGGCCAGCTCACGACGCGGGACCAGCGCCGTTTCGGCTTCCAGCTGACGTTTTTCCGCCGCGGCCTCTCGCCCGGTCCGCCGCCCGCGGCCGGCCTGGCGACGAACCAGGTCTACTTCGCGCACTTCGCGATCACCGACGTCGCCGGCGGCCGCCACGGCTCGGCGGAGCGCGTGAACCGCGGGGCCGGGGGCCTGGCGGCTGCGAGCGGCGAGCCGTTCCGCGTCGCCGTCGAGGACTGGAGCGTGGAAGCCGTTCGCGCCGACGGGGCGAGCGTGCGCGTGCGGGCGCTCGACCAGGGCCTCGTCCTCGAGCTGGAGCTCGCCGCCACGAAGCCGCTCGTGCTCCACGGCGACCGCGGCCTGTCCGCGAAGAGCGCCGAGCCCGGCAACGCGTCGTACTACGTCGGCTACACGCGCATGAGCGCGCGCGGCCGGATCGGCACGGACGGATCCGGTGCGGAAGCGCAAGGCGAGGCGTGGTTCGACCACGAGTGGAGCACGAGCGCGCTTGGCGCGGGCGCTGTCGGGTGGGACTGGTGGAGCCTCCAGCTCGACGACGGCCGCGAGCTGATGTTCTTCGAGATCCGCCAGAAGGACGGCGGCCGCGACGCCGCCTCGGGCGGGACGCTCGTCGCCCCGGACGGGCGCACGCGAAGGCTCTCCGCCGCGGACGTGGAGACGACGGCGCTCGCGCGCTGGACGAGCCCGCGCTCGGGCGCCTCTTATCCCGCGCGCTGGAGGCTCGGGATCCCTTCGGAGGGGCTCGAGCTGGAGATCGATCCCCTCGTCTCCGACCAGGAGATGCGGACGTCGTTCACGTACTGGGAAGGCGCCGTCCGCGTGTCGGGCACGAGCCGCGGCCTCCCGCTCCGCGGCCGCGGCTACGTGGAGCTCACCGGCTACGCCCGCTCGATGCAGGGTGTGTTCTGAAGCGCTGCGGGTTCTCTCGGGCGCCGTGCGCTTCGAGTAGGTCAGTCCCAGCGAGCCATGGCGACCGACAGCAGCAGCTTGCCGGAGCCGTCGCGGCCGACTCGCGCGTAGCTCGCTTCGTAACCGCGGTTGCGCGACAGGTGGTCGCCGATGGTTGCAAGCGCGCCACGCGCGTGAGTGTCGACGACGCCAGTCGGGCCGAGTGAGGGGAGCGCTTCCTCGACGAGCTCGTTCGACGCCCGCACGACGCCGTCGGTCACGAACAGGCGCCGATCGAGATACGCGAAGTCGGCGAGCACGAGGCCGGAGAGGAAGTGCATCCGGGACGCCGCGGCGTCCTCGGCGGCGTAGCTGTAAGCCGCAGTCGAGCCCGCCGGCCGGGTCATCAGCGCGACGTAGTCGTTTCCTTCCTTCCAGATCAGATCGACCCGATAGCCCTGCTTGCCGGAGTCGTTCAGGTTTCGGCCCAGGCCCGACGGGCCCGGATCGGATCGCACGACGACTTCGTGGGGAGCGGC
>Ga0111539_10002806_pt1 | contig 23141 bp, 18 predicted proteins | sample RhiMethybrSRZTD1_FD_79667 | JGI IMG/M metagenome (GOLD analysis project Ga0111539, IMG submission 79667) | Populus rhizosphere microbial communities from Tennessee, USA - Rhizosphere MetaG P. TD hybrid SRZTD1 (version 2) (version 2) | ecosystem: Host-associated > Plants > Roots > Rhizosphere >...
CCAGCCGGCAGATGACCGGGTTTGGCGGAGTGGTCTGTTTCGACCTGGACGGCCGCTTCGATCGAGCCGAGCGGGTCTACGATCGGCTGTCAGTGATCAAGCGCGCCGCCAGCCTTGGCGGCGTGGAGAGCCTGATGAGCATGCCCGTACTGACCTCGCAGTGGGGATACACCGACGAGCAGCTGGTGGGCGCCGGCGTGACCAAGGGCATGCTGCGCCTGTCGGTCGGCCTCGAGGATGTCGAGGATCTGATCGAGGATCTCGACCAGGCGCTAAAGAATTAGGAATTGCCTACCCTCGAACTTTGTCTAGCCGCTTCTCCGCGACCGGTGCTTCGTGGAGGAACTGCTCGACCAGGTCGTGCAGTCGCGCCGTGATCGCCGTGGCTTCGGTCTCGCCGTACTTCTGACGGAAAGCCTGGATTGGGACGACCGCCTTCGCCATGGCGCGATGGCCGCCTGCGCTCCCGAGATCGGCAAAGTACCGCCGCACGAACTCTCCGGCATTCTTCATGTATCCCAGATTGCGCACCGACAGGATCAACGAGTCGCCGACAATGCCCGCAATCAAGGTCCATTTGACGCCTTCGAGCTGCAGGAAGAAGTCTGCCACGTAGGGGATGAAGTCTTCGCGCGGCAGCACGCCCAGAAAGCCGCAGAACACCTGGTCCACGAGCGTGCCCGTTCGGTGTGCTTCCATCACATAGGAAAGACGATCGGAGGTGATTTCAGCGCCTTCCATCTTGGTGATGAGTGCCGCGTCGGCGAGCGGGTACAGGTAGGAGAAGGCCTCGATGTCCACGCGATTGGTCTGGCGGTTGAAGAACAAGGTGTCGGACTTGATAGCGTACAGCATGGCCGTTGCCGTCCGCTCCGAGATGTTCACGTCGACCGCGCGCAAATGTTCGGTGAGGATGGTCGACGTGGATCCGTAGTCGGTTCGAATGTCCTTGAAGAGGGCGGTGTAGCCAGGCTGCTCGGGATGGTGATCGATCACCAGATCGACGCGGTCGATCAGCTCGCCAAAGTAGTGAGGCTGCACGTCGACCATGGCGATGCGGTCGAACTCCCCAAGCGCCGCCGGTGTGATGTGTTCGACATGGATGTCGAGCAGGTTCACCATCCGGAGGTTTTCCGGCCGCGTCACGCCCTGCATGGCACCGATGATCGCCGTGGCTTTCGTGCGCCGGAGCAGGTTCCGCAACGCGAGGCCGCTGGCCATGGCATCGGGATCGGGGTCGTTGTGCAGCATGATCAGCACGCGGTCGCCGTCGGCAAAGTAGCGCTGATACTGTTGCACCCGCGCGCGCGTGAGTGAGCGGCTGAATTCTGTCAGCAGGGGTCCGCCGAACAGCTCAGACATCGCCAGGTAGGAGACGTCGGGGAACTCGGCATGAAACTCCTCGGCCCGTTTCGATGTCGATGCCGTGCCGATGCCCAACACGTACACCAATGTGCCGCCGGCGTCGCGCACGGCCTCCAGAATCCGCTTTGGGCTTCGTCGCCCGTTGTCTTCGATGATGACGCAGGTGCTGGGGCCGAGATCTGCCTTGACGAACGTGTCGGTGCGGCGGGGATCACCCGCAATCACGTGGACTCCGGCGTCGTGGAGCCGTCGGGCTGCCGGCCGATTCTCGACAATGAACTCGACTTCGAACCCGGGAAGAAGGATCTCGTCGAGCATTCGGATGACGAGTTCGTCCTGACAGACGGCTAGACACCGCATCTCTCTGGATTATACGTAGGGATCACTGTGGTACGATCATCAGTTCACATGGCTTCCGTCTACGACCGCTTCACGCTGGTCTCTGATTTCGTGCTGGCGGGGGACCAGGCCCGTGCGATTGAGGAGCTGACCGAAGGTCTGGATCGGGGCGACCGTCACCAGGTGCTGCTCGGCGTCACCGGTTCCGGGAAGACGTTTACGATGGCCCAGACCATCGCCCGGGTCAACCGCCCGACGCTGGTCATGGTCCACAATAAAACATTGGCCGCGCAGCTTTACCAGGAGTTCTGCCGGTTCTTTCCCGAAAACGCGGTCGAGTACTTCGTCAGCTATTACGACTATTACCAGCCCGAAGCGTACGTGCCGGCCACCGACTCCTACATCGAGAAAGAATCCACCATCAACGACGAGATCGACCGGATGCGTCTGTCGGCGACCCGGTCGCTCTTCGAACGGCGCGACGTCATCATCGTCGCCAGCGTCTCGTGCATTTACGGACTGGGCTCGCCGGAGGCGTACTACGGGATGCTCCTGCCGCTCGAGCGGGGACAGCGCATCAGTCGCGAAGAGATCCTGCGCAAACTGGTCGAGATTCAATACGAACGCAACGACACCGACTTCAGCCGGGGCACCTTCAGGGTCCGCGGCGACATCGTGGACGTTTACCTCTCGTACGAGGAACAGGGCCTGCGCATCGAGCTGTTCGGTGATGAAGTGGACGGCCTCTCCTCGTTCGATCCGTTGACCGGCAAGACGCTCAGGCGGCACGACAAGATTGCGGTCTATCCGAAGTCGCATTTCGTGGCGCCGCGCGAACGGACGAAGCGGGCCGTCCAGACGATCAAGGAAGAGCTGACCTGGTATCGATCCAGGTTGGAGGGCGAGGGCAAGCTTCTCGAGGCGCAGCGGCTGCACCAACGGACGATGTTCGATCTCGAGATGATGAACGAGATCGGCTATTGCCACGGCATCGAAAACTACGCCAGGCACCTAACCGGTCGGGCGCCTGGCGAGCCGCCGCCGACACTGCTGGACTATCTTCCGCCCGACTCCCTGATCGTCGTCGACGAAAGCCATCAAACCGTTCCCCAGGTCCGTGGGATGTACCACGGCGATCGGTCTCGTAAGGAAGTATTGGTCGCGTATGGATTCCGGCTCCCATCCGCGCTCGACAACCGGCCACTGAACTTCGAGGAGTGGGAACAGCGCGTGAGTCAGGTCGTGTTCGTCTCCGCGACTCCTGGCCCGTACGAGCTCATGAAATCGAACGGCGTGGTGGTGGAGCAGATCATCCGACCGACCGGCCTGATTGACCCGCCGATCGACCTCAGGCCGGTCAAAGGGCAGGTGGACGACCTGCTGCAGGAAATACGGGCTCGTGCCGCGCGCGGAGAGCGGGTTCTGGTCACGACCCTGACCAAACGGATGGCCGAGGACCTCACGCAGTACTATCAGGAACTGGGCGTGAGAGTGCGGTATCTTCACTCGGACATCGATACCCTCGAACGCGTGCAAATCCTGAGGGATTTGCGGCGGGGTGAATTCGACGTGCTCGTGGGGATCAACCTGCTTCGCGAGGGGCTCGATCTGCCGGAAGTGTCCCTGGTGGCGATCCTGGACGCGGACAAGGAGGGATTTCTCCGTTCTGCCGGATCGTTGATTCAGACGTCCGGCCGTGCCGCCCGCAATGTCAACGGTCGCGTCATCATGTACGCTGATACCGTGACCCAGTCGATGCGCGTCGCCATCAGCGAGACCGACCGTCGCCGGACCCTCCAGCAGGCCTACAACGTGGAGCATGGGATCACGCCACAATCCATCGTGAAACAGATAGATGACGTGATGTCGAGCGTGTACGAGCGCGACTATTCCACACCAGGCCGGCCGTCCGGCCTGGAGGATGGCACCGAGCAATTCAGATCGCAGGCCGAGCTCGACGCTCACATTGCCGGGTTGCAGAACCAGATGCGGACGGCGGCGACCAACCTGGACTTCGAGAAGGCCGCGTCTCTCCGCGATGAGATCAAACGTCTGCGCAATCCTGAGCTTGTCCTGCGCTGGCCGGTGAGAAGGGCCTGATCCGCGCGTGCTGTCTTACATCGAGGATCGACTCAAGAAAGCGGCGCTCGAGGTGCAGGATTACATCCTCCTCACCTTCGCGACCTTTCGCGCCATGTTCACGCCGCCGTTCTATCGGCACGACATCATCGAGCAGTTCGATGCGATCGGCGTGCAGTCACTCACGGTTGTCGTCCTCACCGGTTTCTTTACCGGTGCGGTGATGGCCCTCCAGACGGGCCTGACACTCGATCAATTCGGCGCGCGCCCATTTGTCGGAAGGCTCGTCAGCGCGTCGATGATCAAGGAGCTCGGCCCGGTGCTCACCGGCCTGATGCTGACGGGGCGGATCGGGTCGGGGATCGCTGCCGAACTCGGGTCGATGGTCGTGACCGATCAGATCAACGCCCTCCGCGCGCTCGGCACCGACCCGATTCGCAAGCTCGTCGTGCCGCGCGTGATGGCGGGAATTCTCATGGCTCCGGTGCTGACGGTAATCGCCGACTTCGTCGGCATCGTCGGCGGCTGGATTGTCGCCAACCTGCAGCTCCAGGTGTCGTCCGGGCTCTATTGGTCGTCCATTCTTCAGGCGCTGTTCATGCAGGATGTCTGGATGGGAATTATCAAGCCGTTCGTGCTGGGATTTGTCATCGTCACCGTCGCGTGCCACGTGGGCCTTCGGACCAAGGGCGGCACGGCCGGAGTCGGAAGAGCGACCACCGTATCCGTCGTTGCGGGCTCGGTGGGCGTCATTGCGATGGACTACTTCGTGACGCAGATCCTGACGTCGGTCATGTACTAGAGGTTAGAGGTTAGAGGTTAGGGGTTAGGGGTTAGGGGTTAGGGGTTAGGAATTAGCAGATGGGAACGGCTCGATGAGCCCGATGGCGGTCGCGCGCGACCGAAGGGACACGGTGTCAGGCGTCGCCGATCCACCGGTGGTGCGCTTTGAGCACGTGGCCCTGGCCTTCGACGACAAGGTGGTGCTCGAGGACGTCAGCTTCACGCTCGCCAAGGGGCATACGGTGATCATTCTGGGCGCGAGCGGCTCGGGGAAATCCACGACCCTCAAGATCATCACCGGCCTGTTGAGAGCCGACAGCGGGAGCGTGTGGGTGAACGGCAAGCGAATTGACCGACTGACTGAGCAGGAGATGATGCCCGTTCGGGCCGACCTCGGTATGATTTTCCAGGAAGGCGCCCTTTTCGACTCGCTGACCGTACGGGAGAACGTCGGATACAAGCTGTACGAAGAAAGCGATATGCCGTTAGAGCAGGTGCATCGTCGAGTCGAGGAAGTGCTGGGCTTCGTCGGCCTGGGCGAGCATATCGACAAGATGCCGTCGGAGTTGTCGGGTGGGCAGCGGCGGCGCGTGGCCATCGCAAGAGCGATGGCGTTCAAGCCGCAAATCCTGCTTTACGATGAGGCGACAACTGGACTTGACCCGATTACGGCCACGACCGTTGACGACGAAATCATCAAGCTACGGGATCTGGAGGAAGTCAGCTCGATCGTCGTGACGCACCAGCTTCGCGATGCTTTTTACGTCGCCACACACATGGCTGTTCGCTCGGTAGACGGATCGGTGCAAATCGTGCCGGCGTCGGCGGAGAAGACTGCCGAAACGGAGTTCATCATGCTGAAGGATGGTCTGGTGCACTTTGAGGGCGACGCCGAATCGCTGAGGCATTCGACCGACGAGTACTTGCAGACGTTCTTGTCATGAGCGCCGCGGACTCGACTTGTGACCACTTGGTTTGCCTAGCCGAGCGCTCGGGCCCGATCGCTGTTTGAGAGGATTCTGAAATGCCACGCACTCGCTCACTTGCCTGGTCCGAGCTCAAGGTCGGCGTGTTGTCGATCACGGCGGTCGTCATCACCGCCGTGACGATCATCATGCTGACCGGGGGCCGGGGCTTTTTCTGGCAGCGATACTCACTCAAGACGCGCTTTCCGAATGTGGCCGGCCTGAAAGCCGGATCGCCCGTTCGACTGGCTGGGGTGGAAGTCGGATCGGTCCAGGATGTCGATCTAAGTGGTGAACAGGTGGACGTCATCTTCGAAGTCAACGACGACTTCCGCGACCGCATTACGACGGGATCGATGGCTACGCTTGGGTCGATTTCACTCCTGGGCGAAAGCGCCGTCGACATCACCCCATCGAGAACGGGAACACCGATTCCTGAGTGGGGGTACGTTCCCAACGGCCCGCCGGCGATGGCGATTGGCGACATCACCAACTCCGCCGGGAAGGGGCTCGAAGAGCTCAATGCCATCCTGCTGGACGTGCGGCGAGGACGCGGCACGATCGGTAAGCTGATGACCGACGAGCAGTTGTATACCGAGCTCAATCGCTTCGTGTCGTCGGCCAACGAGTTGACCACGGGCATCAAGCAGGGCAAGGGTTCGATTGGCAAGCTCCTGAACGATCCGGCGACCGCCAACGCGTTGGAAGCGTCGCTCAAGAATGTCGAGGGGATCACCAGGAAGCTCTCAGCCGGCGAAGGCAGCCTTGGCCGGCTGCTGAACGACGACGCGTTCGCACGCGATCTGTCCTCGGCAACCGGCAACATCAATACGCTGGTCGCGAAGCTCAATAGCGGCCAGGGGACCGCGGGCAAACTGCTGAATGACCCGGCGATTTTCAACCGGATCGATTCGCTGACGCAGCGCATAGACGAACTGGTAGCGCGTCTGAACAACGGCGACGGCACAGTGGGACAGTTGCTGAAAGACAAGCAGTTATATGAGAACATGAACAAGACCGTGAGCGAGTTCGGCTCGTTCGTGGCTGAGTTGAAGGCGTTCCTCGCCGAGGTCAAGAAAGATCCGAAGAAGTTTCTCGAGATGAAGGTCGGAATCTTCGCCTGGTAGCGGGTGCGTCGCTGGAGGTTGCAAATGGCGCGGGACGAAGGGTCGGGTTCGGGATCTGTGATGCTGGCGTTCATTCTTGGTGCGATCAGCGGCGCCGCTGTCGCGCTGTTGTATGCACCGGCCACTGGACGGGAAACCCGCGAATACCTGGGAGAGAAAGCGCGCGAAGGCCGTGAGCGGGCGAACGCGGCGGCCGAAAAGGGACGACAGGCTGTTGCCGACGGCCGCGAGACGTTGGCCCACGCGATCGAACGCGGCCGCGAAGCGTACCAACAAGCCCGGACCCGGGAGCGCGCGTGAGTCTTTGGGGGGAAGTGTTCCTCGGCGTCATCGCGTTCGCAACCCTGACGACGTCGATCATTTTGATTGTGTTGCTCGTAGCCGCGGGCCGACTGGCGCGGCGGATTGAGCGGCTCGCCGACCAGGTTGAGCGGGAGCTCAAACCGGCCTTCGTCCACCTGAACGCCATCGCCCGCGACGCGGCTCGTGCGGCGTCGCTTGCCACCGTCCAGGTCGAGCGAGTCGATCGCTTGTTTGGCGACGTGGCGCTGCGGATCGAGGAGTCGCTCAGCGCATTGCAGGCCGTCGTGACCGGACCGCTGCGCCAGGGTGGGACGATCGCCGCAGCCATCAGCGCGATCCGAACCGTGGTCGGCGTGATTCGCGACGGCCGCGGCGGACGCAACCGTTCCCGTCAAGACGACGAGGATGCGCTGTTCATCTGAGGTTCCTTCGCACTTCGTGTTCCTAGCCCTTGGCCCTGCAACGAATCAAGGCCGCCCTCAGCCCTGACTCCGACCGAACCCTTGAGCCCTGATTGTCGTCTTGACGCCCGGAAACGCGGGTGATAGAACAAGCTCGTCCACAAGGCGGAGGGAAGGAACGACTATGAATTCGGCAGGTCGAGCGACCGTGCGTCTGTTTGTCCTTTGTGCAGCGGCTCTCCTGATCGGGTCGAGTTCGGTATACGCGCAGGCGTCGAAGACCGAACCGCTGGTCAAACAAGTCGTCGCTGCTCTTGCCGCCGCGAAACTGGAAAACATCGCGGCTCCCGACCTGACCAATCCGGGCTTCTACGTGGCCGCTCTCAATATTCCAGGGCTGCAGCTCATCGTCGTCGGAGCCAAGTATCCGGCTCCAGACTCCATGACCTTCAAGCTGGCCAACAAGGCCTACCGCGACATCTACCTTGATCTCAGTGGTGCTGGACTCGAGGACAAGGTCTATATCGAGGACGCGGCAGCCGACGGACTGAGAGTGCGCCGTAGGACTGAGAAGGATCCGATTGATCGAGCCGAGCTCGGCGTCAAGCCGGTGGTGTTCGACTACGACTTCAAGCGTCAGAAGTTGTCGCTCGATGAATACATCAAGATGTTCTCCACGGCCGAGGATCGCTACGCGGCGATGCTGCAGGCGCTTCTCGCGGAGTTGAAGAAGGGCTCCTGACCCACCTCGGCACTACGCATTCCGGCCGAATTATTGCTTTCCACCGCAGGCGAACTCGACAGCAGCGGAGGATGGAATGAGAAGTAACCTGAGCGTTTCAAGAATCGTGGTCGCGACGGCGCTAATGCTGACTGCCGCAGCCTGTTCGGAGCACGCCAGGGAAGAAACCAAGGAAGCCGGGGACGCGATTGCCGCCGATGCTCGAGCTGGCGCGGATAAAGCCGCCGCCCAGAGCCGCGAGACGGGCCGCGAGATCGCCGACAGCGCCAAGGAAGTCGCCAACACAGCTGCCGACAAGACGAAAGAAGCCGCTCGAGAGGTCGCCGACGCCACCAAGCGGGGGGCCGAGACTGTCGCAGAGGCCGGAAGCGATGCGTGGGTGACGACGAAGGTGAAGGCCAAGCTCCTCGACGAATCCACTCTGAAAGGCAGCGCGATCGACGTCGATACCAGCAATCACATTGTGACGTTGAAGGGAAACGTTCCATCGGCGGCTGGCAAGACGCGCGCGGAGAGCATCGCGATTGGCACCGAAGGCGTGACCCGCGTCGTCAATCAGCTGGTCGTGAAACCGAACGCCGGCTGCTGAGCTACTCCGAGCCATCGTCTCGAGTGACGTCGACGAATCGGTCGTCGCCGTCACTCGACACGAGTACCCGCCACGGGTTGCAGCACACTTCGCAGTCCTGAACGAAACTCCCCGTGAGTTCCGGTTCCAGGTAGATCTCTACTTCCTCGCCGCAGTACGGGCACGTCACCTGAAACTGATCATCCATTCGAGTTGACTCAAGACTACTCGTTTCGAGGCAGAGCCCTCCGCCAAAAGTGCGCGGAAATGCACACCGAACCCCGCTACTGGTTGGCTTGCCAGGGGGCCGGTTTCCAGCGGCGGCCGATATCAGCTGTGTGAGATCTCCCGCGTGATCGGCAAGGCGGCGCCGCCCAGGCGCCCCGCCCTCGAGTACGGCATCGCCATCATCGGCATGTTCGTCGTTGTCGCGATCGTGCGGTTCATCCCAGTTGTTGGCCAAACACGGGGCCTCGCAATTCTCACAGGATTCGTGGCCGTCGCGATGATCGTTCGTCCCGCGCCTGCGCTGGCAGGCATGGTCGTCGGAGCGGTTGGAATCGAGTTCATCCGGCCTGAGGTCACAATGGCCGTCCACGTTCAGCGGGTCATCGCGTTTGGCCTGCTCGGTGGCGCAATCGTCGCGATCGCCTATTCGCGTCGCGCGAAATTCGACGCGGTCCAGCAGTATCGCCTGCTTTTTGAGCAGCATCCGCTACCCATGTGGCTCTTCGATGAGGACTCGCTGGCTTTCATCACAGTCAATGATGCCGCCATCAACAGCTACGGCTACACGGCTGAGGACTTCGCGCGCCTGAGTCTCCTTGACCTTCTGCCAGCCCAGGACCTGGCCGATTTCGAGAAGCGACCCTGGTCAGGCCAGCCCGAGCACAGCATGACGGCGCGGCATCGAACGAAGGACGGCCGCATCATCGGTGTGTTCATTCGATCCCGCCCGGTTCCTGTCGAAGGCCGGCGTGTCAGGTTGGTACTGGTCGAGGATGTGACCGAGCGTCGCCTGCTCGAGGTGCAGCTGCAGCAGGCTCAGAAGATGGACGCTGTTGGTCAGCTCGCTGGCGGCATCGCGCACGATTTCAATAACCTGCTGACGGCGATTCAGGGGTATGCGACGCTGTTGTCGGACAGCTTTCAGATTGGCGACGGCCGCCGGAACGACGTACGCGAAATCAATCGGGCCGCGGAACGCGCAGCTGAGCTCACGAGACAACTGCTGGCCTTCAGCCGGAAGCAGATGTTCGAGCTTCGCGTTCTGACCGTCAGCGCTGTCGTCGACGAAATGGCGCCAATGCTGCGGCGACTGGTCGACGAGACCATCGAGGTGACCACCACCAGTCGGGCGCGCGGCCGTGTGAAAGCCGATCCCGCGCAGCTGCAACAAGTACTCCTGAATCTGGTCATGAATGCCCGCGATGCGATGGCCGGAGGTCGTGGGCGCATCACGGTCGAAACGTCGGATCTCACGCTTGACGGGACCTATGCGCAACACCACGCGGCCACTCCCGCCGGCCCCTACGTCATGCTGGCAGTCTCGGACACTGGTCACGGCATGGACGCCGCAACCCAGGCCCGCATCTTCGAGCCCTTCTTTACGACGAAGCCGCAGGGCCGTGGCACGGGATTGGGGCTCGCCACGGTTTACGGGATCGTCAAACAGAGTGGGGGACACGTCTGGGTCTATAGCGAAGTCGGGTGCGGGACGACGTTCAAGATCTATCTGCCGGCGACTGGTGAAATCGCTGAAGTGCCCTCGGAGGGAGGCTCTCCCGTCCCGCCACACTCCGCCGCTCGTGTGCTGCTGCTGGAGGATGAGGACGGCGTCCGTCGGCTCGTAACGAAGGTGCTGGAACGGCGCGGATACGTCGTGCACGCGACTGGCGATCCGGCCGAGGCTCTGGCACTCGCCGAGCGTCGTGATGTGAAGATCGATCTCCTGCTCACCGACGTCGTGCTGCCGGGGATGAGCGGGCGCGCCGTCGCCGATGCCGTTGAGACACTCCAGCCTGCCTGCCGCATCCTCTTCATGTCTGGGTACACGGACGATGCGGTCGTCCGACATGGTGTGCTTCACGCCGAGGCCAGGTTTCTTCAGAAACCCTTCAGAGCCGATGCACTGGTTCAGAAGGTGGCCGAGGCGCTGGCGGGATAGGCAGGACTAAAGTCCTGCGTTACGAGTACCTCTCGCCCGAGCTGAAGCTCGGGCCTACGACTCAGGCCTACTGAAGCCCGGGCCTACGAGACGAGTCGGGATTTCGATTGATCGCCGAGCTCGAGCTGTACGCGATGCGTGCGGCCGTCGATGGCCAGAGGGATGGCATCCGCACTGACAAGGGCGCCATCCAGCGTCGCGCTCGCGACACCGCGAGACCGCCGCGCAGGATTGGATACGGTGATTTCATAACGCGTGTCGAGAAGGGTCCAGACAATCTGGTAGCCCGGCCACGACGATGGGATACAGGGATCGAGAGCGAAAGTGGATCCGCGCCGGCGGAGTCCCAGAATGCTGTCGAGACCCGCCCGATACATCCACCCCGCCGAGCCGGTATACCAGCTCCAGCCGCCACGCCCGGCGTGCGGAGGCCGCGCGTACACATCACCTGCAATGACATACGGTTCTGTCTTGTAACGGTCGGCGTCGGCGGGGGACCGGCTGTGATTGATCGGGTTGAGCATGTGGAACAGCTCGACCGCCTCATCGCCGCTGCCCAGTCGGGCCAGCGCCATCACGACCCACAAAGCCGCGTGCGTGTACTGACCGCCGTTCTCCCGCACACCCGGAATGTACCCCTTGATGTAGCCCGGTTCCTGGGCTGAACGATCGAACGGAGGTTGCAGAAGCAACAGGACCTTCGGCTCGCGGGCGACCAGGAACGCACGAACGGCGTCCATTGCGCGCTCCGCGAAGCGCTGCGGCACGGCTCCTGACAGGACCGCCCACGACTGCGCGATCGAATCGATGCGGCACTCGTCGTTCTGCGCAGACCCGAGAGGCGTTCCATCGTCGTAGTAGCCGCGGCGATACCATTCACCGTCCCAGGAGAGTTCCAGGCTGGTGGCGAGGCGCCGCATTTCACTCCGGTATCGTTCGCTCCGCACGCGATCCTTTCGCGCCTGACAGAGCGGGGCGAAGCCGCTGAGGACAGTGTGGAGAAAGAAGCCGAGCCAGACGCTCTCGCCCCGTCCCTCGACGCCGACGCGGTTCATGCCGTCATTCCAATCGCCGCTGCCAAAAAGCGGGAGTCCGTGGATCCCTGAGGTAATGCCCTTGTCGATTGCCCGGACACAGTGGTCGAACAAAGTGCCCTCTTCGCCCGATGGGCTGGGCTGACCGTAGGCTTCCTGCGAATCGGCTGGCAGCAGCGGTCCGTGGAGGAACGGAATTTTTTCGTCCAGGATTCCGGAGTCGCCGGTGGTCCGGATGTACTCGGCGGTGACGTAAGGCAGCCAGAGAAGATCGTCAGAACAGCGCGATCGAAGGCCTCGACCGCTCGGCTCATGCCACCAGTGTTGAACATCGCCCTCGACGAACTGACGGCCTGCCGCCCGGATCAGATGCTCTCTCGTAAGGTCCGGGCGCGCGTACCAGAGCGCCATGACGTCCTGGAGCTGATCGCGGAACCCAAAAGCGCCGCCCGGCTGGAAGTAGCCGGAGCGTGTCCATAAACGGCAGCTCACGTCCTGGTAAAGCAACCACCGGTTCATCAGCACATCGAATGAGTCGTCCGGTGTCCGGACCTGCAGCGTCCCGAGGAAGGCGTCCCAGAAGGTGTGCACGCGGGTCAACGCATCGACCGCGGCCTCCGTGTGTCCGTGAAGGGCAATCAGCTGCTGGACGTGCTCGTGATCAGTACCCTGCCCCAGGATGAATCCGACTTGCCGGCTTTCACCAGGATCGAGCTCGACTTGCACGTGCAGGACCGCGCACGGGTCAAGTCCGGCACCAACCCGGCCGTCGAGCGAGGTGAACTGCAGAGCGGCTGGTAGAGCCACGGAACCGTTGCGGCCTAGAAACGATGAACGATTCGCGGTCACAGACCGCGGTGTCTCACTGGCGTGCGCGAACGCGATCCGATGCCCGAACTCTTCGTTGTAGGCATTGCGTGCGCAAATGGCACCCGTCTCTGCCTCGTACGTCGTCGTGACATGCCACTGCTGATCTTCACGCGGCGGGCCGAGCACCCAGTCGTTATACGCGTAGATGCTCAGTCGTTTTGGAGTACCGCCGGTGTTCGTCAGCGTGAGCAGCGAGAACTTCACCGGGTCGTCGCGGTCCACGAACACATCGAGGTGATGCCGAATCTGACGAGTGATTCGTGAAAAGCGCGTGCATCCTGCCGAGTGCTGGACGAGGAATCGTCCACTCGCCGCGGTGCGCCTCATCGGTCCAGGGGTGGGCGACCAGGCGTCGCCGGAATCGTCGTCCCGAATAAACAGGGCCTCGGCCGTTGGATCGATGCTCGGGTCGTTGGCGAACGATGTCAGGCGATTCTCACGGCTATTCTGGGACCACGTAAAGGCGGCTCCCGAGCCCGTGATGATGGTTCCGAAATGCGGGTTGGCGATGACGTTCGACCACGGCAGGGGCGTCTCCTGCTCGCCCTCGAGCACAATGGTGTACGTCTGGCCTGAGTCACTGAAGCCTCCGAGGCTGTTTGCCAGCGTCAGCGGCGGCACCTCGATCTGGACCTCGCTCAAGCCGCTATCTGTCACGTCCACTGAGGCGTCAGCGGCGAATGCGGGTGTGACGACGCTGGAGGCCACCGGATGGCCGGTGGCGAGCTGGGCTCGAAGATCTCCACCGTCGCCCTTGAGAACGGCGCGCGCGACGACTTCCAGGAGTGTCCGCTCGGCCTTCCCCATCACATCGGTCCTGAGGAGATACGCGCCGCCGGGACGATGCTTCCAGGCGCGCCAGAGGCCGTTGTCGAGTAGCGCCGTGAGCTGCACGTGCATCTCGTCCTGGTAACTCATCGGCTGCTCGTTGAGGATGACCACGTCGGTGCTCAGACCCTTGAGGCGCCAGTACTCCTGCGCCTGCAGCACCTCGCTCACCAGGCCGACATCCTCCCCTTGTGTCACTCTCACCAGGAGGATGGGAAGATCACCAGAGATGCCGTGCTGCCACAATGCCGATTGCCCCAGCTCGTTCGAGGCGATGGTCTCGGGGTCGGCGCGCAGCGAGGTATCAGCGTAGAGGAGCCGCGAGGCGAGCCGTTCGAACAGCAACGCATCGTCGGTGGACACGCCGAGGTGACGCAGGCCGCTCTGAGCATGGGTGTAGGCGAGCGCGAAGGTTCGAGGCGCGGCGCTCGAATCCCGGTACTTGTGGGTGAGCGCTTCGGCGGCCTCGCGGCTCGCCGCGATGCCAGTCGCGAATGAGATGCGCACCGACGCGCCGGGAAGGACCCGGATGCGCTGGCGGAGGCTGAAGATAGGATCGAGAACTACGCCTGTCGTGCCCGACAGGGGGCGGCCGTCGAGGGCGCGCGGCATCCGAGTGTCGCGGCCGCGGCCGAGGAAGCGCATGCGATCGGTTTCCCATTCGAGCGCGCCGTGAGGCCGTCCCTGCAGGCTGAGCACATGGACCGCCCAGGTGGCCGGATCGCGGGAGTCCCTCGGCCTTCGGTGGCAGAGCAGCGCGCCGCTTCCGGCCAGATATTCAGTTTCGAGAAACAGTTTGCCGAACGCTGGATGAGCGAGATCGTCGACCGCCGGCGCCAGGACGATCTCCACGTAACTCGTGACGTCAATCTCGCGCGTTCGCGCGCCGTGATTCACGACCGTGAGTCGGCGCACTTCCACGTCATCTTCGGTCGAAACCGCGACCTCGAGCCGCGTGGAGATTTCGGCATCGCGCCGACGGAAGGTCGCCTTTTCGGCGCGGAACTCGACCAGGTAATCGTCCGGCTCCTTCGTCGTGGGCTGGTAGGTGGCTGACCAGACGTCGCCGCTGCGGACGTCGCGCAGGTAGATGAAGCAACTGCCCGGGTCGGTGGTGGCGTCTCGCCTCGAGCGTGTGATGGAAAGGCCGCGGGAGAAGCTGGTTCCGCCGCCCGCATTGGTGATGACCGACACGTAGTTGCCGTTGGACAGAAACTGGGCGTGCGGGAACGCCGTGTGCGGCGAGCGATAACGCCGAACCGGCATGGCCGGAGGAGGTGCGACCACCCGCATGTCGTCCAGAGGCCTCGGCTCGATCGTCGGAGCGAGCCGCGGCACGCGCTCCTGCAGCAACAGCTCTGTGGCCTGTACCCTCGGGTCGGCATGGAAGCGCTGCACCATGACATCGCCGAGCAGCGTATTCGCCAGGGCGACCAGCGTCATGCCCTGGTGGTGCGCCATGTAGGTGCGAACCACGGCTCCTGTGCGATCTGCCGAGAGTGTGGGTGTCTCGTCGTCGTGATGCGCAGCTCCCCGGTTGGTGTAATCGACGGCGTCAAAGAACCCGTACTCACCCTCGATGTTCAACGCCGTCAAGGTCCTCAGGTTGGCCACGCTCTCTTCGGGCATGACCATCGCGGCGAGCGCGGTGGCGTACGGGGCGATGACCAACTCATCGCCGAGACCGCGTTTCAACCCGAGGCCTGGAATGCCGAAGGCCTTGTACTGATACGTGTCGTGTCGATCGACAACGTTGAAGGCGCACTCCGAGATGCCCCACGGGATGCCGCGAGCCTTCGCATAGTCAATCTGACGCTGCACGACCATTCGGCATGACTGGTCCAGCAGCGTTGCCGGATAACTCCTCATCGTCAACAGGGGCATCAGGTATTCGAACATCGAGGCGCTCCAGGACAAGAGCACCGGCGTGCCTCGAACGCTGGTCACCGAGCGGCCCAGATGGAACCAGTGGGACTCAGGAACATCGCCTTTGGCGATCGCAAGAAAGCTGGCCAGGCGCGCCTCCGAGGCGAGGAGATCGTAGTACGACGGGTCGGGGCGACCAGGACCGTCAGCATCTGCGAGTCGATATCCGATTGTGAAAAGCTGGCGCTGCGAGTCGTAGAGAAAGCGGAAATCCATACCGTCGAAGAGCGACACGGCCCTGGAGGCGAGTGTGTCCAGGGTCGTCGCCAGTGCCCTGCTCTCGGGCGACGTGAGTCCGGCCGCCAGACGCCGGAGGCCGGTCGAGAGAGTCAGCAGTACGCCGCCAAGGTTCCCGCTGTCCACGGTGGAGACGTAGGATGGGACGAGCGGGGTCAGCGTCTGCGTGTCGTACCAGTTCAGAAGATGACCCTCGAAGCGTTCCAGCCCTTCGACAGTTGTCAGTGTGGCGTCCACACGCTCGGCAAGATCAGCGGTCGTAATGAACCCGAAATCATGCGCCGCCAGTGTCGCCAGCAGTCCCATGCCGATGTTGGTCGGCGAGGTGCGATGGGCGACGGTGAGCTCCGGAACCACCTGAACGTTGTCAGGCGGGAGCGCATGATCGCCCGCAGTCATGAAGTGGTCGAAGTACCGCCAGGTTTTCTCCGCAATCGCGCGAAGGTAATCCGTGTCTTCCGTCTTGAGTGACGAGCGGCGGAGCGGCACGGGACGGCTGATCGCGTAAGCGATGGGCGCAGCCGCGGCCCAGAGCGCAAGAATGGGGGCGGCGAGCGGCAAGGCGCCCGGCGACCTGGCCAGCACGAGTCCGAGCCCGCCCACGGCGATAATCGGGCTCGACAGCATCGCCCTGGTGAAGACGGCGAGCCCCTGTTGCTTGCGGGCGCGGGCGGCGGTCGCTGCTGCCGTTTCCCACTCAAGCAGCCGCCTCCTGAAGACTAGCCGCAGGAGGGTCAGCAGGATGGCGTGCACCATCTCGTACGCGTGGTAGGCCAGAAAGGTGAGCTGGAGCGCGGCGGCGGCGGCATCGGTCCCGAAATCGGCGAACGCGGCGCGCAAAAACACCCGGCGAGACTGGCCCGGTGCCCGGCCGGCAAGCAGTTGTCCCAGTCGGATCAGTATCGGCAGCACGATCGTCGCGAGGCCAATCGCCGTCCAGACCGCGGCGTGCCCCGGGAGGACGCTCCAGCCGAGAAGCAACAACGCCACGGTGGCGGGCGGCGTCAGGCTTCGCCGGAGGTTGTCGAGAATTTTCCAGCGCGCGATGGCCGGCAGGCGATTGCGGCGCAGGCCGGTCCGGCTGGGCACAACCGGAAGAAGCCACCACAAGATCTGCCAGTCGCCGCGCACCCAGCGATGTTGACGCCGCGCATGGGCAAGCACGCTCGACGGGTAGTCATCGACGACCTCGACGTCTGTGACCAATGCGGTCCGCGCGTAGAGCCCTTCGAACAGGTCGTGCGAGAGAAGCGCATTCTCCGGCACCCGATCATGCAGGGCAGCGGTGAACGCGTCGACGTCGTACAAACCTTTGCCGGTGAAGATGCCTTCGCTGAACAAGTCCTGATAGACGTCGGAAACCGCTGTCGTATAGGGGTCCACGCCGGTGTGCCCGGCGTAGATCCGGGCAAAGACCGATCGAGCGGCGCTTGCCATCGTCACGCTGACCCGCGGCTGCAGAATCCCGTACCCCTCGACGACGTATCCCGTGTCGGGGTCGAGGCGGGGCCGGTTCAGCGGGTGCGCGATGATCCCGATCAGCTCCTTCGCGGCGTCGCGTGGCAGTCGCGTGTCCGAGTCCAGTGTGATGCAATACTTCACCAGCGGAAGGACCGACATATCTCCGACCAGCGTCGTGAAGCTGGTGTCTGAAGCCCCCCTGAGGAGCCGGTTGAACTCCTCAATCTTGCCGCGCTTGCGTTCCCAACCCATGTACGTCTGCTCGCCGGGATTCCAGCGTCGCTCGCGGTGGAACAGAAAGAATCGGTCGCCGTGCCCATCGCTGGAACGCCGATTGAGCTCTTCGACGCCAGCCCTGGCCGCGGCCAGAATCGGTTCGTCTCCCGGCATCACCGCCGACGTGGCATCGCTGAAGTCGCCGAGAATCGCGAAATGAATGCACGCGTCGCGGTTGGCAAGAGCCAAGACTTCCAGGTGCTCGAGCATCACCCCGACGACGTCCGTGCTCGTCAGCAGCGTTGGCACAACCACCATCGTCCGCGCTTCGTCGGGAACGCGATCGGTGAAGTCGAGGCGTGCCAGACGGCGAGGAGGTATAGCCCAGGTGATGAAGCGCTGGACCAGCGCGATCGCCATGTCTGCGGCGGGCAGCAGGAGGAGCACCAGCGTCGCGACGAGCGCGGCGGTGGAGCCATGCTCGTGCCGCAGGTAGGCCCCGGCGACTGCGAGCAGCACCGCGATGATGATCGCGATAGGCCCGAGATACACGAGTCGCGTGTGGGCGAAGAGCAGCCGCCGGACGCGGTTCCCGAAATTCGGTCGGTACGCGACGTCCACCTCGAGGTCGCGGCGGCCGCGGCCGATGAGGTGATAACCCACGTGGGCTGCGCGATCTGAGGAGGGAGAACCCGTGCTGGCGCTGCGGGCGCTTTCCACGGCCTTGAGCGCTACACGAATCTGCGCATCACCGCTGGCCGCTGCGAGCTCCTCGATCGCCTGCCGCTGTCGATCACGGCTCAAGAAGTCCATGCGACCGTAGGCGCCGGCAGGATCCCGCAGCAGCACCTGGTGGACCAGGCTGACGGACTCGAAATACTTCCGCCAATCGAGCACTGAACAGAGACGAAGACTCGTGACCGTGTTCGCAATCGAGACCTGCGCGGCGGCCTGCCGCTGGTGCTCTCCGCGGATCGCGTCTTCCGGCGTGCTCTGTTGCGCCGCCAGGTGCTCTTCGATCGCGGTGCCGATCGTCGACAATCTCAACCCGTACTCGCGCATGCGGTGAAGGAGTTGGACGACATAGGCGACACTGGCAATCTGGGGGAGCTGTGATCCGCCGGCGGCGGCCTTTTCAATCTCCAACACATACTGATCGGCTGCGAGCCGTGCCTCGCGGGCCTGGAGGGTCTCGGCGGCGATCCGTCTCAGGTTTTCGATCAGGGCGAGCTTCAGCATGATCGGCCACGCCCATAGCTCGCCGATCGTCAGCGGTGCCACCCGCTGATAGCTGTTGATGAACACCGTCAGCTTCTGCAGATCGAGCCGGCTGTCGGTGTGGCGCAGGAGCTCAACCGCCATTGCGTAAATGCGGGTGTCGCCCACGCGCTCCCGCGACGCGAGCGTGGGGAGTTCCCGGTAATAGGTGCGGGGAAGATGCTGACCGATCTGTTTGATTTCGGCGGTGACGAGATGGAAGTTGTCCAGTAACCATTCACCCGCCGATGTAACGAACTGCCCGGTTCGCACATCGTCGGCCAGGACCCGATAGGCCTCCCGCAGAACCAGGCCATTGTCGCGGAACCTCGGGAAGATGTTGCGCACCCGGTGTCCCGGGTTCGGATCGACGACAAAGCTCGCCGCAAGGGCGAGCGCTCGCTCCTCAAGCCGTTCAATGCTGAGCAGTTCAGCGCGAAACGGCTCTTCGGCGGGTGGAATGCGTCTGCTCATCGTGGGGATTGGAGGCGCGCGGCCGTCACAGTGTGGAATCGGGCGTGCCATTCGGCACGGTATTCCCGTCCATGGCGTGGATTGACGTGCAACGCCCACGCCAATGAAGAGCTCCGACCAAGCTGAACCATGTGGGCCACGCGGCCTGCACGACAGGCCTCTTGAATCAATTTGCTCAGTCTACTCGACCGTCCGTCCATGAACGGGAGATTCTCGCTCTTCGCGTGTCACCGGCATTGTCGTTGCAGCGTCTAACTCGTTCACGACCACGGTTTCGAGGAGGTCAACGATATGCGAACCGCTCTCGCATTCATGCTCGTGGCCCTCGGTGTTTCCGCCCCGGTCTTCAGTCAGTCAGCGTCGCCGGACCGGCAGTTTGTCATCGATGCAGCAATCGGCGGGATGGCGCAAGTAGAACTCGGCAAGTTGGCGGCGGCAAAGTCTGCGAACCCAGGGGTGAGAGCCTTCGGGCAGCAAATGGTTGCCGATCACACGAGAGCCAACGACGAGCTGAAACGCATCGCGGCACTGAACAACGTGCCGTGGCCGTCGGGCGTATCCAGTGCCGACCAATCAACGCTCGATCGTCTGTCGAGTCTCTCGGGCACGGCATTCGATCGCGCGTACGTCGAGGAAGTGGCTCGGGGACATCAGATGCTGATAGCCGCATTCCGTCGCGAAGCGGACGGAGGTACCGATGCGGCGGTCAAGGCGTGGGCCGTCAAGATGATTCCGATGCTCGAAAACCACCTGGCGATGATCGAAGACTTGAGAAAGAGCGTGAGCAGTTGACTGCCGCGCACGTGTCTAAAGAAGCGAAACGGACCTGCGGAGGATGTAATGGCACCAGGAACAGACGATCTGGACTTCGACCCGTTCGTCGAGATGGACGATTTGGACGATCCGATTCTGGCGCGTCAGCGCCGCTTGGGTCGCGACGTGGATACCTCGAACGATGATCGACGGCTGCCGAGACCGACCAAGACGCGCGACATGGATCAGCCCGGAATGGATCCGGACGGGGAAGGCGACAGCGACCGCTAGCGGATTGGCCGTCTGCCTGAATTCGGGTGAGCGTCGGTTGCCTGGCGACGGATAATGACGGCGTGTCAGGTCTTGAATCGCACATCGACGAGCTCTATCAAGGGCCGCTCGAGACGTTCGTCGCTTCCCGTGCCGCGCTGGCCAAGACCCTGAAAGGGGCAGAGGCGCAGCGGGTGAAGGCTCTAGCGAAACCGACGATCGTGCCGTGGGCCGTCAATCAGGTGTACTGGCAGGCGCGTGAGCTCTATGAACGCCTGATGCGGAGCGGCGAGAAACTGCGCGCGGCGCAGGTGGCGGCTCTCGAGGGACGAAAGGCCGACGTGCGGGCCGCGACCCAGGCGCACCGCGAGGCGATTGCGAAGGCGGTCGCGAAGGCGGTGCAGATCGCCGCCGCAGCGGGTGCGCATCCCGCTGCGGACGACATTGGCCGGACACTTGAAGCGCTCTCGCTCGCCCGGGATCGGCCTGAACATCCGGGGCGGCTCACTGGCGCGCTGGCCCTTGCGGGGTTCGAGGCGCTGGGAGGCGTGGCTGTCAAGGGGCCGGTTGCACTTCCGGCGGCACCGAACACCCGCGATCAGTCCGGTACACCGCTCGCGCGCGAAGCCCAAAGAGCACGGGAGCGCGAACAGGCCGCCGCCGCACGCCGAAGAATGGCCGCGATCGCGAAAGCCGAGACAGCGGTTGGCCAGGCGACGGCCGCGGAAGCTGCCGCGCGCAAACGTTGGGAGGAAACGAAACGATCTCTCGAGACCGCCGAGCAGGCGCTCAGTGCTGCGCGCGAATCGGATTCGGATTGATCCGGGAAACGGTCGATGCCGGATTCCTCACTGATGTGCCACAGCCTCCCTACGCAATCAGAGTCTGGCTGAGTTCCGTGCGCCAGTCGGCGGGGTTGGGACTCGACTCCGGCCCCACCGGGTAGCATTCATAGAGGTCAGGACCCATGGCGTGCCCGTTCGCCGCAATCCACGCCTTGAATCCACCCCAGGCGTCGCCTAGACCCGCGTAGTCTCCGTGGTAGACGGTGCGCGCCACCGTCACGGCCGGAAAGCTGGCGGGCGTCACTCGGCCCACCGGGATGACTGGTGCGGTGACCGGCACACAGATCTCAAAATCAAACGTCGCTGAGTCCATCTTCAGATGGTGCGTGAACCAGGGACCAGCGGGGCCGATCCCCTGTGCTTTAACGGCTGCCATCACTTCGGTGATCCCAGGGCCCATGGCGGACCGTATTTCGCTCCGCGGAATCGTGAGCCGAATCACGGCGGCCAACTGCGCTGGTGTCTGAGTGAGCTGTGGTGTGTCAATCATCTTATTCTCCGATTGTAGCGAGCAGTAACAGTTTCAAGAACGACAGTCAGTTTGCTGCCGGAATCGACGACAGCAGCTCCTCGAGTCGGCTGTAGCCCGCGGCCATCCCGTGCTCCATGCCTGACCTGCGCGCGGTTTCGCGAGCTTCCTTCGATTCATACAGCATCGTGATCGTGACCTTGGTGATCTCGCCAGCGTCGACGAACACGGTCGTGTCCAAACACTCGCCGGGATACCAGGCCTCATCGAACCTTTCCGTGGCAACGAGCCGTTCGGGCGACACGATCTCGCGAAACACACCGCCCATCCCCATATCGTTGACGCCGCTCTTGCGCCAGACATAGCGATACCTGCCGCCGACGCGCAGATCGATTTCGCAAACTGGCATGGTCCACCCCGGAGGGCCAAGCAGCCAGCGCCTCACCAGGTCCGGCTGGGTGAAGGCATCGAATACCAACTGGCGGGGCGCGTGAAAATCGCGTGATACCTGGATTTCGTGATCGCTGGGTGTCGAGACTTTGAAACTGTCTGGATAGAACATCTGGGCTCCTATCGTTTCTTGCGAGCGGTTTGCCTGGGCTTCTTGCGTGTGGTTTTCAACTCATCGAGCACGTCGTCTAGCCGCCGGAAGGAACTCCCCCAGAACTGGCGGTAGTGTTCCAGCCATTGGCTGGCTTCTGCGAGCGGCTGACTCTCAAGACGGCTCGGGCGACGCTGTGCGTCGCGGTCGCGGGAAATCAGCCCCGCGCGCTCGAGCACCTTCAGATGCTTTGAGATCGCCGGCTGCGTCATGTCGAAGGGCTCGGCCAGTTCGGTCACCGAGGCTTCACCCGACGCGAGCCTGGCGAGGATGGCGCGCCGGGTGGGGTCTGCGAGTGCCGCGAAGGTGGCATCAAGACGACCCTGCGGAGTCTGCCAATAACCATCCGGTTGCATAACCAAATGGTATTATAAGCCACAGCACGAGTCAAGCCGTTCGCGCGCCTCCCGTTCCATTTGACTTCGGGGCCCCACGGTGAGGATCGTGTGGCAGTCGACCATGCTCCGCATTACTGACGCGTCAGTCATCCGCGCCATCCTCGAACGCGATCGACCGTGGGCGGTCTATGCCCTTGGTGATCTGAGCCCGGGCTTCGCGGCGTATTGCGACTGGTTCGCGCTGCAGGACGAGCCACCTGCTCTGGTTCTCTTGTACCGCCGGTTCGACCCTCCCATCCTCTTTGCCATGGGCGCTCCCGATCGTGTGGCTCGCTTGATTCAGGAAATCGACGCGCCTGCCGTCTCCTTTCACGTGCGCCCGGACATCGTGGCAGCCCTGCGGCCGGACTACCGGTTCGCGGACCTTCGACCCATGTGGCGCATGATCGTGGACTCCGAGACCTTTCGACCCGTGGCCCTGGACGACGCCGACGCCTCGCCGCTCAGCCGAGCCGACATCGATGCCATCACCGGCCTCTATGCCGATGGCCACGAGAAGGGCTAGAGCCCTGACTTCTTCGATCCGTCAATGGTGGAGCAGGGCATATTCTGGGGGGTGTGGGAAGGTGACGAGCTTGTCGCCGTCGCAGGCACCCACCTCATTTCATCAGCGGATGGTGTTTGTGCCATCGGCAACGTGTACACGCGCCATGACCGCAGGGG
>Ga0111539_10002807_pt1 | contig 23140 bp, 15 predicted proteins | sample RhiMethybrSRZTD1_FD_79667 | JGI IMG/M metagenome (GOLD analysis project Ga0111539, IMG submission 79667) | Populus rhizosphere microbial communities from Tennessee, USA - Rhizosphere MetaG P. TD hybrid SRZTD1 (version 2) (version 2) | ecosystem: Host-associated > Plants > Roots > Rhizosphere >...
CCGAACATCGAGTTGTGATTGTTGGCCCGCGTCTCCCAGATGCGCTCGTTGGCCCAGTACGGCGAAGGCTGCAGTGCGTCGAGCGCGGCGGCATGCCCGGGACCGAGACTGAGCGGCATGCTGGTGTCGCGCACCGGCGCCGTGAACGTCGTGGCGACGTTCTTCACCGGGTCGAGGATCGGCAGTGCGTCCGAGCTGTACTCCGGCGACCCGACGAGCGGTCCGTACGCATTCACGGTCGGGAACCGCCGATCGCTCGCGATCAGATCGTGCAAGTACTGCTTCTCATTCATCCAGTCGCGCAGTGTGATGACGATGTTGCGCTCGACGCCTTGCGGACGTGGCGGCTTGGTGAACGGCAGGTCGCCCTTGGCGATGCGATCCGTCCAGTCGCCGTAGTTGGCGAACGCGACGTCACCGAGTCCGGTCAACTGTCCATACATCAACTGGCCCGCCTGGCCCGACTGCACGCGTCGCTTCCACGCCTCTGCCGGCGATGCGAAGGTGCCGAGCGCCGCCGGAATCGTGCGCGTCGATTGCTGACCGAGCTGATGACAGCCGATGCAGCCGGTGTTCTTCATCGCGCTGATCCACGCGGTCTGCGTCAGGCGATCCGAGATCCCGCTCTTGCCGCCGAATTGATCGGCCGCGGGGATCTTGAGCATCGAGTACCAGTAGATCGCCGGATAGTAGTGCGCCGCAGCGGCCTCATTCGGAGCGACGACGGCGGTGATGCTCAGACGCTGGCCAGGCTTCGCGGTCGCTTTGGCACTGTCCACGAGTCCATAGCCGCGCGCCCACACCTGATAGGTTGCCGCCGGCAGATCCGGCACGACGAAGCGGCCGCGGTCGTCGGTGACGACGCTCTTGATGTAGCGCACTGGCAGGTCACGCGTTTCGGCAATGACCCATACGCCCGCTTCAGGACCTTTCGGGCCAGTGACAACGCCGCCGATGTCGTCGTTGTCGATGGCCACATCATTGGCTGGCTGTTGGGCGTACGACGGTGGAAAGCGCAGGAATGCAGACAGGACGAGGAGGGTGGTGAGACCGGTGAGCAGGGCACCGAGTCGGCTCGTGGTCATGATGATCCTCTCGCGCGATGTAGGCGCGCACGCGCGCGGTGCGGGATGGTACCAAATCCGGCGTTTCCTTTGCATTTCTCCAGTGTTTGCCCGAGAAGCTGGGCAATTTCGGAATCGGGCTACCAGAGATGTGGACGCGGGTGCCACAGCCGAGGATGTGAATGATTGACGACGTCTTTCCGGGCGGCAGCGAGATGGCGCGCCTGATGCGCGAGCTTGATTGGGCGCAAACTTCGCTGGGTCCGGTCGAGCGGTGGCCGCAATCACTGCGAACCTCCGTCAGCACGTGCCTCGACTGCGCTTTTCCGATCGTGCTGTGGTGGGGCCCTGACCTCACGATTCTCTACAACGACGAGTACACGCAGCTTCTCGGGCCCAAGCATCCCGAGGCGCTGGGCCAGCCGGGCCTGAAGGTCTGGGCCGAGATTGCCGACGTGATCGCGCCGATGTTGTCGCAGGTCTACGAGCGCGGCGAGGCGACACGCTCCCGGGACCTGCTGCTCCACATCGATCGTGGCTATCCGGAAGAAGCGTACTTCTCGTTCTCGTACAGCCCGATTCATGCCGAGGGCGGGCGCGTGGGCGGCATCTTCTGTCCGGTGATCGAAACCACCGAGAAGATCATCGGTGAACGTCGTCTGCGAACGCTGCGCGATCTGGCGGCCACGAGCAAGGGCGCTGCGAGCGAGACCTCGGTCTACACGGCGGCGGGGACCGTCCTCGCGGCAAACCCGCAGGACATCCCGTTCGCGCTGATCTATCACATCGACGAGAGCGGTGGCCGTGCGCATTTGAGCACCGTCGCGGGCATCCACGCCGGCACGGCGGCGTCGCCGGAATCGGTGCCCTTGAGCGAGCCTGGCGCCGATCCATGGTCGCTGCACGCCGTCGCTGAATCCGGCCAGATCGCCGTGCTGTCGGATCTCCCGGCGCGGTTCGACGACCTGCCGTGCGGTGCCTGGAAGCAGGCGCCGCAGAAGGCGATCGTGCTGCCGGTGCTCTTGCCGGGCCACGATCACCCGCGCGCGATCGTCGTCGCTGCCGTGAGTCCGATGCGTGCGCTGGATGACGACTATCGGACGTTCTTCGGGCTGATCTCGACGCAGATTGCGTCGGGGCTCGCCGATGCGCAGGCGCTCGAAGAGGAGCGGCGCAGGGCAGAGTCGCTCGCCGAGATCGATCGCGCCAAGACGACGTTCTTCTCGAACGTGTCGCACGAGTTCCGCACGCCGCTCACGCTGATGATTGGGCCCTTGAGCGACCTGCTCGCCAAGCGGGACGGCGAGCTGCCCGAAGCGGCCGCGACCGCAATCGACGTTGCGCATCGCAACGGCCGACGGCTCCTGAAGCTCGTAAATACGCTGCTCGACTTCTCGCGCATCGAAGCCGGTCGTATCGACGCGGCCTACGAACCGACCGATCTCGCCACGTTCACCACCGAGCTCGCCAGCGTGTTCCGTTCGGCGCTCGAGAAGGCCGGCCTCGAGCTGGTCGTCGAGTGCGCACCGCTGCCGGAGAAGGTCTACGTGGACCGCGACATGTGGGAGAAGATCGTTCTCAATCTGCTCTCCAACGCGTTCAAGTTCACCTTCGACGGGCAGATTCGCGTTGGTCTCGCATGGCAGGAAAACCACGTCGAACTACGAGTCAGCGATACGGGCGTCGGAATCGCTGAGAGCGAGCTGCCGCGGATGTTCGAGCGCTTTCATCGCGTGAAGCATGCGCGAGCCCGCACGCACGAGGGTACTGGCATTGGCCTCGCGCTCGTCCAGGAGCTGGCGCGCCTCCACGGTGGCACGGTGTCGGTGGCCAGCCAGGAAGGCCGGGGCACCACCTTCGCGGTGCGCATTCGCACCGGCCGATCACATCTGCCTGCGGATCGGATTGCCGCCGCGCGACAGCTGGCATCAACCAGCCTCGGCGCGATGCCGTACGTGGAAGAAGCACTGCGTTGGCTTCCTGGTACCTCGGTACCGCCGGCGATCGAGGCAAGCGTTGACGTGTCGAGTGCCGCGACCGCGTCCCCCGACGTGCCGCGCATTCTGGTCGCCGACGACAACGCCGACATGCGCGTGTATCTCGCCCGTATCCTCGGTCAAAGCTACCGGGTCGAGACGGTCGGCGACGGCCGCGCCGCGCTCGAACGCCTCCACGCCCAGACTCCGGATCTCCTCCTGAGCGATGTCATGATGCCGACGGTTGACGGCTTCGGGCTGCTCGCGGCGGTCCGCGCAAACGAGCAGGTGCGCTCGCTACCGGTGATCCTGCTGTCGGCGCGGGCGGGAGAGGAATCCCGCATCGAGGGACTGGACGCCGGCGCTGATGACTATCTCGTCAAGCCGTTCACGGCGCGCGAGCTGCTGGCCTCGGTCTCGTCGCAGCTCCAGCTGGCCCGGCTGCGACGCGAGTCGGAAGCCGAGCGGATGCGCCTCTTGCAGGAGACCGCCGACGTCACCGCGATCCTCAACGACGTTGGCGCGATGGTGTCGTCCGACCTCGATCGCGCGAAGGTCGTCCAGGCGGTGACCGATGCGGCCACCGAGTTGACCACCGCCGAATTCGGAGCATTCTTCTATAACGTGGTGAACGATTCCGGCGAGTCGTACACGCTCTACACGATCTCCGGCGTGCCGAGTGAGGCGTTCTCGAAGTTTCCGATGCCGCGGAACACGGACGTCTTCGAGCCGACGTTCAAAGGCTCCGGCGTGGTGCGCAGCGCCGACATCACGCAGGATCCGCGCTACGGCCGCAACGCGCCGTATCACGGGATGCCGCCGGGACACCTGCCCGTTCGCAGCTATCTTGCGGTGCCGGTCAAGGGCCGATCGGGATCAACAATCGGCGGGCTGTTCTTCGGCCATTCCACCGTCGGCCGCTTCACCGATCACCACGAGCGGCTGGCCGTAGGGATTGCCTCGTGGGCCGCGGTGGCGCTCGAGAACGCGAGCCTCTACACCAGCGTGCAGGAGGCCAGCCGTCTCAAAGACGACTTCCTGGCGAGTCTCTCCCATGAGCTGCGCACACCGCTCAACGCGATCCTTGGCTACGCGCGTCTGCTGCGCTCGGGCATGGTGCCGCCCGACAAGCAGCAGAAGGCGCTCGAGACCATCGAGCGCAATGTGACCGCGCTGACGCAGATCGTCGAAGACGTCCTCGATGTCTCGCGAATCGTCTCCGGCAAGATCCGGCTCAACGTGCAGACGGTGGATTTTCCGAATGTGGTGCGCAGTGCGATCGATTCGATCGCGCTGGCCGCCGAGGCCAAGCAGCTGCGCGTCGAGACGGTGTTGGATTCGCACGCCGGCCCTGTCTCCGGCGATCCGGAGCGACTGCAGCAGGTGCTGTGGAACGTGCTGTCGAACGCGGTCAAGTTCACCAACCGTGGTGACAAGGTGCAGGTTCGACTGCAGCGCGTTGACTCACACGTCGAGGTCGTCATCAGCGACACCGGGATTGGGATCGCTCCGGACTTTCTGCCGCACGTCTTCGAGCGCTTCCGTCAGGCCGACGCCGGCAGCACGCGCGAGCGCGGCGGTCTCGGGCTCGGTCTGTCGATCGCACGCCAGTTGATCGAGATGCACGGCGGCTCGATCGAGGCCTCGAGCAGCGGCGCCGGCACCGGCGCCACCTTCCGGCTGAAACTCCCGGTGATCATCGTCCATCCGTCGCGCGACGAGCAGCAGTTCAATCCACGCACGGAGACGCCGCCGGCCGAGATTCCCGTCGCCGATCTGGGCGGCGTCCATGTGCTCGCCGTTGACGATGAACGCGATGCGCTGTCGCTGGTGGCGGAGGTGCTCGAAGCCGCTGGCGCGCGCGTCACCGCCGTGTCTTCCGCGCAGCTGGCATTGGCGGCGCTCGAAACCGACCTGCCGGACGTCATCGTGGCGGACCTGGGCATGCCGCTGGTCGATGGCTATCAGTTCATCGATCGCGTCAGGCGACACCGCAATCCGCGAGTGCGCGAGCTGCCCGCGGCGGCGCTGACCGCCTACGCGCGCTCCGAAGACCGCATGAAAGCGTTGCGAGCGGGATTCCACATCCATCTGACCAAGCCCATCGACCCTGTGGAGCTGGTCACGACCATTGCCGCGCTGGCCAATCGGTTCGTCGCCAGGGGCAACCAGCCATCCGACGTCATCACCTCTTAACTACCAACCACCAACTACCAACCACCAACCAGCCACTCGCCGGGACGCCCCGGATCGTCTACGATGCGGGCTGTCCTCGCAGGAGGGTGTCATGACGACCCACTTTGAGCCGGTCTCGTCCGACGAGCGACTGCGCACACTCGACGTGGTTCGCGGTGCGGCGCTGCTCGGCATCGCGCTGATGAACATCGTCTTCAGCGGCCTGCCCATGGCGGCCTATTCCAATCCGAACGTGTGGGGCGGCAACGATCCGCTCAACGCCAGCGTGCTGGCCGTGCAGTGGGTGTTGTTCGACGGCAAGATGCGCGCGCTGTTTTCGATGATGTTCGGCGCCGGCATCGTGCTGTTCATGCAGCGCGCGCTGCAGCGGGACAACAGCGTGCGAGCGTCAGACCTTCTGATGCGGCGCCTGCTGTGGCTGACGCTGTTTGGTGCGTTGCATGGATGGTTTATCTGGGCGGGTGACATTCTCTACGCGTACGGGCTGTTCGGGCTGCTGCTCATCCCCATGCGCAACGTGCGGCCTCGTCGACTGCTCATCACCGCGGGCGTCTTCCTGGTCCTGCTGTCGCTGGCCGTGGTCGGCATGGGTTTCAATCAGCGCAGCACGCGCAACGAATCGATGGCGGCACGCGCGGCCGAGGCTCAGGGAAAGCCGCTGACAAAAGAGCAGAAGGACGCGAAGAAAGAATGGGACGAGGCCTACAACCAGGCCCTGCCATCCAAGCAGAAATTGCAGGAGGAGATCGACAACTACCGGAAAGGCTACGGGGGCGTGATGACGCAGCGCCTTCCTGTCATGCGCCAGCTCAATTTCGCGCCCGTCTATTCCCCAGGTGGCGTCGATATCTGGGCCCTCATGTTGATCGGCATGGCGCTGTTCAAGCTCGGCGTGCTGCAGGGTGAGCGGCCGACCGGGTTCTACATCCGTCTGGCAGCGGCCGGCTATGGATTTGGGATCGCCGTGAATTCACTCTCGACCTACGGCATGTTCACGTCGAACTTCGATATGGTCGCCACGATCTTCTGGAACGTGCCGTACGAACTCGGTCGCGTGGCCGTGGCGCTCGGACACGCCTCGGTTCTAATCCTGCTCGCGAAAAGCGGGGCGATGCTGTGGCTCACCGATCGACTGGCCGCTGTGGGCCAAATGGCGTTTTCGAACTACATCTCCCACTCGATCATCTACGCGCTGGTCTTCTATGCGCCCGGCTTGCGGTTGTTTGGGCAGCTGCAGCGGTATCAGCTCTATTACGTCGTGGCGGGAATGTGGGTCCTCAGCCTCGCCATCAGCCCGATCTGGTTGCGCTACTTCCGCTTCGGACCGCTCGAGTGGTGCTGGCGATCGTTGACCTACTGGCAGCGGCAGCCGATGCGGCGCCGCGCACCGGCGGCGGCGGACGTGTACGCGTTGGGCTAGCGCTCGCCGATCGTTATTCCGATTGATGAGACTCGCCGCCGGTACTCGACTCGGTCCGTATGCCATCGCTGACGCGATAGGCGCCGGCGGCATGGGCGAAGTGTACCGCGCGACGGACGTCAACCTTGGCCGCGACGTGGCGATCAAGGTCTTGCCTGAGGCGTTCGCCGACGACGCCGATCGACTGGCCAGGTTCGAGCGCGAGGCCAGAACGCTCGCGGCGCTGAATCACCCCAACATCGCGACCGTCCACGGTCTCGAGAGCGCGTCGTTGTCCGGCCCAGGGCCGCTCGTTCGAGCGCTGGTGATGGAGCTGGTTGACGGGCCGACGCTCGCCGATCTGATTCCCGGCTTGACTGTCCACGAGGCGCTGCGCATTGCTCGCCAGATCGCGGACGCGCTCGAGGCGGCGCACGAACAAGGCATCGTCCATCGCGACCTGAAGCCGGCCAACGTGAAGGTGCGGTCCGACGGCACCGTGAAAGTCCTCGACTTCGGCCTGGCCAAGGTGGCCGAGCCAGCCACCGCGATGTCGCCCGGCTCGTCGTTGTCTCCGACCATCACGTCGCCGGCGATGACGGCCGCCGGGCTCATTCTCGGAACCGCCGCTTACATGTCGCCCGAGCAGGCGAAGGGACGGGAGGCCGACAAACGCAGCGACGTCTGGTCCTTCGGTGCCGTGCTCTACGAGATGTTGACCGGGAAACGCGCATTCGATGGCGACGATGTCAGCGACACGATGGCAGGTGTGCTGAAGAGCGAACCGGATTGGTCGGTTGTGCCCCGGGACGTGCCACCGACGGTCGTGGCGTTGATGAAGGGTTGTCTCGTCAAGGACCGCCGCGAGCGTGTCTCCGATATGTCAGCGGCGAAGTTTGTGCTCAAAGACCTGATCGCACGCGACGCCGCGCCTGCCGCGCCGGCACACGCCGCGGCATCTTCGTGGCGAGCACGCGTGCTCCCCGCTGCCATTGCCGCTGCGCTCACCGCCGTCATCGTTGGAATGGCGGCGTGGGTCACGCGACCGGCACCTCGTCCCCCAGACGTGGTGCGGTTCTCCTTCAACGCTGAAGGTCCGTTTACGTCTGTCGTCCAGCAGATGATCACGATGTCGCCCGACGGAACAAAGGTGGCCTACAGCGCGGGTGGTCGAATCCGTGTGCGCTCCCTGAGCGAGCTGGAGTCCCGGGCGATTACGGACCCCGAAACCATCCCACTGAATCCGGTGTTCTCTCCGGAGGGCGACTCCATTGCGTTTATCTCGATTTCGGAGAATGGCCCGGCTGTGAAACGGATGCCGCTTGGTGGCGGCACTCCATCAACCCTCGCGACGCTCGAAGGGATCGCAAATTTTTCGAGCATGAGTTGGGGGCGCGACGGCATCCTCATCGGCGCCACGGCCGGTGGCGGGATACTCCGCGTCGCTCCACAGGGGGGCTCAGCGGAACGCATTGTGACCGTCGGACCCGATGAGAGCGTCCATCACCCGCAGATGCTCCCTGACGGTCGAACGGTGCTCTTCACGCTGGCCAAAGGTACCGGCGACGACAGGTGGGATAAGGCGGCGATCGTTGCCCACTCGCTTGGGGACAACAGCCGCCGCGTGCTCATCGACGGTGGCGCTGATGCCCGCTATGTCGAGACCGGGCATTTGGTGTACGCGGTCAGTGGAACGATCTACGCGGTGCCATTCGATCTCAAAACGCTGACGGTTCGCGGGACGCCGGTGCCCGTCATCCTCGGGGTGCGACGAGCGCCAGGCGCGACGAACGGTGCCGCGCAGTTCGCGGTATCCCCCACTGGGACGATGGCGTATGTGGCGGGGCCGGCGACATCGCTCTCTACCGCCCGCGGCCTCGTGCTGACCGACGGTCGAAGCGATCCAGTCCCGCTCAAATTGCCAGCTGGGATCTACTCACATCCACGCGTCTCGCCAAATGGGCGGCTGCTGGCTACGAGCCGCAGCGACGGCACCACATCTGACATCTGGACCTACGATCTTTCCGGGAGCGCCGCGGGTCAGCGCCTGACGTTTGGCGGCCAGAGCCGGTTCCCAGTGTGGTCGGCCGATAACCGCCGGGTCACGTTCCAGTCGGCGCGCGATCGTGCGATCTGGTGGCAATCAGTCGATGGAGGGGCTGCCGAGCGGCTCACGACTCCGCTCGACGGCGAAGAACACATTCCGGAGGCGTGGTCGCCAGACGGATCACGCCTGCTGTTCTCGATCCGCAAGGCGTCTCGATATGCCTTGACGGTCTTGACGCTCAATGGCCTGAAGACCGAGCCCTTTGGCGACGTTCAATCGGCAGATCCAATCGGCGCGAGCTTCTCGCCAGATGGCCGGTGGGTCGCGTACGCCTGGTCACAGTCCGGCGGTGGCGCGGTGTCGCCGAACCGCGGTGTGTTCGTGGAACGATTCCCGTCCGGAGGCGACAAACGTCAGGCTCCAAAAACGCTGCTGGACTATCACCCGCGCTGGTCTCCGGATGGCAAGAGCATCGTCTACGTGCCAGGAGCAGCCAGACCGCTCGTGTCCGTGCCGGTGAGCCCGGGTCCACCCTTTGTCTTTGGCACGAGTGTCGAGATGATGCGTCCACCCATTCCGGGGCTTCTCTCAGTCGACTTCCGCGGATACGACCTACTACCGGACGGTCGCATCGTCAGCCTGTCGTCGGCGCTCGGCGACGCCTTGTCCGGTGGCTCGGCGTCCGAGGTTCGAGTGGTCGTCAACTGGCATGAGGAGCTGAAGCGCCTCGCGCCGTTGAAGTAGAGCGCAGGCTTGAGCCTGCGCGGCGATCAGCGGACGAGCGCGAAGGCTAACGCAGCCACCGATGTTGCGAGTGCGATCACGCTGATGACGGTCACCAGCAGCGATGCCGACGCTTGCCTGGGAACCGAGAGCGCCGCCTCGAGGCCAGGAAGCAGCGGCGGCGGTGCCTCGAGCAGCGATTGCTTCATGACCTTTTTGGCCGCGATCACTTCGCGCATGCCTTCATCAAAGTGGCGCTGGTGGATCGCCTTGAGCATGTCGCTGCCGGGCTCGCCAGCCGCAGCGAGCGCCGCTTTGAGCACGGCGTTCCTGATGTCGCCGCCGCTGACCTCATAGCGCTCAGCGAGCGCGCGGAAATCCACGTCGTCGGCTAACGGCGTCCGCGCCGGATGTACTTGCACGCGCCAGATCTGCTCGCGCTCGTTCACCCCGGGCATTTCGAACAGGATGTGCGTGCGAATGCGCCGCTCGAACGCCGGATCGAAGTTCGCCGCCAGGTTGGTGGCGAAGATCACCACACCGTTGAAGCGCTCGAGCTCATGCAGGAGCACATTGATCACGGTGTTCGTCTCTCGCACGAACGCCTGATCGAGCGACGAGGATCGCCGCGACGCGATGGCGTCGGCCTCGTCGAAGAGCAGCACCGCATTGTCCTTGCGTGCCATCCGGAACGCCGCGGCGACGTTCTTCGCCGTCTCGCCCATCCACATCGACTCGACGTGCGCATAGCGGACGATCAACAGCCGCGCGCCCAGCGTATGCGCGATGGCTTCGGCGCAGATCGTCTTGCCGGTGCCGGGCAATCCCGCGAAGTTGAACGCGAGCGCGAGACTCGTCGGATGACGTTCGCGGAAGCCCCAGCGGTTGAACACGAGGTCATGCTGCGTCACGTGCACGAGCGCCTGCTCGAGTGATCGACGTGTCGCCGGCGGAAGAATCACATCGTCGAGCGTGCGCTGGGGTACGACGCTTTCGACGACGCGTCGATCGTCGTTGCCGGTGAGCACGCGAAGGAAGGGGTTCGACATCACATCAGCGTACTGCACGCGTACAGCCGAGCCTGCCGCGGCACAGCTACCACGGCCGGGCTTCTACAGTCGAGGTCCACGTCGATCGGGTGATTCTCTGTTTACCTCGTCATCGTCGTCCGATAAGATTGTGAAGCGCATCGACGACGAGCGTCACTATCGAACGTCGGCCGCGCTCCTCCATTCAATCGAGCCACCCCACACGCCGGTGTGTGTGTTGGGCCGGGATCTATACACGGCGTAGGGGAATACTTGTGTTCCGAGGAAAGTTTCCATTCATTCGTCCGGCCTGGGTCGTAGCCGGTGTGCTCACCGCGATCGTGGCCGTCGCGGCCTACTCGCTCCGCTCGCACCGAGTGGCGGAATCGATGCCGGTTGCCTTCTCCGACTTCCTGCGCGATGTGAAAGCGAATCGCGTCAAGTCGGTGGTGGCTGATGCCGATGCGATTCGCTTCCAACTGCGCGACGGAACCCTGCTCGAGACTACGGCACCGCCCGGCTACATCGCGTTGAACCCGACGTTCCTGTCCGGCTTGATGGAACGAGGCGTCCAGTTCAGCGCCAAGCCGAGCGATCGGTCCAGCACCGAGCTGTATCAGACGTTGGCAATCGGCCTGTTCGTCTTCGCCGTCGCCGGTCTGGTGCTGTTTCGCGTGACCGGCCGTGTGACGACGCTCGAGAAGGTGCGAACGGTCGATCCCAACAACGTCACGGTCACCTTCAACGACGTTGCCGGCGTGGATGAGGCCAAGGACGAGGTGCGGGAGATCGTTGATTTCCTGAAAGAGCCCGGCCGCTTCGCCGCGATCGGCGGACGCATCCCGCGAGGCATCCTGCTCGTTGGGCCTCCAGGCACCGGTAAAACACTTCTGGCGCGTTCGATGGCGGGCGAGGCGGGTGTGCCGTTCATTTCGGCGAGCGGCTCAGACTTCGTCGAGATGTACGCCGGCGTTGGCGCGGCGCGCGTGCGGAGGCTCTTCAAAGAAGCCCGTCGTCACAAGTCCTGCATCGTGTTCATCGACGAGCTCGACGCAGTCGGCCGGAATCGGGGCAGCACGTCCCTGAGCCATGAAGAGCGCGAGCAGACGCTCAATCAGCTGCTCGTCGAGATGGACGGCTTCTCGCGCGCCGACAGCATCGTCGTCGTCGCCGCGACCAACCGCGCCGACATTCTCGACTCGGCACTGCTCCGGCCAGGACGCTTCGATCGTCAGGTGACGGTCGGCAATCCCGATTTGAACGGCCGCGAGCAGATCCTGCGCGTGCACACGCGGAAGGTCGAGCTCGATGGTGACGTCGATCTTCGCTCGATCGCGCGCGGCACGCCCGGGTTCTCAGGCGCGGACCTCGCCAATGTCGTCAACGAAGCGGCACTCATCGCCGCGCGACTCGATCGGAAGACCGTGAGCAACGCCGACCTGCAGGCCGCACGCGACAAGGTGCTCATGGGCGCCGAACGCAGGTCGCTGGTGATGAGCGAGCAGGAGCGCGTCACCTGCGCGTATCACGAGGCCGGCCACGCGGTCGTCGCGGCGCTGCTGCCGGACGCGGATCCGTTGCACAAGGTGACGATCATCCCGCGCGGCCGCGCGCTTGGCGTCACGATGCAGTTGCCCGAAGCGGATCGTCACAATCATTCGAAGGCCTATCTCGAAACGCAGATTTCAATTCTGATGGCCGGTCGTGTCGCCGAGGAGCTCTGCCTGCGGCAGATGACCAGCGGCGCGTCGAACGACATCGAGCGCGCGACCGATCTGGCGCGCAAGATGGTCTGCGAGCTCGGCATGTCGGCGCTCGGGCCGGTCCACTTCCGTCGTCCGTCGGGCGCGTGGGACGCCGATTCACGCGCGGCCGGATTCAGCGAAGAAGCCGCTCGCCGTGTGGACGACGAGATCAGCGCGCTGGTCATGCGCGGCTACGAGACGGCGCGACAGATCATCGAGCGGCAGCGCGGCGCGATCCGTGCGCTCGCGCTCGAACTTCTCGAGGTGGAGTCCGTTGACGGAGGACGCCTCAAAGAAATCCTCGTGGAGCACCGCGCACACTGAATAGGATCGGGGAGTGCCTGAACTCCCCGAAGTCGAAGCGGTCCGCCGCATGCTGGAGCGTGCGGCCCGCGGTTCCCGAATCGATCGCGTCGAGCTCCGGCGCCCGGATCTGCGCCGGCCGTTCCCACCTGACTTCGCGTCGCGGCTCACCGGACACACCATTCGCTCGATCGGCCGACGTGGCAAGTATCTGCTCGTCGCGCTCAGCTCGGGTGACACGCTGCTCGTTCACCTCGGTATGTCGGGCGCGTTCCGCACCGAGAAATCGCGTTCGTCTCCCGCCACTCTCGACCCGCACGATCACGTCGTCTTCGTGCTGTCTTCTGGCGTGATTGTCACGTTCAACGATCCGCGCCGTTTCGGATTGATGGATCTGATTCGCGCCAACGAAGAGCACGACGCGCTTCGTGGGATGGGGCCGGAGCCGCTCGACGCGGCATTCGACGCGGCAGTGCTGGCGCGCGCCTGCGCCGGGAAGCGCGTCGCGCTCAAGGTGCTGTTACTCGATCAGCGTCTCATCGCCGGCGTCGGGAACATCTACGCGAGCGAAGCACTCCACCACGCGCGTCTGTCGCCACGACGACGCGCATCGACAATCGCGACGTCAGCCGGCGCACCGCGCGAAGCCGCGTTCAAGCTGGCCGCCGGGATAAAAGCTGTACTCGAGAAAGCAGTCGCCGCCAACGCACGCGCGTACGAATCGGGACGCTTCCGGGTCTACGAGCGCGAAGGCAAGCCGTGCCCGAGACGAGGATGCGGCGGAACGATCCGCCGCATTACCCTGGGGGGACGCTCCACGTATTACTGCCCCGCGTGTCAGAAATAGGTATCAGGAGTCAGGAATCGGGATTCAGGGTTGGCCAGGAGAGAGGAATCGGCCCTGATTCCTGAGTCCCGATTCCTGATTCCTAGTGGGTATGCCGCCGTCCGTTCAGCGGCGTCGCCGCGTACGGGAACACCTTGTTGTACGCGATGTCGTTCTTGTCCACGTTGTCGCCGGCCGGTGCCGCGATGATCGGCGGACTGACACGCAGATCGCTGAGCAGAGCCGTGACCGCGATGTCGAGCACGTCGTCGCCGAAGCGGCGGCCGTTCGGCCACCCACCTGGCACGGTGCCATTGCCGAAGCCGGCCTGCACCGAGCTGACCAGCGTGTCGCCGCCGAAGATGCTCAGACGCGAGAACCCGGTGTCGTCGGGCGTGGTGGGATGCGACGGGCCACCACCAGCGAGCCTGGCCGGGGCGGTGGACAGGTCCACTTTGATGAGATCGGGGATGAAGATTCCCGCGATGTCGGTGCGATTGGTTGTCGGCGCGACGTTCGATCCGAAGACCAACGCGTTGAGCAGCGCGGCGAGTTCCGGCGTCACGGCGTACTTGCGGAACACCGTCGAATCGACGACCGGCGACGTGCGGCTGTAGAGATCCTTGTCCTTGATGGCGACCAGACCCTCGTTGAAGAGCGGGTTGCCCTGGCGCGCCACCTGAACGAAGTCGCCGAGCGTCGCGTTGGCGCTCGGTCCGAGAATCGTCACACGACGACGGCTCGTCGTGGCGTAGACGCCGGCGATCTGCTGGTCGCCGCCGAGCTCGTCGATCGGGATGTTGAGCGCCATTGTGTGGACGTTGAACCCGCCCTGCGAGTCAACGGCTTGGCCAGGCCCTCTCAGCTTCAGCAGATCAAACACGGCCTGGACGTCGGCGTAGAAACCGTCATCACGCTGGCCGGCGAACGCCATGTAGCCGTCGCGCAGCTCGGCGATCGACTGCGTGGTGTAGGCATCGAGGTCGGCCTCGTTCCCGACGCCGTCACGGGCCGGCTGCTCGCCATCGTTATTGCGGTTGTACCGTGGCGTGGCGTTCCCTTGATTGTTCGGCGGGACGATGCCACGGCCGAGACGAACGGTTTGTCCGGTCCGCCAATCGACTTTCGTCACCGTGTAGCGCTGAATGAGATTCTGCGAGCCGTCGCCGACGCTGTCGATGACGCCGAGATACGACTGCAGAATCGTGTTGCGGTTTCTGTAGCTCGTCTCGAATGCGAACTGGTAGGAGAACCTGGCGCGTCCTTTTGCGACATCGTCTCCCGTGGCGACGTGGATTTCGTACAACACGTCGTCATCGAAGTTGTACTTGTTGGGCCCGATGCCGGGCTCTTCGTGTGGATACACGGCAAGCGCCGTCGTCAGATATTTGCGGCCGAATCGCTGTGACACGAACGCATAGACGTCGGTCGTGTTCGCCGCATCATCCAGGGTGATCAAGGGAGCGTCCATGTGACTGGACGCCAGTGCCGGAGCTGGCAGCAGGAATGCCAATGCCGCTGTCAGCTGCAGCACGCGTACGACTGGTTTCATCTGCGTGACCTCATGCGCGGGGTTGTGCACCGACTCCCCTCCAGAGCACCCCAAGCTCCGAAGGCAGCCTCCGAAGGGAGCAGCGTGAAGCGCAGCGCGTGCGCTTTGCGCCGGTAGCGCGAGGCATCGGCAGGCCGACCATCGGCGGCGGCAATCACCGCCGCATGAAGAAAGAGCCGGCCATCCTCAGTGCCTTCGGCCAGCGCCCGGGTCATGAGCGCCGATGCTTCCTGCGTCTGTCCGGCGGAGGCGAGCGCCCAGGCGAGGGCGTCGAGCGTGAACACATCCTGGCGGTTGAGCAGTTCACGACGGGCGAGGTCGATCGCCTTGCCTGCGTCCTCGCGACGTGTGGAGAGGTAGAGCGCGAGGGTGCGGGGATCCTCGAACGCGCCCTGGAGTCTCAGCTGCGACTCGATCGCCGCGGCGTCGTCAGTGCGATGCTGCACGCGTAGCGCATCGGCAAGTGTCCACTGGTACTCGGGCAGCGGGTTCAGAGCGGCCGCGCGCTCCAGTGATCGCACGCCATCCGCGGTCTTGCCCTGTGCGAGCTCGATGCGGCCGCGCACGAGCAGTGCGGCGGCGTACTCAGGGACATACTGCAGCGACGCATCGGCCATACGACTGGCATCGGCCAGCTTGCCGCGCTGCAGCTCGTACAACGCCAGTCGCGAGTACGCCCACGCCACCGATTCCTTGTCCCGCGGGCTCGCGGCCTGGACGGCGGCGTGCATCAGCTCGATTGCGCCGCGGAGGTCGCCCTTCATCCACCGCATGTGGGCCGCACGCGTGTAGGACTGGTAGAAGGGCTTGAGATCGATCATCTTTTGATAGGCCTGCGCCGCTTCGGTGATCCGTCCCTGTTCCATCAGCACGTCACCCAGCAAGCCGAAGTCGAGGACGTACTCGCGGGTCGATACCAGCCGACGGGCGATCGCTTCGGCGTCGCTGAAGCGATGCAGTTGGTGCAGCACATGACCGCGCAGCAGCCACGCCGCGGGCTCGTGTGGCGTGATCGACTCGAGACACGCGGCGGCCTGCTCGGCCACGGCGTAGTCACCGGCATTGTTCGAGAGTCGGGCGCGCGCGACGAATCGGTAACCGAGATACTCCGCGGCCCGCGGGTCGCGACGCTGGCGCAGATCCTGCTGAAGCCTGGTGATGTCGCGGTCCTCGTCAGCACGAACCGCCACGACGGCCTTGCAGGCGCGATCGTCTGCGAGCGGCTGAGTCGATGGTCGAGGCGAAACAGTGCCGGAGCAGGCTGCGGCCACCGACACGGCCACCGCTGCGGCCGCCATGGATGTGACTCTCATGCGAACCTCCGCGAGAATGCGCGTCCATCCCTACCGATCACGGGATGACGCGTCATCCCCTACCATCGCGGGATGACGCGTCTTCTCTACGGACGAGAGTGCTGAACGGATGGGGGGCGTCACGCGCGCCGGTGACTTTTCCTTGACGCCTGGATCGGCGCGTCGTACAACCAGCCTGCAACTCGGCGGGAACCCTCGGAGGCCTACGATGCTCTTCCTTCGACGCACGATCCCGTTTCTCTGTGTCGCCGCGGCGGGTGTCGCCGCGCTGATCGCGTTCGCATCCTCATCTCTCGTCGGTCAGACCCGCGCGTCATCGGCGCCGCAGATGCCCTCGGCGTATCGCGCGCCACGGCTGGCTGATGGTCATCCCGATCTGAACGGCATCTGGCAGGCGTTTGTCACCGCCAACTGGAATCTCGAAGACCACGACGCGCAGCCCGGTCCGCATCCCGAGCTCAGTGGTGCGTACGGCGCAGGCCCGGCGGGGCAGAGCGTCATCGAGGGCGGCGAGATCCCGTACCGGCCCCAAGCGCTCGCGAAACGGAACGCCAACTTCCAGAATCGGCTCAAGGTAGACGTCAGCAACGACAAGACGTGGCACGCGCTCGGCGATCCGGAGGCGAAGTGCTACATGCCCGGTGTCCCGCGCGCTACCTACATGCCGTTCCCATTTCAGATCGTCCAGGGGACGAGCCAGTACGTCCTGTTCGCCTACGAGTTCACCAGCGCGACGCGCATCGTCCGCATGAACTGGCAGCAGGAAGCCCCTGTCGATTCGTGGATGGGTTGGTCGCGCGGACGTTGGGACGGTGACACACTTGTCGTGGACGTGACCGGCCAGCGCGAGGAAACGTGGTTCGATCGCGCCGGCAACTTCCACAGCGACGCGCTACACGTCGTCGAGCGTTACACGCCGGCGAGTCCGTACCATCTGATCTACGAAGCCACCATCGAAGACTCGAAGGTGTTCACGCGTCCGTGGAAGATCCGCTTCCCGCTCTATCGCCGGATGGAGACGAACGTCCAGCTGCTCGAATTCAAGTGTGTGCCGTTCACCGAGGAACTTCTGTTCGGAAAGTTCCGCAAGCAGGCCGCGAGGTGATTGTCATGCGCCACCCAGTTCTGTCCACTGTCGCCGGGGTTGCCCTCGCTGCCGTTGTTGGTCTGGTGATGCCAACGGCGGGACAGGCGCCGAAGCCCGCACCGGCGGCAAAGACGGCAAAGCCGTACAACGCACCCAAGACGCCGTGGGGAGATCCCGATCTGCAGGGCGTCTGGAACGACGCGACGAGCACGCCGCTGCAGCGCCCGGCCAACGTCGGCGAGAAGGGCGTGCTCAGCGATGAGGAAGCCGAGGAGTTCCAGGCGTCGCTGGCCCACGATCTGACGCGCGATCGCCGCGACGGCGGCAACGCGGCCGACGTCAATCGCGCCTACAACGAGCACTGGATGGACGCACGCCGGCTGAAGATCACCGCCGACAAGCGAACGTCACTGATCGTTGACCCCGTTGACGGACGAATCCCTGCACTGGCCAAGCTCCCTCCGGATCGGGACACGGTGCGGGCTCAGCGCGCTGAGGGCGCGAAACGCTTTGCCGCCGGCCTGCCGGATGACTTCACGGACATGTCGTGGCCGGTGCGGTGTGTGGTGCGCACCGACGTGCCGCCGTATCTGCCGACGATCTACAACAACAACTTCCAGATCTTTCAGAGCCCCGGCTACGTCACCATCGCGCCGGAAATGATTCACAGCGCGCGCATCATCCCCGTGGACGGCCGTCCGCATCTGCACAAGAGCCTGCGGCAATGGCTTGGCGACACCCGCGGCCGCTGGGAGGGCTCGACGCTCGTCGTCGAGACGACGAACTTCAGGCTCGATGAAGGCGTGTTGTTCCAGAACGCCAACCCGGCGACGTTCAAGATCACCGAGCGCTTCACGCGCGTCGCGCCCGACGCGATCAACTACGAGTTCACCATGGAGGACCCGACGACGTGGTCGCGGCCGTGGACGGCGCTGATCCCGTGGAACAAGGTCGATCCCGACGAGCAGATGTTCGAGTACGCGTGCCATGAAGACAACTTCGACATCGTCCACTTCCTGACCGGTGCCCGGCTGCGAGAGAAGAAAGGTGAGAGGTGATCCGATGCGCACAGCACTCCTGATTCTCCTGATGGCGACGCCGGCGCTGGCCCATCACGCCTTCAACGCCGAGTTCGACGCCAACAAGCCGGTCAAGTTCAAGGGCACCGTGACGAAGATGCTGTGGGTGAATCCTCACGCCTGGATCTACGTGGACGTGAAGAAGCCAGACGGCACCGTCGAGGAGTGGATGGTCGAAACCGGCACGCCCAACACGCTCCTGCGCCGCGGATTGACGAAAGAGTCATTGAAGGAAGGGACCGAGATCACCGTCGATGGCTACCAGTCGAAGGACGGCTCGCGTCGCGCCAACGGCCGCGACCTGACGCTGCCCGACGGGCGAACACTGTTCCTCGGCTCCTCGGGAACCGGCGCGCCGAGCGAAAAGAAGAAGTAGAGGAACGTTGTAGAGGCGGGTCTTCAGACCCGCCTAATCCATCCTCAGCGCAGCGACGGACACGACAGGCGGGCGAGCGTACCCGCCGACGATTTTCCGCCGCCTTCGCCGGCGACAACGATGGTGCCGTCGGACGCGAAGGTGACGCCTTCACCCTGCGGTTCGCGAAGGTCGGCGAGGCTTACCTCCTGCGCCGCCTGCCAGTTGCCGGCCATCAGCTCCGACGTCTTGTAGAAGCTGAGCGAGGCAGACGTGCGAAGGACGACCCAGTCGCCTTGCGGCGACATCGCGCCGTCCGTGATCCGATCGTCGCGTTTTGCGGAGCGTGACTCGCGCGGTTTGCCGACGCGTTCGAGCTGCACCGACGCGCCCGACTTCAACTCTCGAGGAAAGCGATAGAGCGCGACAGCGCCCGTTTCGCCCTTGGTTACGACGAGGAGTCGCCCATCAGGGGCGGCGAGCAGTGCTTCGGCATCCTGCGGGCCATCTGGATAGGTCGCGTGCACCGCCTCCGCCTGCGCTGTGGACTCGCCCGACGCGGCAGGCTCCGACACACGATAGACGGTGATCTGCTTGCGCGATGCGTTGTTGTCTCCGATGTCGCCCACGTAGAGGCAGCTGCCGTTCGCGCACGGCCCGACCGCGACGGCTTCCCAGTCCTCGACCTTCGCGCCCGTGAGCCGTACGCGGCCAGTGACCACGCCGCGTTCATTGAGTGCGTAGACCACGGGTTCGCCGGAATCATTCAGCGCCCAGGTGGTTCCGGAGTTCCGCCGGCTCGACGCGATGCCGCTGGCTTCGGAGAGCTCGGAAACTTTCGCGACCGGACCCGAAGCACGACATTGCGCGCTCGCTCGCGATGAGCCGGCGACAATGGCGAGCGCGGCAGCAACGACGACGCAATGTCTGTAATTCACGGGTGACTACGTCGCAACATCGATGCCGGAGCGTCTCAGCCGGAGGAAATCGCGCTCGGCGGCGTTCTCGCTGCGCGCAATGGCCGCGTCGTATGACTGCCGGGCTTCCTCGTCTCGGCCGAGGCGATGGAGCAGATCGGCACGAATCGCGTGAAAGAGGTAATACCGTTCGAGGTCGAGTGCGTCCACGAGTGTGAGCGCCGCGTGTGGTCCCTCGACTTCGCCAACCGCGACGGCACGGTGAAGCGCCACCACCGGACTCGGCGCCACGGCCATGAGCTGATCGTAGAGCGTGAGGATCTGCTGCCAGTCAGTCTCGGCCGCTGACGCCGCGTCGCTGTGCACGGCGTTGATCGCGGCTTGAATCTGGTAAGGCCCGGGTGTGTTGCGCGCCAGACACCGACGGACGAGCGTCTGTCCTTCGCGAATGAGCGCGCGATTCCAGCGGCTGCGGTCCTGATCAGCGAGGCGGACGAGATCGCCGTCAGCTGAGACGCGTGCGGCGCGGCGCGCGTCGATCAACAGCATCAGCGCGAGCAGGCCCATCACTTCCGGCTCGTCGGGTATCAGCTCGTTCAGTTGCCGTCCAAGCCGGATCGCCTCCGCGCACAGGTCTTCCCGCATCAACCGCTCGCCCGAGCTCGCCGTGTATCCCTCGTTGAAGATCAGATAGATGACAGCGAGGACTGCGCGTACGCGCGCCGGCAGGTCTGCTGGTTGTGGGACGCGGTACGGAATCCGCGCATCGCGGATCTTCCCTTTGGCTCTCACCAGCCGCTGCGCCATTGTTGGTTCAGGGACGAGGAACGCGCGCGCGATCTCGTCGGTGGTGAGTCCGCCGAGCAGCCGCAATGTCAGCGCGACTTGTGCCTGGAGCGACAGTGCCGGGTGGCAGCACGTGAAGATCAGCCGCAGACGTTCGTCACGCACGACATCCTCCTCCTGTTCCGCGTCATCGCGAACGTACATCAAGGCTGCCTGGGCATGACGGTCGTCGCGCGACGCCTCGCGGCGCAGGCGATCGATGATCCGGTTCCGGGCCGTCGTGATGATCCATCCCGGTGGGCTCGGCGGCATGCCGTCGGACGTCCATCGCTGCACGGCGATCGCGAAGGCGTCCTGGACCGCTTCTTCGGCGAGATCGATATCGCCGAATCGGCGGACCAGGGCCGCTACGGCGCGGCCGTACTCGTCGCGGAATACCCGCTCGATTTCTTTCACGGTACTGTTTAGTTCGCCTCGGGCAGCGCGGCGCTGTCGATGACGAGGATCTCGACTGGGCCACGAGCGGGCTCGAGCTTCAGGCCCGCCTGCTCCTGGAGCGCGGTCATCAGCGACGGACTGTCCGACGTCGGGCCCGCGGGGAGCGGCGGGTTGCTGCCGGCCTGCTGTGTCGTCTCAGGCCTCACGGCGCGGTCGAACGTCATCTCCCAATCGTAGCGGCCGCTCAGACCGGTCCGGTCCTGAACCATCCGACCGGTGAGTGGCGTGAGGAATCTCGCCAGATCCGCCATCGACGCCGCGATGGCGCGCATGGTCATGCTGCCGGTCACGCGGGCCGGCGCGGGCATGATCGTGCACGGCAGGCCCTGACCGGCCTGCAGGCGTTTCGCCACCGTCCCAGGATCACTGCCCCTGGCGTCCGCGAGGTCCTGCTCCGCCTTGGAGCAGTCGGCGGTCGAAGGCGTGACCTTCGCGCCGAGCTGACGGTCGTTGCGCGAAGCGACGAGCGCGTAAATCGACATCTCGCGCGTCTCGTTGTGGAACTTCAGCTGGAAGCGTTCCGCAAGCAGGGCCTTCAGCATCGGGAGCATGGCCTCCAAGCCAACGACGGGGTCCGCGGCCTTGGCCTGAATGTCGAAGCGGCGCGTCGCTTGCCAGTCGGGGCCACCCTCGATCTGGAAGTCGAAGAGGCCGTAGGCAATGACGACGAGGTGTCGCAGCGGGACATTCGAGGCGGTGAACCGCCCGCCAACTGGTGGCATGACCACCGGCAAGGCCGGCCCGCAGAACGGGCCGACTGCGTCGGGGTTGCTCGGCTTGACCGACACCACTTCGAAAGCAGGCCCGACGGGAGACTGGGCCGCGGGATGCGACGCCAAGGCGAGCATCACTGCAAGGCACGCCACGATAACTCTGTTCATGAAGCGCTTCCTCAGCACGATTAGGACACCGACGCGCCGCACGTTCCATGCGCGTGAGTCACCGCCGACGTTAATCAATGCCGAATGCCCAATGCCGAATGCCCAAAGCCCAAAGCCCACGTATATCCCGTTGAGCATGCGCATTGCGAATTGGCCATTGAGCATTGGGCATTGAGCATTTTCGCGTCAATGCCTGGCTTCGTCCTGGAACGGCCGCACCTCGATCGACAACGGTGTCAGCACGGTCGCCAGCCGCTTGGCCCAGTCGAGCGCAGCATCGAGATCAGCGGCCTTGATGATCGTGAATCCGCCGAGATGTTCCTTGCCTTCGGTGAATGGGCCGTCGGTGATGAGCGCGTCACCGTCCCTCACACGCACGACCGTTGCCGTGCTGGCCGCATGGAGGCCTCCGGAAAACACCCACACGCCGGCGCGCTGCATGTCGTCGCGGAGCGCGTGCACGTCGCGCATGATCTTTTGCAAGTCGAGGCTGGGCGGTGGAGGGCCGTCGGGCTGATAGATGCTGAGCAGATACTGTTTCATCGGTGTCCCTTTCTACCTCCTACACGAACGGCGACCGCCCGGATCGACATATGATGAGCACCATCTTTTGAGGACCTCATGAACATCATTAGAGTTGCCATCGTTGCGGCGGCCGTAACGCTGTGTGTGTCAACGCTGTCCGGCCAAATCGGCGGCGGACCGCCCGGAGGAGGATTCCCAGGCGGAGGGGGTGGTCGCGGCCGAGCCGGGGGAGCTCCGCCAGCCGCCAATCTTCCCGACATGCCCACCGCCGTTGCCTTGCCGAAGCTCTCCGCAGAAATGACCGGTCCGGGACCGATGTTCGATTCCTCGCCGTCGCTGTGGCCGGGCAAGGGGACGGCGGCTTTCAACTATCAGGTGCAGGAGTATCTGGTTTCCGGAACGGCCAACGGCGAGCCGTATACCACGCGCCTCGTCATCCGTAAGCCGGCAGACAACTCGAAGTTCAGCGGCCTCGTGCTGGCCGAGGCGATGCACGGCAGCGGCGCGGCGCACATGTTCGAGTTCACCTCGATTTACCTGATGTCGTCTGGGCACGCAGCCGTGGAAATCCTGACCACGCCGCCGGCGCAGTTCGTCGCGCTCAACGAGGCTCGCTATAAGGATCTCAAACTGAATGGTGCGCAGACGAACGAGATCCTCGCGCAAGTCGGCGCGCTCGTGCGCAGTGGCACGCTCGTCGGCGGCCCTGTGCGCAAGATGGTGCTTGGCGGGACCTCGATGACGGCGGGAGTCCTGATTATCTACCTCCCGGCACACATGGTCTACCGCACGCCGCAGATGCAGAGCATTTACGACGGGTTCCTGCCGATGTCGAACGGC